>WBZP01001334.1_pt1 | contig 19176 bp, 21 predicted proteins | sample 5204301 | NCBI WGS metagenome assembly WBZP01 (sample SAMN12412401, study PRJNA552823) | activated sludge metagenome | isolation source: activated sludge from nitrification reactor of wastewater treatment plant... | place: USA: Pennsylvania | collected 2017 | reverse complement strand
AGCTCCGATGATCAGGGTCAGCGCAATGCTGACGGCAAAAACGACCTTGCTCGACAGGCGTGCCGACTCGAGGTCTATCCCCTTGTGCAGGTCAAGCATCAGATAGCGGATGCCGGCGCAGAAGTGGTGCATGTAGAGCCAGATCAGTCCGAGCAGCACAATCTTGGCGAGCGGATGCGCGACGACGCCCTTGACAACAGCGAACGCTTCGGGGGAAGCAAGGCTACCCTGCAGCAGCCATAGGAGGAACGGCAGGAGCAGGAAAATGGCCGCTCCGCTAATCCGGTGAATGATCGACAGAATACCTGGAAGTGGTAGCCTGATCGTGGGCAAGTCCAAATTCTTTGGACGCTTTTTCTTGATTGCCATCTCTGCCATGAACGTCATCCCTCTTATGTAATGCAGTCACACGCGGACCGCCAGACCCCTTCAAAACCGCACTCGATTATAAACCATCGCAGCGCACCATACCGACCCGTCCTGTCTCCTCGCCCATCTCAGCCGAGCTGATTGTGATAATGATAATTGCGTGTTGAATAGAAGCCGCGGCGCCACTCGACGGGCTTCCGGCCATAGGTCATGGTGACCCGCTCGACGAGCAGCAACGGGCTTCCTTCGGCCACCTGCAGCAGTTCCGCGCTCACCCGGTCGGCCGCTACCGCGCGCAGTCTTTCGTCGGCGCGGATCATGCGCACTCCGTAGCGGGTTTCGAACAGACTGTACAGGGACTCCCCGGATCTGAGCACTTCCAGCGAGAGATCAGGAAAGAGTTCGCCCGGCAGATAGATCTCGTCGAAAACGACAGGCTCCTCGCCGAGCTTCAGCAGGCGACGAACAATGGTAATCGCCGCGCCCGGTTCGAGAGCGAGCAGGCGCGCCACGTCGGCGCCGGCTTTGGCCCGCCAGCATTCAAGCGGAACGCTCTGCGAGATCTGCAGCTCGCCTTCATTCGGGACGAGACGTAGAAAACGGAAAAAGGAACCCGGGTCCTTGTGCGTCGCGACAAAGGTCCCCTTGCCCTGCTGCCGGACGAGAAGGTTTTCCGCCGCCATTTCGTCAATCGCCTTGCGCACGGTGCCCTGACTCACGCCGAAGCGCAAAGCCAAGTCGGATTCGCTGGGAATCGAGTCGCCCGGCCCCCACTCCCCCGACTCAAGGCTGCGCATGATGAGATCCTTGATCTGCCGATACAGCGGACTGAACGTAGGGGAGTGAAAAGACGTGGACCGGTTCATGGAACACTATTTCAGCACAATTTTCCGTGCGCGTCCATCGTGTTCATGTTATAAATATCATATATAAGACATAAGATATGAAATGGATTTGACATCCCTCGATCAGCGGTCTTATCATTTCTCCGATTTGCTGCCCGGCCTTCAGGGCCTTATGGGCACCGCCGATCGTTTACCGCTTATTTCTTGCTCATCACTCACGACAGGAGCCGCATCATGTCCAAAGCCCCCATGCGCGTCGCGGTCACCGGCGCCGCCGGTCAAATTGGTTACAGCCTGCTTTTCCGGATTGCTTCCGGCGAAATGCTCGGCAAGGACCAACCCGTCATCCTTCAGCTTCTCGACCTGCCGCAAGCTCAGAAGGCATGCCAGGGCGTCATCATGGAACTCGACGATTGCGCCTTCCCGCTGCTCGCCGGCATGTTCGCCACCGACGATCCGAACGTTGCCTTCAAGGACGCCGATGTCTGCCTGCTCGTCGGCGCACGTCCGCGCGGTCCAGGCATGGAACGGGCTGACCTGCTGACCGCCAACGGCGCGATCTTCACCGTGCAGGGCAAGGCGATTGCCGAAAACGCGATGGAGGGTGTTCGCGTACTGGTCGTCGGCAACCCCTGCAACACGAACGCACTGATCGCCGGGTCGGCAGCCCGCAAGGTCGGTCGCACCAACCCGGACAACTATCACGGCATGCTGCGCCTGGACCACAACCGCGCATTGTCGCAGCTCGCCGCCAAGACCGGCCGGCCAGTCGCCAGCTTCAAGCAGCTCGTCGTCTGGGGTAACCATTCGCCGACGATGTACGCCGACTACCGTTACTGTACGTCGAACGGCGACAACGTCAAGGCGCTGATCAGCGACGCGGTATGGAACAACGACGTCTTCCTGCCCACCGTCGGCAAGCGCGGCGCGGCGATCATCGACGCGCGTGGCCTGTCCTCCGCAGCTTCTGCCGCCAACGCGGCAATCGATCACATGCGCGACTGGGTCCTCGGTTCCGATGAATGGGTAACCATGGGTGTTCCCTCGGACGGTTCGTACGGCATCCCGGCCGGCATCGTTTTCGGTTTCCCATGCGAATGCACGGGCGGTTCGTTCAAGATCATCCAGGGTATCGAGATTGACGACTATTCGCGCGACAAGCTCAACAAGACGCTGAAGGAGCTCACCGACGAGCGTGACGCCGTCAAAGGCATGCTTTGACCGCAGCACCCCGCACTTGCCAAGCCGCGGCTTTGCCGCGGCTTTTCTTCTGCCCGCCAGCTTCTCCATGCCGCGCGCTGGCATGTCTTGCTCGGCCTGAAGGCACAGCGCACGAAACGAATGGCTGAGCCCGCGGAACGCCCACGCAGCACGCCCCCTTGCCTTCTCTCCGGCCGATGAGCGTATTGGCCGAGTTGACGACGGAAATACTGCGCTTTCGCGACGAGCGCAACTGGGCGCAGTTCCACAGCTTGCGCAACCTGATCGTCTCGCTTAACCTTGAAGCAGCCGAGCTGCTCGAGCTGACGCAGTGGAAAAATGACGCCGAAATGGCCGAAACGGCCAGCGGTCCGGCGCGCAGCGCACTGCAAGACGAATGCGCCGATGTCCTGATCTATCTCCTGCTGATTGCCGAGTGCGTCGGCTTTGACCTGGCTGACGCAGCGCGCGCCAAACTGGTCAAGAACGCGGCCAGGTATCCCGTCGCATCGAGCTACGGATCAAGCCGCAAGCACCCTCAGCTGTAAGCGCGTTGCCTGCACCGGGCTTACTGCGCCGACCGCACTGCCCGCCAAACCCGGCGGCCATCTTTTGCGTGTGACGCCCGGTCCTCTTCATGACCCTGGCGCTGCGCCGCCGCATTCGAGCGTGAAACACGCACCGGCATCGAAGCCCAGCGCATCGACCAGGCAAGGCATGACCTCCTGCAGCGTCGCCGCCAGGGTCCACGGCGGGTTGATGACGAATAGCCCGCTGCCGTGCATGCCGAAGCCGTCCGCCGACGGCGTCCTGACGCGCAGGCTGACGTGCAGCCAGTCGGCAGCCGGCAGGCGCTTCAGGCGCTGCGGCAACTCGTGCGCCTCGCGCCGGGTAATCTGTGGATACCACAGTGCGTAGGTGCCGGCAGGGAAACGCTGGAGCGCTTCCTTGAGCAAACGGATGACCCGCTCATAGTCGCGCTTGTCCTCGTAGGCGGGGTCGATGAGCACCAGTGCACGCCGTGAGGCCGGCGGCAGCAGCGCCTTCATGGCGGCCAGCCCATCGCTTTCTGAGATGCACACGCGCTTGCCGAAGGCGAGCATGTTGTCGCGCAGATGCAGCACGTCGCGACCATGCAGTTCAAAGAGCCGCAAGCCGTCATGACTGCGTGTTGTCCACGCGGCGAGCAGGGGCGAACCAGGGTAGGCGCGCAAACGGCCAGTGCTGTTCACCCTGTGCACGAGGCTCAGGTAATCGGCAACGGCCGGCGGCAAGTCCTCGCGCAGCCACAACCGGCCGACACCGGCGCGATACTCCGCCAGCTTCGCGGCCGACGCCGAATCGAGCGCGTAGGAGCCCGCTCCAGCGTGCGTGTCGATGTACGTGAAGGCCTTTTCCTTACGCGCAAGATAGGCCGTCAGCTGAACCAGGACGATGTGCTTGAGGACATCGGCGTGATTGCCGGCATGGAAGGCATGGCGGTAACTGAGCATGGCCTAAAGCCCTCTCGGCTCGCCGCGCACTCGCGCGCCGACCGCCGCTACTCCGGAGCCGGATGAATGCCGCCGTCGGTGCTGTACTGATAGTCGCGGAAAATATGTTCGGCGGTGAGCAGTTGATAGGTCCCGTCCGGCAAACGGCGTGAGGTGTCTTTCAGGCGGTAGGCATAGTGGCCGCAGGTCCAGCAATCGAAATTGCGCATTTGCGTACATAGGCACGTCTTGTCCTTGACCGAAATGCGTTTGACCCCGGGATTCGCCGCCACTTCGCGATTGTAGGCCGAAATATAGGAGCAGCTGCCGCTGCTGTCGAGCAGGTAGCCATAGGCTTCGCAATTCGGGCGAATGCCATCGCCGATGGCCGGACTGCTGGTCAACATGCGCATCGGATAACCCGTCGGCGAAATCAGATTGACTTCGATCTGCTCTTCCGTTGCCGCGAAGTAGCGCTGCTTGACGTCCGCCGGCAGACCGCATTCCTTCGCCACGGTGAAGCGCGTGGCAACCTGCACCGCCGCCGCGCCCTGCTCAAGAAACGAGACCGCATCGCTACCGGTAAAAATCCCGCCCGCCGGAATCAGTGGAATCGCGAGCTGCTCGGCCTGCAGATAGCGATAGATCTCGGCGAAGATCGTCGCCAGGTCGTACTGCTGCCAGTCCATGCCGAAGCCGAGGTGGCCACCGGCCAGAGGCCCCTCGACGACAATGTAGTCGGGCAGTCGATTGCAGCGCGCCGTCTTGCGCAAGAACAACTGCAGGGCGCGCAGCGACGAAACGATGATTCCCAGCCTGGCGTCGCGAAAACGCGGGTGATCTTCGATCAAGGCAAACGACCCGAGGTGCAGGCCAGCAGCCAGGGTGATTCCGTCTGCCCCCGCATCCAGCGCCCCGGCCATGCGCACGCGCAAGGTCTCGCGCGGCGCGTTCATGGTCAATTTCTCCATGCAATTGACGAAGATGAGTCCTTCGCCACGCTTTGCTTCCATCGTCCTGCCGACATGCATCCGGGTCGCTTCAGCCAACTGGGCGAGATCGAAGCGCACGACCGACTTGTCCGGATTGGCGACGTTGAACTTGTATTGCTGGAGCTTATCCTTGACGAACTTGGCGTTGAAACGACGATCAGCAACCGTGTTCACCATGGCGTCGGAAATGTGCCCCACCCCGCCCAGGCGTGCCGCCTCAAGCGCCAGCTCGGCGGTCGAAATGTCAACGCCCATACCGCCGATGACGATCGGTACCAGCTCGCGTTTGCCGAAACGCAGACGGAAATCATCAACCCTCTTCATCCATTTCCTTCCGAACTCGGGCCGGTACCGTCGGCCGACCCGACGCGGTGATCACAGCGACCCCCCAAGACCCGGCCATTATCGCTCATCATGTGCCTCGATGGCTTGATCCATGCAACGAAAACGCGTTATCCGGGCTGGCGGTAGCAATTCAGATACAGCATGCACAGCGAACGCGAGCAGGTCCGACTTCGCCTCCGCGCCATTCGCTGCCGCCCGGCCGTTTGCCCCGCCGCGACAAGGATTCAGTGGTAGATTGTCGTCTCCACCGTTTCTCCTGGTACACGCTTCCTGCCATGCCACAGATTACTGCCAACAAGATTCAAATCGAATACGAGAGTTTCGGTTCGCCGACGGCACCGCTCATCCTGCTCATCATGGGGCTGGGTGCTCAACTCGGCCGCTGGAACGTCGAGCTCTGCCAGGCGCTCGTCGAGCGCGGTTTCCGAGTCATCCGTTTCGACAACCGGGACTGCGGTCTGTCGAGCAAACTCGACGACGCCGGCGTTCCCGACGTCGGTCAGGCGCTACGCACCGGGCAGCCACCGCAGGCGCCCTATACCCTGGACGACATGGCAGCCGACACCGTCGGCCTGCTCGACGCCCTGGGGATCGAGCGCGCGCATATTGTCGGCGCCTCCATGGGCGGCGCAATTGCCCAGATTGTCGCTGCCCGCCACCCGGCGCGCACGCTCTCGCTGACCTGCATCATGACGACCAGCGGCCATCCCGACCTGCCGCCGCCGACCCCGGAGGCAGCGCTCGCCCTGTTCGCCCCGCTGCCGCCGTCGCGCGACAAGGAAAGCCTGGTCGAGGACGCGATCCGCCGCCAGTTGGCCGTTGCCAGTCCCGACTTTCCCAGTTGCCCGCAGCGTCTGCGCGAGCAATTCGCCCTCGAACATGCACGCGGCTTCCACCCGCGCGGCGTTACCCGCCAACTGGCCGCCTTTCTGGCCAGCGACCATCGCCGCGAGCTGCTACAGACGATCAGCGCTCCGACGCTCGTCCTGCACGGCGCGCTTGACCCGTTGATCCCTGTCGCCTGCGGTTACGACGTGGCAGCGCACATCCCGGGCGCGCGAATCCGCGTCATCGACGGGATGGCGCATGACCTTCCACTCGCTCTGAACGATGTCTTTGCCGACGAAATCGCGGCCCTTGCACGCGCGTGCCAGACCTGAAGCGGCCGACCATGCCGACGCTTGACCAGGAAGGGAATGGCGCCGCCTCGCCGACGGACGGGCACCGAACGGCAAGCAGCGCGGCCGCCGAGCAACCAGCAACCGGAGGACAGGCGGACCATCCGGCGCGAGCGTCGGCAGTCGCCGGCGCACTGCCCGACGCGCTTGTTTTCCTTGATCTGGAAACCAGCGGGGCGAATCTGGCGAACGACCGGATCATCGAAATCGGGCTGGTTGAAGTCGATGCCCACGGCGTGCGCGAATGGAACGTTCTGGTCAATCCGGAGATCCCGGTGTCGCCGTTCGTCGCCCAACTGACCGGCATAGACGATGCGATGCTGCGCGGCGCACCCAGCTTTCGCCAGATTGCCGGCGACTTGCTCGACCGACTGCGCGGCAAAGTGCTGATCGCGCACAACGCGCGTTTCGACTACGGCTTCCTGAAGAGCGAGTTCACCCGCCTGGCAATGGACTTTCGCATGCCGACCTTATGCACCGTCAGACTCTCGCGCAAGCTCTTTCCCGAGCACCACCGGCACAATCTGGATACGCTCGTCACCCGGCACCGGCTGAGTGTGCACGGCAGCCGCCACCGCGCGCTGACCGACGCCCGCCTGCTCTGGGAACTGTGGCAGTGTTGGCAACGCGAGCTGCCCGGCACTACGATCGAAAGGGCCGTCGCGACGATCTGCGGACCGGCTGCCTGGCCGGCCCAGGTCGATCCGGGCATGATCGACGACCTGCCGGAAGCGCCTGGCGCTTTTGCCTTCTACGGTGAAGACGGTCGCCTGCTCGTGCTCAAACGCAGCAGCAACATCCGCCGTCAGGTTCTCGCCCAGTTCGCTGCCGGCAAGCGCTCGGAGCAGCTCGTCGACGCGACCCGGCGAATCGACTGGCGCGAGGCTGCCGGTGAACTCGGCGCCAGATTGCATGAGATCGAACTCCAGCGTTCGGCAAGTCGTGCAACGCAAGAACCCGCCGCCGGACAAATCGACGAGGTCTGTTCGTGGCAAGTCCGACCGGGCAGCGACGGTGACTTCCGGGTCCAGCTGGTGCGCGCCCAGGACCTTGATTTTGCACTGCACGACGATCTCTTCGGCTTGTATGGCAACCGCCGCGAGGCCATCCGTGCGCTGCGCCAGATGGCCGACGCGCACCATCTCTGCCATCAACGCCTGGGGCTGGACGATTCAGCCGCAGGGCACGCCTGCGCCGCCTACCGGCAGAAGAACTGTCGCGGCACCTGTATTGGGCGCGAGTCCGCCGCAGCGCACGGGATTCGCCTGCTGACGGCAATTGCCCGCTGGAAGCTGAAACCCTGGCCATTCGCCGGGCCGATCGCCTTGCTCGAGAGCGACGACTTCGGCCTGCGCAGGGATATTCATCTGGTCGATCGTTGGCGTCACGTGTGCACGGTGCGCAGCGAAGAAGCGCTGCGGGTCCGTTTGCTGGACGGGCCGAGCCAGCAGCCATTCGCACCCGACGTTTACCGCATCATCAGCCGCGGCCTGGCCGCCGGCAGCATCACGCTGCGCCGCCTGCCCGCCTGGTCAACGTAATGACTGACCGGCAGCCGCGCTGCCGGCGCGTCCGCCAGCCTTGCGCAGCAGATCGGCGATGTCGGTGTTCTCGGTCGTCAGCGCCCAGTCAACCGCCGTCGCGCCACGATCATTGGCGATATTCGGATCGGCCTGGTTCCGAAGCAGCAGTTTGACCACTTCGATATGCCCGAAGCGCGCGGCAAAGAGCAACGCCGTCGAGCCGTTCTCCGTCCGCGCGTTGACTTCGGCGCCTTTCTTGAGCAAGTAGTCTGCGACGGCCGTGTGACCGCTGAACGCCGCGTAGATGAGCGGCGGCCAGCCGTACAGATTGACGTCGGCGCCGCTTTCGACAAGGCGCTGGACAAAGTGCAGGTGGCCGCGGTAGGCAGCCAGGCTCAGGGCCGTTTCGCCGTTGCGATTGCGCGTGTTCAGACGAGCGCGACGCTGGAGCAGGAAATTGAAGAACTCCCTGTTGTCGCGCTGAACGGTCTGCATGAGCAGCGTGTTGCCGTAGCGGTCGACCGAATTGATATCCATGCCCCGGTTCACGAGCTGGATCGCCCACGGCGTGTCGCCGGAGATCAGTGCCTCCTCCATGTCCTCGTAGACACCTGCCCAGGCGAGTGCGGGCAGAAAAAGGCAAAGAAGCCAGAGGACAGTCATTTTCTTCATTGAGCAACTTTCGGTCGTGCGTCGGGAAACAGGCGAAAGAAATTAGCTGTTGTCGCGGCAACCACTTCCTCGGTGGACAGACCACGCAGGCGGGCAACTTCTTCGGCGACATAGCGCACGTAAGCAGGCTGGTTCGTCTTGCCGCGAAACGGCACCGGGGCGAGATACGGCGAGTCGGTTTCGACCAGCAGGCGGTCGAGCGGCACACGCTGCGCCACGTCACGCACGGTACGCGCGTTCTTGAAGGTGACGATGCCGGACATCGAGAGGTAAAAGCCGAGATCGAGGGCCTGCCTGGCGATCGACCAGCCTTCCGTAAAGCAGTGCATGATCCCGCCGGCGTCGGCCGCCCGCTCCTCGACCATCAGCCGAAGCGTGTCTTCCGCCGCCTCGCGCATATGGATGATGAGCGGTTTCCTTGCCGTGCGCGCAGCGCGAATATGGGTGCGGAAACGCTCGCGCTGCCACTCTGGCATGTCTTTGTGCCAGTAGTAGTCGAGGCCGGTTTCGCCGATCGCGATGACGCGCGGATGCTGCACCAGGTCGACGAGCTCTTGGCAACTCGGCTCATGCCCGCCGCCGGCGTCCGGATGGACGCCGACCGTCGCCAGGATCTGCGGCCAGGCCTCGGCCAGTGCCAGAACGCGCGGCAAGTGTTCGAACGTGACGCCGATACATACGGCGCAGCCGACGCCGTCCCTGGCCATGGCGGCAATGATCTCGCCCACCCGTTCGGAGAGGGCCGGGAAATCGAGATGGCAATGTGAGTCGATCAGCATGGCCGCCTCAGATCGTATGTGTCGGGCGACCGGAATGCATCACACCACCGAGCAGGCCCTCGATGCGCCGACGCGCCTCGGCGCCGCTTTCGTCGTTCTTGAAGTGAACGCCAATCCCTTGCACCTTGTTGTTCTGCGCGCCAAGCGGCGTGATCCAGACAACCGTCCCGGCGATCGGCAGCTTCGCTGCGTCGTCCATCAGCGAAAGGAGCATGAAGACTTCGTCGCCAATCGAGTAGTTGCGTGTCGTCGGCACGAAGATTCCGCCGTGCCGCAGGACAGGCATGTAGGCAGCATAAAGCGCCGACTTCGAGTTGATGTTCAGCGATAGCACGCTCGGCCGTGGCGACGCGGCATTGACCAGCTTGCTGGACGATTCAGGTTCGGCCATAACTCCTCAGGAGGTTCGAAAGACCGTCTGGTAATTCAGAAAGAAGTCTTCGAGGAACAGGCGACTATTCACGGGTTGCTCGCACTGGGCTTTGTATTGTAATGCTTTCTGCTCAAACGCCAAGAGTTGGCGCGTATTGCTCAGCGCAGCCAGGCGCTGCAGGAGCGGCCCCTGCGTGCGGAAGTAGCGTGGTGAGAGTCCCTCACTCGCCAGCAGCAGATCGACCAGCCACTTCTGTGCCCAATCCACGGTGCGCTTCAAGGCGCCCGCACGCTTCTCGGCCCGGATCACCTTGTCGATGTTGGCAGCCGCCGCGAGCGGGTCAACCCCCTCGCCGCGCGCCACCTCGGCCAGCCATGCGGCGAGCAGCAGACGCTCGCTGCTGCGGCTCAGATGCAGGGCAAGAATAGGCGAGCCACCGGCTAGCGCCAAGCACTCATCCGGTTCAGCAAGACCGGCCATGCGCAGCCAGTCGACCGCCCGAGCGCGCGACGGCTGCGGTACGGGAACGTGCTGGCAACGACTGCGAATCGTCGGCAACAAGCGATGCATTTCGCTCGCAATCAGGAGGAACAGGGTTCCTGCCGGCGGCTCTTCAAGCGACTTGAGCAAGGCGTTGGCCGTCGCCCGGTTCATCGCTTCGGCCGGATTGAGCAGGACGATGCGCAAGCCCAGGCGATGGGTTCCGACGTGGAGAAAATCATCGAGATCGCGCACCTGGTCGATCGTAATCTGCTGGCTGGCCTTCTTGCCGCCCGCGGCTTCATCGCCGTCCTTCGCTTCGGCGGCCTCTCCCTCAGCCAGCGCGGCCGGCTGCAAGAGCCGAAAATCGGGGTGGTTACCTTGCGCCAGCCAACTGCACGCAGAACAACTACCGCACGCCACAGCCGACGCAGAAGTGCGCTCACACAACAAGGACTGGGCAAATGCGCGCGCCAGGTCGAGCTTGCCGACACCCCGCTGACCGCTGAACAGGAGAGCGTGCGGCAGTTGCGCACGCCGTGCGAGAAGCGCGCACCAGACCTGCTCGTGCAGACTCTGGATCGTGCTCATGGGCAAAGCAGCCTCACCTTCGTCGCGATCGCCTGACGGACAAGGTCGCGTTCCTGGCTGGAATCGACGATCTGAATGCGCTGCGGATCGGCCGTTGCGCGCTCCAGGTACGCCTGGCGCACGCGCTCGTGGAAGTCGCCACGTTCCTGTTCGAAGCGATCGAGCGGCCGCCCCTGGGCTTCGATTCGCCGGACCGCGACGTCCGCCGGCAAGTCGAACAGCAGGGTCAGATCAGGCTGCAGGTGACCATGCACCCAGCGCTCGAGCAGACCGAACTTCGCTCTGTCGAGACCGCGCCCACCACTCTGGTAGGCGTAGGTGGCGTCGCTGAAGCGGTCGCAGACGACCCAGGCACCACGCTGCAGCGCCGGTTCGATGACGCAGGCCAGGTGCTCGCGGCGCGCGGCGAACATGAGCAGTGTTTCGGTTTCATGATGCATGGCGACATGCAGCAGCATTTCGCGCAGACGCTCGCCAAGCGGCGTTCCCCCCGGCTCGCGCGTCAGCAGCACGGGAAACCCGCGCGCGCGCAGCAGCTCGCCGATCTCCGTCACGTGCGTGCTCTTGCCCGCGCCGTCAATGCCTTCTAGAGTAATGAACCTGCCGCGCAGCGGGCGTTTGTCGCGTGTCATGGTTTGCCCTGCCTCTGGTAGCGGCTGACCGCCTCTTCATGTTCTTCGAGCGTGCGCGAGAAGTGACTGCTGCCGTCCCCACGGGCAACGAAATAGAGCGCATTGCTCGCCGCCGGATGCAGCGCCGCCCGCAATGAAGCCAGCCCCGGCAGAGCAATCGGCGTCGGCGGCAGACCGCGCCGCGTATAGGTATTGTAAGGCGTATCGGCGAGCAGATCGCGCTTGCGCAAGTTCCCGTCGAACGCTCGCCCGAGACCATAGATCACGGTCGGATCGGTCTGCAGCAACATCCCTTGCCGCAAGCGATTCACGAAGACACCGGCAATCAGCGGCCGATCGTCGTCGCGCCCGGTTTCCTTTTCGACGATCGACGCCATCACCAGCGCCTGGTAGGCATCGCGATACGGCAGGCCATCTGCTCTCATCTGCCATTCGCGCGCCAGGTGACGCTGCATCGCGCGGTAGGCACGGGCGAGCAGATCGAGATCGCTGGAGCGCTTGGCGAAAAGGTAGGTATCGGGAAAGAACATCCCTTCCGCCGCCGCCTCGTTAGTTCCCAGGCGGCGCAGCAGCTCGCTTTCCGGCAGACCGGCCGTGTCGTGGCGCAAGTCGGGATGGGCATCCAGACGATCACGTACCTGGCGGAAGGTCCAGCCTTCGATGATCAGCAACTCGGCCTGCGTCACGTCGCCTCTGGTCAGTTTGCGCAGCAGATCGAGCAAGGTGCTACCGCGCGCCAGCTCATAGCTGCCGGCCTTGATCGCCGTTTCGACCGCCAGCAGGCGAGCGAGGGCGATCAGCAGCCACGGCTCGATGTCGGCGCCTGCGGCAGCGATTTCGCGCGCGGCCGGACGCATGCCGGTGCCCGGCGCGATGGTGAACTCGATCCTCTCGCGCGGCAGGGCAATCGGCGACAGGACGCGCCAAGCCAGACCCGCAGCAAGCAGAAGGCAAAGCAAGAGGACGAGAAGAACAGGCTGGCGTACGAGTCGGCGCATCAATCCGGCGCAGCCGGCAGGCTGCTGGGCGAGGAAGAAAGCAGGCAGAGTGGCCCTATAATAGCCGAAAGCGCGCGCCTGGACGGAACGTCCTCCCGGCCGCCGTTCGACCCTCGCCGTGCAGCCCTTGCCGACGGCGTGCCCGGCGCGCTTGCCGAGCGGCGCCGGGCGCTTGCCACATCTTCGACGGACAATACGATGAACTTGACCTGGAAGGATTTTCTCGTCGCCAACGGTGCCCGCTGGGCGAACGGTCTGGTCGCCGATTTCGGCGACCAGACCGGCGAACTGACGGCCGTCGATGCGACGACGATCGTTGCGCCGCTCACCCATCTCGGCCTGATCGAAGTCAGCGGCAGTGATGCACAAGGCTTCTTGCACAATCAATTGACGAGCGACGTCAAGCATCTGCCGCCGACGGCCGCGCAACATTCCGCCTGGTGCTCGGCGAAGGGCCGGATGCTCGCCAGCTTCCTGCTTTTTCGCGCCGCGCACGGCTACCGGCTGCAGCTTTCCGGCGACCTCCTGCCGACCATCCACAAGCGACTGCAGATGTTCGTCCTGCACAGCAAGGTGGCCCTTGCCGACCACTCGGACGACTGTGTATTGCTCGGCCTGGCAGGCCAGCAGAGCCCGGCGGCGATTGCCGCGACAGGCCTGCCGACGCCTGGAGAAGCACTGACCACGCAGGCTTTCGCCGACGGTGTCGTCATTTGCCTGGCGGCTGAGCGCTACGAAATCGTCGTCGACGCTGCCGCCGCGCCGACGCTTTGGGCGCAGCTTGCCGCGCGCGCCCGGCCGGTCGGCACACCCGTCTGGCAGTGGCTCGACATCCGGGCCGGTATCCCGCTGATCACCCAACGCACGAGCGAAGAGTTCGTCCCGCAAATGGCCAACTTCGAACAACTCGGCGGAGTCAGCTTCCACAAGGGCTGTTACCCGGGCCAGGAAGTGATCGCCCGCACGCAGTACCTCGGCAAGGTGAAACGCCATCTCTATCGTGTTCATGCGGCTGGCCTTGTCGACACCGGCCAGGCGATCTATTCGACCGACAACCCTGACCGACCCTGCGGCATGATCGCCAGTGCAGCGCCGGCGCCTGCCGGCGGCTATGACGCGTTGGCCGTCATGCAGGAAAACGTCGCCCTCGCCGGCAAGCTGGCGCTCGCCGCACCCGACGGCCAGCGCATCGACCTCGTAGCGGGCGACTGACCACCGGTTGCGCACCACGCCGTTCACGCGCCGACTGCCATGTGCCTGATCCTGCTCGCCTGGCAAGCGCATGCGGACTACCCGCTGGTCGTCGCCGCCAACCGCGACGAGTTCTTCGCGCGCCCTTCGGCGGCGGCGGCGTTCTGGCCCGAAGCGCCGCTCGTCTGCGCCGGGCGCGACCTTGCCGCCGGCGGCACCTGGCTGGGCATCAGCCGTACCCAGCGCTTCGCGGCACTAACCAATTTCCGTGAAGGCCGCCAGGCAGCCGGCGAAATGCGCTCGCGCGGCGAACTGGTAGCCGGTTTTCTCACCGCGATGAGCGAACCGCTGGACTACCTCGCAGGAGTTGCCGCACGTGCCGACGACTACGGCGGCTTCAACCTCTTCGTCGGCGACAGCCATTCCCTCGCTTACTACGCCAATCGCGGCGGCAAGCCGCCACGGCAGCTTGCCGCCGGCGTCTACGGGCTGTCGAACCACCTGCTCGACACACCATGGCCGAAACTTGCCGCTGCCAGGCGCGCTTTTGCCGAATCACTGACGACGCTGCCGGCCGCCGAGCCATTCTTCGCACTGCTCGCCGATCAGGAAATCGTGGCCGACCGCCATCTGCCGCAGACCGGCGTCCCGCTTGACTGGGAACGTATCCTGTCTGCCGTTTTCGTGCGCTCGCCGAGCTACGGTACGCGTGCTTCGACGCTGCTCATGCGGCGGCTTGACGGGCAAACGACCTTGATCGAACGCAGCTTCGGCGCCGGCGCATGCGCCCTCGGCCAGATACGCGAAACGTTCCTGTCGGGACCAGTAGAAGCACCCGTCAATCCGCGCTGAGCAACACCGCCGTATAAACCGGCACGAGATCGAAGATCTCGATAAGATCGGCGTTGCGCATGCGGATGCAACCGTGCGAGCCGGGACAGCCGAGCGGAGTGCTGTCGGGACACCCATGGATGTAAATGTAGCGGCGCATCGTATCGACCTGGCCCAGCCGATTGCGCTCCGGCTCGCAGCCCGAGAGCCACAGAATGCGGGTGAGAATCCAGTCGCGCTGGGGAAACTGCTCGGCAAGTCGCTGTGAGTAGATCTCGCCCGTCGGACGGCGGGCGACGAACACCGCATTCTCCGGTTGCCCGGCGCCGATCTTGGCACGCACGATATGCCTGCCGCGCGGCGTGCAATAACTGCCACGTGTTTCACCGGCCCCACGCGTCGCCGTCGACACCGGATAGGCATGCAGCGGACGCCCTGCCGTATCGTAAAGCGTCAGCCGCTGTTCTTTGAGCGAGATCTCGATGCGCACCTTCACTCTCCTTTCCTGCCGCGACGCCCGGCAAAAAAATCGGACAACAGCCTGCCGCACTGGTCAGCGAGAACACCGCCGACAACCTCGGTGTGGTGGTTCAAGCGCGCAACGGCAAAGAGATCGACGACGCTGCCGTGCACCCCGGTTTTCGGATCGCGCGCACCGTATACCAGGCGTGCGATGCGCGCCTGCAGCACTGCCCCGGCACACATTGCACACGGTTCGAGGGTGACGAAGAGCTCACATCCGGGCAGACGGTAATTGTGCAGATGACGCCCCGCATCGCGCAGCGCGGCGATTTCCGCGTGCGCCGTCGGATCATGCTCGCCCACCGGCGAGTTGAACCCTCGCCCGACGATGATTCCGTCGCGCACGACCAACGCGCCAACCGGGACTTCGCCCAGACACTCGGCCGCGCGCGCCAGCGACAGCGCCTCGCGCATGAAGTACTCGTCATTCATCATCAGGCGAATTCTAGCGCAGTCTGTCGACCACCTCCGCTCCGTCTTCCCGCCCGTTTCTCTCTGGCCAAGCGGACATGGCGCCTGACCGGCCGGCAACAGATCAGGCCGGTCGACGACCGATCAACCCGGGCTGGAAATCGGCTAAGATCATTCTTGCTCCAGCTCGGATCGTGCCCTCTCTCCGGATCACCCGCCCCATGCGCGTTCTCTTCGTCCACCAGAACTTCCCTGGGCAATACAAGCACCTTGCGCCGGCGCTGGCCAACTCGCCGGAGAACGAAGTCGTCGCCATCGGCGAGGAGAACAACCTGCGGCGAGCAAGCGGCCTACATCGACGCTTAAGAATCGTCCCCTACCCGGCGCCGCAGGGCGCTTCGAAGCAGACGCATCATTACCTGCACAGCAGCGAAGCGGCGGTTCGCCGCGGCCAGGCGGTGGCTCGCCTGGCGCTCGCCTTGCGCCGGGAAGGCTTTCTTCCCGACGTGATCTGCGCCCATCCTGCCTGGGGCGAAGCCCTCTTCCTGAAGGATGTCTTCCCGACTGCGCGCTTGTTGCTCTACCTCGAATTCTATTACCGGGCAAGCGGTTCGGACATGGGCTTTGACCCTGAATTTCCCTCCGATTTCGACGATCAGTGCCGGCTGCGCATGCGCAACACGACGCAACTGATCAGCCTCGAAGCCGCCGATGCCGGGGTCAGTCCGACAATTTGGCAGCGCGATCAGTATCCGGTCGCTTTCCGTGAGCGCATCGAGGTCATCCACGACGGCATCCGGACCGACGTCGCCTGCCCGGCGCAGGTCGACGAATTCCATCTCCCTGATGGCCGAGGAACGCTGCGCTCGGGCGACGAAGTGATCACTTACGTGGCGCGCAATCTCGAACCCTACCGCGGTTTTCACAGCTTCATGCGCGCCCTGCCGGCCGTCTTGGCAGCCCGCCCGCGGGTGCACGGGCTGATCGTCGGCGGTGACGAAGTAAGTTACGGACGCCGTTTGCCGGACGGCGAGACGTATCGCAGCCGTTACCGGAGCGAACTCGGCAGCGCGCTCGACGAGGAGCGGATTCACTTTCTGGGCAAGGTGCCTTATGGCAGATTCCTCGACGTCTTGCGCCTGTCGAGCGCGCACGTCTATCTGACCTACCCTTTCGTGCTCTCCTGGTCGCTGCTCGAAGCCATGTCATGCGCCTGCCCGGTGATCGCCTCGGATACTGCGCCGGTACGCGAGGTCATAGAAGCCGGCAAGAACGGGCTGCTGGTCGACTTTTTTGCCCATCAGCAACTCGCGGCCGAGATCGTCCGCCTGCTCGACGATCCGGAGCGCCTGCAGCAACAGCGCGCGCAGGCGCGGCACGACATCGCGCAACGCTTCGACCTCGAACGAGCGACGCTGCCACGCCTGATTGGACTGGTCGAGCGGCTTGCCGGGCGCAGCGGCTGATTGCCGTGCGTGCGCTGCGCCGCACCCCGCTCCGCAGGGAGGTTCCGATGGCCGACCTGCGAGCGCAAGATGGCTGCCTGCGGCTCCCCCGGCGGGCGACCCGACCCGCTAGCAGGAAGCGAAAGGACAAACAGTGAAGACAATCGCATTTCTCCAGCAGCAGCCGCTGTTCGGCGGGGTCGACGACCAGGCGATGCGCGCCATCCTGCCCCTGCTGCGTGAACTCACCTTCGCAGCAGGTGAACTGGTCGTCCGTGAAGGCGACGACGGCGACTCGCTGTTCGTGATCTGCCGCGGGTCCGTCGAAATCCTCAAGCGCGGTGATCCGGCGGACGGCGAAGCGGGCAGACGAATCGCCACGCTCGGCGTCGGCGATGTGTTTGGCGAGATGGAGCTGATCGACATGCAGAGCCGCTCGGCAAGCGTACGCGCGCTCGAGCCCGTTGCAGCCCTGGCCCTGTCAAACGGTGATCTGTTCCGCATTTACGAGTCGGACCTGCCGACCTTTGCCCTGATCGTCCTCAACCTCGCACGCGAGGTCAGCCGCCGCTTGCGCCGCATCGACGAGCTGGCAGTACGGACGATGGCCGGCCCCGGCCAGCCGACGGCCGACCGGCAATCGGCAGAACCCCATGACGAAGGCCGGTCAGAGGGCGATGAGCAGTGATCCGCCCGGCACTGCCTGCGCCATTCCTTCCGTCAATCCGTCTTGATCAACGGTATTGTCCCGCAAAGGATCACCGGTACGCTGCCGGTTGGGGATCCTGCCTCCGACCGGCCCAACCGCGGCATCGTCGCCGCTTGCCGGACGGTCGCTGACGCTCAGAAGTCATCGACCACTTCGTCCTGGAAACGCATGCGGATGGCGAGAACCCCCTCGCTCTGTTCGCAGAACGCTGACACGCACGCCGGGTCGAAGTGCGCGCCGGCGTTGTTGGCAAGATAGGCGAACGCGCGTTCGACCGCCCATGCCCGCTTGTACGGCCGTTCCGAAACCAGCGCGTCGAAAACATCGGCCACGGCAACAATGCGACCGTAAAGCGGGATGGCTGTTCCGACAAGACCTGCCGGATAACCTGACCCATCGAATTTCTCGTGATGCGCCAGGGCAATCGAGGCCGCTGTCTGCAGGACTTTCGATTCGCTGCCATTGAGCAGCTCGAAACCAAGGCGCGCGTGCCCGCGCATGATGGCAAACTCTTCCGGCGTCAGTTTTCCGGGCTTGAGCAGAATGGCGTCGGGAATGCCGATCTTGCCGACGTCGTGCATCGGCGCCGCTTGCAGAATCAGCTGTTGTTCGTCCACCGAAAGGCCCATGCCGGCGCCGATCAGGCGGGAAAAGTGCGCCATCCGCTGAATGTGCGCCCCGGTTTCCGGGTCACGGAACTCGGCGGCGCGCGACATGCGGAAAAGGAGTTCCTGCTCACGAGCATGGATGACGGCGGTTGCCTTGGCCACCTCTTCAGCCAGCCAGGCGGCACGGTCGGCCAAGTGCCGGCGCGTCGTGTTGAGCGCCAGCATGTTGCTCGCGCGGGCGGCAAACTCCATGCGGTCAACGGGCTTGGTCAGGAAGTCGGTTGCCCCAACCTGCAGTGCGCGATAGCGTACTTCCCGATCATCGTTGGCGGTGATCATCAGCACCGGCAGCTCGGCACGTTCGGGCAGCCGGCGCAGGCGCGTAATGAACTCGATCCCGTCCATTTCCGGCATCATGTAGTCGACGATGATCAGATCGGGCAGGTTCTCCGCACACCAGGCAAAACCTGCCGCCGAATCGTCGAACGTGTGCGCCTGACAACCGTCCAGCTTGCCGACCAACGCTTTCAGCAAGGTGAGGTTGATCTCGCTGTCATCGATAATGGCGACTACATTCATCCGGTTTCTCCAAGCGATGGTGACGAGTATAGCAAGAGCGGCAGGCAAACGCTGCGCGAACCGATGCCGGCGCAGGCGGTACGCGCCTGAACCTCCAGTGGGCTGGCCTGGGCGAGCACGCGGCCACCCGGTCCGTCGAGCGCGTCTTTTTTGAGCAACGGAAAGCAAACTCGTATAATCGCCGAATGCCGAAAACCGGCCGTTGCCGGGGTACGCACGTCACCCGGCAAATCGTTGCCCAACCGAAGGATGTACCTGCGATGGAAGAAATCGCCTGGACCAACCATTTGGCGTCCGGTGGCCTGGCTCCCGGTTTCGGGCTTGCTGGCGCTGCTGACGGAGGGACCGGCGCCAGTCGGAATCGGCATCAAAGGCCTCGATGGGCGCTATCGGATTGCCAATCGGCAGATCGAGCGGCTCTTGTGCGCGGA
>WBZP01002924.1_pt1 | contig 19179 bp, 11 predicted proteins | sample 5204301 | NCBI WGS metagenome assembly WBZP01 (sample SAMN12412401, study PRJNA552823) | activated sludge metagenome | isolation source: activated sludge from nitrification reactor of wastewater treatment plant... | place: USA: Pennsylvania | collected 2017 | reverse complement strand
GCGGTTGCCCTCTGCCTGGGCCGAAACGCGGCCGCCCAACTGACCAGCCGTTCGCCCAGCTACTGGCAGTTCGCCGCCTCCGGCCGGTTGGACTCCGTTGTCCTGTCCGACGTGGACGCCGACGGCATTACCGAGATCATCGCCCTGGACGAGAACGGCCGGCTGACGCTGCTGGCCGCCGACGGGCAGCAGCGCTGGACGTTCCAAAGCCCCGACTCCGTGGCCGCCGTCGGCGCGGCGGCCGTTGACGCCGGGCTACCCCAACGCTCCATCGCCGTGGCCGCCAGGCAACAACTGACTCTGCTGGATTCCGACGGCGAGCAGCGCTGGCAACTGCCGCTCGACGCTCCCACGGCTCCCGTCGCTATTGCCGCCTATGACTTTGAAATGGACGGCGACGAAGACATTTTGGTCATGCTGGCCTCCGGCCATCTGCTGGTCTATAGCGGCGCGGGCGAACTGTTGTGGACGTTCGCCGGGCAGGAGGACGCGACGGCGACGGTCAATCCCCAACTGCTGGTGTCGGATTTCGACGGCGACGGCGTGTCGGAAGTGGTGCTGGGCGTCTTCACGCCGCGCCGCTTCAGCCAGCTCATCTACCTGAAAGAGGGCGCGGTGCAGTGGCGGCAGTCTATCTCGCGGCGCATCACCGCCCTGGCCAAGACGGAGTTTGGCGCGGAGGTGGGCAACATCGCCGTCGGCACGAACTTCGGCGAGCTGGACCTGTTCACGCCCGGCGGCGCGCGGGTCTGGTTCCGCACCGTCAACCGGCCGATTAGCGCCCTGGCCGCCACCGATCTGCCCGGTGGGCCGGCGCTGGCCGTCGGCACCACGGCCGGCACAGTTGTCGCTTACTCCCATGAGGGGCGGCGGCTGTGGGCCAGCAATCTGGCCCGCGACGCCGACCGGACGGTGATGGCCCTGCTGCCGGCCGGCGACCCCGACCTGGCCGCGCAGCCGACGCTGGTGGCCATCTTGAAGTCCTCGGCCGAGTCCAGCGATCTGGCCGACGTTCTCCTGCTGGGCAACAACGGCCAGACGCTGGCCAACCTGGACGACACCGACCAGCCGGGCATCACCCGCCTGGTAGACCTCAACGGCGATGGGCGCTACGAGCTGCTGTTGGCGCGCTTCGCCACGCTGCAACTGCTGGGCCTGGGCATTGGCGATAGCGAGTACATTCAGGAGTGGGAGTACGCCCTGGACGCCGCGCCGACGGCCGTCCTGGTCGTAGACCTGGACGAAGACGGCGAAAGCGAGATCGTCGTCGGCACGCGCGACGGCCGCCTGCACAGCCTCAGCGGCGACCGCACCATCCGCTGGCTCAACGCGCCGGGCGAGGAGATCGCCTTCCTGGCCCGCGCCCGCCACTCGCTCAGCGAGCCGCCGCGCGTGGCCGTTGTCCGTCGCCCGCGGCTGGCCAACGGCAGCGCCGCCGACGCCACGCGCCGCGGCTGGCTCGAGTTGCGCGAAGCTTCGGGCGAACGGCTGTGGAGCAACGCCGTTGACGCCGCCATCACCGCCCTGGTCGTAGACGACCGCAGCAGCAGCGACGCGCCGGCCATCATTCTGGGCACGGGCGACGGCCGCGTTCTGGCTTATGGCTTCGACGGCAACCCGTTGTGGGAGTATGCCTTCCCTGAACTGGCGGGCGGGGTGCGCCATCTGCTGATCCAGGATCAGCTGGGCGAGGAGCGCGATCGCCTGGTGGTCGGCGGGCAACAGGCGCTCTATACCCTGGCGCGCACCGCCACCGGCGTCAGCGGCGCGCCGCTGGCCACCTTCGACCAACCGATTGAAGCCCTCTACGGCATCGGCCAGGCGACCGATCCGGAGCCGTCCGTCGGCCTGGTCGTCTTTCTGCAAGATGGCGCCGTGCGCGGCCTCAGTAGCGGCGGCGGCGAAGCCAATGAGCGGGCCTGGACGCTGCAACTGGATGGCCGCCCCATCATCACCGACGCCGGAGAAGGGGCGTTGGAGGCCTTCCAGGAAAACATCAGCGCCTTCCTCATCGCCACCGACAACGACACTCTACAACAACTGACGATCAGTGATGACCAGCCGGTCCTCTCCTGGCGGCTCGATGGGCTGGCGGGCATCCAGGCCGCCGATTGGGCCGACCTGGACAAGGACGGCCGGCCGGACACCGGCCTGGTCGGCACCCGCAACGGCAACCTCTGGCTCTACGAGCAACTCTACACCCGCACGCCGCAACGCATTCTGGAGCTGCCGCTGGCCAGCGGCATTTTTCACCTGGCCCTGCTGGAACGAACCTCCAGCCAATCGCCCGATCTGCTGGCCGTCACTCAGAACGGGCTGGTACGTCTGTTCCGCGAAGAGGAGAACCGGCCGCCGCTGCTGACCCAGCCGCGAATCGAGTCTGAGTCGGGGCAATACGCGGTCGGCGTTCAGGTCCGCGACGTGGAGAACGACACCGTCCGCGTGCAATTGGAACTGCAAGACCCAACCGGAGCCTGGCAGACCCAGGGAGAACAACAACTGGCGTCGGGCAACGGCCAGTTGTTCTGGCCGGCCGTGGCCGTCCCGGTGGGCACGGGGCGCATCCGCTATCGGTTCCTCTATAACGACGGGGTTTACGAAGGGATCGTCAGTCCGCCGGCCGGGCCGGTCTACGTGGCCGACGGCATGGACGACGCCGCGCCGCTTTTAGTCGGCGTCGCCGCCGTGTTGCTGCTGGGCGGCTCCTTCCTGCTGGCTCGCCAGGCGCGGACCCCGGCCGCCCAGGCCGCGCGCTTCCATCGCCGGCTGAGCCGGCAACCGAAAGAGGTGCTATCGCTGCTGGAGGGGCGCTATGCCGCCGTTAGCGGTTCGCCCGACTTCCTGCTGCAACTGGCCAACCGCGCCCGACAAGGGGGCGACGCCGACCTGGCTAATTTGGCCGACGGCCTCTTCCTGCTGGCCAACCGCCCGCAGGCCGGTCTGTCCATCATCACCCGCACACTCGACGACCTCTACGCCGCCGGCCGGCCGTGGGTCAATCTGCAACACCGGCGGCTCATCTACAAGACGTGTCAGGCGCTGCTGGAAGCACCGTCCATCACCGAACTGGGCTTGCTGCGGCCGCAACTGGTTCACCTGTTGACCATGCTGGAAGACAAGCAGGATTGGTCGCCGATCTTCAACAGCCTCTTGCCGGTCATCACCAATATGCGCGACAGCGAACGGGTCGAGCTGATCGAGGATCGGCTGGTCTACCTCAATCAGGCCGTGGCCCGTCTGCGGCAGGGGCAGGAGCAGTTGGACGAATTCGCTCCCAGCGTGGAGCGCACCCTGGCGCGGGCCATCACCCGCCGCTGGTCGGGTCTGCTGACGGCCGAGATCGAGGAGCAGCGCGGCCGGGCCGAGTTGGAGATCGCCCTGATGACCAAGCGGCTGGCCCCCAGCGGCCAGACCCACGTCGCCCTGGAGATTCGCAACACGGGCCGGGCCGCGGCCGAAAACCTGGTGGCGACGCTGGACGAGAACCCCGCCTACCGCGTCTTCAGCGAACCGCAGATGATTCCGTTTCTGCCGTCGGGACGCTCGCGGGAGGTGCGCTTTCTGGTGGAGCCGCAGGCCGAGGCCCGCTTCCGCGTCGGCCTGTCGCTGACCTACGACGACCGCAACCGGCGCGACAAGGTCATCGCCTTCGGCGACATGGTCCACATGCTGCCGCCGGTGCGCGAGTATACGCCCGTCGTCAACCCCTATCTGCCGGGCACGGCGCTACGCAAGGACAGCCCGCTCTTCTTCGGCCGCGAGGAGTTGTTCGACTTCATCGCCGAGCACGCCGGCGCCCAACGCCAGCGCAACGTGCTGATGCTCGTCGGCCAGCGGCGCACGGGCAAGACGTCGGTGCTGTTACGGCTGGAGGAGTACCTGCCGCCGTCCATCGTGCCGGTCTACATTGACTGCCAATCGCTGGGCGTCTCGCCGGGCATGGCGGCGTTGTTGCAGGAGTTTGCCTGGCACATCGCCGACACGTTGAGCGCGCGCGGTCTCGATTGCCCCGTGGCCGACACCAACCACTGGCAAGACGACCCGGCGCGGCTCTTCCAGCGCGAGTTCTTGCCGGCCGTGCGCCGTCTGCTGCCGCCGGAGGCGACGCTGCTGCTGGTCTTCGACGAGTTCGAGGCGTTCGAGGCGATGGTGGCCGACGGCATCCTGCCGCGTACCTTCTTCCCCTACATGCGCCACCTGATGCAGCACAGCACCGGGCTGGGCTTTGTCTTCGTCGGCACGCGCCGGCTGGAAGAGATGAGCGCCGACTACTGGTCGGTGCTGTTCAACGTGGCCCTCTATCGCAAGATTGACTTCCTGAGCGAGCCGGCTACCTTGCGCCTCATCTGCGAACCGGTCGCGCCCCACATCGTCTACGATGACCTGGCGCTGGACAAGATCCTGCGCGTCACCGCCGGCCACCCCTACTTCCTGCAACTGGTCTGCTACACCCTGGTCAAACAGGCCAATCAACAGAAGACGGGCTACGTGACGATCTCCGACGTCAACGTGGCCCTGGACGAGATGCTGCGGCTGGGCGAGGTACACTTTGCCTACCTCTGGCAGCGCTCCTCCCACGCCGAGCGCGCCCTGCTGACTGCCGCGGCTCACCTGATGGACCGCAATGAGCCGTTGCGCCCGGAGGTGTTCATCGAGTATCTCCAGTCCTACAGTATCGAACTGGACCCGATGCAGATGACCGAGGGGCTAAACTCTCTGGTGGCGCGTGACATCATGCGCGAAGTGACCGAAGAGGGCAAGGCGCTCTATGAGTTGCGGATTGGGTTGGTCGGGTTGTGGGTGGCGCGCAACAAGAGCCTAAGCCGGCTGCACGCCCATCTGGAAAGCTAAGAGGCGGGTTGCCAACTCGCCCTACAGTTCTTTCGGCCGCCAGAGGTGGAGCAACTCGGCCGCCGTCTCCTCGTTCAAATCGCCCCAGCGATCCACGGCCAGCCGGAAGCAAGCCAACGCGGCCGTCGGCATCGTCTCGTCGCGCTCCGCTAACTGGGACACGAGTTCCTCGATGCCGGGGTTGTGGCCGATGAGCAGCAGCCGCGCCACCTCGTCGGGCGTGTCGCGGGCTACGTCGAGGAACGTCTCCGGGTCGGCCAGATAAAGCTCATCAGTGTACTGAATATCGCCGGAGTACTCCGCCGCCAGCGCGACCAGGTCGGCCGTCGTGGCCGCGCGCCGGGCGGCCGAGGTGACAATGAGGTCGGGCGTCAGGTCGTGCTGGGCCAGCAGTTGGCCCATGCGCGGCGCGTCGCGGCGGCCGCGGCCGTTCAGCGGCCGGTCGTGGTCGGCCAACTCGTTGTTGTCCCAATTGGACTTGGCGTGGCGCAGGAGTAACAGTGTCTTCATCGAAGAGATGGAACCACAGATTATGCAGATTACACAGATGTAGTTGGTGGTCGTTAGTCGTTGGTCGTTAGTTGCTAGGCACGAACGACCAACGACCAACGACTACCTAATCTGCGTAATCTGTGGTTCCTAATTCTTATAGTTCGGCGGCGCTGTTGATGATGTGGCCGACGAGGCCATACTCCTGCGCCTGGCGGGCCGACATCCAGAAGTTGCGGTCGGTGTCTTCCTCAACCTTCTCAATCGGCTGCCCGGTCTGCGCGGCGAAGATCTCGTTCAGGCGGCGGCGCATCTTGATGATCTCCTGTGCCTCGATGGCGATATCGGTCGCCTGGCCGCTGGCCCCGCCCGCCGGCTGGTGGAGCAGGAAGCGCGTGTTGGGCAGGCTATAGCGGTTCTCGCGCTCGGCCGCGGCGTAGATGAGCGCCCCGGCGCTGGCCACCCAACCGGTGCCGATCACCTTGACCGGCGACTGGACGAAGCGGATCATGTCGAAGATAGTGTCACCCGACTCGACGTGGCCGCCCGGCGAGTTGACGAAGATGCGAATCTCGTCCTGAGATTCGGCATCCAGGATGAGCAGCCGCTTGGTGATCTCCATCGCCACAGTCATGTTGATCTCGCCGTAGATCAGGATGGTGCGGTTCTTCAGCAGCTTGTCGTCCATCGAGCCGGGCGCGTCGCGCTTCTCGGCCGGCTTCTCTTCCTCTTCTTCCGGTTCCTCTTCCGGCTCTATCTCCGGCGGGAAGTCGTCGTCGTCATCGTCGTCTAGCATGGGGTTGTCCCACGGATAGCTCATAAGTCACGTCTCCTTTGCGAAGAAGGAATAACCACAGATTACACAGATTTCACAGATTCAGCTTAGGAATCTGTGAAATCTGTGTAATCTGTGGTTCCTTACTCTTAGCGGCGCAGGTTGGAGAAGGCTTTCATACCCGGATAGATGGCCGAGTCGCCCAGGTCTTCCTCGATGCGCAGCAATTGGTTGTACTTGGCGATACGGTCGCTGCGGGCCGGCGCGCCGGTCTTGATCTGCCCGGCATTGAGGGCCACGGCCAGGTCGGCGATGGTCGCGTCTTCTGTCTCGCCGCTGCGGTGGGAGGCGACGGCCGTCCAGCCGCTGCGCTGCACCAGCGTCACCGACTCGATGGCCTCGGTCAGCGTGCCGATCTGGTTGACCTTGCACAGCAGGCTGTTGGCCGCCTTGCGGTCGAGCGCGGTGTGGATGCGCTTGACGTTGGTCACCAGCAGGTCGTCGCCGACGATCTGCAACCGGTCGCCCAGCCGCTCGACCATGAGCGCCCAGTTGTCCCAGTCGTCCTCGGCCAGGCCGTCTTCGATGGAGATGATCGGGTACTTGTCAACCCACGACTCCCAGAAATCCACCATCTCGCGGCCAGTGAGCGCCTTGCCCTCGACCTTCAGGTGGTACTTGCCGTCCTCATAGAATTCCGTCGCCGCCGGGTCCATGGCCAGCATGATCTGCTCGCCGGCGGTGTAGCCCGCCTCGCGGATGGCCTCCAGAATGAGATCGAGCGCCTCGCTGTTGGCCGAGACGCTGGGGGCGAAACCGCCCTCATCGCCGACGGTCGTGGCGTAGCCCTTCTTGCTGAGCACCTTCTTCAGGCTGTGGTAAATCTCGACACCCCAGCGCAACCCCTCGCGGTAGGACGACGCGCCGACGGGCATGACCATGAACTCCTGCATGTCCGTGGCCCCGGCGGCGTGCTTGCCGCCGTTCATGATGTTCATCATGGGCACGGGCAGAGTGCGGCCGGAGACGCCGCCCAGGTAGCGATAGAGCGGCAGCTCCTGGCTGGCCGCCGCGGCGTGGGCCACGGCCAGCGACACGCCCAGGATGGCGTTGGCCCCCAGCCGGCTCTTATTCTCCGTGCCGTCCAGGTCAATCATCGCCTGGTCAATGCCGATCTGGTCGGTCGCCGTCCAGCCGACGATAGCATCGGCGATCTCTTCATTGACCGCCTCGACCGCGCCGAGCACGCCCTTGCCGCCGTAGCGCTTCTTGTCGCCGTCGCGCTTCTCCCAGGCCTCATGCACGCCGGTTGACGCGCCGGAGGGCACCATAGCCCGGCCCTTGGCGCCGTCATACAAAGCGACTTCTACTTCAACGGTCGGATTGCCGCGCGAATCGAGAACCTCGCGGGCGAGTACTGATTCAATGTAGTCCATTGTGATTCTCCTTGGTTGGTAAACACGCTGAAAAAGCGGGTGCGGTTTGGTCAACTATACTAATTCCTGCCCCGTCTCGCAAGCCAGACGCGCCTCTAAAACACCTGACAGGTGCTGACTCAAGAGAGACCTGGCGCGGCCAGATGAACGCCGCACGAGGCTCGTTTGCCTCCGCCGCCGGGCAGAGTTACACTGGCCCGCCATGAGTCACGCGCCCACCGGCCCACTGACCGACCTGCCCACCCTGTGGCGAGACCTGTTGCTCGACCTGCGGGACGTGTTCGACGTTCACTTCGTCTGCGCTACCTTCGCCTACCACGTGGCGCGCCACACCGGCGCGCGGGCGCTCGTAGCCGTGGCCGACGTGCAGGCCAGGTACTACGACGTCTGGCTGAACGAGCCTTCGGGCCAGGCCACGCAGATGCGCTGGACGAATGACGAGGGCGGGCTGGAGCCGCTGCTGACGCTACCCGGCCCAACGACCGTGGACAAACTGGAGCGCTCGGCGGCCGAGGTGATCGGCGGTCGCGTCTGGCTGCTGGCCAAGCGCCGCCTGTTGGCCGCGCCCTTGCCGCGCGACGAACGCCTCTACAGCGCCTATCCGCCGACCCTGCTAGCCCTGCTCGATCCCCCGCCGCAGCCCGAACTGGAGCGCTTGCTGACCGAGTTGACCGGCTTGATGTCCGTCTTTCTCGACCGCGCCGGCTTGCGGCAGGAAGTGGACCGCCGCACAGTCGAATTCGCCGTCATCAGCGACATCAGCCGCGCCCTCAGCTCCACGCTCAACATCCAGCAGATCTACCAACTGCTAACCGGCCCCATCCGTCAGACGCTCAACGTCGAGACGCTGTCCATCGGCCTGATCGAGCCGATGACGGGCGACATTTTGTTTGTGGAGAAGCTGTTCGGGCCGATGTTCCAGCGTTTGCCGCCGGTGCGGTTGAAGCGCGGCCAGGGGATCGCCGGTTGGGTGGCCGAGCACAAAGAACCGGTCATTATCACCGACGCCTACTCCGACCAACGCTTCTTCTCCGGCGTAGATTACCGCTCCGGCTTCCGCACCCATTCGATGATCTGCATCCCGTTGCAAGTGGACGATCGGACGATTGGCATCTTGCAGGCCATCAACCGCCAGTTCGGCCGCTTCAGCGATCATGACCTGCAACTCATGCAGGCCCTGGGCGGGCCACTGGCGGCGGCCATCGAAAACGCCAACCTCCACGCCGACGTGCTGGCCGAAAAGCGCCGCGTCGAGACGCTGTTCGCCAGCATGTCCGACGGGCTGATCACCGTCAACCACGACGGGGTCATCACGCGCGTCAACAGCGCCTTCGCCTCCATGCTCTATAGCGACATCAACGCCGTTGTCGGCCACCACCTGCATGAGCGCGTGCGCCCCAAGCAGGGGGATTTGCAGAAGCTGGTCAGCCGGTTGCTGTCCGGAGAGGAAGATACCGTCCAGTTGGCGACCGACATCGCCCGCGACGACGGCCGTCTGCTGCCGGTGCTCATCAGCGGCGCGCCGGTGGACGACGAGACCGGCGCGGCCCAGGAGGCCATCTTCGTCTTCAGCGACCTGACCCAGATTCGCGAAGTCGAGCGCATGCGCGATGACCTGTTCCAGGGCATCATCCACGAACTGCGCACTCCGCTGGCAACCATTCTCATGTACTCCCGTTTGCTACGCGAAAAACGAGCCCAGCCTGACAAGGCCGAGCGCTTTCTGGGCGTCATCGAGCGCGAGAGCGACCGGCTGCAACGCATGGTGCGCCAGATGCTTGACCTGGCCAAGCTGGAGGCGCGGGAGATGCAGCGCAGCGCTGAGCCGGTGTGGCTCAACCCGCTCTTTGATGAGGCGTTGCCGCCGCTGGCCGAGCGCGCCGTTCACAAGGGGCTGTTGTTCCGGCAGCGCATCGAAACCGACCTGCCGCCGGTGATGGGCAACCGCGATGTCTACGAAATGATGGTGCGCAATCTGCTGGACAACGCCATCAAGTTCACCCCGTCGGGCAGCATCCAAGTGCTGGCCCGCCGCGACAATGGCGCCGTGGTCATTGAAATCAGCGACGACGGCATCGGCATCCCCGATGAGGCCATGAATAACCTCTTCAAGCGCTTCTATCGCACGCAGACAGCCGTCGAGCGCGGCATCGCCGGCACCGGCCTGGGCCTCTACATGGTCAAAGAAAACCTCCGCAACTATAATGGCCACATCGCCGTACAAAGCACGCTGGGCAAGGGCACGACCTTTACCATCCGCCTGCCTGTGGCGCAGATTTGACCATGACTCGACACACACAGCTCAACGCTATCTATCTGGATCACGGCGCGACGACGCCCGTCCATCCCGCCGTCGTCGCGGCCATGATGCCCTATTGGAGCGAACAGTACGGCAATCCCTCTTCGCACCACCGGACAGGCTACGCCGCGGCGCGGGCCGTGGAGGCCGCCCGCGAGACGTTCGCCGACCTGTTGGGTGTCGCGCCGTCGGCGGTCATCTTCACCGCCTGCGGATCGGAGAGCAACAACCTGGCTCTGCGCGGCGTGCTGTTGGCCGCGCGCGAGGCGGGCCGCGGCCAACACCTGATCACCAGCGCCGTCGAGCATAGCGCCGTGCTGGCCACCGCCCGGCAACTGCGCGATCACTTCGGCTTCGAGTTGACCGTGCTGCCGGTGGATGAGCACGGCCGCGTCCGGCTCGATGACGTGGCCGCCGCCATCCGCCCCGACACGGCGCTGATCAGCATCATGGCCGCCAACAACGAGATCGGCGCCGTTCAGCCCTGGGCCGAGATCGGCGCGCTGGCCCGCGCGCGCGGCGTCCTCTTCCACACCGACGCCGTGCAACTGGTCGCGGCGCGGCGCTGGAATCTGGCCGCGGAGGCGATTGACCTGATGACCCTGGCCCCCCACAAGTTCTATGGGCCGAAGGGCGTCGGCGTGCTCGTCGTGCGGCCGGGCGTGGAGCTGCTGCCGATGCTGACCGGCGGCGGCCACGAAGGCGGCCTGCGCGCCGGCACGACCAACGTGCCGTTGGTTGTCGGCGCGGCCGAAGCGTTCCGGTTGGCGATGGCCGAGATGGATGAGCGGCTGACCCACGTCACACCCCTGCGCGACCGATTGCTACACGAATTGCCGGCTGCCCTGCCCGACATTTGCCGCATCACCGGCCACCCCACCGACCGCCTGCCCCACCACGCCAGCTTCGCCCTGCGCGGATTGAGCGGCAACGACCTGCTGATGCACCTCGACCTGGCCGGCATCGCCGCCAGCAGCGGTTCGGCTTGCTCTAGCGGCGATCCCAAGCCATCGCCCATCCTCCAGGCCATCGGTCTTGGCCCGCAGTGGACACTGGGCGGGCTGCGGCTGACGCTAGGCCGGCAGAACACGGCCGCCGACGTAGACGCGGTCGTGGCCGCGCTGCCCGACATCGTGCGTAAGTTGACCGCGGTCGAAGCGCATTTTGCCGCTGTCCACGCCTAACAACCCCATGAGTGCCGACTGCTTTCCCCCCGACCCCGGCCCGCCGCCCGCCCTGCCCGGCGGCGACCGGCCGCGCCTCGTCGTCGCCATGAGCGGCGGCGTGGATAGCTCCGTGGCCGCGGCGCTGCTGGCTGACCAGGGGTATGAGGTCATCGGCGTCATGATGCGCCTGTGGAGCGAGCCGGCCAACGGCGCGGCCACCCCGGCCAACCGCTGCTGCACGCCCGACCAGATGGCCGACGCCCGCCGTGTGGCCGACCGGCTGGGCATCCCGTTCTACGTCATTGACGTGCGCGACCACTTCCGGCAGTCCATCGTCCAGTTCTTCTTGGATGAGCACGCCGCCGGCCGCACGCCCAACCCGTGCGTCGAGTGCAACCGCCAGATCCGCTTCACCTACCTGCTGGAGCGGGCGCTGGCCCTGGGGGCCGACTACCTGGCCACCGGCCACTACGCCCGCGTCCGGCGCGAGGCCGATGGCTTCCGTTTGCTGCGCGGTGTGGATGCCGACAAGGATCAGTCCTACGTTCTGCACATGCTCGGCCAGGCCCATTTAGCTCAAGTGCTATTCCCCATCGGTGGCTACACGAAATCCGAGGTGCGCGAGCTGGCACGCGCCTACAACCTGCCCGTGGCCGCCAAGCAGGAGAGCCAGGACTTGTGCTTCCTGAAGGACAACGACTATCGCGGCTTTTTGCGCCGCCACGGGGACGCCGAGCCGCAGCCGGGGGCTATCGCCACCGCCGACGGCCGCCAACTGGGGCAGCACGCCGGCCTGGCCGACTACACCATCGGCCAGCGCAAGGGTCTGGGTATCGCCGCCGCCGAGCCGCTGTTCGTCGTCGGCAAGGACGCGGCGAACAACACGCTCATCGTCGGCCCGCGCGCCGCGCTGGCCCGCACCCAACTGACGGCGCGGCAGGTCAGTTGGGTCAGCGCCCCGCCCCCCGGGCCAATCGCCGTCCAGGTCAAGATTCGCTACAAGGCCGAGCCGCTGGCGGCGTGGGTCGCGCCCGGCCCCACTGGATCGGCCGTGGTGCGACTGGACGAGCCGGCCTATGGCCTTACGCCCGGCCAGGCGGCCGTGTTCTACGACGGCGACGTCTGCCTGGGCGGCGGCCTTATCACCGATGAAGCGTGGCTGCCGCCGGGCGCAGCCGCTGAGAAACCGGAGGCAGCATGATTCCCATTCCCGGTGTGGCATCCGGCCTGGTCCTGGGCTTCCTGCTGGCCAGCGCCTATGGGGCCATCTTCCACCTGGTCTACGGCGGCTCGTTGCGGCGCATTGTGCTCTATCTGGCCGCGGCCTGGGCCGGCTTTCTGCTGGGCCAACTGGCAGGCGACTTCCTGAACCTGGAACTATTCAAGGTGGGTAAAATCCATCTGCTGACGGCCAGTGTCGGCGCGTGGGCGCTGCTGCTGGCGGCGCGTTGGTTGGCCGGCCAGGAGCCGGAACAAGAATAAGACGAGCAAGGCGACAACGTCATTGCGTGCTATACTATTGAGTTGGGGTTTATGCGATGAGCGAAATACAACTGCCCGCCACAATTGAGCCGGACACGCGCCGGGAACCGCTGATTCCAATCGGCTACGTGATCGCCGGCGCGGCCGTCACGCTGATTGTGGGGGCTTTGTTCGTGGTCTTGCTGGTCTACCTGGCCAATAACTACGCCGACACGATTCTGGTGGTGCGCGACATCTTCATTATCGCCTTGGGCATCATGTCGTGTTTCTCAGGCATCGTTCTCATCCTGCTGTTGATCGCCGTCATCCGTCTGGTCAACATGCTGGAGTTCGAGCTGAAGCCCATCTTGATGAAGACGAACGAGACGTTGGGAACCATTCGCGGCACAACGGTGTTCATGAGCGAAAACGTGGTGCGACCGATGACGGCGGCCAGCAGCTACGTGGCCGGCCTCCGGCGCGGTGTGTCTACCCTATTCGGCAACCCGCGGCGCAGATAAGCGGGTATGGGAGAAATAGAATGAACGAAAACAGTAGTGACCTCGGCGCTTTTCTGGCCGGATTTGTCATCGGTTCGCTGGTCGGCGCGGCTACAGCGCTGATTCTCGCCCCGCAATCGGGAGAGGCTACACGAACTCAGTTGGCCAACTTGAGCACCGACCTGCGCCAGGTGAGCGAAGAGCGGATTGACCAGGTGCGCAACGCCGCCGACAGCTACGGCCGCGAGTACCGCGACCGCGCCGGTGCCATCATCTCCGACACGCGCAATCGCGCGCAATCTCTGGCCGAACAGGCCACCGACCAGGGGCGCATCATCCTCGACACCGGCCGCGACCAGATCGAAAACGGCAGCACCGCCGGCTAGCCACTTCCTCACCGCGGTCTGGTTCGTTTCTCTGAACGCGCGGCAGCAGCGCGTTGGTGTCCGCGTTTGGCCGCGCGCCATGCTGGGGCGCGTCGGTTGTGGGGCGTGTCGCCGGGCGCGCCCGTCGGACTTTAGCCATGATACAGGCCATTGATAACTTCCTGGGCGAGCTTCTCAAGCGGCTGCCCGGGAACAACACAACCGAATCCGACCGCGAGCGGCTGCGGGCCGCGCTGTCGCTGGCTGCCCGCGTTCATGGCGATCACAAGCGGCCGTCGGGCGAGCCTTATCTCGACCACGCCCGCGCCGTGGCCGCCGGGCTGAACGAGTTGGGCGTGGATGACACCGACACCATCGTGGCCGCCCTGCTCCACGACGCTCTACTGCCCCACACCGGGCTGACCGAAGCGATGCTGACAGCCGAATTTGGCGCGACAGTCACCGGCCTTGTCCGCAGCGCGCGCGCCCTGGACAACTATGCCCAGCGCGCCAGCCAGAGCAAGGCCCTCGGCGATTTGGGCCTGGAGGCGCAGCAAGACCGCCAGACCCTGGAGGCCATCCGGCGCGCCTTAATCTCAATCATCGAAGGGGACATCCGCATCATCCTCATTCGCATGGTTGATTGCCTGCAAGACTTGCGCCGCTCCGGCACGCTCGACCGGGAGCAGCAGCGCCGTCGCTCCTGGGAGGCGCTCCACATCTACGCCCCCATCGCCAACCGCCTCGGCATCTGGCATCTGAAGTGGCAACTGGAGGACAACGCCTTTCGCTACCTGGAGCCGGAGAAGTACCGCGAGATCGCCTCGCGTCTGGACGATGGCAGCGAACGGCGGGCGCAGAAGGTGGACAAGGCCGCCGCCCGCCTGCGTCGTCGGCTGGCCAATCTGGGCGTGAAGGCGGTCGTCACCGGCCGGCCCAAGCACATGTACTCCATCTACCGCAAGATGGCGCGCAAGGAGCTGGACTTCGAGCGGATCTATGACATTCAGGCCCTGCGGGTCATCCTGGAGCCACAAGACAAGGTCGCCTACCGGGCCATGAGCAGCAAGGCCAGAGACGACGCCGACCGCGACCTGTGCTACCAGGTGCTCGGCGCGGTCCACAGCCTGTGGCAGCCCATCCGCGGCGAGTTCGATGACTACATCGGCTCGCCCAAGCCCAACGGCTACATGTCGCTGCACACGGCGGTCATTGACGAGACGGGCCAGAAGCTGGAGGTGCAGATTCGCACCCAGCGCATGCACGAAGAGGCCGAGCACGGCATCGCCGCCCACTGGGCCTATAAGGAACAGGGAGCCAAGGTCAGCTCTTCGTCGCAGAAGCGCATCCAGAACCTGCGCGAACTGCTGGCCACGCTGCAAGAGGTGGAGGATGACGTTGACGGCGCGCCGCCGCTGGATTTGTCGCGGCTGGAAGAACGCATCCACGTCTTCACGCCCAAGGACGACGTGCTGGACATGCCGGCCGGGGCCACGCCGATTGACTTCGCCTATCAGATTCACACCGAGGTCGGCCACCGCTGCCGCGGCGCGCGCGTCAACGGCAAGATGGTCAGCCTGGACTACCGCCTCAAGTCGGGCGACAAGGTGGAGATCATCACCGCCAAGCGCGGCGGGCCGAACCGCGACTGGATGAACCCCAGTCTGGGCTACACCGGCAGCGCCCGCACGCGCAGCAAGGTTCGCCACTGGTTCCGCCAGCAAGACCGCCAGCAGAACATCCTGCAGGGGCGCGAAGTCGTGGAGCGCGAACTGCGGCGGCTCAATCTATCCGATGACATCAGCGTCGAAGAGATCGCCGCGACGATGAAGTATGAGGATATCGAGGACTTCCTGTGTCTGGTGGGCTTTGGCGACATCCAGCCGACGCAAATCATCGGTGCCATTGCCGCCCGCGGCCAGAAGCGCACCGAAACACCCGACCTCCAGGCGCTGCTGCGCAGCACCAACCAGACCAAGAGCCTGACCGTGCATGGCGTGGGTGGCGTGCATACACGGCTGGCCCACTGCTGCTCGCCGGTGGCCCCGGAGCCGATTATCGGCTACGTCACCCGCGGCCAGGGCATCACCATCCACACCCAGCGCTGCCCCCAGGTGGCAGCCATCAGCGACCGCGAGCGGCTGATTGACGTGGAGTGGGGCGCGACGCAGCAAACGCATCCCGTGCCGGTCGTCCTCAAGTCGCTGCCCCGCAGCGGCCTGATCGAAGATCTGGTCAACCTGCTGCGCGGCCAACAGATCAACGTGCCCAAGACGAAGCTGTTCAACGAGCAAGACCTGACGACCGTTTACCTGATCGCCGAGGTCGCCGATCTGACGCAACTCAACACGCTGATGACGAAGTTGGGCAATCTGCCCGGCGTGCAGGAAGTGCGCCGCCAGAGTTGGTCATGAGCCGACCGGCGGCGTCTCGTCCGTCACCACGCCCATCTCGTCCAATTGCAGCCGCCGCTCCCCGTTCTCGCCCAACCACAACTGCCACGACAGCAGGTCGTAGCGGAACGTTTCGGCCCGCTCTGCCCCGTTTTCGGTCGTGATCAGTTGGCCCCAGACCGACTCCGCGTCGCGGCCGCGCAACCGCAACCGCGCCCCGTGCCAACGACAGTAGTAGACCAGCGGCCCCATCGCGCTCAGCTCTCCAACGCTTCGTACTGCTCGAAGATACGCCGGTAGGCGGGCGAGGTGGACATCAGCGTGGCGTGGTCGCCGGCCGCCTCCAGCCGACCCTTGCGCAGCACCAGCACCAGATCGGCCCAGCGGATTTGCGACAGGCGGTGGGTGATGAGGAAGGTGGTGCGGTTCTCGGCCGCGTGCTGGATGGCGCGTTGGATCTGGTCTTCCGTGGCGCTATCCACGGCGCTGGTCGAGTCGTCGAGGATGAGAATGCGCGGCTGGGTCAGGAAGGCGCGGGCCAGGGCGATGCGCTGGCGCTGGCCGCCGGAGAGAGTGACGCCGCGCCCACCGACGACCGTCTCGTAGCCGTCCTGGAAGCCCATGATGAAGTCGTGGGCCTGGGCGGCGCGGGCAGCGGCCTCGATGGCCTCGGCCGTGGCCCCCGGCGCGCCGAAGGCGATATTCTCGGCGATGGTGCGCGAGAAGAGGAAGATGTCTTGCTCGATGATGGAGATCTGTTGCCGCAACGCGGCCAGGCTCCAATCGCGCGTGTCCACGCCGTCAATCAGCACGCGGCCGTCGCGGGCGTCGTAGGTGCGGTTGATGAGTTTGGTCAGCGTGCTCTTGCCCGCGCCCGTCTGGCCGACGATGGCCACCGTCTGGCCGGCGCGGACGGTGAAGCGAACGTCGCGCAGCACGTCCTGGTCGGGCACGTAGCCGAAGGAGACGGCGTCGAAGGTGACGTCGCCGACAATCGGCTCGGCAAACCCCACCGGGTTCTCGTCCAGTTGCGTCTCGCGGTTCATCAGGTCCAGGATGCGGCGCGCGCTGGCCAGGCCCAGAGAGACGCGCGAGTAGGCCATCAGCGAGATGTTGGTCGGGAAGCCGAACAACCCCAGCAGGCCGACGTAGGCCACCACGTCGCCCACCTCGATGCGGCCCGCTTGTAGCAGCAGCAGCGCGTGGGCAAAGCCGAGCGCCTCGGTGACGCCCAGCAGCAGCAGGGGCAGGAACTTGGCCTCCTCGCGCCCCTGGGCCACCGTGGCGTTGCGATACTCGCGGGCGTTGACCTCGAAGCGGCCGATCTCGGCCGTCTCCTGCGCGCTACCCTTGACCATCTCGATGCCGTCCAGCGCCTCGGCCAGCCGGGAGTTCATGACGCCAAAGGAGCGGCGCACCCGGTCGGCGATGGCCGACAGGATGTTCATGTAGTGGGCCAGGGCGATAACGTAGCCGATGATGAAGAACAGCGGCGCGGCGATCAATTGCGGGTCATAGCGCGGGGCCAGCAGCAGGGGCATGATGAGGAAGTTGGCCGAGCCGACGACGAGATTGATGCCGGGGTTCATCATCAGGTTCATCTCGCGCACGTCGTTGGTGGCGCGGGCCATGGTGTCGCCGACGGGTTGCAGGTCGTGGAAGGTCATGCTCTTGCCCAGCAGGCTCAGGTAGAGTTCCTGCCGCGCGTCGCGTTCCACCCGTTCGCCGATGACCGCGCTGGCGAAGTTGCGCCCCAATTGCAATACCGACCGCGAGACCTGACTGGCCAGGATAACGACCGCCGCCAGGGCAATCCGCCCCATGTCGGGCGGGTCGGCCAGCGCGGCGTTGAAGGCAACGCCGATGAAGACGGGCATGGCCGCGGCCAGCACGGCGTTGCCGAACGCGCCCAGGGTCATGGCCAGGAACAGCCAGCCGTGGCGGCTGAAGTGGGACAGCACCCAACGGCCGGGCGAGCGGCGATTTGAACGCTGCTGGAGGTCTATTGAAAATTCATTCATGGCATGGGCGACCGCCAGTCAACAAAAGACCTGTCAGGTCGCGGCCGACCTGACAGGTCTTAAAGGCGACAGTGCGCGCGTTAATGCGTCGTCCGCGCCGCCGGCGCGCCGATCGGTTCGGCGGGGCGCTTGGAGCGCGTGATGGCTAGGCCCAGCAGGGCGATCAGAACGACGATGACGACGATGACCACTGCGTTGCGGTCGGTGTAGCGCACGACGATGGGGGCGATGATCAGGCTGACCAGGTTGACGACCTTGATCATCGGGTTCAGCGCCGGGCCGGCGGTGTCCTTCAGCGGGTCGCCGACGGTGTCGCCAACGACGGCCGCCTTATGGCGTTCCGACCCCTTGCCGGTGTTGGCGGCCACGTCGCGCTCCTCGTCTTCGATAAGCTTCTTGCCGTTGTCCCACGCCCCACCGGTGTTGGACATGAACACCGCCAGCAGCATACCAGAGACGATGATGCCCGCCTGGAAGCCACCCAGCGCCTCGACCTGCAACAGCAGCCCGACAGCGATGGGGGTGATGACGGCCAGCACGGCCAGGTTGATCAGGTCGCGCTGGGCGGCGACGGTGGAGATGGTCACGGCGCGGGCGTAGTCGGGCTTCACCGTGCCCTCGATGATACCGGGGATGCGGAACTGCCGGCGCACTTCCTCAACCATCTGACCCGCGGCGCGACTGACGGCGCGAATAGCCAGGGACGAGAACATCCACGGCAGGGCCGCGCCCAGCAGCACACCGACGAAGACCATCGGATCGGAGACGCGAATGCCGTTGGCCAACGCCTCCGGGTCTACCAGGGTCACGTCGGTGATGAACGAGCCAAAGAGCGACACGGCGGCGATGACCGCCGAGCCGATGGCGATGCCCTTGGTGATGGCCTTGGTCGTGTTGCCCACGGCGTCGAGGTCGGCCATGATCTTACGCGCCTTCGGCTCCAGGTCGGCCATCTCGCCGATGCCGTTGGCGTTGTCGGAGATGGGGCCGAAGGAGTCCATGGCCACGTTGTTGCCGGTCAGGGTCAACATGCCGATGCCGGTCATGGCTACGCCGTAGAGGACGAAGGTGAACTGGATGACCCCGGCCGAGAAGCGCTCGGAGACGTAAGGCGTCACGTCCACACTCTGATAGATGAGGACGGCGGCCACGATGGTCGCGGCGATGACCAGGGTTGACCACACGGCCGACTCATAGCCGTTGGCCAGTCCGGAGAGGATGGTCGTCGCTGGGCCGCCGGAAGTGCTGTCGCGAATCTCCTTCACCGGGCGGTAGTGTGTGCCGGTGAAGTAGTCGGTCAGGCGATCAATGACAATGGCCAGAGCCACGCCCGCCGCCGTGGACAGGAACGGCCGCCACCAGCCGCCGGGCACGCCGGCCATGTAGAAGATGGCAATGGCCCCGAAGAGGACGACGGAGATGG
>WBZP01002921.1_pt1 | contig 19191 bp, 19 predicted proteins | sample 5204301 | NCBI WGS metagenome assembly WBZP01 (sample SAMN12412401, study PRJNA552823) | activated sludge metagenome | isolation source: activated sludge from nitrification reactor of wastewater treatment plant... | place: USA: Pennsylvania | collected 2017 | reverse complement strand
GGAGAACACGACCCTGTTGCTGTACGAGCCGATCGACTCGTGGGGCGAGTTCTGGGGGGTGAGTGCCCGCGAGTTCCTGTCGGTGCTCGACGAGGTGTCCACCCCGAACCTGCGGCTGCACATCAACTCCCCGGGCGGGGAGGTGTATGAGGCGATCGCGATCCTGAACGCGTTGCGGGCTCACCCGGCGCGGGTGACCGCCGTCGTCGATGGCCTGGCCGCGTCGGCGGCGTCGTTCATCGCGTGCGGCGCCGACGAACTCGTGATGGCCCGCAACACCGAGCTGATGATCCACGACGCGTGGGGCATCGGGATGGGCCCGGCCGCGACGATGCGTGACCTGGCCGACCGACTCGACCACATCTCCGACAACATCGCCTCGATCTACGCGGCGAAGGCCGGCGGCGCGGTCACCGACTGGCGTGACGCGATGCTCGCCGAGACCTGGTACTCGGCGGAGGAAGCGGTCACCGCGGGCCTGGCCGACTCCGTCGACGCGGGCACCGACACCCAGAACACCGGGTCGAACCGGTGGGACACCTCGACCTTCCGGGCCGGTGGCCGGTCGGCTGCGCCCGCGCCGGTGCTGCCGACCCCCCGCGAGCGGGCCCGGCTCACCGACGACGCCGCGGCCCGTGCCGCTGCTCGGCAGCGGCACCGGCACGCCGCGAACCGCAACCGGCTGCCCCGCACGTAACACCCGCTCCCCGAACCGGTCCCGCGTCCCCGCGGGGCTTGCACGACCCTGCTGCCCGTGGTGGGCGAGCGGGACCACTCCGCATGCGCACAGAAGGGAACCCCCGCATGCCCACCCTGCAGGAACTCCGCGAGACCCGGGCCAACGTCTGGGCACAGATGAACGAGCTGATGGACCGCAACGGCGGTGTCCTCGCCGGCGAGGACGCGGCCGCCTACGACCGCGCCGAGACCGAACTCGACGCCCTCGGCGACCAGATCGAGCGCGGTGAGCGGCACGCCGCTCTGGCCGCGACCCTGTCCGCCGTCAACCGGGACGGCGTCGTCCCCGCCCAGCGCGACGGCGGTGACATCGACCTGCCCCAGGCCGCCTACGACCGGGCGTTCCTGGCGTTCCTGCGCAACGGGCTGCTCGACCTGACCCCGGAGGACCGGGAGGCCCTCAAGGCCGGGTACCGGACCGACGTGGTCAAGAACGCCGCCGGCGTCGGGACCGGCGCGGCCGGCGGGTACCTGGTGCCGCCCGCGTTCCGCGACAAGCTGCTCGAGGTGATGAAGTACTTCGGGCCGATGCTCGACGTCGCCGAGGTCATCTACACCGACACCGGGGCGACGCTGCCGTGGACCACCAACGACGACACCGGCAACATGGGTGCGATCCTCGGGGAGAACACCGCGATCACCGAGCAGGACCTGACGTTCGGGACGGCGTCGCTCGGCGCCTACACCTACACCAGCAAGCTGGTGCGGGTGTCGTGGCAGATGATGCAGGACGTCCCGACGTTCGACGGCTTCCTCGCCCGCAAGCTGGGCGAGCGGCTCGGGCGGGTCTACAACAACCACGCCACCGTCGGCACCGGCTCCGCTCAGCCGCTCGGGCTGGTCACCGGCGGCACCGTCGGCGCCACCGGCACCGGGTCGCTCGCCTCGACCGGCGGCATCTCTTACGACAACCTGGTCGACGTCATGGAGTCGATCGACCCGGCCTACGGCAACGCCGGGGACATGTCGTGGATGGGCCACCAGGGCATCCGGAAGGCGCTGCGCAAGCTGAAGGACACCAGCGGCCGCCCGATCTGGGAGCCGTCCCTGCAGGCCGGGTCGCCCGACACCCTGCTCGGCGCCGGGTTCCGGGTGAACAACGACTTCCCGGCCGTCGCGCAGAGCTCGAAGTCCCTGGGCTTCGGGAACTGGCGGGAGGCCTACGTCATCCGGGTCGTGCGGGAGAACACCCTCGTTCGGCTCAACGAGCGGTACGCCGACTTCCTCCAGACCGGGTTCTTCGCGTTCGGCCGGATGGACGCCACCGTCCAGAACACGAACGCGTACCGCCTGTTCCAGGTCACCGCGACCGCCTGACCCCGCCGTCGGTCTGGTCGGGTGCGTCCTCTCTCACGCGCCCGGCCAGACCGGCCCCGCCCCCTCACCCCCGCCTTCTCGCAGAGGAGATCACCCGTCATGGCCCAGACCAAGCCCGCCGCCGACGCGACCGCGCCGGCCGCCGCCAGCAACACCGCCCCGACCCCCGACCAGGTCCCCGGCCTGGTCAAGACCGCGCCCACCGCGGTCGGCCCGACCGACCCGGCCGGGCAGGCCCGCGCCGCCGGTGACACCGAGGCCGCCGCTGCCCTGTCCGGGATGAGCCTGCAGGTCGACGTCGTGTCGATGCCGTCGCTGCGCTCCGACGGCACCGCCGACCAGACCCCCGGCTACCTGGTGACCGGCGCCGCCCACGACCCGCGGCCCGCGCAGCTGCAGGTCACCGCCGACCAGATCGCCGAGAAAGCCCCCGGCTACGCCGCGCCCGCCCAGGCAGTCGCCGCGAACGCCGCGGCCGCTGTCGCCGACGGCGCCGCCCGCCACGACAAGGCGCAGGCCGCCGCCGGCGCGGCCGCGCAGGACGCCGGTACCCGGTGAGCCTGTACCTGCCCGAGGACCCCACCGCGCTCGGCGGCCCGGTCGACGACTGCGCGGTCGTCGGATATGGCACCGCCGTGCTGCGTGACGAGGCGACCGGCGAGGTCAAGCAGGTGGTCGAGTTCACCAACCTGGTGACCGACGCCGGCGACCTGTACCTGGCGCAGAAAGCGATCGTGGGGATCTCCCCCGCGAACGAGGCCTCACCGACCGCGGTCACCGGGATGAAGCTCGGTACCGGGTCGACGGCGGTCGCCAAGGCCGGGGCCGGCGCGGCGCTGATCACCTACCTGACGGCGTCCAACGCGACGTTCGCGGCGACCTACCCTCAGACCGAGAACCTCGGCTCCGGGCTGGGCGTCAACGCTGTCTACCAGTGCGTGTGGGCGGCCGGGGTCGCGACGAACGCCGCGATCACGGAGGTGGTGATCGTGAACGACGCCGCGACCAACGCGACCAGCTCGGCAGCGAACACCATCTCCCGGGCCCTGTTCGGGACGGCGATCAACAAGACCGCCACCGACTCCCTGACCGTCACGTGGCGGCACAAGCTGCTGGGGGCCTGACCGGTCATGGATGCTCGGGCGAACCTGGGGGTGGCGACGGTCGCGACCGCGCCGTCCCCGGCGACGTCCGGGACGTCCCTGACGGTCACGGCCGGGCAGGGCGCGAACCTGCCGGTCGGGACGTTCCAGGCACTGGTCGGTCCGGCGTCGTACAGCCTGCCGGCTGATCGGGCCCTGCTCGAGATCGTCCGCTGCACGCGGACGGCGGGGTCCGATGTGGTGACGCTCGTCCGGGCGCAGGAGGGCACCAACGCCCGGACGATCGTCGCCGGGGACGTCCTGTCGGCGACGGTCACGAAGCGGACCCTCGACGACATCGACGCCAGGATCGGGCGGATCTTCGACGTCCGTGCCTATGGCGCGGTCTGCGACGACTCGACCTACGACGCGCCGGCGGTGCAGGCCGCGGTCGACGCTGCTGCGGCGGCGGGCGGCGGCACGGTCCGCGTCTCCGGAAAGTGCTACGTCTGGCAGACCACGATCACGGTCCCGTCCCTGGTGAGGTTGGAGGGCTTCGGCCCCGAGAACTCGTGGCTGCGCTGCGACGCCACGTCGACGAACCCCGTCGTCGACTTCTCCGGGACCGGGACCGGCTACAACGGGCACAACCACTTGCAGGGCATGGCGAACATGTCCCTTAAGGGCGGCGGCGCAGCGGCGACCCTGCTGCGGGCGTACTACGTCGACAACGCCCGTTTCTGCAACGTGTACTTCCACGACAACACCGCCCGCATGGTCGATGCGGTGGAGTTGTGGGACACGCAGTTCAACCAGTGCGTCTGGCTCACTGGCGGCGGTCCGGCCGGGTCCGCGCTGCCGATGGTCCACCTGCGGAACGCCTCTGCCGCATCCGGTTTCGGTTCGGGTACCGACAACTCGAACATGGTGTGGTTCACCGACTGCCGGCTCGAGGACTTCGCTGCCGGGGCGCTGTGGGTAGAGAAAGGGACCGGCGGGGTCTCCAACCCGAACGGGATCTTCCTCAACCACGTCAAGTTCGAGACCCACCGCACCGGCGGCGCGCCGATCTTCTTCGACGGCGACTGCCAGCACGTCGCCCTGTCCCAGATCGAGGTGTACGTCGGTGCGTTCGCCGGCGGGTACTCCACGCCGGTCCCGGTGATCCGGTCCCTGACCGGGATCGGGTTCTCGGCCCGTGACGTCCGGATCGTGACCGGTGAGGCCGCGACGACCACGCGGGGCCTGGACGTTGCGTGTGCGGTGGGGCCGCTCACGGTCGACGGGATCACCCACTCCTCGACGGGGACCCCGGCCTACAACCCCACCCAAGGCGTCGTCTACCTCGCCACGACCCCGCCCGGGTTCGAGTTGGGCACGGTGCGCTCCTCCGATGGGGCGCAGCCCGTCGGCCCGGCCGGCGCGTCGATCGGGTCGACGGTGCGGGCGCGGTCGTTCGGTGTCGTCGCCGACGGCACCACCGACGACACCGCGGCGTGGCAGGCCGTGATGACCGCGATCGGGACCAGCGCGGTGACGCTCGAGTTCCCGGCCGGGGTGTCGGTGTGCGACGGCGACGTCGTCAAGATCTGCACCGGGCAGACGTTCGTGCGCCCGAACCTGAAGCTCAAGGCCGCGGCGACCTCACCGCGGCTGTTGTCGACCCGGGACCTCGCATCGTTCACCGGAACCGAGAACGGGACCGGGCACCGCGACTTCAAGATCATAGATGCGCGGTTGGACGGGAACGCGGCGAACAACACCGGGATCCGTCCTCTCGGGCTGATCCCGGCGACCCCGACCGCATCGACGACCACGGGCACCCTCGCGGCAGGCGACTACACCTACCGGGTCACGGCGTACAACGCGCGCGGCGAGACGATGGCCTCTGCCCGGGTGATCCACACCCTCGCCGCGACGGGCGGTGTCTCCCTCAGCTGGACGGCGACGGCCGGCGCGACCGGCTACCACATCTACGGCCGCTCCTGGTCCCAGGACAAGCACTACCGGTGGATCGGGACGACGACGGGGCTGACGTTCGTCGACAACGGGTCGGTGACACCGGGCCGGGTGATCCAGGGCCGCGTCGACATGACCGGCGGGGCGCTGTGCCACCTGCACGGCTACGACTTCGTGCTCGGCTGCGAGGTGCTGCGCTCGCCCGGGGTGGGGATCTTCACCGAGTGGCAGGGCACCACCCCTGCTGTCGGGGACCGGATGGAAGCAACGTTCACCGACATCGGGGCGACGTCCTGCTGGGGCGCCGGGTTCGGCATGTGGGGCCCCCACGACAGCGTGTGCACGGGCCGTGCGATCTTCGCGCTGAACGGCCTGGCGAACGTCGACACCATCGACAACGTCGTGACCATCGACTACGGGCCGATGATCTTCGGGTACCTCCACACGTGGGGGCAGGCCCGGTACGGCCTGGCCGGGTACACCATGACCACGGTCACCGAGGGAGAGCTCGAGGGCGCGAAGGTCGCCAACGCCTTCGTGTACTCGGACCGATTCGTGTTCTCGGGCAACGTGTTCTACCCGGACACCGCCACGACCGAGGGCATCGTGGTCGGCGACTCGGCGTACTCCCCGCCCGGTTCGATGATCAACGTCAAGTGCTACGGGCGGCCGGGTGTGGCGTTCGCCACCGACGTCGACCTCACCTATGCCGGTGCTGGTCACCAGGTGAACGTGATCTCTGACCGGACTTCGGGCTCGGCGCTGGCAGTGCCGATCTCGTCATCCGCCTACGGGGTCGTGAACGTATCCACCCCACGCGGTGTGGACACGCAGACCACGGTCGACGCCGCGGGCGCGTTCGTGCCCAAGGACATCGGGCTCCTGGCCGCCGCGTTCGACCCGGCTGCCGCGGTCACCACGTCGACGGTCCTGCCGTCGTCCGGCGTGCTGTACCTGATCCGGGTCCGCCTCGACCGTCCCCAGCTGGTGACGAACATCGTCATCGCCATCACCACCGCGGGCGCGACGCTCACCGCGAACCAGAATAAGGCCGCCCTGTACGACGCGGCCGGCGCGCTGATCGGAACGACCGGGGACCAGTCGACGGCCTGGACGTCCACCGGCATGAAGACGATGGCCCTCGCTGGCGGCGCTGTCACCCTCAACACCGGCTACTACTGGATCGCCCTCTGGGCGAACGGGACCACGCGCCCCGCGTTCGTCCGCGGCAACTCGGCGCTCGTCGTCAACGGGGTCCTGGCCGCTGCGTCAGCACGGTGGGCGACCTGCAACAACGGGATCACGACCACGGCCCCCGCGACCCTCGGCACGCGGACCGCGTCGAACACCGCCTACTGGGCCGGCCTGTCCTGACCCTGAGGGGGTAACGCGTGACGGCTGTCCTGGGCGCCGCGGTCCTCGGCGCCGCCGTCCTCGCCGCCCCACCCAAGACCACGGGCCCCGCCGGGCTGACCGCCACCCCGACAGACCCAGCCGGCGTCACCGACCAGGTCACCACGGCACTGGCGTTCACCCGCCCGGTCACCGACTCGGCCGGCGTCACCGACCAGGTCACCGCAGCGCTCACCGCGGCCCGCCAGATCGCCGACTCGGCTGGGGTCACCGACACCGTCACCGTGGCGCTGACCCGTACCGCGGCGATCGTCGACCCAGCCGGCGTCACCGACCAGGTGAGCGTGACCGTCGCTGCGGTCCGCACGGTCAGCGACTTGGTCGGTGTCACCGACACCGTCACCGTCTCCCTGTCCGGTGGGCAGGTGATCACCGACCCGGCCGGGGTGACCGACCAGGTCACCACGGCACTGGCGTTCACCCGCCCGGTCACCGACTCGGCCGGTGTCACCGACCAGGTCACCGCGGCGCTCGCGCTCGGCCGCCAGCTCACCGACCCGGTCGGCGTCACCGACACCGTCGCCGTCGCGCTCGCCGCGGCGCGGGGCGTCGCTGACACCGTCGGGGTCACCGACCAGATCGACGCGGCCCTGTCCCGGGTGGCTGCGCTCACCGACCTGGTCGGTGTCACCGACCAGGTCACCGCGGCGCTCGCCGCGGCCCCAGCCATCACCGACCCAGCCGGCGTGACCGACCAGGTCACCGCGGCGCTGCTCGCTGCCCGCTCCGTCACGGATCCGGCCGGGGTCACCGACCAGGTCACCGCGGCGCTCGCCGCGGCCCGGCCGGTCACCGACCTGGCCGGGGTGAGCGATGACCTGACCGTCGCGCTCGGCCTGGCCCGCGGTGCCGTCGACGTCGTCGGGGTTACCGACCAGGTAGCCGTCGTCCTCGAGCGGAACATCGCGGTCACCGACACCGTCGCGGTCACCGACGCCGTGTCGTGGTCGCTGACCGCGGCGTCCGGGTGGGGCCATGTGGAGGCCGTCTCTCGGGGCGCTGGCCCCCGCGTCGTCGTCACCCCCCCGACCGGTGGCCCCCGCCCCGTGACCCGGCCCGCCGGGCCCACCGCCGTGCCACCCCCACCCGCATCCTGAGGAGGCCGCGCCGTGCCCACGTCCGCTGACGTCTACGAGCTCGGCGACGTCGTCCGGCTCGCGTGGGAGGTCCGGGACGCCTCTGGGGTCCTCACCGACCCCAACGCCTACGCCCTGGCCATCACCCCCGACGGCGGCGCGGCAGCCGACCTGACCGGCGCGGTCACCCGGACCAGCGTGGGGTCGCTGATCGCCGACTACACCCCGGTGACCGCCGGATGGTACTCGGCGGTCCTGACAACCACAGGCATGGCCGCTGGGGCGGCCACCACCCGGTTCCTGGTCCTCGACTCCGCCGCCGCCGCGATCACCGCTGCCCAACTGCGGGCCTACCTGCGGGGCGGGACCACCGCAACCGACGCCGAGCTGCTCGCCGTCCTCGAGGTCGAACGCGCCGCCCAGGCCCGCGTCTGCTACACCGCGCCCTACCCGGTCGAGCTCCGTGAGGCACTGATGCGGCGGGTCGCCCGCAACCTCGCTGCCCGAGCGATCCCGGCGGCGTCGATGTCGTCGTTCGAGGCCGGCGGCACGCTGCGGCCGGTGCTGCCCTCCGTCGACCACGAGATCGAGCGCCTCGAGGGGCCGTACCGGCAGATCGGGATCGCCTGATGGCCGGGCTGGCGGCGCTGCGCGCCGAGGTCGCGGCCGCGGTGTCCGCGATCGACGGCGTGACCGTGTCCGCGTACCCGACCCCGGGTGTCCTCGAACCGGACGCGGGCTGGGTCACCGTCCGCGACCGGGCGCCGTCCGGGTTCGCCGGTGACCTGGCCGTCGAGGTCGTCGTCGCCGTCTGCTGCGGACACGACCTGGCCACGTCCGAGGTCCGAGCGGACGACCTGACCCCGGCGCTCCTCGCGGTCGCCGCGGACCTGATCTGCCGTGGCGTGGTGGTGCGACCGGAGACCTGGCCGGCGCCCACCCCGACCGGTGCCCTGTACGTCCTCACCCTGACCATGACCATCCCCCTGGAGGCATGACATGCCCGGTCTCGGCACCCGCCGGCTCCGCCTGTACGTCGGCGCCACCGAGTACACCTCGGCGGTCTCCGACGTGCGTATCACCACCGACAAGCTCGACTCGGACTTCATGTCGTTCGCGGACGCCGCGGCCGGCGGCGCCCGCCAATACACCCTGAAGCTGACCATGAAGCAGGACACCGACGCCGCGGCGCTGTGGTACCAGCTGTGGTCGGCCACGGGCACCGACGTCGCGGTCACCGTCTGGCCCAACGGGCAGAACACCACGAACCCGACGACCCCGACGACGACCTACCCGAAGGTCACGGGCACGGTCACGATCAAGGAGTCGGACGGCGCGGACATCCTCGGCGGCGAGGCCAACGACTCGACGACCGCGGTGTTCACCACCGACGCCGAGTTCCCGTTCCTCGCCAAGCCGCTCCTGGCGACCGCCTGACCGTGGGCGTGACCGTCACCGGACGTGTCGAGCTCGCACGAGGACTCGCGGCCCTGACCGCGGCGCTCGCTGACGGCCCACCCGGCCTCGACGTCCTCGCGGAGGCCGGGGCCAGCGCGGCGGCGTCGTTCGCGCCGCGCCGGTCGGGTCGGCTCGCGGGGTCGTTCACCGCGGCCGTCGCCGCCGGGCGGGCGTCGTTCGGGTCGCCGCTGGTCTACGCCGGCGTCCAGGACGGCGGGTGGCCGGCCCACGGCATCACCGGGCAACGGTTCATGGCCCGCGCCGCCGCCGAGGTCGACGCCCGAGCCGGTGCCGTCGTCGACGGCGCCATCACCCGCACGATCGCCCAGGAGGGCCTGTGATCCGCACCGAGCCGGACACGTCGACCGAGGACACCCTGACGGGTGAACCGATGGACCTCGAGGAGATCCTCGACTCCCTCACCGGGTGGGACGAGATCGCGATCAGGAAAGCGTTCGGGTCCGACCCGTACGCGTTGCGGGGGCTGATGGTGGCGCGGTCCGCGTTGTTCATCGCGCTGCGCCGGGCGGGCCGCACCGACCACGACGCCCACCGGATCGCGATGGGGATGTCCGCCCGCGAGCTGTCCGAGCGGGTCAAGACACCGGACACCAAACCCGGCCCGGCAGCCCCCACCGCCGCCGGCCCGGGCGACGTCGATGACCTGGTCGACGAGGACGAGGACGACGACCCCGAGGGAAAAGCCTCTACCGAGCCCACCTCGCCGTCTGGGCCGACGTCGTCGTAGCCGGCGTGCAGATGACCTTCGAGGCCTACATGGCCATGCCCCGCGTCCAGCGCGCCGCGCTGGCCGCCGCGTTCCGTCGAGCAGCCAAGCACGCCAGGGGGTGATCCGAGGATGGCCAAGGTCGAGGTCCTCGTCGAAGCTGACACCAGTCAGGCGTCGCGTGCCCTCGCGGACTTCGCGGACGCCGCGGACAGCGCTGCTTCCCGGGCCGCCGGTGGGTTGGCCGATGCGGCGGACGGCGCGTCGCGGTCCACGCGGGGCCTCGGGGAGGAGAGCGACCGCGCGGCGGGCCGCCTCGACCGGGTCGGTGATTCCGCTGACCGGGCCGAGCAGCGCGCGATGGGGTTCCGGGACACCATCACCGGTGTCACCGACACGATCGGTGGTCTGCGGCAGATCTCCCAGGGCGACGGCGCTGGGTTCCTCACCCTCGGTATGGGGATCGGGGACCTCGCCTCCGGTGTCGCGAACCTGGTCGTGCCCGCGCTGGCGGCGTCGACCGCGATGCAGGGGTTCTCGGTTGCGTCGGCCAAGGCTGCGGTGTCGACCGCTGCGCACAAGGTCGCGGCTGCCGGGTCGGCTGCGGTGACCGGGGTGTGGACTGGCGCGCAGTGGCTGCTGAACGCGGCGCTGACCGCGAACCCGATCGGGATCGTGATCCTCGCGATCGTCGCGTTCGTCGCGGCGATCGTGATTGCCTACAAGAAGTCGGCGACGTTCCGGGCGATCGTGCAGGGGGCGTGGGCGGGGATCCAGGCCGTCGTCGCGCGGGTCGTGGGGTTCTTCACCTCGACCGTCCCGAGGATCTGGCAGTCGGCTCAGGACGCGTTCGGTCGGGTACCGGGGATCGTGTCGACCGCGGTCGCCAACGCCGTGACGTTCGTCCGTGAACTGCCCGGCAAGGTCAAGGCCGCGTTCTCCAACGCCGGCTCCCTGCTCGCCGACGCCGGACACCGCGTGATCCAAGGGTTCATCGACGGGATCACGGGCGCGTTCGGTCGGGTCCGGGACACCCTGAGCCAGCTGACGGGGATGCTGCCGGACTGGAAGGGCCCCCGCCGCCGCGACGCGACGATCCTGGTCAAGTCCGGGCAGCTGGTCATGACGGGGTTCGTGAAGGGCCTCGAATCGCGGTACGGCAAGGTCAAGGGCTCCCTGCGGACGTTCACGGCGTCGCTGGCCCGGGACGTCGAGGCGGCAGCGAAGAAGCGCCGCGCGGACGCCAAGAAGGCCGTCGCTGACCTGGTGAAGGCCCGCGCGGACTACGCGCGGGGTGTCGCTCAGGCCGCGGCCGGTCGGGGGGTCCTCGACGTCGACCTGGGCGGGGCCGGTCCAGCGTCGTCGGTGGGGGCCCTGGTCCGCGGCCTGCAGGAGCGGCTCGCCGCGCTGCGCTCCTACCGGGCCGGTATCGACGAGCTGCGCCGCAAGGGCGTCGGTGCCGGTGTGCTGCAGCAGCTCATCGACGGCGGCGTGGAGGGCTCCGGGGCGTTGGTCGCTGCGCTGCGCCGGCAGTCACCGGCGGTGCTCGCCCAGGTCCGGACCCTCACCGACCAGATCAACCGTGAGGCGGGCCGGGTCGGTCAGACCGCGGCCGCCGCGGTGTACGACCCGCGGCTCGCCGCGGCCCGCCGCACGGCGGCTGCCCCGGCGGTCGTCGAGATCCGCTCGTCCGGGTCCAAGACCGACGACCTGCTCCTCGAGCTGCTCCGCAAGGCGATCAAGGTCCGTGGAGGGAACGTGCAACTGATCCTCGGTGGCGCTCGGGCAGGTACCCGGTGAGCACCTACCCGACCGCGCTGGACACGTGGTCGACCAAGGCCCCGGGCGGTGTCGTCGCCTCCGCGCACATCAACGCCCTGCAGTCCGCGGTCGCGGCCACCCAGGGCGCAATCGGCACCAGCCCCGCCGGGGTCTACGAGACGGTCGCCGCGCGGCTCGCGGGTATCGAGGCGGCGCTCGCCGCCGGTGGCGGTGGCGGTGGGGGCAGCAAGGTCCCCGAACTGCTGGTGGCCGCGACCGACGCCCCCGCGGCGTGGAAGGCGTCAGCTGACTACGTCTGCGACGGCGTCGCCGACCAGGTCCAGCTCCAGGCCGCGGTCGACGCGGCGGGCACGTCCTGGGCGCGGGTGGTCCTGTCCCCGGGCACGTTCACGATCAACGGCGAGTGGGTGTGGAAGCACTCGCGGCGGATCAAGGGGCAGGGCCGGGGCACGCACCCGTTGGGGACGGTGATCCGGCAGGCGAACGGCGCGAACCTCGACACGATGATCAGGGTCTACGCCTCCAACGGCACCGACTCCAACGCTCACCGGATCCACGCCGAGCACCTGCGCCTGGACGGCAACAAGGGCAACCAGACCGGCGGCGCCGGGCGGGGGATCGTGTCGGTGACGAACCCGGCGTGGGCGGCCTCGCCGCAGGACACCGAGTGGGACTCGCTGCACCGGTTCAACAACATCGACATCTGGTACTGCCGGGGCGACGGTTTCTACGGCGACGGGCGGTCCGAGAACGACCTGTTCCAGGTCTACATCAGGGAGTGCAGCGGGAACGGGTTCGTGCCGTCGACGGACACTCAGATGGTCGAGTGCATCGCCGGTGTCAACGGCCTTGCCGGGTTCAAGATCACTCAGCCGTCGAACCGGCTCGTGGGCTGCAAGGCGTGGTGGAACGGTCAGGTCGTCGCCGCGTCCGCCGGGTTCGAGATCAACAACGTCCGGTACGGCGGCACGGCGCTCGCCGGCTGCGAGGCCCAGGACAACTGGGGGCCCGGCTTCTTCATTACCGGGTCGACCGGGACCGTGATCAACGGTGTCGCCGACTCCAACTCGAGGTCGTCGGCGGGCACCTATCCCGCGGTCGACCTGTGGGAGGCCCGCGGCAGCATCATCGACGTGGCGTGCTCGGAGCGCCGCACCACCGGCGGCCCGTACTTCCAGGCCAACGCGCTGCGCTGCCGGTCGAACTCGACGCTGAACCGGATCAACCTGTCGCACCAGTACATGGACGGGACGACGCCCGGCGCGGCGATCATGACGGCTGGCGGGTACAGCACCGGCAACCGCGGCGCGGTCGCGGTCGTGTCCGGGACCGGCGGCAGCTGGGTGGACGTGACGTAGCCCGTGGCCTCCCTGTACGACGACCCGGGAACCCTCTACGACGTCGCGCTGTATGACGACACCTCGGTCACCCCGCCGGGTGGCGGCGGCGGTGGCGGCGGGACGGGTATCGGGTCGGCGTCGTCGTGGCCACGCGTCCCGCTGCCCGTCGGCGTCGAGATCCATGACGGCACCCAGTGGATCGACATCACCAGCGACGTGTCCGCCGACGACGGCATCATCATCCGCCGGGGCCGCCCCGACCGGGCGAGCACCTGCGACCCGGCGTCCCTCGACCTCGAGCTGGCCAACCCCACCGGCCGCTATAGCCCCCGCAACCCTGCCAGCGACCTGTACGGCCGGATCGGCCGGAACACCCCGATCCGGGTCTGGGCCGCGCTCGGTGCTCCCCGGCTGGTCCAGCCGACCGGTGAGGCCGCGACCGCGACGGGCACGGGACTGCAGGTGACCGGTGACCTCGACATCCGGGTCGACGTGTCGCTCGCGACGTGGCGGCCGGCAGGGTCGTCGTGGGCCGGGGTGCTGCGCGACGGGGCGTACGGCTTGTGGGTCGACCCGGCCGGTTACCTGCTGTGGTGGTGGGTCGACGGCGGCGGCACGGCCCGGTCCATCGCCTCCACCCAGCCGCTGCCCGGGGGCACGACCGGCCGGAAGGTACTGCGGGCGACCCTCGACGTCGACAACGGCGCCGGCGGGCACACCGCGCGGTTCTACGTGGCGTCGGCTACCGACCCCAGCGTCGACTCCGGTACCTGGGTCGAGGTCGGGTCGGCGGTCACCGGCGCCGGTGTTACCAGCGTCGCCGCCGCAGCCGGCCAGGCCCTGACCACCGCCACGACCGCCGCGGCCAGCGTGTACGCCGTCCAGGTCCGCTCCGGCATCACCGGCGCTGTCGTCGCCGACGCCGACTTCGCTGCCGCCACCGTCGGCGACGCCTACACCGACGCGGCCGGGCTGGTCTGGACGACGGGCCCGCTCACGTCGAAGCGGTGGCGTTTCCACGGTGAGGTCGCCGAGTGGCCCCTCGAGTGGGGACCGAAGGGCGCCGTCCAGGCTCGCGCCCCGATCGAGTGCGCCGGCCTGACCCGCCGCTACGGCACGGGGGCGTCACCGGTCGCGTCGCCGATGCGCCGCGGCTGCCAATCTCTGCCCTCGCTGGTGGCCTATTGGCCGCTCGAGGACGGCACCCTCGCCCGTGAGCTGACCGCGGTCCTCGGGGTCCCCGTCCAGCTCACCGGAGCCGTCCGGCCCGGGACCGTCGACCCGGTCGACGCGGCGTCCGCGTCCCTGGTCGAGGTGGGGTCGGGGCGGATCTCGCTGCAGTGCCCACCGTCGACACCGACCGGGTCGGTGCAGGTCCGCATGGTCCTGATCGTCCCGGACGGCGGTATCCCGGACGGCGCGGTCATCGCCCGCGTCCACACCGGCGGCACCCTGCAGCAGGTCGACGTGCTCTGGTCAGCGGCCGGGGCCGGTGTCTACGCCGTCGCCCACAGCGGCACCGGCGCGGTCCTGGCGACGACCGCGTCGGTGCCGCTCGGCGCGGCGTCCGCCCAGCGGATCTCCCTCGAGCTGTCCACGTCCGGGGCGTCGAGCGTCGTCAAGATCGTGCAGGTGGAGGCGGCGTCGCCGCTCGGCTACGTCTCCACCGTCACCGCTCCCGGGGTCACCCCTGGGGCACCGACCACGATCACCCTGAACCCGACCCGGGCGGCGCTCGCCGGCCTGGGGGTCGGGCACGTCACCGTGGAGTCGTCGATCACCTCGGTGTTCGACCTGCAGTCACCGCTGTCCGGGCACATCGGGGAGCGGGCCGATACGCGGGTGGGCCGGCTGTGCGGGGAGCACGGGATCCCGGTGCTGCTGCCCGGGGCCGGTGGCGGGGCGACCCGGATGGGCGCGCAGCGGACGGCGGAGCTGATGGACCTGCTGCGGGCCGCCGCGGACGCCGACGGCGGGATCCTCACCGAGGCCCGCGACGCCCCGGCGATCGCCTACCGGTCCGGGGACTCGCTGCTCGCCCAGGACCCGGCGGTCACGATCGCCTACGTCGACAACCTGCTGCGGCCGCTGGCGCCCGTCGACGACGACGCCCACACCCTGAACGTGTCCACGGTCACCCGCGACGGCGGCGCGTCCGCGACGGTCTGGATCACCGGTGGGCCGTTGGGGTCGGCGACGATCGGTGTCTACGACGCCGACACGACGCTGAACCTCGCGACCGACGCCGCTGCTGTCCATGAGGCGGCGTGGCGTGCCCACCTCGGGACCCTCGACGAGGCGCGGTGGCCGCGGGTCGGAATCCATCTGCAGGACCCGCCGTGGCTCGCCGACCCGGCCGCGACCCGCGACGTCCTCGAGCTCGACCTCGGTGACCGCGTCGACATCACCGACCTGCCGCCGTGGGTGCCGCCGTACCCGATCTCGGGGATCGTCGAGGGCTACGAGGAGACCCTGACCCCGTTCGGGTGGGATCTCGAGCTGAACCTGTCGCCGGCCCGCGGGCACCAGGTGGGGGCCTGGTCGTCGACGTCGAGGTGGGACACCTCCGGGTCGGTGCTGGCGGGCCCGGTCGACGCCGATGACACGGTGCTCCCTGTCGTTGCCGAGGCGGGACCGGCGTGGACCACTGACCCCGCCGACCTGCCCCTGGACCTACTCGTCGACGGTGAGCAGGTCCGGGTGACCTGGGTGACCGGTCCTGGGCCTCAGCAGTGGCTGACCGTGGCCCGCGGGCGCGGCGCGACCGTCGCCGTCGCCCACGCCGCGGGGACCCCCGTCCGGCTCGCTGAGCCGGCCGTGTGGGGACACCGCCCGGACGGCGGCCAGCTGTGGACGCCCGCTGTCGTCGGCCCCGACTCCGTCGCGGTCGCTCCCGGATCGTCCGGCGGCAGCGTCGGTGACCCGTCCACCACTCCACCACCGACCTGACGGAGAGACCATGCCCCTGCTCGCCGGAGCACGTATCGACGTCACCGATCTGGTCGTGCCTGCCCCGGTGTCCGCTGCGTCGGGCACCGACCAGGACGTCTCAGCGATCTCCGTGGATGCCTGGACGGCGCTGCCGTATCCGGTGCAGGTAGACGTCGCCAATCCTCACCCGACGCGGGCCCTGCTGTGCCACGTCGAGTGGGGGGCGTGGCTGCGGACCACCGGCGGCGACATCCGGATCTGTCCCGCCGTCAGCGGGTCGCTGGCCCTGTCCGCCGGGCCCGGCGGTGTCGCGACTGGCTGGGGCCAGATCCCGGTCTGCTCGGGCACCAAGACCGGCTGCTGCGGCTACGGGCTGCTCACCGTCCCCGTCGCCGCCACCACCGCGACGGTCGCCCTGCACGTCCAACGGACCGGGTCGGGCTCATCGGTCTACGTGTCCTACCCCTCGCTGACCGTCACCCCGCTGCGCTACCTCTGAAAGGGGCTGCCGTGCAATACATCTCACGCGCCAGGTGGGGGGCGACGCCGTGGCGCGGCCGCCTCTACACCGTGCCGTGGTCGGTCCGCACCGAGACGCTCGTCCACTACCACGGGGCTCCGCCGAAGGTCGACCGGGGGCTCGCGGTCGCCCGGGAGGTCGAGGTGATCCACCTCGGCAACGGGTGGGCCGGGATCGGCTACAACTGGCTGGTCACCCAGGCCGGGGAGATCCTCGAGGGTCGCGGCTGGGACCTGGTCGGGGCGCACTGCCCCGGCCACAACCGGACCGGCATCGGGATCTACGTCGCCGTGGGTGGTGACCAGGTCCCCACCGACGACGCGCTGCGTGCCGTCCGGTCCGTGCGTGACGAGGCGTGCCGCCGCGCCGGCCGGCAGCTGGCCATGTCCTGGCACGGCCGGGACTACCCGACCGAGTGCCCCGGGGCCCGGCTGCGGGCCTGGGTGCAGGGCGGGATGAAGATCACGCCCCCGCCGATGGCCGACCACGCCGGGACCGGGGTCCGGCCCCGGATCCCCCGGGTGCTGCAGGTCGCGGACCCGCTGATGCGCGGCGACGACGTCAAGGCGGTGCAGCGGGTCGTCGGGTCGGCGATCGACGGCTGGTACGGGCCCGACACCGCCCGGGACGTCCTGCGCTGGCAGGTCGCTCACGGCCTGGACGCCGACGGTGTCGTCGGCCCGGTTACCGCGGCGGCGATGGGTCTGAGGTGGACGGGGCCAACCCCGGGGGGTGTCCGGGCATGACCGCCCGGGCGCTCGACGTCCACCCACCCCACCATCAGCACGCGACCCGGAGAGGACTCCCCTGGATGGCCACGGCCGAAGAGAAGATCGACCGGCTGCTGGTCGGCCTCGGTGAGGTCCAGGTGACCCTCGCCCGTCTCGACGAACGGCAGGTCGGTCTCGGGACCGAGCTGGCCCGGGTCGCCGCCGTCGGCGAAGCAGCCGGCGTCCGTCAGCGTGAGGCGATCGCCGCCCATGCCGAACGCCTCGAGCGGCTCGAGCACACCGCGGCCGAGCTCCTCGCCCGGCCGGTGCCGCCGACCCTGCGTCAGCACCTGCTGACGGCGGGCGCGTCGTCGGCGGCGATCCTCTCGCTGCTCGCGCTCGCCGAGTGGCTCAGCACCCACCTCAACTAAGGAGATCCACCATGACCGACTCGTCCCGGCGCACCGTGCGGACCGTGCTGCAGGTGGCGCTCGCCGTGCTGGTCGCCCTGCCGGTGATCCTCGACCAGACCGGGATCACCCCTGACCAGGCGCCGTGGCTGGCGGGGGTGGTCGCCGTCGCCGGCGTCATCGCCCGGATCATGCAGGTGCCGGCGGTCGACGCGCTCCTCGAGCCGATCGGGTTGTCGAAGGGCACGCCGGGCCGCCACGAGCTCGAGCAGGGCGACGCGCCGGACGGCGCGTGATCCTGTGGCGGTCCGGGAGCCGGGAGACGTCGCTGACTGGCTCGACGGGCTCCCCGCTGCTCGACGGGGTCCTCGGCGTGCTGGCGGCCGCGGTCGTCATGGCCGTGGTGGCCGTTGGGACGGTCGTCGTCGCGCTCACCGTGATCCTGGCGGCGGTGGGTCCACCTCGGCGCTGATCGCTGGCCGCGATGACCCGCTGGCCCCGGCCCGCGGGTGCTTGTGGGCGCTGGTCCTCGTCGTCCCGGTGTGGGCGGTGATCGTGGCCCTGATCCTCGCGGTCACCTGGTGGTGGCCCGTATGACGCCCTGCGCCCGGTGCCGGCACCCCCTCGACTGGCACCAGCACTACCGGCGGGGCGATGACTGCTCCGCGTGCTCATGCCCGCGGCCGCCGTGGTGGCAGCGAGCCCTCCGGGTGCTCGGCCTCTGACCCCAGGTACGACGATGGCCCCCCGCTTCGGCGGGGGGCCATCAGTCGTTTGGGGTTGGCCTACCCTGGGCACCATGCGTGCTGTGTCGGTGCCTGAGCGGGAGCGGCTGTCTGCGGAGGCCCGGGCGATCTGGGATCGGCATGTCGCTGAGCAGGGGACACCGGCGACGGCGACCCGCCGCGACCTGCTCGCGGCGTACTCGGCGTGCCTGGCCCAGCTCGAGCAGGTCCAGGGCAGGCTCGCGACCGAGGGCCTGATCATCGCTGACGACAAGGGCCGCCCGGTCGAGCACCCGGCGTTGAAGATCCAAGCCGCCCTTGTCGGCCAGGTCGACAAACTCGCCGCCGCCGTCCGCTAGAGCCGGACGGCGCCGAGCCCCGCGACGGTGCCCATCGCGACCGATGACACCGGCGCGACGTCGACCAGGGACGCCAGGTCGGGCATACCGGTCTCGCTGAGCGCTCCGGGGGCGCGCTCGGCGAACACGTCGTCGACGACGGTCGTCAAGAACCGCCACAGCGCCGGGTCGTCCGCTAATTGGAAGTATTCGAGACGGTTATTCATATTCATGTTCATGCTGGTATTGATGGCGATCCGCCATTCACCGGCGGAAATGGCCGCGAATTTCGCGTGGGTCTGGGTGGTGCGGATCGCGTCGGCCCCGAACCGGCCGACCAACTCGCGGCAGTACCCGGGTTGGCGGGTGGGGAACGACCGGTCGACCAGGAACCGGAGCCGGGTGATCCGGCCGTCGCGGAGGAACGTCTCGGCGTGGGTGAGGTCGGCGCCGCCCGCCGTCCACGTCGAGACGTCGACCGCGGCGGGACCGGTGCGGTCCAGGACGGCGGCGATCACGTCCAGCAGGGAGAACTGCCCGAACGTCAAGCAGTGGATCTCGGCGCCGGGCCCGAGGTCGGCGAGCACGGTCCGGGCCGAGGCGGCCCGAGCGAGCAGCGTCTCCCGGTTGGGGGTGCGCCGGGTCACGGCGCGGGCAGCGGTCAC
>WBZP01002920.1_pt1 | contig 19192 bp, 16 predicted proteins | sample 5204301 | NCBI WGS metagenome assembly WBZP01 (sample SAMN12412401, study PRJNA552823) | activated sludge metagenome | isolation source: activated sludge from nitrification reactor of wastewater treatment plant... | place: USA: Pennsylvania | collected 2017 | reverse complement strand
GTCGTCGTCGGCGGCGACCCACAGCTTCACCGCGACGCGGAAGACGTCGCTGGAGAAGTCCTCCCAGACGAGGTCGAGGATCGCCCGCGTCAGCCGCCGCGCGCCCGATGGCAGCTCAGCGCTGTGGAACCGCGCGATCCGCTGCTCGGTCAGCGAGTCGACGGCGGCGCCGACGAGGTCGACGCGGCGGGGGAAGTGGTGCGTCATCGCGCCCGACGAGACACCGGCGCGCGCGGCGACCGCGCGCAGCGTCGTGGCCGCGTAGCCGTCCTCGAGCAGCGACTCGATCGTCGCGTCGAGCAGGCGCTCGCGCATCTCGCTTCGGCGCTGCTCCTGCGTCCGTCTGGTCCCGGTGACCGACTGCACACAGCGGAGCATACAAACCGAGCACTCGTTCTGTATGTTGCATTCCCATGAGCAACCAGCGCACGTTCGTCGTCGGGGTCGGCATGACGACCTTCGACAAGCCCGGCAGCAAGGAGGGCGACTATCCCGACTGGGCCAAGGAGGCCGGCAGCAAGGCGCTCGAGGACGCCGGCGTCTGCTACGACCAGATCGAGCAGGCATTCGTCGGCTACTGCTACGGAGACAGCACCGCCGGCCAGCGCGCGATCTACGGCCTCGGCCTGACCGGCATCCCGGTCGTCAACGTCAACAACAACTGCTCGACCGGCTCGACCGCGCTCTACCTCGCGCGCCAGGCTGTCAAGGGCGGGCTCGCGGACTGCGCGCTGGCGCTCGGCTTCGAGCGGATGGAGAAGGGGTCGCTCGGCGCGAAGTTCCTCGATCGCACGAACCCGATGGACAAGCACGTGATGGCGCTGATCGAGCTGCGGCCGTGGGAGGAGGCGCCGCCGGCGCCGCAGATGTTCGGCGCGGCCGGCCGCGAGCACATGGAGAAGTACGGCTCGAAGCCCGAGCACTTCGCCTGGATCGGCTGGAAGAACCACAAGCACTCGGTGAACAACCCCTACGCGCAGTTCCAGGACGAGTACACGCTCGATCAGATCAAGGACGCCAAGGAGATCTACGCGCCGCTGACGAAGCTCCAGTGCTCGCCGACGTCCGACGGCTCGGCCGCCGCCGTGATCGCGTCCGAGCGCTTCGTCGACGAGCACGACCTATGGGATCGCGCCGTCGAGATCTCCGGCCAGGCGATGGTCACCGACCTCTCCTCGACCTTCGACGCGAAGTCGTCGATTCGTGTCGTCGGCTACGACATGTCGCGCGTCGCGCGCGAGCAGGCGATGGAGGAGGCGCAGGTCGCCCCGAATGACGTCGATGTCTGCGAGCTGCACGACTGCTTCAGCGCCAACGAGCTGATCACCTACGAGGCGCTCGGCTTCGCCGATGAGGGCGAGGGCCACCTGCTCGTCGACGCCGAGGCGACCACCTACGGCGGCGACGGCCCGGTCGTCAACCCGTCGGGTGGCCTGATCTCCAGGGGGCATCCGCTCGGGGCGACCGGCCTCGCGCAGTGCTCCGAGCTGACCTGGCAGCTGCGCGGCACCGCCGACGCCCGCCAGGTCGACGGCGCCTCGGTGGCGCTTCAACACAACATCGGCCTCGGCGGCGCCGCGGTCGTCTCCGTCTACAAGAAGGCAGCCTGATCGATGTCCGTGACGATGTCCCTGCCGCCGGCCCCGCGCCGCGAGCTGTTCACCGATGAGCAGCACGAGTACCGCGAGAGCTATGCGCGCTTCCTCCAGTCCGAGGTCGTTCCCAACTACAAGGAGTGGCACGACGCGCAGATCGTCCCGCGCGAGCTGTTTCAGAAGTGCGCCGAGCATGGCTTCCTTGCGCTCGAGGTGCCCGAGGAGTACGGCGGCAACGGCATCGACGACTGGCGCTTCAACGTCGTCCTCGGCGAGGAGAGCGTCCGCGCCGGCGTCGGTGACGCGATGGGCGGCCCGATGCTGCACTCAGACGTCGTCCTGCCCTACCTCACCGGCTCGGCGAACGAGGAGCAGAAACGGCGCTGGATGCCCGGGATCGCTTCGGGCGAGACGATCCTCGCGGTCGCGATGACCGAGCCCGGCACCGGCTCGGACCTCGCCGGCATCAAGACCCACGCCAAGCGTGACGGCGACACATTCGTCATCAACGGCGCGAAGACGTTCATCACGAACGGCATCAACGCCGACCTCGTCGTCGTCGCGGCGCGCACCTCGGAGGACCCGCACGCCGGCCTATCGATGATCGCGGTCGAGCGCGGCGCCGAGGGGTTCGAGCGCGGCAAGCAGATCGAGAAGCTCGGCCAGCACGCCTCGGACACGGCCGAGCTGTTCTTCAACGATTGCGTCGTCCCGGCCGAGAACCTGATCGGCGACGAGGGCTCCGGCTTCATGCAGCTCGTGCAGCGGCTCGTCCCCGAGCGGCTGACGCTGGCCGTCGGCTCGATCGCCGGCGCCGAGGCCGCGCTCGAGATCACGCTCGACTACGTCAAGGACCGCAAGGCGTTCGGCCGGCCGATCGGCACCTTCCAGCACTCGCGCTTCACGCTCGCCGAGCTGCAGACGAAGGTCGTGATGGCGCGCTGCTTCGTCGACCGCTGCATCGAGCGCTACATCGCCGGCACCTGCACACCGCAGGAGGCGGCGATGGCGAAGTACGTGACGACCGACCTCGTCTGCGAGGTCACCGACGCCGGCGTGCAGCTCCACGGCGGCTACGGCTACACGACCGAGTACCCGATCGGCAAGGCGTGGGTCGACGCCCGCGTCGGCCGGATCTACGCGGGAACCAACGAGATCATGAAAGAGCTCATCGGCAAGACGATGGGCCTGTGAGGAGCAGCCATGTCTGACGGAATGGTCACCGAGTGGGGCACCGGCAAGCTCGGCCAGTGGGGCGAGCCGAGCGAGTTCGAGGTCACCGCGGAGCGCACGATCGCCTACGCGGAGGGGACGAACGACGAGCACCCCAAGCACCTGTCCGGTGAGCTGGCCTCGCCGGTCTTCGCGTTCGTCCCGGTCTTCCAGGCGCTGATGCCGGTGATCGCCCAGGTCGTGCCGACCGAGATCCTGATGCGCGTCGTCCACGGCGAGCACGACTTCTCGTACGCGCAGCCGATCGTGCCGGGGATGCGGCTCGTCTCGCGCGTCGCGCCGGTCGGCATCCACGGCCGGTCGAGCGGTGTCACGGTGATCGCGAAGGCCGTTACCGAGACGAGCTCCGGTGAGCCGGTCGTCGAGCAGTACATGACGGCCTTCTTCCGCGGCGCCGAGCTCGACGGCTCGCACGGCGAGGAGGCGCCGCCGCACGCGTTCCCCGAGCACTTGCGCGAGCAGCCGCCGCTGCTGTCGGTCACCCACGGCTACGACGCAGACCAGACCCAGCGCTACTCGAAGGCGTCCGGCGACCCGATGCCAATCCATCTCGACGACGAGTTCGCGAAGTCGGTCGGGCTGCCCGGGATCATCGCCCACGGCATGTGCACGCTGGCGTTCGCGTCGCGTGCGGTGATCGCCGCCGGCTGCCCGGACGACCCCGCGCGGCTGAGCCGGCTGGCGGCGCGCTTCGGCGCGATCGTGCAGCCGAGCGAGCAGGTCACGACCAACGTCTACGCGGGCCCGCCCACCCTCGCCTTCGAGACGGTCTCTGACAACGGCAACACGGCCATCAAGGATGGTCTCGCGGAGGTGCGATAGATGGGTTCCCTGGACGGCCGCGTCGCGGTCATCACAGGCGCGGGTAACGGCATCGGCCGCGAGCACGCGCTGCTGTTCGCGAGCGAGGGCGCGAGCGTTGTCGTCAACGACCTCGGCGGCGCGACCGACGGCACCGGCTCGGACACCTCCGCCGCGCAGGCGGTCGTCGACGAGATTCGCGCCGCAGGCGGCGAGGCGCTCGCCAACACCGATGACATCGCCGACTGGGAGGGTGCCCGCAATCTGATCGCCTCCGCGATCGAGGGCTTCGGCCGGCTCGACGTGCTCGTCAACAACGCCGGCATCCTCCGTGACGCGTTCCTGACGAAGGTCACCGAGGAGGAGTGGGACCTCGTCGTCCGCGTCCACCTCAAGGGCCACTTCGCGACCGCGCGCCACGCGATCGACCACTGGCGCGACCGGGCGAAGGCCGGTGACGCGGTCAAGGCGTCGATCATCAACACGGCGTCGGCGTCGGGCACCTTCCTGCCGAATCCGGGCCAGGCGAACTACGGCGCCGCGAAGAGCGGCATCGCCGCGCTGACGATGGTCGAGGCGGCCGAGCTGAGCAGGATCGGCGTCCGTGCCAACGCGATCGCCCCGGTCGCCCGAACCCGACTGACCGCGGACGTTCCCGGCTTCGTCGGCGAGATGATGAAAGCGCCCGAGGACCCGGACGCGTTCGACACGTTCAACCCCCGCCACGTCTCGCCGCTCGTCGCCTACCTCGCGACAGAGGACTGCCCGATCACCGGCAAGTTCTTCGCGGTCCAGGGCGGCCAGATCAACGAGATCGTGATGCCGCAGGTCGGCACCGGCTACACGACCGGCGGCGACTGGACGGTCGAGCTGATCGCAGAGCAATTGGGCTCGCCGGCCTCCGGCCGTTGAGCCTTGTGCGAACGACAAGGTCGTTCGCCCGCCCGATCGGAGCTCCCTGTGGCGGCTTCCGACATCTGTCCAGGTCCGCTGCCGGACCGCGCCGGCGGACCGAACGCCAAGGGGGAGGAGATGCCCTTCCGGCGGACAGATACAGACGCGCGCGCGGACGACACTGTCCGCGACCAGTCGCAGCGGCTCGCTGCGCTCGCCTCGGCGCAGGCGCAGATCGCCGCGGGCGGGCCCTCGCCGCAGGAGACGATGGAGCTGATCGGCGCCGCCGCCTGCCGCCTTGTGGCCGCGGGCGGCGCGGCGATCCTGCTGCCCGAGGGTGAGCGCCTCGTCTGCCGCGCCGGCATCGGCACCGCCTCGCAGCTGCCGCGCGTGCAGGCCGGGTCCTCGTCGATCGCCGGTCACGCGCACCGGATCGGCCAGGTCGCCGGCGTCGCCGGCGCCGACCTCGAGGCCGAGCCGCTCGCCGGGCCGGGCGGCATCGCAGGAGCAGGGATCATGCTCGCGATCCCGCTCCGCGAGGGCGGCACGCCGACCGGCGTGCTCGTCGTCGCGCACGGCGAGCCGGACGGCTTCGACGACGGTGACCTGCGGCTGCTCGAGCTCTTCTCCGGGATGGCCGCGTCGGTGCTCCACCGCGCGCAGGTCGAGCACTCGCTCGCGGTCACGCACGCGATCGCGCAGGCCGCGAGCGTCGACGCGACGCTCGAGAGCGGGCTCTCGGGCTCGCTGCGCGTGCTGACCGGCCGGCTCGGCTGGGACGCGGCCGCGATCTGGCTCGAATCCGACGACCACGACGGCGCGCTCACCTGCCGCTCGCACCTGATCGACTCGGGGTTGCCGGCCCAGCAGCTCGAACAGTCCTTCGCCGGCGTGATCACACCGGCCGACCCGTCGCCGGCCTGGGCAGCTTTCGCGGGCGGTGGGTCGCTCTGGATCGACCTGACGCGCGAGCCGCGGCCGGTCACGACAGCCGCCGGGTGCGGCATCGCGACCGCGGTCTTCGTGCCGCTCCGCAGCCACGGCCGCCCGATCGGCGTGCTCGAGCTGCTGCAGCGCAGCCCACAGGCCGGCGGCGCCGCCGAGCTCGGCCTGCTCGAGACGCTCGCCGCGCAGATCGCGAACTTCGTGGCGCGGCGCCTCGCCGAGGCGCAGCTCGTCACCCAGGCAGACAACCTCGCGGCGGTCGTGGCGCTCTCGCAGATGATCGCGAGCGTGCCGGTCTCGCACGTGCGCGAGACGATGTGCGTCGAGATCGCCCGGCTGGCACGCGTCGACGTGGCGTGCCTCTACGAGCCCGATGGGAAGGGTGGTCTGCTCGTCACCGGGCAGGCCGGCGACGCCGCGCTTCCGGACGGCGCCGTCGCAGCGACAGGCACGCTCGCCGGTCAGGCGTTCGCGGCCGGCAGCGGCCGCTTCATCGCCGCGGGCGAGCTCGCCTCCCACGAGGCCGACGAGCTCATCGCTCGAATCGGCTTCGGCTGGTGCCACCTGCAACCGGTGCTGCGCGACGGTGAGGTCGTCGCGGTGCTCGTGCTCGGCGCCCGTGCGCCGCGGATGCGCCCGGTCGCGGGCCTCGCCGAGCTCGCGTCGCTGCTCGCGGCGGAGACGGCGACGACGCTCGCGCTCGCCGACCTCGTCCGCGCGCTCGACGCGCGCGCCCGCACCGACGAGCTGACAGGCCTCGCCAACCGCCGCACGTGGGACGAGGAGCTGCCGCGGGAGTTCGCGCGCGCGAAGCGGTCGGGCCGGCCGCTGTCGGTCGCGATCCTCGACCTCGACCACTTCAAGACCTACAACGACACGTTCGGTCACCCCGCCGGCGACCGGCTGCTGCGCGCGGTCGCGGCCGGTTGGGGGACCCGCCTGCGCGAGACCGATCTGCTCGCCCGCTACGGCGGCGAGGAGTTCGGCCTCGTGCTCCCGGACTGCGACCTCGATGGCGCCCACCACGTGCTCGACGAGCTGCGGCTCTGCATGCCGGACGGCTCGACCTGCTCGATCGGCGTCGCATGCTGGGACGGCACCGAGTCACCGGAGAGCGTCGTCGCTCGCGCCGATGCGGCGCTCTACGACGCGAAGCGTGCGGGGCGCGATCGCATCGCCAGCGCCGCTTGAGCGCGCTTCCTGCGGCACGGTGTCCGGCCCGGCGCTGCCGGCGTCAGCTTTCGTCAGCTCGGGCGTCGGCAAGCGACTAGCTGGGCAGGGGCGCATCCTTCGCTGGCGGCAAGGGTGAGCCGAGTTCAAGCGCGTCTTCCTGGACCAGATCCTCGGTCGTCGCGCTTCGCTGCACGCCACGGAGATGGTGACCGACCTGCCGCCAAAGGCCCCCAATCCCGGTTGCTCGCATGCCGCTAGTTGTAGTGATCCGCCTGTGAAGCGCAAACGCGCTCGGCCACAGTGTGGTTCGCGCAGGCGGCGCCGAGTAGTTTGCGCGCGTGAGCGAGCCCCATGAGATCCGGGCGCTGCCCGGCAGCGAGCGTGTGCCGCCGGTCGCGCTGCTGCTCTGCGGGATCGCGTCGGTCCAGTTCGGCGCGGCGTTCGCGACGACGCTGTTCGACCGGCTCGGCGCATCGGGCACGTCGTTCGCGCGCGTCGCGACCGCGGCGATCATCCTGATCGCGATCTGGCGGCCGTCGGTGCGGGCGCTGAGCGGCGAGCAGATCCGGATCGTCGTTCTGTTCGGACTGATCCTCGGCGGAATGAACCTGTCCTTCTACGAGTCGCTCGACCGGATCCCGCTCGGCACGGCGGTGACGATCGAATTCGTCGGACCGCTCGCGGTCGCGATCGCGCTCTCTCACCGCCGGCTCGATGTCGCGATCGCGATCGTCGCCGGCTGCGGCGTCGTGCTCGTGACCGATCCATGGGGCGCCGGCCTTGACGGCGGGGGCGTCCTGTTCGCGCTGCTCGCCGGGGCCTTCTGGGGCGCCTACGTGCTCGTCGCCGACCGGGCATCCGGCCACTTCTCGGGCAGCGACGGCGTCGCGCTCGCGATGGCGGTCGCGGCGCTAATCCCGCTCGTCCCCGGCGTGATGCAGGCCGGCACCGAGCTGCTCGACCCGCGGCTGATCGGACTCGCCGCGCTCGTCGGGTTCTTCTCGAGCGTCGTTCCCTACAGCGTCGAGACCGAGGCTCTGCGGCGGCTGCCCGCGCGCGTATTCAGCGTGCTGATGAGCCTCGAGCCCGCCGTTGCCGCGCTTGCCGGGCTGGCCGTGCTCGGCCAGCGGCTCGAGCCGCTCCAGGTGCTGGGGATCGCGTTCGTCGTCGCCGCGTCGATCGCGGTCACACGCCCGGCGGTCGTTGCCGAGGCCTGACCGCGCGATACTCCCGGCCGTGCTGCGCGCCGAGAACCTCCCGAACGTCCTGACGGTCATCAGGATCTTCCTGATCCCGGTGCTCGTCGCAGCGCTGCTCGACGAGACCCGCAACGGCGACGTGTTCGCCGCGTTCGTCTTCGCGCTCGCGTCGGTGACCGACTTCATCGACGGCTGGCTCGCGCGCTCGCGCGACGCAGTCTCGACGTTCGGGAAGCTGATGGACCCGATCGCCGACAAGCTGCTCGTGCTCGCCGCGCTGTTCGCGCTCGTCTCGCGTGACCGGCTCGAGGTTTGGGTAGCGATGGTGATCGTCAGCCGCGAGCTGGCGGTGACGCTGTCGCGGATGGCGGCGAGCGGTCAGGGCGTGATCGTCGCCGCGCGCAGCTGGGGCAAGCTCAAGACGGTGATCCAGGTCGCGACGATCTTCTTCCTGATCGCGTTCGACCCGACGCCGTGGTGGGTCGAAGCGATGGTCTACTTGACGGTCGTCGTCACGATCGTCTCGGGGCTCGACTACCTGTACGGCCTGCGCAAGCAGTTCGCGGCGCTCGAGCAGGAACAGGGCGCCGCCGTCAACGAGCGCTAGGCGTCCGCGCCTGCGCCGGCCTTCCCGTCAGCGAACGCGGCGACCGTGGAGGTCGATCCGGACCGTCCGCTGGTCGGTTCGGACGCCTTCGAAGCCGATCAGCCATCCGGCGGCGGGCCGGGTGGAAACCTTGACCTGCCCTCTGGCGAAGGTCGTGGTGACGATGTCGGTCAGCACCGCGTACGGGCCGCGGGCATGCCTGCCGAGGGCCTTATCCCGAGCTCGTACGTAACGGACCATCGGCTGCAGTGGTAGGCGCGAGAGCGGGAAGGTGCTGTGTCCGGCGACGGCTCCGGTGTCGGTGGCGACCGTCCGGCCGCCGGCCCAGGCCGTGACCGTCGTGGCCGCGCCGTTCCGGCGCTTGAAGGTCACGACCACGTACCCGGGGAACACGGACATGCCGACGGCGCGCGCGCCCGGCGGGGCGGCCTTCTGCGCCCGGGCAGTGGCGCGGGCGAGGTTGTCGCCGCGGAACATCGAGCCCTTGGCGAACGGGGTGCGCGAGTAGTCGGCCGATACGGCGGCCTGACCGGGAGCCGTGGGCTCCGGCGTGCCGACCGTCTCGGTCAAGTCCGAGACCGAGGACGAGACGTCGCCGATCACGTCGCCGGCGCTGCGAACGATCAGGAACCCGGCGGTCAGGAAGAGGCCGATCACGACGAGGCGCAGAAGTCCCGGGATCAGGACGAGCAGGCCGCGCGACCGCCGGCGCGACCGCCGGGGCGGCACTGGCGGTGGGGCGGCCTGCGGTCCTGGATCGTGCCGGGCCATCGGCGCCGCTTCGGCCGGGGCGGGAGCCGGCGTGCTGGAGGGGGCGTCGGCGAAGTCGCCGATCGGGTTGCCAAAGGCGTCACGGTCGTCAGCCACAGGCCGAGCCTAGTTGTGCCGGTCGAAGCGAAGCCTCTCAGCGGCTCGCCAGCAGCCAATCGCGCAGCGACAGGGCCTGGGGCGCCGGCTCGGTCTCGGCCAGCTCGCCGCGGATCGTGCCGAGCAGCGCGCCGCGCTCGGCGATCACGTTGTGCTGGTGGATCGACTCGAGGTTCTCCTGACGCGCGGAGACGAAGGTCTCATCGCCGAGCTGAGGCATCTCGCGGACGACGCCGGCGAGCATCTCGCGCACGCAGTCCTCGACGAAGCGCGGGCGGCGGTGTGCCTTCTCGACGACGTGGCCCTCGTCCGAGCGCTTCATCAGCTCGTAGATCTCAGAGCTCATCGAGTCCTCGGCGATCGCGAGCAGGACGGTCGCGTCGAGGTCGAGCGTCACGCCCTCGGGCACGCCGATCATCAGCGTCGCGAGGCCGCGCTGGTTGTGTGTCGCCACCGGGACGTGGTCGAGGATCCGCTCGATCTGCTCGTCGTCGAAGTCGTCGGCGGCGAGCCGCTCGCGCGCGCTCTGCGCGACCAGCTCCTGCGCGCACGGGCAGGCGGTCATGCCCTGGGCGCGGACGCCGACCACCTTGCGAGTGCCACGCTCGGTTGCCGCGGCGATCCCGATCAGCGTGTACAGCTCTTGAGTCTCGATCCCCGAGACGGGGGCCGGCTTGTGCTCGGGGTAGCGCGCCTCGATCGTGACCTCGGCGCGGGCCGCGTTCTGTGCCTCGCGGACGCGCTCGGCGATCTTGCGCGCGAGGTCCTCGGCGCGGAAGACGCAGCTCCCGAGCACGACCTCGCCGATCGCCTCGTTGACGGTCTCCTCGAAGCGCGACATGTGCGCGCCCTTCTGCTCGCCGCCGAGGTCGACGACGCAGGTGAAGCGCGCCCAGTACAGCTCCTCGCGGCCGTCGCGGGCGATCCGGATCACCTTCTCGACGCCGGTCACGCCGACCTCCGAGAGCGCGATCGGAACCTGCGGGCGGCGCGCCTGAACGTCGGTGCTTGCGGGCTCAGCGGTGCTCGCCATGACAGCGAGGTTAGTGGGCGAGCCGTAGTTTCCCGCAACGTGGTATCACTCCCGAACTGTCTACGGAGCGGCCTCCGAATTGGAGAGCGGAGACCGTCAGCCGGACAGGGGGAGCAGTGTCGTTTGTGGCGGAGCGCCGAGCGCTCTGAATCCGTTCATGGAGGGATTGACCGCAGTGAGCACCAAGGCCGACGTACTGCTGGGAGACGAGACCCCGATCGTCGAGATCGACGGGATCCAGGCGCTCGTGACGGGAGGCCAGGAGAAGGGCTTCGTCACGATCGAGCAAATCACCTCGACGCTGGAGGAGGTCGAGGTCACCAAGGAGCAGGTCTCAGAACTTCACTCGCATCTCGTCGAACACGGGATCGCGATCCTCACCGACGAGGGCAAGCCGGTCGCGGCGCCCGAGGCCGCCGGTGACCAGCCGACCGCCAAGGTCGGCAAGACCGAGGAGAAGAAGCGCCCCGAGGTCGACCTGACCGTCGAGCCGTCGCTCGACTCGCTGCGCCTCTACCTGCGCTCGATCGGCCGCGTCGCGCTGCTCACCGCCGAGCAGGAGGTGTCGCTCGCCAAGCGGATCGAGCGCGGCGACATGGATGCCAAGCAGCAGATGGTCGAGGCGAACCTTCGCCTCGTCGTCTCGATCGCCAAGGGCTACCTCGGCCGTGGGCTGACCTTCCTCGACCTGATCCAGGAGGGCTCGCTCGGGCTGATCCGCGCGGTCGAGAAGTTCGACTACCGCCGCGGCTACAAGTTCTCGACGTACGCGACGTGGTGGATCCGCCAGGCCGTGACGCGCGCGATCGCCGACAAGGGCCGCACGATCCGGATCCCGGTCCACATGGTCGAGAAGCTCAACAAGGTCGTGCACGTCGAGCGCCAGCTCGTGCAGTCGCTCGGCCGCGAGCCGACGCCGGACGAGATCGCCCGCGAGCTCGAGATCACGGTCCGCGAGGTGCGTGATATTCAGCGGATGAGCCAGCAGCCGATCTCGCTCGAGAAGCCGGTCGGCGACGAGGAGGAGTCAGAGCTCGGCGACTTCGTCGAGGACCAGATGGCCGAGTCCCCGTTCGAGCTGGCGGCCGACAGCCTGCGCCGCGAGAACGTGCACCGGGCGCTGGCCGCGCTGCCGGCGCGCGAGCGCGAGGTGATCGAGATGCGCTTCGGCCTGACCGGCGGGCGCCCGCGCACGCTGGAGGAGGTCGGCCGCGCGTTCAACGTCACGCGCGAGCGGATCAGGCAGATCGAGAACCACACGCTGAAGAAGCTCGAGTCGCTGCCGGAGGCGCAGCGGCTGCGTGACGCGACGTAGAGCGCTCTGTGGGCAGGCGGGGACGACGAGGCCCTTGCGGAACGTAGCTCCGCCTCCGGCTCCGCTCCAGATGTTCCTCCAGGGCCTCGTCGTCCCCGCCTGCCTCGGCGCTCGTGGCGGCACGGGGCTGCGGTCCGGTAGCTCGTCTCGCAGCGGGGCGAGGGTGCGTGGCCGCTGCGGCGGGCGCGGCCGGGCGTTGACGCCCGGCGTTGGTACCGGATAGCCACCGTATGCGGTGCTATCGGGTACCAACGAGCCATCGGCGCCCGCGCCCACCGGCGTTGGTACCGGTTGGCCACCGCATGTGGTGCTATCCGGTACCAACGCCCTGCGGTCCACCGGTGGGACGGGCACCCGCAGCGAGGGGCTAAGATTCCACGCGCTCTGGGCGGGATTCCCGAGCGGTCAAAGGGGCCTGACTGTAAATCAGGTGGCTCAGCCTTCGAAGGTTCGAATCCTTCTCCCGCCATCGCGGACGGCGCTGTCGGTGCGGGCCGGGGCGTGAGGTACGTTTCGCGCGATGAACTCGCGCAGCAGGGTCGACGCGGCGCTCGCGCTCGTCGCGGTGCTCTTCACGCTCGCGGTCGCGATCTTCGGCGGCGAGGATGGTGCCGCGTGGCTGCGCTGGGTGGCGTTTACAGTCGCGGCAGCGGTGCTGCTCAAGCTGCTGCGGAGCGCCGCGGTTGGATCCCGGTCATCGGCCGGCGCGGTCGCCGTCGATGCGCCCGGCTTTGAGCCGGCGATCGACCGGGAGGTCAAGCGCTGCCGCCGCAGCGGGCGGCCGATGAGCGTCGTGCTGTGTGAGATCGACAGCCTGCCTACGATCGTCTCCGAGCACGGCCCGCAGGCGGGGGAGAGCGCCGATCATCAGCTCGGTGATCTGCTCCGCAGCTCGGCTCGCGAGATCGACCTCGTCGCCAGGGTCGGCGACGGGCGCTACGGAATCCTGCTTCCCGAGACGCCGGATCGCAACGCGGCGGTCGTCGCCGAGCGGCTGCGGATCGCGATCGCGCGGTGGTCGCCGCAGAGCGGCGTGCCGATGACGGCGAGCTTCGGGGTCGCCGGCTGGGCCGAGGATCTCGACGTGCTCGATGAGGCACGGGGCGCGCTCGTCGAGGCGCAGCAGCAGGGCAGCGACCGCGTCGTCGTCGCCGGCGGCGACGACCTCGCTTCGTGACGAAAACTGAGCGAGCCTTTACGAGTTTCCCCTGCTCAGTGGCTAGAGTGCTCGCCTACATGCCGAAGAAGACCGCCGCCCTGCTCGCCGCTCTCGCTCTGACCGCAACGCTGCCGCTGGCCGCGTGTGGCAACGGTGAGGGCTTCCGCCGCGACGACTCGAAGCTCGATCTCGACAGCTCGACGAAGATCCCCGACGAGCTCGCCGAGGTGAAGGACACGCCGGCGCGCAAGGCGACCGAGCCGCTGCCGGCTCAGGAGAACATCAAGGACATCTCGACCGATCTGGCCGAGAAGCCGAGCGCCGGTAAGGGCGAGGGCGACGCGCCGGACGAGCTGTCCGGCACCGACGTCGTCACCGGCAAGGGCGCGCTGGCCGAGACCGGCGACGAGGTCGAGGTCCAGTACGTCGGCACGCTGTTTGACACCGGCAAGGAGTTCGACTCCAGCTGGAAGCGCAAGAAGGAGCCGTTCAAGTTCACGCTCGGCCAGGGCCAGGTCATCAAGGGCTGGGACGAGGGCGTCGTCGGCATGAAGGTCGGCGGCCGCCGCATCCTCGTGATCCCGAGCGACCTCGGTTACGGCGCGACCGGCTCGCCGCCGAGCATCCCCGCGGACGCGACACTCGTGTTCGTCGTGGACCTCGAGAAGGTCACGAAGAAAAAGGGCTAGTCGGTCACCGCGCGGCCCTCGCGCGCCCACGCCTCGGCGCGTGAGCGTGGCCGGCCGATGACGGCGGTCGTGCCGTCGTCGAGGATCGGGCGCTGCAGCAGCGAGGGGTGCTCGGCGAGCGTCGCGACGACGGTGTCGGCATCGGCGCCGTCGAGGCTCAACCCGAGCTTCTTGTAGGTGGCGTCGCGACGGACGAGCGCGTCTACCGGGTCGCCGGCGAGGCGGGCGGCGAGCGAGCGCAGCTCGTCTTCGCCGAGGCGCTCCGAGGCGAGCAGGTACTTGCGGACGTTGACGTCGTGTCCGGCGCCGGTCAGTGCGTCGTAGGCGTGGACCGAGGTCGAGCAGTGCGGGTTGTGGAGGAGCGTCAGGGCGGCCATGAGGGCGATTCTACGGCCGGCCCGAAAGATACCCAGTATTGGGTATCAAGTTGCTGTTCTGGATGGTCGAGGAAGGGAATACATACAGACGCCGGAGTCACCCGGTGATCCATGCGAGTCCCCCCTTCTCGTACATCGGATCCGGCGTCGATTGCCCGCACACCCCCTGTCTGATGCGGGCAACTCCCCAAAGACATCGGGGCGGGCCTTCGGGTCCGCCCCGTTTTCTTTAGGCGGGCAGTGACTCAGGTGCTGCGGTCGCCGTCTGCCCGGCGATCGGGTGGCTGCCGAACGGGTGCTCAGGCACGTCCGCGCCTGCCTTCGCGGGCACGAGCCCGATCGCGCGTTCGCTCATAGCGGTGATCGTCAGCGACGGGTTGACGCCGACGTTTGCGGGGATCGCCGAGCCGTCGCAGACGAGCAGGTTCTCGTAGCCGAAGACGCGCTGGCCCGAGTCGATCACGCCGTGCGCGGAGTCTGCGCCGATCGCCGCGCCACCGAGGATGTGCGCGGTCGTCGGGATGCCGAACAGCGCCTCGGGGATCGACGAGCCCGGCGCGCCGCCGGTCTCCCGCGCGAGCCATTCGGTGAACGCGTTGGCGGCCGGGATGAAGGTCGGGTTCGGGTTGTCGGCGTTCTGCTCTGTCTGGAGCTTCACGCGGCCGTCGCGGCGGCGAGTGAAGGTGAACCGCATCGAGCTGTCGAGAGCCTGCATCACGAGGATCACGATCGTGCGGCGGTCCCAGCCGGGCTTCAGCATCAGCTCGGCGACCCAGCGCGGGTGGCGGATCATCTGGCCGAGCCACTTGAGCGGGCGGGTCAGGCGGCTGCCGTCGCCGGTGAGGACGGTGAAGAGGCCGCGCAGCGAGCTGCCCGAGCCCGCGTAGGTGACGGTCTCGATGTGGGTCAGCGGATCCGGGTAGATCGACGAGGTGATCGCGACGCGCTTGCCGAGCGCGTCGGCGCGGTCTTCCGGGACGGTGACGACGAGCACGGCCTCGCTGTTGGTGCGGATCAGCTCGCCGAGGCGGCTTGAGAGCTTGGGCAGCGTGCCGTCGAACCGTGCGCGTGCGAGCAGCTCGTTCGTGCCGAGCGCGCCGCCCGCGAGGACGACGCCCCGGGCGCGGAGCGTGCGGCGATCCTTGCCGCGGCGGCTGCCGGTGACCTGGTGGGTGATCTCCCAGCCGTCGGCGCCGTCGGTCGTGCCGAGCGGCCGCAGGCCGACGACCTCGCGCCGGGCCTCGATCCTCGCGCCGAGCTTCTGGGCGAAGTAGAGGTAGTTCTTGTCGGTCGAGTTCTTCGACCCGTTCGGGCAGCCGATCACGCAGCGGCCGATCCGCTCGCAGCCGATCCGGGCGGGGCCCTCGCCGCCGAAGTACGGGTCGGCGACTTCGACGCCGGGGTTGTCGAGATAGGTGCCGACGCGGGCCTTGCGGTAGGTGTGGCCGACGCCGATCTCCTCGCCGTACTTCTTGAGCAGCTGGTCGGCCGGATCATCGTCGGTCACGTCGGTGACGCCGAGCATGCGCTGGGCGGTGTCGTAGTGCGGGGCGAGTTCGGTGTGCCAGTCGGCGAGGTCGCGCCACTGCGCGTCCTCGAAGTAGGCGCGCGGCGGGACGTAGAGCGTCATCGCGTAGCCGAGAGATCCGCCGCCGACGCCGGCGCCGCTCATCACGAGGACGTCCTTGAGAAAGGTCAGGCGGAAGAGTCCGCGGAGGCCGAAGCGGGGCGCGTAGTAGTACTTCCGCGAGTCCCAGGAGTTCTTGGGCATCTCGTCCTTGTTGCGGAAGTGCTCGCCGCGCTCGAGGACGAGAACGCTGTAGCCCTTCTCGGCGAGCCGCATCGCCGAGACGCTGCCGCCGAACCCGGAGCCGACCACGACCCAGTCGACGTCGAACGTGCCCGAGGAAGCGCTGGTCATCCGCCGACCCTAAGCGACGAGCGGCCGATGTGGCCGCGAGGCGCTCCGGCTAGACTGCCCCGCGCTGCCCTCTTAGCTCAGTTGGTAGAGCACTTCCATGGTAAGGAAGGGGTCGCCGGTTCGAGTCCGGCAGAGGGCTCTTTGTGGCGTAAGGGTTTTCGCCACCGCGGCGAGGGGGCCGAGGGGTCGTGAGGTACGAAACGGGTACATCTGCCCGTCGCGTGCCCGCCGAATCTGCTCTTCGGCAGGGGTCCGGTCCTCGTGGCTCAGCTCGGCGAAGACGTGCGCGTAGGTGCTGAGCGTCATCGTCGGTGCGTGTCCGGCCTGCTGGGCGACATCAACGACGGAGCGGCCTTCGTGGATCAGCAGCGAGACGAAGCTGTGGCGGAGGTCGTAGGGGCGGGTGGAGGCGATGCCGAGCCGGGCGGCGGGCATGGCGTAGGACCGGCGCGTCCAGGACTTGTACGCCTCCTTCGACCACGGCCTGCCGTCGTGGCCGGGGAAGACCAGCTCGCTGTCGCCGGGCTTGCCTGAGACCTCCCACCACAGGTGGAGGTCATCGGCGAGCGGGCCGAGCAGCGGGACGGAGCGCGTGCGCCCGGTCTTGGTGGCGCCGATCTCGCCGTAGGCGACCGCGCCGTCGACGAGCAGGGAATGGTTGCCGACGTGCCTCCAGGTGAGCGCCAAGGCCTCGCCGGGCCGAAGCCCCGCATAGGCGAGTACGGAGATGAGCGTCGCGTCGCGCCGGCGATCGTGCATCAGGTGATGCGTGCGCAGCGCCTCGACGTCGGCAGGCGTCAGAGGCGTGACCGCCCGCTGGCGGACAGGCGCCGGCTTGCGGATCGACGCGGCCGGGTTGTTCGCGATCCAACCCCACTCGACCCCGCGTTGGAGCACGCCGTGGAGCAGCGCCATCGACTTGCGGACCGCGGCCGGCCCGACACCGCTCGATTCCAGCTCGGCACGGAACTCGAGGATCGTGCGCGCGTCGATGTCGCGTAGCCGCATCGGCCCGAGCCGGTCCTTGACGTGCGTGTCCCAGGCGGCGGCGTAGGTCTCCTGTGTGCCGCGCGCCAGCGTGTCGCCGTGCAGCCGCCACCACAGCTCGCCCAAGTTCGTGAGGGTGCGTTTGCCGCCGTCGAGCTGCCCGAGTTCGCGCGTGCGCTTCATTCGGCGCACCTCAGCGTCGAACGCCTCGGCGTCGGCCTTGCGGCCCAGAACGCGGGAGCGGTTGCGGCCCAACTCGTCGCGCCAGCGGACCCGCCACACGACGCCGTCCTTGCGAGCAACCCGCTCGACACTCATGCCACGTTCCGCTTTCCGCCGCCCTCAGCCATCAAGGCTCTGAAGCTACCGGGCGCGGGCGTCAGCTTCCGAGCCGGACTTGTGGTGCCTGGAAGAGGTGGCCTCTGAGCCTTCGTGGCTCCTGCGGCGAGCCAGGTATCGAGGTCCGCCGGGCGGATCCGCAGCCGGCCGCACAAGCGCATGGCCGGCAGCTCGCCACGACGGATCGCGTCGTAGACGGCGCGGCGCGAGAGTCCGATGCGGCGCGCGACGTCGTCGGGGGAGAGGAAGGGATCGCTAGCTGTGGTGTCCATTGCCCGCTCTCGGAGCGAGGCTGCTCGAGTGTTGCCGACCGCCCTGCGAGCCACGCAGCGCGACCCCTTCCCAGGGTCACCAAAACCTCACTGGAAGCTCACTGGAAGGTCACCGGAACCTCACCGCCCGACACATAGGCGGAGCGTGCACCAGGCCAGTCAGGACAAGGCTTTGCGTGAGGTGTCCTGACCGGACACCTCCCGCGATGCGGTCGGTCTCGCACCCGCAACCCGGAACCGACCCCCTTCGGGGGCCTCTCGCTCCGCTCGTCCGGGCACGGGGCGAGAGGGCCGGCCGGCCTCCCAAGCGGCGCTCCGCACCGCTCCCAGCTGCTGACGCAGCCCCGACGACGGAGTCGTCCCAGCACCGCACGCGGCGCCTTCAAAGGCCGACCGGCCGAGCGACTTCTGTTCGGAGAGGCGGCTGGTCAGATATGAATCGACGGATCGCCACTGGTTGCGGTGTCGCTGCCGCCGGCCTCGCGACGCTCGCCCGATCACCGAACCCAGTTCGCTCGTCACCCAGCCCATGGCATCAACTGCTCCAGGACCAAGAGACCACCTCGTCACTCGCGCACTTGAGCGCGACCTCGAGGGAATCGACCCGGAGCTAGTTACGACCGAGCCGCTCGACTCGGCAGAAGCTCCCGATCGGCTTGCTCGCCATGCCGAGCAGGAACTGCGACGGGTGCTGGCCGACGAAGAGAAGACGGCAGACGATCAGGCTCTCGCGGTGAACGAGCTGCTTGGCGAAGTGGCAGATGAGGACGCGCACGTGCTTGTCCCGGCCCGCGTGCTCACGGGAATCCGGACCCGCTCTCCGCTCGGCGACCCAATCGAACTCCCGCCGCCGCCTGCCACGCCCTACGGCCAGAGCGACCTATTGGTCAACGCACAAGGTCAGCCCAATATCGGCTCCGAGCTGCGGGCTGAGCTTGGCACCGCGGATCGCGTGGATCTCATCTGCGCATTCGTGATCTGGTCTGGCGTCCGGCACTTGCGCGACGCGTTGGCGGCGGTGAGGGATCGCGGAGGCCGGGTCCGCGTCATCACGACGACGTACATGGGCGCCACCGAGAAACGCGCAATCGATGAACTCGTCGCGCTTGGCGCTGAGGTGAAGGTTGCGTTCGACGCTCGCACGACGAAGCTCCACGCGAAGGCCTGGTTGCTCGACCGGGAGTCGGGACTCAACACCGCGTTCGTCGGATCGTCGAACCTGTCCCACACAGCGCTGTTCGATGGCCTCGAGTGGAACGTCCGGTTGTCGTCGATGGACGCCGCGCACGTCATCAACCGTGTTCGGATGACGTTCGAGAGTCATTGGGCGTCGGAGCATTTCGAGAAATACGACCCCGAGACGCGCGGCGACGACCTGCTGCGGGCGCTACGCGAGCACAACCGCCGCTCGCTCGGCGAGAGCTCGACAATCTCGTTTGCGGGTCTAGACGTCCGGCCGTATCCGCATCAGCAGCGTATGCTGGAAGCGCTGACGGTGGAACGCCAGCGGCACGATCGGCATCGCAACCTGGTGGTCGCGGCGACAGGAACCGGCAAGACCGTGGTCGCGGCGCTCGACTACAAGCAGCTCCGAGACCACGCGGGCAAAGACCTCTCGCTGCTGTTCGTTGCGCATCGCATCGAGATCCTCGAGCAGGCTCGCGCGACCTACCGCGCCGTCGTCCGTGATGGCGCGTTCGGCGAGATTCACGGATCCGGCGCTGTTGCTGCGGGCCGGCACGTCTTCGCGATGATCCAGTCTCTGCAGGCCGAGCGGATCGACGCG
>WBZP01002919.1_pt1 | contig 19196 bp, 6 predicted proteins | sample 5204301 | NCBI WGS metagenome assembly WBZP01 (sample SAMN12412401, study PRJNA552823) | activated sludge metagenome | isolation source: activated sludge from nitrification reactor of wastewater treatment plant... | place: USA: Pennsylvania | collected 2017 | reverse complement strand
GCAATGGCCCGCCGGGCGGCCTACATGTACGGCACGGTGCTCGACCGCGGCCCGCAGGGGCAGGTCGGCTGCGGGCTCGGACAGACCAATTCGACGGGCGAGATCGCGGTCATCGCCCCGACCGTCGACATCACCACCACCGGCGAGACGCACACCGTCGACGGCATCGAGATCGAGTTCCAGATGGCGCCGGGCACCGAGGCGCCCGCCGAGATGCACTTCTACTTCCCGAAGTTCAACGCACTGTGCATGGCCGAGAACGCCACCCACAACCTGCACAACCTGCTGACCCTGCGCGGTGCCCTGGTGCGCGACCCGCACGCCTGGTCGGGGTATCTCACCGAGGCCATCGACCGGTACTCGGGCCGGGCCGACGTCGTGTTCGCCTCCCACCACTGGCCCACCTGGGGCCGCGACCGGATCGTCGAGTACCTGTCGCTGCAGCGGGACCTCTACGCCTACCTGCACGACCAGACGCTGCGCCTGCTGAACAAGGGCTACACCGGCATCGAAATCGCCGAGCATTTCGCGATGCCGCCCGCGCTGGAGAGGGCGTGGCACACCCATGGCTACTACGGCTCCGTCAACCACAACGTCAAAGCGGTCTACCAGCGCTACATGGGCTGGTTCGACGGGAATCCGGGCCGGCTCTGGCAGCATCCGCCGGAGGTCGCCGCACCCAAGTACGTCGCGGCCATGGGCGGCCTGGAGAATGTGGTGAACGTGGCCCGCCAAGCCTTCGGTGAGGGTGACTTTCGTTGGGCGGCAACACTTCTGGACCACGCGGTGTTCACCGACGAGAACCATGCCGAGGCCCGGGAACTGTACGCCGACACGCTGGAACAGCTGGCCTACGGCGCCGAGAACGCGACCTGGCGCAACTTCTTCCTGGCCGGCGCCACCGAACTTCGGACCGGGAACTTCGGCACCCCGGCCACGGGTGTCTCGCCGGTGCTGATGGCCCAGCTGTCCCCGGAGCAGATCTTCGACGCGCTGGCGATCTCGATCAACGGCCCGACGGCGTGGGACCTGAACCTGGCACTGGACGTCACCCTGGCCGACATCGGGGCGAACTACCGCCTCACGTTGCGCAATGGCGTGCTGGTGCACCGCAAGGCCCCCGCCGATCCCGACACGGCGCAGGCCACCCTGGCGCTGGCGGGCACGGTGCGGCTGCTGGCCGCCGCAGCCGGCGACCTGACCAGCCCCGGTCTCGACATCACCGGCGACGCAGCCGTGCTCCAACAGCTCATCGGGGTGCTCGACCGGCCGGACCCGGCGTTCAACATCGTCACCCCCTGACCGGCTGGCCTCGTCGGCTCCCGCAGCCAAGTCGCCTACCATCGGACCTCGTGCCCGACCACCGACCCGCGACGCGAATCGTCCGCCTGATCGCGGTCCTCGCGGGCATCGCCGGGGCACTCCTGTGCGCGCTGGTGCCGCTGCTTCCGGTCAACCAGACCACCGCGGTGATCAACTGGCCGCAGGGCGTCGGCGCCGACGGTTTCGTCGGTGACGTCACCGCACCGCTGGTGTCGGGCGCCCCGCGGGCGATCGACGTCAGCATCCCCTGCCGGGCGATCGCCACCCTGCCCGATAGCGGCGGCCTGGTGTTCGCCACCGTCCCGCCGGGCGGCATCGACGCCAGCCGCAACGGCGTGTTCGTGCGGGCCGGCGCCGACTCCGTCGTCGTCGCCTTCCGGGACACCGTCGCGGCGGTCGCACCGCGGGCCGCGGTGGAGTCCGGGGCCTGCAGCACGCTGCACGTGTGGGCGAATCCCGGTGCGGTGGGTGCGGACTTCATCGGCATCCCCGGCGCCACCGGGACGCTGCCGGCCGACAAGAAACCTCAGGTGGCCGGGCTGTTCACCGAGCTGAGGACACCGGCCGAGCCCGGACTGTCGGCTCGGGTGGACATCGACACCCGGTTCATCACCGCGCCGACGACCCTGAAACTGGCCGCGATGGTCCTCGGGGTGCTCTGCGGGATCACGTCGATCGCCGCGCTGGCGGTGCTGGACCGGCAGTCGGCCCGGCGGCTGCCGCGGCGCTGGCACCGGTTCTGGCGCGCCGGCCTGTCCACCTGGCTGGCCGACGCCGGGGTGATCGGGACCCTGCTGCTGTGGCATGTGATCGGGCCGCTGTCCTCCGACGACGGCTACAACATCACCATCGCGCGGGTTTCCGGTGAGGCCGGGTACGCCTCCAATTACTTCCGCTACTTCGGTGCCACCGAGGCGCCGTTCGACTGGTATCAGTCGGTGCTGGCGCAGCTGGCCGCGATCAGCCCGGCGAGCGTGTGGATGCGCCTGCCGGCGACGCTGGCCGGTATCGGCACCTGGCTGATCCTGAGTCGCTGGGCGCTGCCCCGGCTGGGCCGGGCCATCGCCGGGCACCGGGTCGCCGTGTGGACCGCGGGCGCGGTGTTCCTGGCGGCCTGGCTGCCGTTCAACAACGGGCTGCGGCCCGAGCCGCTGATCGCATTCGGGGCGCTGGCGGTGTGGGCCCTCGTCGAGGATTCGATCGGCACCCGCCGGCTGTGGCCGGCCGCGGTCGCCATCGTTGTCGCGGTGTTCACGGTGACGCTGGCCCCCCAGGGCCTGATGGCGCTGGCGCCGCTGCTGGTCGGCGCCCGGGCGATCGGCCGGATCGTGAGCGCGCGCCGCCGCGCCGGCGGCACGTACGGGCTGGCGGCCGCCCTGGCGCCCCTGGCGGGTGCGGCAGCGCTGATCTTCGTCGTCGTGTTCCGCGATCAGACGCTGGCCACCGTCGCCGAATCCGCCCGGATCAAGTACAAGGTCGGCCCGACCATCGCCTGGTATCAGGACTTCCTGCGGTACTACTTCCTGACCGTGGAGGACAGCGTCGACGGGTCGATGACTCGGCGGTTCGCGGTGTTGGTGCTGCTGCTGTGCCTGTTCGGTCTGCTCGCCGTGCTGCTGCGCCGCGGCAAGATCCCGGGCGCCGCCAGCGGACCGGTTTGGCGGCTGATCGGGAGCACCGCCGTCGGGCTGCTGCTGCTGACCTCCACACCCACCAAGTGGGCCGTCCAGTTCGGCGCGTTCGCCGGGCTGGCCGGGGCGCTCGGCGGCGTGACCGCATTCGCGTTCTCCCGGGTGGGGCTGCACAGCCGCCGCAACCTGGCGCTGTACGTCACCGCGCTGCTGTTCGTGCTGGCGTGGGCGACCTCGGGCATCAACGGCTGGTTCTACACCGGCAACTACGGCGTGCCGTGGTTCGACCGGCAGCCGGTACTGCTGCACCACCCCGTCACTTCTATGTTCCTGCTGCTGGCGATTCTGTGTGGCCTGCTGACCGGCTGGCTGCACTTCCGGATCGACTACGCCGGGCACACCGAGGTCAAGAACACCCGCCGCAACCGGGTGCTGGCCTCCACGCCGCTGCTGATCGTCGCGAGCATCATGGTGATCCTGATGGTCGGGTCGATGGCCAAGGGCTTCGCCCAGCGCTACCCGATGTACACCGTCGGCAAGTCCAACGTCGCCGCGCTGCGCGCCGGGCTGTCCGATGCGAGTTGCGGGATGGCCGACGATGTACTGGTCGAAGCGGACACGAATGCCGGTACGCTGCAACCGGTTCCGGGCCAGACCTACGGCCGCTACGGCCCGCTGGGCGGGCAGAACCCGGTCGGCTTCACCCCCAACGGGGTCAGCGACGACCTGACGCCACCGCATCCCGTCGTCGGCAACCCCGGCACCCCCAACTCCGATGCCTCACCGGACAAACCCAACGTCGGCATCGCGTTCGCCGCCGGCACCGGCGGCGGCTACGGGCCGGTGGGGGTCAACGGTTCCAAGGTGTTCCTGCCGTTCGGCCTCGACCCCGCCCGCACGCCGGTGATGGGCAGCTACGGCGAGAATGCCGTTGCCGCCAAGGCCACCTCGTCGTGGTACCAGCTTCCGCCGCGCAGCCCGGACCGGTCGCTGGTGACCGTCGCCGCCGCCGGCGCGATCTGGTACTACGACGAGGAAGGCGAGTTCAATTACGGGCAGTCGCTGAAACTGCAGTACGGCGTGCACCGCCCCGACGGCAGCTACCAGCCGCTGACCGAGGTGCAACCCATCGACGTGTTCTCCCAATTCGCCTGGCGCAACCTGCGATTCCCGCTCAGTGCGGCACCGCCGGAGGCCAACGTGGTCCGCATCGTCGCCGACGACCCCAACCTGTCCGTCGAGCAGTGGTTCGGCTTCACCCCGCCGCGGGTGCCGGTGCTGCAGACCGCCCAGGAATTCCTGGGGCGTCAGACCCCGGTGCTGATGGACATCGCCACCGCCGCCAACTTCCCGTGCCAGCGCCCGTTCAGCCAGCATCTCGGTGTCGCCGAATTGCCGCAGTACCGCATCCTGCCCAACGTCAAGCAGGTGGTCATCTCCTCGAACCAGTGGCTGGCCGCCCGGGGCGGCGGGCCGTTCCTGTACATCCAGGCGCTGCTGACCACCGCGACCGTGCCGACCTACCTGCGCGACGACTGGTATCGCGACTGGGGTTCGATCGAGCGCTACATCCGCGTGGTCCCCGCCGCGCAGGCACCCGACGCCACCATCGAGGAAGGTTCCACGCGCGTGTACGGCTGGACCCGCACCGGACCGATCCGGGCTCTGCCATGACCGCCGTGCAGACCGCGACGACGTCGGCGCCGCGCCGGGTGTCCGGCGACCTGGCGGTGCTGCGCTGGGTCGCCATGATCGCCGGCGCGCTCGGGGTGGTGCTGGCCATCGCGACCCCGCTGCTGCCGGTCGTGCAGACCACCGCGACACTCAACTGGCCGCAGGGCGGTCAGCTGTCCAACGTGACCGCGCCGCTGATCTCACAGGCGCCGGTGTCGATGGACGTCACGGTGCCCTGCGACGTGATCCGGGGCCTGCCGCCCGCCGGCGGCCTGGTGCTGGGAACCGCGCCGGCCAAGGGCAAGGACGCCGCCCTCAACGCGCTCTTCGTCAACGTCACCCAGACGCGCGTGGACATCACCGACCGCAACGTCGTCATCGCGAGCGTCGACCGGGCCCGGGTGGTTGCCCCGCAATGTGAGCGCATCGAGATCACGTCCACCAAGGACGGGACGTTCGCCACCTTCGTCGGTCTGACCAAGTCGGACGGCAGCCCGCAGCGCAGCGGGTTCGAGGACCCCAACCTGCGCCCGGCGATCGTCGGGGTGTTCACCGGCCTGACCGGTCCGGCCCCGCCGGGGTTGTCGCTGTCGGCCACCATCGACACCCGGTTCTCCACCACCCCGACCCCGTTGAAACTGGCGGCGATGCTGCTGGCGATCGCGTCGACGGTCGTCGCGCTGCTGGCGCTGTGGCGCCTCGACCGGCTCGACGGGCGCCGGATGCAGCGGCTGATCCCGACCCGGTGGCGCACGTTCACCCTGGTGGACGGGTGCGTCATCGGCGGATTCCTGGCCTGGCACGTCATCGGGGCCAACTCCAGCGACGACGGCTACATCCTGGGCATGGCGCGGGTGGCCGACCACGCCGGGTACATGTCCAACTACTTCCGCTGGTTCGGCAGCCCGGAGGACCCGTTCGGCTGGTTCTACAACGTGCTGGCCCTGATGACCCACGTCAGCGACGCCAGCATCTGGATGCGGCTGCCCGACCTCATCTGCGGGCTGGTGTGCTGGCTGCTGCTGTCCCGTGAGGTGCTGCCCCGGCTGGGGCCCGCGGTGATCGCCAGCCGGCCCGCGCTGTGGTCGGCGGGCCTGGTGCTGCTGGCCGCGTGGATGCCGTTCAACAACGGGCTGCGGCCCGAGGGGCAGATCGCCACCGGCGCGCTGATCACCTACGTGCTCATCGAGCGGGCCATCATCTCCGGGCGGCTGACCCCGGCCGCGCTGGCGATCCTCACCGCCGCGTTCACCCTCGGCATCCAGCCGACCGGCCTGATCGCGGTGGCCGCGCTGGTGGCCGGCGGCCGGCCCGTGCTGCGCATCTTCATGCGCCGCCGCAGGGCGGTGGGCACCTGGCCGTTGCTGCTGCCCATGCTCGCGGCGGGCACGGTGATCCTGACCGTGGTGTTCGCCGACCAGACGCTGGCAACGGTGTTGGAGGCCACCAGGATTCGCACCGCCATCGGCCCCAGCCAGGCGTGGTACACCGAGAACCTGCGGTACTACTACCTGATTCTGCCGACGGTCGACGGATCGCTGTCCCGGCGCTTCGGCTTCCTGATCACCGCGCTGTGCCTCTTCACGTCGATGTTCATCATGTTGCGGCGCAAGCGGATTCCCGGGGTGGCCCGCGGGCCGGCCTGGCGGCTGATGGGCGTCATCTTCGCCACCATGTTCTTCCTGATGTTCACCCCGACCAAGTGGGTGCACCACTTCGGGTTGTTCGCCGCCGTGGGCGCCGCGATGGCCGCACTGGCCACCGTGCTGGTGTCCCGCGAGGTGTTGCGCCGCCCGCGTAACCGGATGACGTTCCTGACCGCGCTGTTCTTCGTGCTGGCGCTGTGCTGGGCCACCACCAACGGCTGGTGGTACGTGTCGAGCTACGGCGTCCCGTTCAACAACTCGATGCCCAGGTTCGCCGGAATCACCGTCAGCACAGTCTTTCTGGCGCTGTTCGTGCTGTCCGCCGTCTACACCGTGTGGCTGCACTTCGCGCCGCGCGACCGCGGTGACGGTCGAGCGAGCCGGCTGCTGACCGCCGCGCCGGTTCCCTTGGCGGCCGGTTTCATGGTGCTGGCCTTCTTCGCCTCCATGCTGGCGGGCGCGGTACGGCAGTACCCGACCTACTCCAATGCCTGGGCCAACCTGCGCGCGTTCGCCGGCGGCTGCGGACTGGCCGACGACGTGCTGGTCGAACCCGACGCCAACGCCGGATTCCTGACGCCGCTCCCCGGCGATTACGGCCCGCTGGGCCCGTTGGGCGGGGCCAAGCCGGTGGGCTTCACCCCCAGCGGGGTTCCGGAACACATTGTGGCCGAATCGATTCGGCTGCCCTACTCGGTGCCGGGGACCGACTACGACTGGGACCGTCCGGTCAAACTGACCACCCCGGGGGTGAACGGTTCGACGGTCCCGCTGCCGTACGGCCTTGACCCGCAACGGGTTCCGCTGGCCGCCTCGTTCGCCGACGGCCCGCAGCAGCAGGCCACCCTCGCCTCGGCGTGGTACCAGCTGCCACCGGCCGACGACGGGCACCCGCTGGTGGTCGTCACCGCGGCGGGCACCATCGCCGGCAACAGCGTGGCCAACAACCACACCGACGGGCAGGCCGTCGAACTGGAGTACGCGCGGGTGGGTCCCGACGGTGCGCCCGTCCCGGCCGGCCGCCTGGTGCCCTATGACCTCGGGCCGATCCCGTCGTGGCGCAACCTGCGCTACCCGCGGGCGTCGATTCCCGCCGACGCGACCCTGGTCCGGGTGGTCGCCGAGGACAAGTCACTGAGCCGCGGCGACTGGGTGGCGGTCACCCCGCCCCGGGTGCCCGAACTGCGTTCGGTCCAGGAGTACGTCGGATCCGAGCAACCGGTGCTGATGGACTGGGCGGTGGGCCTGGCGTTCCCGTGCCAGCAGCCGATGCTGCACGCCAACGGCGTCACCGAGGTGCCGAAGTTCCGCATCACGCCGGACTACACCGCCAAAAAGCAGGACACCGACACCTGGGAGGACGGCCTCAACGGCGGCCTGCTGGGCATCAGCGACCTGCTGCTGCGGGCCCAGGTGATGCCGTCGTACCTGTCGCACGACTGGGGCCGGGACTGGGGTTCGCTGCGCCGGTTCGAGACCGTCGTCGACGCCCCGCCGGCGGACATCGAGTTGGGCACGGCCACCCGGTCGGGCCTGTGGAGCCCCGGCCACATGCGCATCGAGCCGTAGCGGCGTTACCCGGCGAGCGTGCCCGGTCCGCCGACACGCCGCAATCTGCGTACGACGACTGGCTCGGCCTGCCGCCGCTGTGAGTCACAGCCGGCGTGAGAATCAGTGCGGCGGACCCAGATACGGGAACTCATCCAGGGTGTCGGTGTGGGGGCGCAAGCCGGTCGGGGGGCACTCACCCTTGGTGAGGAAGGCCAACCGGTAGTCGATGACGTCGTCGGTGAACACCCGGCCGTTCGGGTATTTCGCCGGCTTCGACGGATCGAAGGTCAACATGTCGGGCAGGATGCCTTCGTCCTCAATGGCTTCCACCGCCTCCGCGCGGGTGTAGCCGCCGGTGTGACCCATCAGGTGGATGAACATCCCCATCCAGCGCTCCCGGTCCCGGACCGGGTCACCGGCGTTGTACTCCTCCTTGGTGTCGTCGGTGTTGAAGAAGCTGCTCACCGACGGATGCCCGGCCCGGTCGACGTGCACGAGTTGCCCGTCCCGGTGCACACTGCAGCGTCCCCAGATCCGGATGTCCGGGTGGGCGCCCAGGGCTGACGTGGGCAGTTCGATCGCCATCGAGAAGACGTTCGCCTTCGCATTGGAATCGACTCCGGTCCAAGGGGATTGGCCGCCGAGGTGCGGTGCGGTGAAGTTCCGGCCGCCGGTGGTGTCGAACAGGTTCTTGATGCCGTCGAAGTCGAAGAAGAACGCGTCGGAGCGCGCGCCGGCGAAGAACGTGTAGCTGCCCGACGAGACGATGTGGGGTGTGCGCCCGAAGGACACCTCGGCGTCGTCGAAGATGCGGGAGCCGACGGCCTCCGCGGTCTCGGCGTCTTCGTCGCAGGCCAGGTACACGTCGACGGTCTGGCGCCCATGTTGGGGTGGCGAGTACACGAAACTGAACGCGATGTCGGTGCGCAGGTCGCCGTCGGTGTCGATGTTGATCCGGTAGACCGCGTCCGGATGCAGCGCATCGACGTTGGGGTTGGCGTTGAGGATGATGACCGTGCGGGTCGGATCGGCGGGGGACTGGAACGCGTACAGGTCGCAGAGGTCCAGGCGCTGATCACCCATGGGTGGTCCCAGACTCAGGCCGGTGAAGTGGTTGGACACAGGTCCCATTGTCGGTCAGGGCTACTACACCGCGTGGCAGTTACCGCCAAGTTCGTTCGCACCGTCGGTACGGTCGGCCCGACCGCACGGCCCCGGGCGGCGAGTTAGGTGGTGCGCAGAAGTTCGCTTCGGAGCCGGCGTGGCGGCGGACCGACGCGCACGCTCGCCGAATGACAGGACTAGATCGGGGTGAGGCCGTGCTTGCGCAGCACGCGGCTGATCTGCTTGTCCCGCAACAACTTCAGCGACTTACGCAGCAGCAGCCGGGTCTGGTGCGGTTCGATGACACCGTCGATGTAGCCGCGTTCGGCGGCGATCCACGGCACCGCCATCCCGGCGTTGTAGCCCTCGATGAACTCCTTGCGGATCTGCTGCACCTCGGGTGCGGTCGGATCCGGGAACCGCTTCACCAGCAGTTGCGCGGCGCCCTCGGCGCCGATCACCGCGATGCGCGCCGTCGGCCACGCGAAGTTCAGGTCCGCGGTCAGCTGCTTGGAGCCCATCACCGCGTACGCGCCGCCGTAGGACTTGCGGATGGTGAGCGTCACCTTCGGCACGTCGGCCTCCACGACGGCGTTGAGGAACCGGCCGCCGCGCTTGATGATGCCGCCCTTCTCCTGCTCGACGCCGGGCATGAAACCGGGGGTGTCGACCACGAAGACCAGCGGCGTGTTGAAGGCGTCGCAGAACCGGACGAACCGGGCGGCCTTGTCGGAGGCCTCGTTGTCGATCGCGCCGGAGAGCACCATCGGCTGGTTGGCGATCACGCCGACGGGGTGCCCGTCGACCCGGGCGAACGCGGTCAGGATGGCCGGGCCGGCGTTCTGGCCGACCTCGAAGACGTCTCCGTCGTCGAAGATCCGCAGCAGGATCTCGTGCATGTCGTAGGCCATGTTGTCCGAGTCCGGCACCAGCGCGTCCAGCTCGAGGTCGTGCGGGGTGATCTCCGGCTCCAGGCCGGGGTTGATCACCGGTGCGTCGTCGAAGGCGTTGGCGGGCAGGAAGCTCAGGTAGTCGCGCACGTACTGGAACGCCGCGGCTTCGGACTCGACGACCTGGTGGATGTTGCCGTAGCGGGCCTGTGCGTCGGCGCCGCCGAGCTCGTCGAGGGTGACGTCCTCACCGGTGACGTCCTTGATGACGTCGGGGCCGGTGACGAACATGTAGCCCTGATCACGCACCGCGACAACGAGATCCGTCTGGATCGGCGAGTACACCGCGCCGCCCGCGCACTTGCCGAAGATCAGCGAGATCTCGGGCACCAGCCCGCGCAGCAGTTCGTGGCGGCGGCCCAGCTCGGCGTACCAGGCCAGCGAGGTCGCGGTGTCCTGGATGCGGGCGCCGGCCGAGTCGTTGATGCCGATGATCGGGCAGCCGACCATCGCGACCCACTCCATCAGGCGGGCGACCTTGCGGCCGAACATCTCGCCGACCGAGCCCTGGAACACCGTCTGGTCGTGGCTGAACACGCCGACCGGGCGGCCGTTGATGGTGCCGTGCCCGGTGACCACGCCGTCGCCGAAGAACGCGTTGGGATCACCCGGGGTCTTGGCCAGGGCGCCGATCTCCAGGAAGCTGCCCGGGTCCACCAGCGCGTGAATGCGCGCGCGGGCGGTCGGGATGCCCTTCTTGTCCCGGCGGGCCTTGGCCTTCTCGTCACCGGGATCGGCGGCCAGCTCCAGTTTCTCGCGCAGCTCGGCGAGCTTCTCGGCGGTGGTGGCCGGTTTGGCCGCCGGCGTGCTCTCCAGGGTCACTTGACTCCACCTGCTTTCGTCTCCGCCACAATGCGGTCAATCCACTGGCTCATGTGCGCACCGACCTTGGCGATGTACGGCTCGTCGATGGCCTGGATGTGCTCACCACCAATGTGCACCACCTCCAGATCCTTGACGTACTCACCCCACCCGCCGTCGGGTTTGCGGGTGGCGTACGCCGGCTCGAAGGTGATGGCGTCGTCGTGGTAGCGGTCGGCCATGTACAGCGTGACGTGCCCGTCGTACGGCTGGATGTCGGCCACGTCGAGGGCCCGCTGGTCCAGGTACGACGTGCGCTGGTGCTCGATGATGCCGCCCGGGATCTGCACGCCGGACGCCTTGATGGCGTCCAGCACGAAACTGACCTGCCCGGCGTCGTCGAGGTTCTCCAGCTGCTCGTACGGGATCCCCGGGATCTGCACGTTGAACGTCTTCTCGGCGAACTTCGCGTACCGGTCCCAGCGGGCGCGGGTGCCCTCCTTGGACATGTCGATCGGGGTGCCCGGCCGCACGCAGTCGATCAGCCCGACGAACGGCACGTCGGCGCCCGCCGCCCGCAGGCCGATGCCGCACGCGTAGGACAGCGCCCCGCCGAGGCTCCAGCCGGCCAGGATGAACGGCTTGCGCAGGCCGGCACCCTCACCACCCGCCCAACCGTTGAGTTCGAGCAGCTTGGGCACGTAGATCGCGGCGCGCTCCTCGATGGTGCCCTCGACCCGTTCCAGCCCGTACATCGGCGTGCCGGCCGGCAGCCGGTTGAGTAGCGGCTCGTACACGACCGTCGATCCGCCCGCGGCGTGGAACACGTACACCGGGATCTGGGTGTCGTTCTCGGCGGCCCGCAGGGTGCGCACGAAGCCGTCGATCTCGCCGGCCTCGAGGAACTCGCGGACCGTGGAGGACAGCGCCTCGATGGTGGCCGCCGAGCGGACGGCGTCGGCGGTGACGGTGCCCTCGGCGCGCTCGGAGAGGCGCTTGGCCAGCTTGGCCGCGGTCTCGTCGTCGAGTGCGGGCAGCGCGTTGAAGATGCCGCCCGGCGACTTGCCGGTCACGATCGCCCACGTCGCGAAGGTCAGCCGCTCGGCCGCGTCGCGCGGCGGGACGTCGGAGTTCAGCGCCTCGGCGATGGCCTGCTGGTTGAGCACCGCCGCCGCGGCCGCGAGGTCCGGGGTAGCGGGCTTGGCGGCCGCTGCGGTACTGGCGTCGGGCCCCAGCGGGTTGGTGGGTGGGGGCGGCACCGGGTTGGTGGGTGGGGGCGGCACCGCGTCGGCCGGCGGCCCGGACGGATCCGTGGGCGGGGGCGGGATGTCCACCGGGGCAGCGGGAATGACCGCGGCCGCATCGCCGGACTGCACATCGGCCAGCCGCTGCTCGATCTCCGCGGCGGTGCTCGCGCCGCCCAGCATCTCGGCCTGCGCGGCGGCGAATTCCTCTGGGGTGGCGGTCTTCTGGAACTGGTGCAGCTGATCCACCTCGTCGCGGTGCTCGATCGCGTAGGTGATCAACGACTCGACGTTGTAGAGGTTGGCGTCGCGGACGGCCTGCAGCTGGATCGGCGGCAGGTCGAAGTCGTACTCGACGCGGTTCTTGATGCGCACCGCCATCAGCGAGTCCAGGCCCAGCTCGATCAGCGGCACCTCCCAGGGCAGGTCCTCGGGCTCGTAGCCCATGGCGCTGCCGACGATCGTCGAAAGCCGTTGTCCCACGGTCTCACCTGAGTCCGGGGACCACTTGGCGAAGCCGGCGGCAATGCCGGCCCCGGCGGTGAGGTTGTCGTGCAGGATCGCGGCGTCATCTTCTTCGACGACCTCTGGCTCGATGACGGGCGTGGCCGCCAGTTCGGTTCCGGCCACCGCACCCGCCGCGCCGGCAGCCGGCAAGGTGGCCGACTGCCCGGCCCGGGTCAGCACCGCGTCGTATACCAGGGTGAACGACTCGTCGACCCGGGCATGCACCTGCACCGTGGCGCCGCCGGGATGCCGGGTCATGGTGGTCACCAGCCGCACACCCTCGCCGGGGATTGCGCGTTGCTCGAACGCCGTCAGCGACGCGTCCGGAAGCACCTGCGCGGCAGCCGATTTCACCAGCGCGGCCAGGTCCTTGGCCTCGACGGCACCCTTGGGCGCGTATTCCCAGACGTGCCTGCCGTCCGGGGTGGCGACATGGTTGCCGGGCATGATCACCGAGGCGTCGCCGGTGAAGTGCGCGTCGAGCCAGTGCGGCTTGCGGCGGAACCGGGTCGGCGGGATGTCGGCGTAGCCGGTGCCCAGGTCCTCGGCCCTCGTGAACAGGGTCCGGAAGTCCAGATCGTGCCCGTTGACGAACAGGTTGGCGTAGGCCACCGTCATCGAGTCGACCTCGTCCTGCTTGCGGGCCAGCGTCGGAATCAGTTGGGCGTCGGGCAGTCCGGCGGCCATCGTGGTCAGGCCGACCTGCATCAGCGCCACCGGGTTGGGCGCCAGTTCCAGGAACGTGGTGTAGCCGGATTCGACGGCGTTGCGGACACCGTGCGTGAAGTACACGCTGTGCCGCATCCCCTTCTTCCAGTAGTCCACGTCGTGGATCGGCTCGCCGCCCGGACGGATGTAGGAGCCCTCGTGCACCGTCGAGAAGTAGCCGAGGTTCAGCGGATGGGGGTCGATGCCCTGCAGTTCGGCGGCGAATTCGCCGAGCAGCGGGTCCATCTGTGAGGTGTGCCCGGCGCCCTTGGTCTGCAGCTTGCGCGCGAACCTGCCCTCGGCCTCGCAGCGTTCGACGATCGCGTCGATCTGGGCGGGCGGGCCGCCGATGACGGTCTGGCTCGGGGCGGCGTAGACGCACACCTCGAGGTCCGGGAAGTCGGCGAACACCGTCTTGAGTTCGTCGGCGGAGTATTCGACCAGCGCCATCAGCCGGATGTAGTCGCCGAACAGCATGGCCTCGCCCTCGCCCATCAGGTGCGCACGCGAGCAGATGACCCGGGTGGCGTCCTGCAGCGACAGGCCGCCGGAGAAGTACGACGCCGCGGGCTCGCCCAGCGACTGCCCGATCACCGCGGTGGGTGCGGCGCCGTGCGACTTGAGCAGCTCACCCAGCGCGATCTGAATGGCGAAGATGACGATGTTGGATGTCTCGATGCCGTACTCGTGCGAGTCATCCAGGATGAGTTCGACGACGGAGTAGCCCCGCTCGTCCTGGACGTACGCGTCGACCTTGTTGATCCACTCGGCGAACGTCTCGTCCCGCAGGTACAGGCTCTTGCCCATCTTGCGGTGCTGGGCGCCGAAACCGGCCATCACCCACACCGGACCGTTGGTGGCCGGGCCGTCGGCGGCGAGCACCAGCGGGCTCTGCTTGCCGTCGGCCAGGGCCCGCAGGCCCTTGACGGCCTCGTCGTGGTCGTGGGCCAGGATCACCGCGCGGGACCGGCCGTGGTTGCGCCGCGACAGTGACCGGCCGATGGCCTCCAGCGAGGTGGCCCGGCCGGCCTCGCTGTCGATCCAGTCGGCCAGCTCGGTAGCGGCCACCCGCTTGCGGGAGGTCAGGAACGCCGAAACGGCCAGTGGCACAATCGGTTTGAACGGATTTTCGATCTCGTCGGCAGCGGCCTCTTCGCGCGCCAGCTCGAGTAGGCGCAGCGCCTCGCCGGTCAGCCCCGGGAGCTCCGGCTCCTCGTCGGATTCCCGGCCGAAGAAAGCGTCGTCACCGCGTATGTCCTCGTCGGCGTCGTCTGAGTCCTCCTGGATGAACTCGCCGTACTCGTCCATCCGGACGCCGCCGACGTAAACGGCGTCGGCCTTCGAGGTGGCCGGGGCGCCGGCGGGCGTATCGGGAACCGGTTCGGGCTCAACCAGATCCGAGGGCAGGACCTCGCGCACCACCAGGTGGGCGTTGGCGCCGCCGAAGCCGAATCCCGAGATGCCGGCGATCTTGTGCCCGCTGTAGCGCGGCCATTCGGTGACCTCGCTGGCCACCCGCAGGCGTTCCTTGTCGAAGTCGATGTACGGGTTGGGGCCCGCGTAGTTGATCGACGGCGGGATCTTGTCGTTCTTGATCGCCAGGGTCATCTTGGCGATGCTCGCGGCCCCCGCCGCCGACTCCAGGTGTCCCACATTGGATTTCACCGCACCCAGCAGTGCCGGCTGGTCGGCCGGACGGCCCTTGCCGACGACGCGGCCCAGCGCGTCGGCCTCGATCGGGTCACCGAGGATGGTGCCGGTGCCGTGCGCCTCGATGTAGTCGACGGTACGCGGGTCGATGCCGGCGTCCCGGTACGCCTTGCGCAGGACCTCGGCCTGCGCGTCCGGGTTGGGCGCGAGCATGCCGTTGGAGCGGCCGTCGTGGTTGACCGCGGAACCGGCGATCACGGCCAGGATCTCGTCCCCGTCGCGGCGGGCGTCGGCGACGCGCTTGAGCACCACCATGCCGCCGCCCTCGGAGCGCGCGTAGCCGTCGGCGTCCGAGGAGAACGACTTGATCCGGCCGTCCGGCGCCAGCACGCCGCCGACCTCGTTGAACCCGAAGGTCACGATCGGGGTGATCAGTGCGTTGACGCCGCCGGCGAGCACCGTGTCGGCCTCACCGCAGCGCAGCGCCTTGACCCCCTCGTGGATGGCGACCAGCGAACTCGAGCAGGCGGTGTCGATGGCCATCGACGGCCCGCGGAAGTCGTAGAAGTAGGACACCCGATTGGCGATGATCGAGCTTGCGGTGCCGGTGATCGCGTAGGGGTGCGCGGTGGTCGGATCGGCCACACTCAGGAAGCTGTAGTCGTTGGTCGACGAACCGACGAACACGCCGACCGCCTCGCCGCGCAGGGCCGAAGCGGGAATCCTGGCGTTTTCCAACGCTTCCCAGGTCAGTTCGAGCGCCATCCGCTGCTGCGGATCGATGTTGTCCGCCTCCATCTTCGACAGTGCGAAGAACTCGGCGTCGAAGCCCTTGATATCGGAGAGGTAGCCGCCGCGGGTGTGGGCCTTGGCGACACGTTCGGCGATGCGGGGCTCGGACAGGAACTCCGACCAGCGGCCCTCGGGCAGGTCGGTGATGGCGTCGCGGCCTTCCAGCAGCGCCGCCCACATCTCGTCCGGGGTGTTCATGTCCCCGGGGAAGCGGGTGGCCAGCCCGACGATGGCGATGTCGTACTCCCCGTCGGGAACCGCGATGTGGCGCGACCAGGAATCGGAGGTCAGACCTTCGTCTTCCTCGGGCTCGCCCTCGACGATCACCTGCGCGAGCGCCTCGATGGTGGGGTGCCGGAAGGCGACGGTGGCCGTCAGCGCCACCCCGGTGAGGTCCTCGATGTCCGACGCCATGGCGACGGCGTCGCGTGACGAGAGGCCGAGCTCGACCATCGGTGCCGACTCGTTGATGCCGTCCGGGGACTGCGCGGTGGCGTTGGCGATCCAGTTGCGCAGCCACTCCCGCATCTCGGGCACCGACATGTCGGTGCGCGCGGCTGGGACGATCTCCGCTGTCTGCTCTGCCGGATCGGTAGTCGGGTTGTCTTCAGACATGTGAAGGCCTCACTGGTCGAGCGGTCAGTCCGTTTGGTCGGGGAAGGCGTTGGCCGTCTTGCCGGAACGCAGGGTGCCGTCGAGGTAGGCCGCGCGGCAGGCGCGGCGGCCGATCTTGCCGCTGGACGTGCGCGGGATGGCGCCCGCCGCGGTCAGCAGGACGTCGCGGACGGTCACGCCGTGGCGCACCGCGATCGCGGCCCGGATGTCGTCGGTGATCGGCGCGATGTCGAGCTTGTGGGCGCCGGGGGCGCGTTCGGCCACGATCACCAGCTGTTCGGAGCTGTCGTCGGGATCGCGCTTCAACCCGGCGTGCGCGTTGTCGAACACCTCGTCGGGCAGCTGGTTGGCCGGTACCGAGAAGGCGGCGACGTAGCCGGTGCGCAGCGCCTTGCTGGCCTCCTGCGCCGAGTACTCCAAGTCCTGCGGGTAGTGGTTGCGGCCGTCGACGATCACCAGATCCTTGACGCGGCCGGTGATGTAGAGCTGGCCGTCGTGGAAGGCGCCGTAATCGCCGGTGCGCACCCAGGTGGCGTCGTCGGTGGCACCCTCGGCATGCGACGGCGTGGTCCGCGACTTCAAGGTGTTCTGGAAGGTCTCGCGAGTCTCCTCGGGCTTGCCCCAGTAGCCGAGGCCCATGTTGTTTCCACTGATCCAGATCTCGCCGATCTGACCGTCGGCCAACTCCGTGGCACTCTCGGCATCGACGATGACGGCCCACTCGGCCACACCCACCTTGCCGGCGCTGGCCTGCGCCACCGCAGTCGGGGAGTCGTCGGGCACCTCGACGAAGCGGCCGGTGTTCAGCGCGTCGCGGTCCACCGAGATGATCTTCGGCTCCTCCGACGGCGTCGTCCCCGACACGAACAGGGTGGCCTCGGCCAGGCCGTAGCAGGGCTTGATGGCCCGGGGCGGGAACCCGTACGGGCCGAAGGCCTCGTTGAAGCGCCGGACCGTGGCCGCCGAGATGGGCTCGCTGCCGTTGAGGATGGCCTTGACGTTCGACAGATCCAGCGGTTCCTCGCCGTCTTTGGGCAGGCCGCGGGAGGCCGCATGGTCGAACGCGAAGTTCGGGGCCGGGGAGATGGTGCCGCCGGTGTCCCCGGGCTTGCGGGCCAGTTCCCGGATCCAGCGGCTGGGCCGTCGCACGAACGCGGCCGGCGTCATGAAGGTGACGTTGTGGCCGATCATCGGTGCGAGCAGCACGGTGACCAGGCCCATGTCGTGGAAGAACGGCAGCCAGGTGACGCCGCGGTCCCCCTCTTCGCCCTCGAGCGCCTCGACCACCTGGACGACGTTGGTGGCCAGGTTGCGGTGGGTGATCTCCACACCGGTCGGGATGCGGGTGGATCCGGACGTGTACTGCAGGTAGGCGATGGTGTCCTCGGTGATGTCTGAGGGCATCGTCCAGGTGGCCGCGACCTCGTCGGGCACGGCGTCGACGGCGATGACACGGGGACGTTCCTTGGCCGGACGGCTGCGGAAGAACTTCCGGACGCCCTCGGCGGCCTCGGTGGTGGTCAGAATGGCGGCCGGCCGGCAGTCGTCGAGCACCGCGTGCAACCGGCCGACGTGGCCGGGCTCGGAGGGGTCGAACAGCGGGACCGCGACCCGGCCCGCGTAGAGCGTGCCGAAGAAGGCGATTAGGTACTCGAGGTTCTGCGGGCACAGGATCGCCACGCGGTCGCCGGGTTCGGTGACCTGTTGCAGGCGGGCGCCCAGGGCGCGGTTGCGGGAGCCGAACTCGGCCCACAGCAGGTCGCGTGCGACGCCGTCGCGTTCGACGGAGAAATCCAGGAACCGGTACGCCAGCCCGTCGCCGCGCACCTTCGCCCACTTCTCCACATGTTTGACGACGCTGCTGCCCTCGGGAAACGTGATCAGCCCGTCCTTGATGAAGGGGTTGTGGAAGGGCATGCGATTCTCCTGTCAGAACACCAGTGCCGCGACGGCAGCAAACGCGTTGCTCCCGTGCGCTCCGCCGGCAAATTTCTCTGCTGACCCAAACCTCACCGATGCTACCGAGGTCCGGGGGCCTGCCCGCGGATCACCGGCCCGTCTGGACCGGTGAATTCGAGTCTTATTTTCCTCTTAATGTTACGGGCCGGTAGGGCCCCGGCCAAATTCGGGTCGACTCAACCGTGCGCGGGATGCGGCGCGTTGTCGATCACGCCGCGGGCCCAGTTCAGCGTCCACTCGGTAGCGGGCTGACCGTTGTCGTTCCAGAACTGCGGCGTCGCGTAGAGCGCGTGCACGGGTTGTCCGGCGCCGCCGGCGAGCACCTCGAGGGTGCGCGGCAGGTTGGTGATGTTGAACGCGCCCTCGGGAGCCGCGCAGATCAGGTCGCCCGCGCCGCAGATCTCGTTGGTGCGTTCGTTGAGCGCACCGAAGCCGCCCGGACGCGCCCCGGTCATCGTCAGGCCGAGGCCGGACAGGATCGGGATCTCGTGCAGGGTGACCTCCGCGCCCTGTCCCGGCGGGTTGAGGCCGACGTCCTGACCGACGCCGGTCTGGCGGCGGCCGTCGGCGATCAACGTCACACCCAGGACCAGATCCTGGTCCACCGGACCCCGCCCGTTGCCGATGTCACCGGCCAGGTCGCCGGCGATGACGGCGCCCTGCGAGAAACCGATGAGCACATAGCTCGTCAGCGGGCAGCGCGCGTTCATGTCGGTGAGCGCCTTGACCGCCGCCTTGCTGCCCTCGGCCCGGCTGTCGTTGTACAACATCTGATTGTCCGCCGCGAACGGATTATGGAACTGCGCGGTGTACGGCACGGTGTAGACCTGCAGCCGGTCGCCGCCGAACTGCTGCTGCAGTGGGCGGGACACGTTGAGCAGCAACGACATCGGGAACTGTCCGGGATTCAGCGGGTCGTCGCTCGGGGAGGACTCCCAGGTGCCCGGGATCACCAGCGTCATCACGTCCGGGCAGCCGGCGTCCTGGTAGTCCGGCCGCGGCTTGCTCGGTCCCGGCGTCGGCTTGGTCGGGGGTACGGCG
>WBZP01001596.1_pt2 | contig 19201 bp, 18 predicted proteins | sample 5204301 | NCBI WGS metagenome assembly WBZP01 (sample SAMN12412401, study PRJNA552823) | activated sludge metagenome | isolation source: activated sludge from nitrification reactor of wastewater treatment plant... | place: USA: Pennsylvania | collected 2017 | reverse complement strand
CACAAACTTTATTTCACCTGATTCACCAAGCCTTACGAGCAGGTCCCAGTCTTCATAAAACTTGAACTTTGTCTTGTACTTGTATTTGATGAAAATATCCCTGTGCGCCATGATGGTTGCTCCTACTATGGTTGTACGGTTATACTGCCTGTAAAAACCCTTAACAATATCCTCATGTTTCACCGGCATCCGCATCAATGAGTTTTGCAGGCCTTCCCGCTGTACCCAGCAGCCACACATCGTGTTGCTGATGCCGAGTTCCAGGAGTTTGTTAAGCTGAAGCTGAATCCTCTCTTTGCTGCAGGTGTCATCTGCATCCAGGAATGTGATCACGTCGCCGGTAGATTTTTCAATGCCGAAATTCCTGGAATACGCCCTGCCGTTAGGGATATCGAATTTTTCATAATACTTTACCCTTGGGTCTGTGAATGACAGGCACACTTCACGGGAGCCATCTGTAGAATGGTCGTTTACAAGCACTATTTCAATATTCCGGTACGTCTGCTGCAGCAATGATTCAATTGCATCTGCAATATATTTTTCCTCATTACAAAATGGGACGATTATGGAAACTAAAGGATTCATTACACGATCTCAGTTAATTATTGTAAGCACTCCCTGTAAGAAATTTTCAACCATATTCTCTATGGAATACCGCTGGCGGGCTATGTTGCAGCCATCGTCAAGTTTATGCTTAAATGTTTTGTCAGTTGCCGCCTTAATTATCGCCGAAGCATATGCTTCCTTGTCAACATCAGTCATTATTCCGTTTTCCCCGTTTGCAAGATACGCTATTTCCGGCCCGTGGTTCTGTATACTGGTTGTTATCAATGGACAAAGGAATGAAAAAGAATCTATTATATTCAGGCCCACTGCTCCCGGAATGGTTTGGAAATCTGCGATGGAAAAATGTAGTATCTTCTCTTCATGAAACTTATTTCCAACATAGTGAAACCAGTCTGTATTCTTTTGTGCATATTCAATCACTTTATAATCCTCCACTCCTTTTCCTACCATGATGAACTTGAATTCCGGTAACCTTGATTTTACAAGATCAAGTGACTGAAGCAGGAAATCTATCTGCTTGTCGTGATAAATGGATGCACAGAAAATGCCAACCGGGTCAGATTCTGTTATCCCATATTTGCTTCTCAGTGCCGCTTTTTCCGGTTCCGTGATACTGTCAAAAAAGGCTATCTGCGATTTTGAGTCGATGGTATTATTGATGGCAACCACTTTATTTTCATCAAAACCCCTGTCAATTAAGAGCTTTTTGCTAAGCTCATTATAAGCTATCCAGAAATCAACTTTGTTGGAATACCAGTATTTGAACTTTTCTTTCAATGAACCCGGGTTACCCTGGAAATTACGCCCATGGCCCCAGAACGCAATGGTAGGTTTTCTAAAAAACATCCTTCTTAACAGAAGTACATAGTTGAACAACTCCCTGTTCCCCTGCTGCACAATAACCAGGTCGGCTTTGGAAACAAGTGACATGCAGGGCTGGTAGCACACATGCACCCCTCCCAGTTTCAGGTAGATGTTTTTTACCTTTTTACCGATACTTTCATCCTTTATATAATCCCGGATACTTTTTTTCTCATCAGCATCGGGTTCACCATAATACAGGTCAAGCTGGATATCCTTTTCAGCCAGCTTTTTTTTAAGTAAGCGGTAAAACGGAACCCTGAAATCCCTTTCATATCTTTTTACAACCAGTATTTTCAATGTTTACAGATATTAATGTGCTGGGTTTCTTATCAGTTAATGTTGCTTTTGTTTGGTGCCTGTTACATTGTCAGCCGCCAGTTTGCTGTATACATCGGCAAAAGTGGCAAACTTCACTGTTTCACTGTATTCTCTTCGTATATACCTGACCGTTTCAACCAATTTCAAATAGTTCGTTTCAGACAATGAATTGGTAAGTATATGTTTCGAAAAATGCCCTTTTATCACTATGATGCCGTTAAGGCGTATAATCTTATCAATTGTTTCTTTGATTTTTTCAAACGGCCAGTCAATATTTATATTATCCGGGAAATTAATAATCCCTTTGATGAATACCGGGTGAAAATGATGAACACGTTGTTTTACCGCATTAAGCCCGCCATCGTAAGAACTCAGCCCGGCATACTTAAAACCGGTATCTGCAATGGCATCTATCAGGCTCAAGTCTGAATTCATATCCCAGCCAGGTGCCCTGAAACCGATCGGGTTAAAGCCCGCTTCATGAAATATGCGTAAACTCAGTTTCAGCCTTTCAACCGATTCTTTATAATCAAGATAGGCAAACTCTGTATGCCTTGCAAAGAGCGGGTTTCCTGCCTGCCGGTGGTATACGCCATGCGAAGCGATTTCAACATTATAATCCGCCATCAGCGATTTATAATAATCAAGCCATTCCCTGTTTACATGGTTTATTATTGAAAATTGTTTCCTGTTGATCAAATAGTAATGATCAGAAGGCAGGAATTGCGGTATCATGAAATGGGTGATACCCAGGAACGGGAATTGCTTCAGTAATTCCATCTGTTTCAAAGACACAAAGTCCTCTTTTGAACCACCCCTTCCTATAAACCTGCTTTTGTCGGGCAATGGGCTGAGGTCATCAAAATTGATAACACAGTAAACCTGGCCGGTTGTTAATGGTTCCGCATCTAAAAAACTAACCGTGTTGTTCTTATCAAAAGAAATGGGAACCTGTTTACGGAGTACATGCCTTATATAAAAACCCTTTACCTTATCCTTAAGCATGAACTGTTCTTTTTATGATAAACACGAAAGTTATTTAAAGTAAAACGAATATAGAATCCGCATGAAATCGAACATGAAATACAATGGTGGCACCGGTGTATGTTTCTTAGCCCATTTATACCTGATATGCAAATTAGTGCCAGACCTGATAGAGCTGAAAGACTCACGCAGGTGGCCCAGCGTTTTCCGGCCTTTCCTGTTCCTGTTTATCACTTCAAGTCCCGATTCATTAACATGGCTTTTTACTACGGCTTTTGTTGAAACCAGCAGCTGGTAACCGTTCTTTTTACTTCTAAGTGAAAAATCGTCGTCTGCGGCATAATGTGGGAAATTCTGCTGGTCAAACAAACCTATCTGCTTGAACAGGATTATTGGTATTAGTGTACCCCTTCCCGGTAGTAAGTCTGTCTCTATGAAATTGTGATGGGCTGCCAGTTCCTTGTAATCTGTTTCAAATTCTTTTGGCCTGCTGTATTTGGCAGTTATCTTATTCCATTTCAGGCCGGCGAATTCCACTTTATTGGCATTGTTAATATTAACAGAAACCGAACCAACCACGCAGGGTTTTTGCGCCCGGGCAACCTTTAACAGTTCATCCAGGTATTCCGGAATCACCACCAGGTCGTTATTAAGTGTGAGGATGTAATCTTCATGGGAAGCAGACAACTCCAGTGCTTTACGTACACCCATATTGGTTGCTCCGGTCCACCACAGGTTTCCGTCTCCCTGTAATACGATCGCTTCCGGGTAATTATCTTTGAGGTGCTGGTAAGTACCGTCGGTTGAGCCATCGTCCACTACAATCACTTTAAATTCACCATAAGTCTGTTTCCTAAGGGAATTCAGGCATTCTTTAGTAAACTGCAGCCTGTTAAACACCGGTATTACTATGTAAATCGTATTTGCCATTAGCATATTTCTGTACCTGCATTAACGTATAATTACGACAAATTATTGTTATCTTCTATTTCTTCGTCATAAAATACATTTTTTAGCGGGATACCCAAAAAAACAAATGCCCAGAAAAAAGACGAATCAAAATAGTTCTCGCTAAAGGAAAGCAGCCAGATAATCAACAACATTACTATTGGAATATAATAACTGGCGCCATATATCCTGCAAAATTCCGAAAAACCCTTATAATACCAATAGAAATAAAAGAAAAAGAAAAGGATACCCCAGGTAGCAATAAAATTGGTGAACCCGTTATTCCGGATTACATATTCAAACTTTTTATCAACACGTGTTTCGGGCCACAATCCCCTGCCGGAAAAAGGATAGCCCTTGATATCATCCCAGTCCAAAATTGCTGAAGCCATCCTGGTATCACCACCAACTTCTTCAATAGCATCTTTTGCACCTTTATTCTCCTCCCTTATCTTATCTCCCAGAAATGGAATTGTTTGAAATGCCACATAACCGGCTACACCAAATACAATTATAAGTGACTTTACTGCATAAGAATAATCTTCAAAAAATATATAACAGACGATAAATGCGAACAATGCGAGATAAGCTGTGGTAGATTGTGTTGAAATGATGGCGATGATGAACAGTACATTTATTTTTCCCAGCAATTTCTTTTCCCTGATCGTATTAAATATATAAGCTATTACCAGGTAGCCGCCAAATGCGCCTGGCTCCCAGAAAGGGCCGTTATTTCTCACCCGGTTCTCTTCCTGTAATAAATTATAGATTACCATGGTTTTCCTGTCTACCTGGAATCCCCATAATTCATATTGATAACTCAGGAATGAGGGTGTCAGGTCAATCAGCGTGTTTAAGAAGTCTGGTTTTATGAATATTGGAATGAATATGATCAGGCTTACAATTGTAAGGAATATCATTACCCTCAGAAAATAACTTATAAAATATTCGCCCAGGAGTTTTATGGCAAAATATGCAGTAGTGATCCGTAATATGAGCCCCAGTATGGTTATCCCCTTAAAGTAGGAAAAAGTTACTGCCTGAAAAAAAACGCAGGCTAAAATGGCAATCAAAACAAATAGAAGTTCTTCGTCAATCTTGCTGAAACTGCTCAGCATAAACAACCCAATAAGCCCCAAAGCAAATAATATGATAAATGGCTGGTTGCTGGAAAAATACGGGATACCTGACACTCCCAACAAAAAAAACATGATCAGGTACTCCTTAATTCCTCCTTTTTTAAGTTCCATTGATTTCTTTTAAACTTTTTATGAAAGCTGCCGGGTTGCCTCCCCAAATCTCGCCGGGAGGAACCGGTTTGCTTACTACTGATCCCGCTCCGATTATACTGCCCTTGCCAATTGTAACGCCTTTTAAAATGGTACTGTGTGCACCTATAAATACATCATCTTCAATTATTACGGGGAGAGATTTTCGCTTTTCAGTATCAATTTTATCATCCCTTCTTTCCAAATAATTGAGCGAATGGAAATCAGTATCATAGAAAACGCAATTTCCGCCAATTTTTACATTATTACCAACTGATATCCTGTTTGTGCAAAAAAAAGTAGAAGCACTCATGCCTACCTCATTGCCGATACTTAAGTATCCTTCTTTTGTTACTATGAACATGCAGGGCTGCTGCCTGCCTATTTTATTGAAATATTTACCATTATTCATCCGGAAATTCTTTCCAATGGAAAATCTGCCACCCAGGGCAACGTCTACCTGCGGCACACCATTTGAAGATACAGATATGAATTCAACCCCGTTTCCTTTCAGTTTAATCCAGGTGTATATTTTACTGTACAGGGAATAAAAAAACATGGAAACCCGCTTCATGATTTTGAAAACAAATATGAAGATCTTATTCATGCGGTGAGGAATTTAAGCTGATTTACTTATACAATTCGCTTAACAATAAAGGGTTTTCTTCCTGTTTGCTATAAAACCCCCTGATGATATCTATCACTTTTTCCTGTTCAATTTTTTCGAGCCCGAAAAAGAAGGGCAATCTTACCAGAGTATCAGAATACATGTCGCTCACAGGTAATTCCCTTCCATCATGAAATTCTTTAAAATAAGGCGATTTATGCAAAGAAAGGTAATGAAATACAGCCATAATACTATTCTCTTTGAGAACGGCTATCAGGTTTGACCTTTCCTGGAGCGACCTGCAAACGATATAAAACATATGTGCATTATTGGTTGCATAACCAGGAATGAATGGCAACTTTATCTGCCCCTTTTCCTCCAGCGGTTTCAGTGATTCATAATACCTGTTCCAAATCAATTTTCTTTTTGCCTGTATCATGTCAATATTTTCAATCTGGGCAAATAAAAACGCTGCTATGATATCTGAAGGCAGAAAAGATGAGCCGATATCCACCCAGCCATATTTATCTACTTCGCCGCGGAAAAACGAAGATCGGTTTGTTCCTTTTTCGCGGATGATTTCTGCCCTTTTTATGAACTTTTCGTCATTCACTACCAGCATTCCTCCTTCACCTGAAATGATATTCTTTGTTTCATGAAAGGAAAAGGCAGATAAATGTCCGATTGAGCCAAGCGGTTTCCCTTTATAATATGAATCGATCGCCTGGGCTGCATCTTCTACTACATACAGGTTATGTGCAGCTGCCAGTGTCATTACCCTGTCCATATCGCAGGCTATTCCGGCATAATGAACAACAATAATGGCTTTGGTCCTGTCGGTAATCAATTTCTCCACATCATCAAGGCAAATATTTGGATTTTCCTCACAACTATCGGCAAATACAATTTTTGCCCCACGTAATACAAATGCATTTACTGTTGAAACAAATGTATATGAAGGGGCAATAACCTCATCACCGGGTTTAATATCCAGAAGTATAGCGCACATTTCCAAAGCATCTGTGCAACTCGTTGTAAGTAACGCTTTCTTAAAACCGTATTTGTTTTCAAAATACTCATGGCATTTTTTTGTGTATATGCCATCTCCGGAAATTTTTCCTGAAAGCACTGATTCTCTTATATAGTCGGTTTCCTTTCCGGTTAAATAGGGCTTGTTAAATGGTATCATATGGTAAAATTAGTCAAGTTATCAGGTAAACCTAACCCTGAAACGTTTTAATGGCAACATTTCTTGTGTTGTGGCGTCGTCTGTCATGCTATTAATTTTCAGCAACCCTTTTCCGCAAACAACTACCGGCTTTCCTTCCTGCACAAAAATCACTTTTCCCGGCTTCCTGTTTTCAATATGCAGGTCTTTGATAACAATAGCATCTGCAATTCGCATCTTCCTGTTATCAATGTGAGTTAAGGCGCCGCTGTATGGTGAGCCAACTGCATCAATGAACCTTTTTATGTGCGTTGCATCCAAACTCCAATCAACCTGGTAATCATTTTCATCAAGCCAGAGGCTGTATGTGGCCAGAGATTCATCCTGCTTTTCAGCATTAATAACTTCTCCGGATATGATTTTTCTTCCCACTTCTTCTATCAGCCATTTATAACAGGATGATACCTGGTTAATGGCATCGGCAATCTTAATTGGATAATTAACCGGAACAGACCTTTGTGCAATAATATCGCCCTTATCATACTCTTCACTTGCAAAAAGCGCTGTTACGCCAACCTGTGGCTCTCCGTTTACCAGGCAATTAACCAGTGGGGCAAAGCCACGGTACCTGGGCAATAAAGAATCGTGCATCACAATTAGCTTTGAATTACCCTGCTCAATAAGCCATCTCCATGAAATGGCAATCATAAACCTGGTATCCACGGTATAGGTTTCTTTCCGGTCGTAAAATTTGATATTATGTTCCCTGCACAGGTTTTTTATCTCATCATAATAATCATGTTGAATATGTTCATCGCGGGCACCCACAACAAAACTTATGTGGGAATTGCCAAACAGTTTAATGAAATGAAGCAATGATTCATATCCTTTTTGAGTCATTAAGAAGAGAACTGTCTTATTCATTGGATGAAAAGTTTTTCAAAGTTTTCTATCTGTACTTCGGGTGTAAATGAATCCAGTGCTAACTGCCTGCAATTTCGTGCATACTGATCATACGTTTGTTCATCCAGTTTTAACAGGGTAGTTATGCCAAAAGCAAGGTCTTCAATATCCATCAGTTTTGCCCGGTACCCGGTTTTCCCGTTTAATACAAGGTCCATGGCAACACCCATATTATATGCAACAGTTGGTATGCCGCACATGATGGCCTGGTTAATCATCATTGGACCGGAGTCTTCAATAGAAGGGCAAATATAGATATCAGCGGCCTGGAATGCATCCGCCAGCTCTTCATTATTTGCCAGTAACCCTAGGTACCTGTATTGAAATGGTATGTCAGCTTTCACCTGTTCAAAATCATTACCGGCAATAAGCAGCAGGATGTCATCTGGATTTACTGTATTCTGCTGCCTGATTATTTTTAAGGCCTCAAAAAGGTACCGCATCCCTTTTCTTCTTTCATTTAAAAATGCAGATCCGAAAAAAATCACTTTTTTATTTTCAGGGATATCATATTTCTGCTTTGCATTTTTTTTGGGAACGAAGCTGAACACATTCGGATCAACAGATAACAGTATTTTTTCCATGGCCTTTTCTTTGAATAACAGGCTTGAAAGGCCAAGCTGGTATTGCCATTCTGTGGCTGAAACAATGCTGATGGAAGTCTGGTTTATATAGTGCTTTTTAAACCTGAAATTTTTTGCAGTCTGGTCATTTTCATCGGTAGAATATAAACCCGGGCATTTCCCGCAACCCGTGGTAAACCGCCTGCAATCCCATGAATAATGGCAACCGCCCGTTAAGGCGGCAGAATCCATCAAATACCAGTAAATGGGGGCGCCGGTTAGTTTATTGAGTTCATACAGGTTTTTTGCATTTAGGAAATTTTGAGGAAAAAGGAATAAGATTACATCCGGTTTACATGCTGCTTTTTTTATAATATCTTTTGTTTTGTAATGTTCAACTGTTTCATCCAGGTCCTGGATGGAATAATCCTTGTCTTTTCGGGGTATTACCTTAACGTATTTGTTAATAAATTTCAACACCCTGTTCCTGGCTTTCTTTACCAGTACATCTGTAAAAGATTGCATACAGGCAACATCCGAATCGTTATATTTTCCGTAAGTATTAACCAGGAGTTTTACCTCGTGCCCTTTTCCTTTCAGGCCTTTATATAAATTATATGCAACAGTTCCCGCCACTTTATAAGGATCCGGAGCTGATAAGATTAATATTTTCATCTTGCATTATGCGGCCCAAATTCCGCGGGCTTTATTATTTATTATTTTATAATATTGAATTGGGGATGCAATTGCGCCCATGATACTGATTATGGTTGTAGATAAAACAACGCCGTAAATTCCCACATGTTTCCCCAGGTAAATAGCCAACGGGATATTTACAAGCGTACCAGCCAAAGCAATATAGAGTTGCAGTTTAATTTTTCCCACCCCGTTTACAAACTGGCTGTAAATACCATTCCATGCATTAACAATAACATAGGATGCCATCGCAACTGAAATGCTTACAGGTATCGCCAGGCCTTTACCTACCCAAAGCCTGTAAATTAAGCCAGATAGGAGTAACATAAGTAATGTTAATACTGTAAGACCAACCCATAATATTTGCAAACGTTTCATGGTTTGCTTTATCCAGGCAATATCCTGTTTCACCCAGGCTTCGGTAAATGCACTCCAGAAAGGTGTCATAATTATTCCCATAACCATCGGTATGATACCAAAATACTTATAAGCCACATTATATGGAGTAACCTGTGCCGGACCGAATAATTGTGCAATGATGAGGTTACTGGTTTCATATAATACGACAGTAGCAATCTGTATGATAAAAAATTTCAAACCAAGGCTCATCAATCCACGGGCATAACTGAAATGTACAAATTTTATGGAGGGGGCATATTTTTTATACTCGTGTGTATAAAACCAGATGCTGGACGCTGTGAGTACCAAAACCGGTGTAAAACCCAGGCTGAGCGCCAGGTTTATGAGGCTGCCAGAGGTGGTTTTTGTAAGTATGAATATTACCGTTAATGAAAACAGGCTGCCCAGGAAATTGAAAAAAGAAGCTTTTGCCGGCTGTTGGTTTGCCGTTATGATGGTAGTGATAAGTTGTAATATGAACTGAAGGCAGAAAAATACAAAAACAAGTATGGCTAGTGTACTTAGTTCTGCAGCCATTGAAGAAGGTGTATTGAGTATGCTGGTCCAGTTAAGAAACGGGTTAATAACCAGGAATATGGCCAGCAGGCATACGATGATGATTCCCAGTATGGCATAGGTTGTACTCAGGTATATCCTGGCAAGCTGATGGTCGTTACGGGCAATAGCTTCAGCAAATTTATTCCGAAGGCCGTTGCCGAACCCAATATCAAAAAATGCGAACCAGCCGATGATGGAACTTAACGTTAACCAGATTCCATACTGCGTTGGATTTACATAGTGTATGGTCAATGGTACCAGCACCAGGCTGATAGCAATATTGCAACCTTTGATGATGAAAGAGGCGAATATATTTTTTTTTGCTTTTACACTCCGGTCGTGCCCCTTATTTAAAGCAGATTTCAGGTTGGTGAAAGCCGATGTTACCTTCTCTTTCATGCTCCATTAAAATTGGCAGGTTTTCAAGATTTTGAATGCACGGCTTTACATAAAGACAATGGCTTTATTAATGAAATATATGAAAAGCGTAAATGAAACAATATTATTTTACAGCCTGGAGGTCTGATGCAACCATTTCTTTAACTAATTGGGCGAGGCTGTGCTTTGGTTCCCATCCCAGTTTAGTTTTGGCTTTGGTGGCATCCCCTATGAGCAGTTCTACTTCTGTTGGCCTGAAATAGGCGGGATCAACTGCTACTACCTGTTTGCCTGCAGGTAACTGGTATGCCGGGTTCTTGCATGATACAACAGTACCCACTTCATCCACACCTTCACCTGAAAAAGCCAGTTCAACACCAACTTCAGCAAATGCCATTTTTACAAATTCGCGTACGCGTGTGGTAACGCCGGTTGCAATTACAAAATCTTCCGGTTCATCCTGCTGCAGGATACGCCACATGGCTTCCACATAATCTTTTGCATGTCCCCAGTCCCTTTCAGCATTCAGGTTACCCAGGTATAAAGTGTCTTGCTTGCCTTTTGCAATGGCAGCAACCGCCCGGGTAATTTTGCGGGTTACAAAGGTTTCGCCACGCAACGGGCTTTCGTGATTGAAGAGTATGCCATTACATGCATACATATTATAGGCTTCCCTGTAATTAACCACTATCCAGTAAGCGTATAATTTGGCAACCGCATACGGGCTTCTTGGATAAAACGGGGTTGTTTCTTTTTGCGGAACTTCCTGTACCAGTCCGTACAGTTCAGATGTGGAAGCCTGGTAAATGCGGGTTTTCTTTTCCATCCCCAGTATTCTAACGGCTTCCATTAAACGCAATGTTCCGATACCGTCGGCATTGGCTGTATATTCTGGCGTGTCAAAGCTCACTTTCACATGGCTCATGGCGGCCAGGTTATAAATTTCATCAGGCTGGGTTTCCTGAACGATACGAATCAGGTTGGTACTGTCGGTCATATCTCCGTAGTGGAGCGTGAACCTTACATTTTTCTCGTGCGGGTCTTTATACAGGTGATCAATCCGGTCTGTGTTTATCAGCGATGAACGCCTTTTAATGCCGTGTACCATATATCCTTTCTCAAGCAGCAATTCTGCCAGATAGGCTCCATCCTGTCCGGTTATACCGGTGATCAATGCAGTTTTCATATTCTATTTTGTGTAAATTTAGGAATGAAACGGTTAAGATACTGTTTGTAGTATGTTCTGTTTCAATAAAAAATCCTGGTAAGCTATTTTCATTCCTTCTTTAAGTGCTGTCTTGTGGTGCCATCCCATTGCGTGTATTTTTGTCACATCCATCAGTTTCCTTGGTGTGCCATCGGGTTTTGAGGTATCATACACAAGGCTTCCGGTAAAACCAACCACTTCCTTTACGGTTTCGGCCAGTTCCCTGATGGTAACATCTTCCCCGCAGCCTATATTGATGATTTCTTTTTCATTGTAATTTTCCATCAGGAACAGGCAGGCTTCTGCCAGGTCATCGGCAAACAGGAATTCCCTTTTGGGTGAACCTGATCCCCAGATCTGCACTTCCGGTTTACCGGCTTCCTTTGCTTCATGAAATTTACGGATGAGTGCCGGTAACACATGGCTGTTTTCAGGATGGTAATTATCGTTTATGCCATAGAGGTTGGTTGGCATCACACTTATAAAATTGGCACCGTACTGGTCGCGGTAGCTTTCACATAGTTTAATGCCTGCAATTTTTGCAATGGCATATGGTTCATTGGTATATTCAAGCGGGCCGGTAAGCAGGTATTCTTCCTTTATTGGCTGGGGAGCCAGTTTAGGATATATACATGAACTTCCGAGAAAGAGCAATTTGGTTACGTTGTTCCTGTATGCGGCATGTACAATATTTGACACGATCATCAGGTTATCGTACAGGAAGTCTGCCCGGTAAGTATTATTGGCAACAATACCACCAACCTTTGCGGCAGCCAGGAAAACATACTGAGGTTTTTCTGAACCCAAAAATGCGTCAACCGCAGCCTGGTTCCTCAAATCCAGTTCTTTGGATGTACGGCATAAGAGGTTTGTAAAACCAGCCGCTTTTAATGACCTTACGATTGCAGAACCTACCAGCCCGTTATGGCCGGCCACATATATCTTGTCTGTTGCTTTCATCATGAATGTGCAAATGATTTATTCTGCAAAATTGATTCATTGAGGGCAAAAACGCCATCATCTTCCACTTTGGCAATCATATTATAACCAAGAGAGGGCAGGCTCACTTTAAGCAGTTTGTTCTTAATGGTAACCAGTTTGCCTTCAATAGCATAAGAAGAAGCATTGAAATTACGGGCGTTTTCATCAAGGTTTACAACGATGCGTTCCAGTTTAATGTTTTTGTGGTCGTTTGTAAATTCCTTAATGGCTGCTATTTCCTCGTCTTTTATCACGGCCGGTTCACCCAGCCAGTATAACAGGTTAAGCACCCCGTCGGTATTCTTCAGCATAGCCAGTTCTTCCTGTGTAGCGTGAACAAACACATAAGACTGAAACAAGGGTTTGAAAATCAATTTTAACTTCCTGAAATTCTGTGTCTCCACACAACTTAACGGACAAAAGTTTTCAATTTTCTTTTTGCTTAACAAAGCGGCAACTTTCTTCTCATGTTGCGGTTTTGTGTAAACAGCGTACCAATTTTTCTGCATAATCATTTTTTTTAAAAATTTGAAATTTGCAGTTATTCAAGGATGGAAGTAATTTGGAAGGTAAGGCATAGTCTCCCCCAGACACATTTGATTGGTTTGAGAAATTGATTTTCATGATATTTGAGATTTAGGATTTCACTGTTTTTTTGTTATTGCCATACGCTTTGTTTCCATACACGTAATTATAGCCATAACCATAGTTATTTCTGAATAATCCCCTTGTCTTAACCCCGTTGAATACGATAGCAGGATTGTGAATCGGGTTTATTTCAAGATTTTCGTCTACTCTTTTTACCAGCAGTTTAGGTGTATAGCCATGCCTCATCACGTACAGGGTGGCGTCGCACATTTCTGATAAAATGTAAGCATCGGTAATCAGTACAATCGGTGATGTATCAATGATCACCATGTCGAAACTGTTGTCCAGGTATTCTATCAGTTCGCTGATTTTTCCGTTCAGCAGTAATTCTGATGGATTCTCCGGTAACTCACCCCCCGAAATAAAAAACAGGTTTTCATGCCCTTCGAGGGGCTTAATGATATCTTCCGGGTATTTTTTCCCTTGCAGGAAATCTGTAACGCCAAGCTCCTGGTGCACACCAAATATCTTAGACTGGGTTGGCATATTCAGGTCAAGGTCAACCAGCACCACTTTTTTACCGGTAAGTGCAATGCTTACTGCCAGGTTTGAAGCGATGAAACTTTTGCCTTCACCGGAAATGTTTGATGTAACCAGTATCTTCTTGTGAGTGGCATCTATACCCAGGAAAGAAAGCGATGTACGCAGTTTCCTGAATTCTTCCACGATGAAACTCCTTTTTCCAGCCTGGATTACAATCGGGTTCTTTGATTTTTCAAAAGCCACTTCCCCGATGATAGGTATGGCAGTTAGGGCTTCAATCTCCCTCCTGTAAAGGATTTTACCGGTGAACGCCTCTTTAAGGGTGATAACGGCCACCCATAAAGCCATGGCTATGGCTAAAGCCACCAGGTAAATAAGTTTTTTATTGGGGCTTACCGGGAATGCTCCGGCCTGGGCGTTATCAACCACCCGGCTGTTTGAAACGGTTGATGCATAGGAAAGGGCGCTTTCTTCCTTCTTCTGTAACAGAAAGGAGTAGATGCTGCTCTTGATATTTTGTTCCCGGCTTATGTCGAGCAACTGGCGCTCTTTCTGCGGTACTGTATTTAAGATGGAATTATAGTTGCTGTTGGTTACATTCAGGTTCGATTTGGCCGCAGTCAAGCTCTGGCGCTGGCTCTGGATATTCTCCAGGATATTGGGCCTTATCTTGCTTATCTGATCCTTCAGGGAAACCAGTTTAGGGTTGTTTTCACCAACGGTGGTTTTCAGTTTTTCATATTCCAGTTCAGAAGAATACAATTTATCAATCAGCCCGGATAACATAGGGTCGCTAACACCAAGTGTTGAAGGAACAATACCTTCGCCGTTATTCTTATTCGCAACAAATTTTTCCACCTGGTCAAGTACCGAAAGCTGCATGTTCACCTCGCTCAGTTTCTGGTCGTTGGTGCTTACATTCTGCAGGTAAAGCTGCCCCTGTGTGCTTATATCCACTGCACTTTTCCCTGACTTATACTGTTGCACTTTTTGTTCAATGGCTGCAAGGTCTGCCGCAACAATATTCAGCCTTTCCTCTACAAATTTCAGCGTATTGCGTGCCAGTAAATTCTTATCAAGAATAGCTGATTCCTCATATGCCTGAATCAATCCGTTCAGGATATCTTCTCCCCTTTCCGGGATTTCGTCACGGTATCCCAGGTTAACCACCGTTGACAACTTACTGGAAGGCGCAACATTCAGGTTAGGAAGAATCCTCATCGCAGCCACTTTAGGGTCTACCAATGAAAAGTACAACTGCTTGTGTTCATATCCGGGAGACTGGTACTTGTTTGGAATGAATTTCAAAATACCATAAGGGGTATTCAGAAACTCGTTCATGCTGCACTTGTATTTTTTGTCAAGGGTAACTGTCTGGCTTTTTTTGTCGTAATCCAGTTCAATCTTATCCTGTCCTTTCAGTGAATCCGGTGTTAATGCCACAACCGTAACCGGTGAAGTAGTATAAGCGGAAACCGCCTTCACTTTTCCCTGGTCAAAAACAGGAGCATACAGGTGGTATTTCTTAACCACATTATCCATCAGTGTACGCGACTGGATCACTTCAATTTCATTTTCAACAATCTTTTTTGAAGAGATCATATCCAAAGATTCGGTAAGCTTTGAATCTTCGTTCCCTTTCTTCTCATCCTTGATGATCAGGGTTGCACTGGCTTCATATATCGGGGTGGCATACCTGAGGTAAACGAATGCACCCGCAACAGCCAGTATGGCAAATATGATAAACAACGGCCAGTACGGAAGGAATTTCGATACCAGCATCTGGCTGAAATTCTCTTTCTGCGCTACCGTTTTCTTATGTTTACTTTTTTGCATGGTACGATATCTCTGTTACTTGCTATTACTTGATCAGGCTTGTAATTACAACCACAATGATAGAAAGGCTGCTTAACACAATCGGCACAACCTGTTGCGACCTGCTTGAACTGGCCACTTTGGTTTTATTCGGTTCTACATAAATCACATCATTGGGTTGCAGGTAATAGTATGGTGAACTTAAAAACTCACTGGAATTAAGGTCTATATGCCTGGTGATGCGCTGGCCGTTTTCTTCACGGATCAGCAGTACATTATCACGACGGCCATAAATGGTCAGGTCTCCGGCCAGGCCCAATGCCTTTATCAATGATATCTTTTCACTGGGAACCGTAATTACGGTAGGCCGGCCAACTTCCCCCAAAACGGTTACCTCAAAATTCAGGTAACGGATATCCACAATCGGATCAATCAATAATTTTTTGGATAACAGTATATTGGTGATACTTTCTTTCAGTTGTTTTTTGGTAAGCCCTGCCGCCACTACATTTCCAATGATCGGCAACTGGATATTACCTTCCGGGTTTACCAGGTATCCGCCGGCTATTGTTTCTGTTCCTGATGCTGATGCAATCCGGGTAACAGAATTACTGGAAGGGTTAAATATGGCGGATGCTTCCGCATTAAGGCTGCTGATTGTTATAGTAAGAATATCATTTGCCTGGATAGGCGCTTCTACTGTTGCCAGGGTAGATTTAAATGCCGCATCCTGTACATTTTCAAAATATGCCACTTTCCTGCTTGTATTACAAGAAACCATTACCGAAATAATTAAAATAAATCCGACGAATCTGCTTGCCATAATAATACCATTAGGGTTATTTATAAAAATATAAATATTGGGAAGCTTTTAGATAGGGTTGGAGGTAAGGTTTCTTACAGGATAGGAAAAGACTGAGGTATTTGGTAGGATAAAGAGGTAAGTAAAGCTAAGTTGTTGAGGATGTAGTTTGTGGCCATATCCTGAGCGTAAAAATACTATTAAAAATCCTAATTCCAAATTATACAGAGATTATTTTATCATTATCTGTCATTTTTTAAAAAAAATATCAGGCATTTATTATATAATAGATTGATTAACAATTTATTAAAAATCAATTTATATTATTTAATAATATCAATCGTGAAAATGGGGTTTCCTGTTGCCACGGCATTAAAATTAGTATAATTTTATATCTATATTTATTTGATTATATACAAATTAAGAACAATTTCCTGGTTTCTATCAAAAAAACTGTATCAAAGCAGCGCATATCATGAATTTTGAGCAAAAAAGCAGCGTTACAACATACTGCAGAAGCCCTTTTTTTGAATTACATGACAAGATCAACTTTGATACAGTTTCCCGAAAAAAGAATCTATGAACCGGCTTTATTTTCTTATCCTTTTTTCAACATACACCTGGCCGTCTGAAAAACATTTCAGTTTAAGGATTTTACTCACCCCTTCGGCTGTTGCATAATAAACCGTCTGGCCCTCATATAACATTTCAGTAACCGTATTTAAAATGTTATAACCTTCAAACTCCTGCTTTAAGGCATTGGAAACTTTTAACGGAATGTCAGATAACTGCAGTTTTCGTGAAACACCGATCAACTCCCCTTTTTCATTGTAAGCCGCATTCACTTCTTTCTCATTATAGTTGAATGTAGCGAAGTAAAGGTTATCAGTTTGCTCCCAGGAAACCTGCTGCGCCCCTGAAAAATTCTTTTCAAATGCCTCCTTCACTGTTTTAGAGACATTATCAATACCGATACCTGTGTTTGCAAAAGCACTTGTACTTATCAAAAGGACAAATGCGGCAATAATGGCTGTTAACTTTTTCATGTCTATACTTTTTATTGGTTATTTAATACTGCGGCATGGCTTACCGCATTTTACCATACAAATCTACAGGAAGCTGTACCCTGGTTTATCCTGAAAATGACCGTGTACTGTTTTGGAAGACAGAATTAGATAAACGGCAAACGAAATATCCCGGATTACAGTAAACATTTGCGTAAAAACCAATACCGGCAATGGTTTACATGTATATCTTAATAAAATTATAAATCTTGCGATGCTGCTGTTAAAAAGTGATAAATGAATATAAGCGGTTTGAATGTACATTTACACATGAATTACCTGGCGCATGCACATTTGTCTTTTAGCCTTCCCCAGGTGCTGGTTGGTAACATGATCAGTGATTTCGTGAAAGGGAAAAAACAATACCAGTACAACCCGGCTATTCAAGCTGGCATCAGGCTTCACCGGAGCATTGATAACTTTACCGATACGCATGCCGTAACCAGGGAAATGAAACAGGTTTTCAAACCGGCATATGGTTTATATGCCGGTGCATTCACTGATATTGTTTATGATTATTTCCTGGCAAATGACAGCAATGAATTTGCATCCGTATCACAACTGGAATCATTCAGCACGGGCACATATGCAATATTGGATGCGCATGTAAATGAATTGCCTGCAGGTTTTCAGTCTATCTTTCCTTACATGAAATTACACAACTGGTTACTTAATTACAGGCATACCCGGGGCATACAAAAAAGTTTTTACGGGCTGGTGCAACGGGCTAAATACCTTGATAACCCTGATGACGCTTTCAGCATATTCACAGATAAATTGCCAATGCTTAAACTCTATTATGATGACTTTTTCCCTTTGTTAAAAAATCATGCCCAACATACGCTGGAACAATTATTACATACCGATTAATATATCTTTGAAAAAACAGCCATACTGATGAAACAACTCATTTTTTTCCTTTTCACATGCGTTTTAAACTGCCCCTCGGTTTTTTGCCAGTCTAAACCTCCTCAACTGGATAAATCACCGTTGGATATTAGTTACTACCCCGACAATTATCCCCTGCTAAGGATCCAGGAAAAAGCAAAAGAACCATTGATGGCTAGAATTGTATACAGCAGGCCGCAAAAAAACGGCCGGCTTATTTTCGGTAACCTGATTGAATATGGAAAAGTATGGAGATTAGGGGCCAATGAAGCTACCGAAATAGAATTTTTCCAGCCGGTTAAAATAAGGAATAATAAACTGAAAAAAGGCCGGTATACTTTATACGCCATACCAGACAGCAGCAAATGGACAATTATACTGAACCGGGAAACAGATATCTGGGGCTCATTTAAATACGACAGGCAAAAAGATATTATGCGGGTTGATGTGCCTGTTGAAAAAATGACGGCACCGGAAGAATACCTGTCAATGTATTTTGAAAAAACGACAACCGGGTTTTCCTTGCAGGTAACCTGGGATGATATAAAAATTAGTTTACCCATTTCATTATAACCAATATGTTTATGTTGAAAAAACCAACCTGCCTGTTAATATGCCTGTTCATATCAATTTCTTTAGTTCTGTTATCATGTAATACAAAAGTTGATCAGTCAGGAAACAAGGTTTCGGTTATTGCCGATACGCTGATAAATAAGGAAAAACTTAACCCGTATACCACATATGATAAATCACCGCTCGATATAAGCTATTCCCCATCCGCATACCCGGTATTGAAAATGAACGGCACCGATTCCGGCAACCTGGCATGCAGGGTCATTTACAGCAGGCCGCAAAAAAAGGGCCGGATGATTTTTGGAAATACAGAAAACAGTCTTTGCATTTATGGCAGAGAATGGCGCCTTGGTGCCAATGAAGCCACCGAAATAGAATTTTTCAAACAGGTTGTTATCAACGGGCATGTTGTAAATAAGGGCCGGTATGTGATATACTGTATCCCATTTCCTGATAAAT
>WBZP01002918.1_pt1 | contig 19203 bp, 27 predicted proteins | sample 5204301 | NCBI WGS metagenome assembly WBZP01 (sample SAMN12412401, study PRJNA552823) | activated sludge metagenome | isolation source: activated sludge from nitrification reactor of wastewater treatment plant... | place: USA: Pennsylvania | collected 2017 | reverse complement strand
AATGGATCTACTAAAAATTGTTCTGAAAGAAGCCGGTCTGGAACTCATGGACAACAAAAGGGCCATGCTTATTGAACGTATCAAAAATGTGGTAGTGGAAATGGTACATTATTCTGATGAGTTGCCCAAAACTAACTTTTCAGACTTTTTAAGTGAAAAACTTAATCATGACTATACCTACCTGGCCAATCTTTTCTCAGAGGTACAGGGATCTACAATTGAGCATTTTATAATTGCTCATAAGATAGAAAGAATCAAAGAATTGATCATTTACGATGAAATGAACATTACTGAGATCGCCTACAAGATGAATTACAGCAGCGTGGCCCATTTGTCGAGCCAATTTAAAAAAGTGACGGGCCTCACCCCTACTCACTTTAAACAGCTGAAAGACAAAAAAAGAAGTCCGATTGAAGAAATTGGCAATCTGACTCAGGTCTGAATAATCCTCCATTAATCATAAAAAAATGTCAAAAAGTAATCAAACTCAGGAGTTGATCATTGCTAACAATGAGCTCCAAATCGAAATCCAGAGACTCACCAATGAACTTATCGCTACCACCAATGAAATTTCATTTCAAAAGTCGGAAAAACAATTAAGAGAAGCCGAACTCGCAGAAGCCAATTCAGAGCTGGAAACTCAAACCAATGAAAAAAGTAAATGGGGAGAGGAACTCGCCAAAGCCAATGAAGAGCTGGTTTTGCAAAATTTAGAAAGAGAAAAAAGGGCAGAAGAACTGACTAAGGCCAATCTGGCCAGAATCCTGATTGAAGCTAGTCATGATCCATTGTTTACCATCAATCCTGAAGGTAAAATCACCGACCTGAATTTTGCTTCCACTCAAATCACGGGAAAAGATCGTGAAAAACTGATTGGAACAGATTTCTTTGAATATTTTACTGACCCCGAAAAAGCCCGGATGGTTTATCAGGAAGTGTTTTCAAAAGGCCTTGTGATAGATTATCCGCTTACTATCAAAGACCATAAACTTACCGATGTGCTCTTTAACGGCTCGATTTTCAGAGATGAGCACCAAAAAGTAATGGGAGTGGTGGTAGTTGCCAGGGATATAACAGACCAAAAACGCATTGAAAACGAACTTATTGAGGCTAAGGTTTTTGCCGAACTTGCCACTGAAATAGCCGAAGAAACACAAAAAAAGGCCGAAAGTGCCATGCATACCGCTGAAAACGCAGTAAAGTCGAAGCAGCAGTTTTTATCTAACATGAGCCACGAAATCAGGACACCGATGAATGCAATTCTTGGATTTACTAAAGTGGTACTAAAAACCGAGCTCTCAACAAAACAACGGGAGTACCTTTCGGCCATAAAAGTCAGTGGTGATGCCCTGATAGTGCTGATAAATGACATTCTGGATCTTGCAAAAGTGGACGCCGGCAAAATGACATTTGAGGAAATACCCTTCCACATGGCCAATTCCATCAATGCCATGCTGCACCTTTTCGAAACCAAAATCAAAGAAAAAAACCTCAAACTAATCGTCAAATACGATAAAAATATCCCGGAAGTATTGATGGGGGATTCTGTGAGGTTGCATCAGATTATTCTCAATTTGGTCAGTAATGCTGTAAAATTTACCCTTATCGGGAATATCACTGTAAATGTCAGACTCAATGCCGATTATCCAGATAAAGTGAACGTAGAGTTTATCATTTCTGATACAGGAATTGGAATTCCTCAGGAAAAAATCAGTAAAATCTTCGACAACTTCCAGCAGGCTACCAGTGGTACCTCGAGGCTTTATGGAGGCACCGGACTAGGACTGGCCATAGTGAAACAATTGGTTGAGCACCAAGGTGGTAAAGTTACTGTAAAAAGCAACATAGGAGAAGGGTCAACATTTAGTTTCAATTTGGATTTCAAAAAAACTAAGGATGCTCCTTTACACTTGGATACCATTCCGGAATTCAGACATGAAGATAAAGAAATCAAAGTATTGGTTGTAGAAGATATTGAACTTAATCAATTACTAATGAAGACCTTGCTTGATGATTTTGGATTTGAAAATGACATCGTTTCCAATGGAAAACTGGCAGTTGCCAAATTGAAAATAAAATCTTATGACATCGTTTTGATGGATTTGCAAATGCCCGAAATGAACGGTTTTGAAGCCACAAAACACATAAGAGAAATACTCAAGCTTGATGTGCCGATAATGGCTCTTACTGCCGATGTCACCACCGTGGATCTGGAAAAATGCAGAGCAGTAGGAATGAATGATTACATTGCCAAACCGGTGGATGAAAAACTACTTTACAAAAAGATATCCGACCTGGTGAAAAAGCCCACCAGAGCTGAAACAATTATCAAGAAAGAGGAAATGAAAGAAAAAACAAGGTGCATCAACCTTAGTTATCTCCTCGAAAGAACCAAGTCAAATCCAAAGTTGATGTCAGAAATGATAAAACTGTATTTGCAACAGACTCCTCCACTAATTGAATCCATGAAAAATGGTTTCCATACCTCTGATTGGCAACTATTAAAATCAGCAGTTCATAAATTGATCCCCTCGTTTTCGATAATGGGAATCGATACCGATTATGAAAATATGGCTAAAAAGATTCAGGAATTTTCCACGCAACAGGAACTTACTAATCAAATGCCAGAGATGGTATTAAAACTGGAAAACATTTGCCTTCAAGCATGCATAGAATTAGAAGAAGAACTCGGCAATTTATCAACAATCATGAATCATGAATAAAAAGAAATTATTTTTAGTGGACGACGACGCCATTTATTTGAAATCACTGGAAATTGAATTTCTTGCCACGGGCGAATTTGAGGTTGAAACCTTCCTGACCGGTGAGGACTGTGTGGCAAATCTCAGCCATAATCCCGACGTAATCATACTTGATTACTTACTTGACGGTTTGCAGGCAAATGCCACAAATGGACTGGAAACATTGATTCTAATTAAAAAATATAACCATAACTTTCCTGTCATTATATTGTCTGCACAAGATAAAATCGAAGTAGCGGTAAACTGTATGAAACATAATGCTTTTGATTATATAGTGAAAAGCGAAACCGCAATTTTGAGATTGAGAAAAGTTATTGATGCCGTTTTTTATTTACAAAAAATTAAAGAAGAACTGAGCTGGTATATGAGCCGAATGTAGGCCGGACATTTTGTTGATATTCATATTGAAAAAGAATCACGGAAATATTATAATTCCGGGATTTAAAGAAGAAAATCATTCACAAAAAAAGTGTGAATCATATAAAGATTAATCAATTTTATGTAACAACATCGTATGATAAGTTTCTGAACTTTACCTTTTGAAAGGTAAGATACTTATGATAAAAATGTTTATAATTCTTTGGGTTTGGGCCTCAGGTTCGTTCTTCGGCCAAGTGCCGGTCATTGAGAGTTCATCGAATAACTTTCCAAAGCCGGAAATAAATTTAAAGTTTGAAGAATATAAAAATGACACGGGAAGACAGCTTTTAAAAAAGGCAGAAATTGGTGGTAAAGCCGGGAAAATTATTGGATTAAAAATGGATTTTCTTGCTGAAAAGATTAAAAATGAAATTGGTCAAATGGTAAATATTGACCGAATTTATGAAGGAGTCCTGCTTAGCTTTGACAGTCAGGTTCTATTTCAAAACGACAATATAACTATGATAGAATCCAATAAAGATGAACTGTGGCGATTGGGAAATATAATTCAGGAAATACCAAATTCCAATCTGCTGATTTTAGGTCATACCAATAATACAGGAAGCAAGATATATAATAGAAAACTCTCAAAAAAACGGGCAATTGCAGTAGCCAATGAATTGATATCAGCCGGATTAGACCGAAAAAATATCAAAATAAAAGGAAAAGGGGAATCAGAGCCTTTGGTGTCTGATTCTGAAAACCTGGGTCATTTAACCAACCAACGCATAGAGATCGTAATCTATGCCGGCAGAAAAATGAAGGCAGATTCAGATAAAAAGGAATTCTGAATATCAAATAGTATTTACTGAGATTTGAACATATAAAACCAATAAAATAAAATGATAAAATCAACATTATTAGGCATTTGGATGGATCATCTGGAAGCCCACATCATAGAATATTCTAGTGAGGAAATGAGCACAAAAATTATCCTGTCAAAATTCACTCAGGAGGTAAAGGAAGAAAGTCTGGCTCATGGAGAAAGTGGAATGAACACCAAAAAACAACAGTTACAAGGCGAATATTATAAGGAAATCGCTAACGAAATAAAAAAATACGAAGGCGTGGTAATACTGGGGCCAGGCACAGCAAAATCAGAATTGCTCAATTCAATAAAAGACAACCCAGTTTTTATGAAAATTAACATTGTAATACAGCAATCCTTTCAAATGACTGAAAATCAGAAATATGCTTACATAAGAGAATATTTTTCGAAACAATACCTCTACTAAAATGAAAAATAAAATAATTAAGATCAAAAACCTCTTCTTTCCCGGTTACCCGCCAAATCCAAAAAAAGAAGACATTTTTTTGAAATCCCAAAAAGTAAGCCTGGACGAAATACCTGATGAAGAGCCTTTGCGTCTTCAACAGGAAAAAGATTCAGATGTGCCCGGTGCTGAATTAGACGACAAACAGGAAGAAATTGGTAGTGAAGACGAAGAGAATAATTACTATAGTCTTGGTGGCGATAATCATGATGACTAAAAACTGATTTTCTCTATAAAAATAAATTAAACTATTAGCCTCATGAAAATACAAAGCAATTTAATTGTCAGACATGTCGAAAAACCCAAAACTTTGCTTGAGTTCGATGAGGCTGTCCTCACCTCATTTTGTCAATACTCACTCAGAAATCTGGTATCATCCCGGGAAATCGATGAAGAAACCATGCAGAATGCATTAAATAAATCAATGGAAATATGTGAATTAGCCGGAATGAACATTGAAAGACATTTTAAGAAGCGGTTTATTTATGATGCAAAAAATCATAGTATCAGCCTCGATTGGCGACTAAGCCAGAAAGCTCTAAACCTTTTATTCATGCAACTTCCAATCCAAGATATTAATACTGCTAAATGGATTTGGAAATTAATTGAAAAGTAAACATTTAAGATTGCCTGATTTCTGGCTATCGAATCCAAAATTCTATGTTCATAAAAATCCTGGACTTGCCAAATATACGTTAAAGTGTGAATTGTATAAATAGTTCACATAAAAGTGTAACAGCCTGAATTTCATTCTTCTCACCTTTGCTTAGTGATAATTATTTCACTCAAAAAAACAAGGAAATGAAATCTAATGAAGAACTTCAGAAAGAAGTACAAAATGCCCTCAAATGGGAACCGAAATTACATGCAGCCGAAATAGGTGTGCGGGTAAATGACGGTGTGGTGACACTCTCTGGCTCAGTAAATAACTATGCAAAAAAACTTCAGGCTGAAGATGCCGCCAAATATGTAGCAGGTGTAGTGGCTGTAGTAGAACAAATCAAAGTGAAATTTGATACCGACTGGGAGAAAAATGATGATAACGACATAGCCAATCAAGTAGTAAGTGCATACAAATGGAACTGGCAACTCCCTAAAGATAAGATTCATGTAAAAGTAGAAAACGGCTGGATTACCCTCGACGGCGAAACCAACTGGAACTACCAAAGAGAGGAAGCTAAAAATTGTATCAAAGACTTTATTGGCGTTAAAGGAGTTACCAACAACATCCAGATAAAACTCGAAAAAGAAAGCAGGATTGAAAAAGAGGCCATTGAAGCCGCATTGAACAGGAATTGGTTACTAAAACAAGACAAAGTAGATGTGGAAGTGATGGACCATCGGGTTACATTGAAAGGAACGGTAGATTCATGGTTCAAAAAAGAAGAAGCCGGCAGAATGGCCTGGAGTGCTCCCGGTGTTTGGGCTGTAAATAATGACCTGGAAGTAGCTTTTCAATACGATTATGTGTGAAATTATTTAAAAACTGTTCAAATCGAGGGCAGTCCTTACCATTACCATGCATAATTCAAAAACGTATTTATATCATTTGCTCTACTTTCTCAGGCTATTTTTTTGACCACCTGTTGATAATTAAAAACATATTGAAGTCTTCAAGAAGTTTTTTTAGATTCTATAACCTCAATTCAAAAACAATAAAATTATGTCAATCTTAAATTTCCTGATCACGCTGGTAATCGTGGGTTTTCTGCTTTGGTTGGTCAATACTTACTTACCAATGGATAGTAAAATCAAGAAAATACTAAATGTAGTGGTAGTGATTGGGGTAATACTATGGATTGTTAGAGTATTTTCTTTAATAAACATCTAAATAAATAATACAAATTATGAAAAAGCTATTTTTAATTTCCGGTATGTTATTCATGACATTGCTCATGGCAAACTGTACCACAGGTTACGTAAAAGACAGACCCTATCATCAGGATGGAATAAGGTCGGTAAGTCCAGGTTATAACTATGTATGGTTGGAAGGCAACTGGAAATATAACCGCCGAAACCATTCTTACACCAGACAAAACGGTGCCTGGTCAAAGCCCAGATATAACAAAAATTACCGAAACGGGGAATGGAGAACCTCCGAAAAAGGCGATTACTGGGTTTCAGGAAAATGGAACAATAATTCAAATAGACCAAGAAGATGAAAATCACCATTGGTCTAACCGAAGAAAAACTAAAAGTGAGCATCAATATCCTGACAGTTTTGCTATCAGATGAAGTAATGCTATATACAAAAACCCGAAACTACCACTGGAATGTAACTGGTGAGAGTTTTATGGAATTGCATAAACTGTATCAGTCACAATATACAGAACTGGAGGAAACCATTGACACAGTAGCCGAAAGAATAGCCAAACTAGGAGGAAAAACCATTGGTACCATGACTGAGTTTTTGGATTGTACCCGATTAAAAGAAAGTCAGAATCATTTTACCAATCAAAAAGAACTCATGTCAGATCTATTGAGTGATCATGAGGTGGTAATTGTGGCACTTAGAAAAGATGTAGAAGACTCAGATAAAAATGCCGATGCTGGCACCACAGATTTCCTGACAGGAATACTGGAACAACACGAAACTATCGCCTGGATATTACGGAGATATTTAAAATGATATCCAATGATTTATGTCTGATATAAAACCTAAATCGGAGTACATAATTACGAAAAGCATCGATGCATTCTTTATGGCTGCATACGAGGCTTTTCAATTTATTGTCACGCTGTTTAAAGAAACTTTTTCGGCACCTTTTGAATGGAAAGAAACCATCAGACAATGCTATCAGGTGGGTTACAAATCGCTCTCTTTGGTCACGATGACGGGTTTTATAATCGGAATAGTTTTTACCAAGCAATCGCGGCCTTCACTTTCGGCATTTGGAGCTACATCCTGGCTGCCATCATTAATTTCAATTGCCATTATCAGAGCATTGGCTCCATTGGTGACTGGACTGATTGTATCCGGAAAAGTAGGCTCCAATATTGGTGCAGAACTGGGCTCCATGAAAGTAACCGAACAAATTGATGCCATGGAAGTATCGGCCACTAATCCATTCAAATTCCTGGTCGTCACCAGAGTGCTGGCCACTACTTTAATGATGCCCCTTTTGGTCATATATTCAGGCTTAGTGGGTATGATGGGTTCTTTTCTCAATATTCATCAAAACGAAAGCACCAGTTTCTCGGAATTCATAAAAAATGCCTTCAGCAGCATTTCATTTCTGGATATAAACTCCTCCATATTTAAAGCGGTTTTTTATGGTTTTACAATCGGTATTGCGGGCTGCTTCCAGGGATACAATGCCCACAATGGAACGCAGGGCGTAGGAAAAGCCGCTAACAGGGCTGTAGTAGTTGCCATGTTTTTGATTTTTTTGGAAGAAGTTATTATAGTTCAGATCGTCAACGCAATCAGATAAGGATAATGCCTGCTACAGATAAAACGAATATTGCGATCAGCATAAAAAACCTGAAGATAACTTTTGGTGAGCAAACGGTTTTAGACGGATTGAGTTTTGACTTGTCCAAAGGGAAAAATCTGGCGGTATTAGGACGCTCAGGAAGTGGAAAGTCGGTTTTGATAAAAATCATTTCCGGTTTATTAAAACCTGACAGCGGAACAGTCAATGTACTTGGATTTGATATCAACAAAATCAACAAAATGGAATTAAGGGAGTTGCGTACAAAAATCGGCTTTTCTTTCCAGAGTAGTGCTCTTTATGACAGCATGTCTGTAATGGAAAATCTGGCCTTCCCTCTTACCAGAAACCAAAGGCATCTTTCCGAAACAGAAGTTAACCAGGCCATAGAAGAGGCCCTCGATGATGTAGGCTTACCTCAGACCATCTATCAAATGCCCGCTGAACTTTCAGGTGGACAACGAAAACGAATTGGCATAGCTCGCACATTGATTCTGAATCCTGAAATCATGCTTTATGATGAACCTACCGCCGGCCTCGACCCTATCACCAGCAACGAAATCATCGGCTTGATCAATAACGTTCAGCTCAAGTATAAAACCAGTTCTATCATCATCACCCATGACCTTACCTGTGCAAAAAACACAGCTGAAACTGTGGCGATTTTGGGTGGAGGGAAATTTCTTTTAAGAGGAAGCTTCGATGAAGTTTTTGGTTCAGAAGACCAAACTGCAAAAAGCTTTTTTGATTATAATTTTATTAATGAAAAATGAAAACTACAACAAGTAATCGCACGGTAATAGTAGGAATGTTCGTAGTATTGGGAATACTCATATTTATTTTGGCCATTTTTACCCTTGGTAAAGAGAAAAAGACTTTCGTGAAATCATTTACGCTAAACGCCATATTTGATGATGTCGGTGGCTTGAAGACCGGTGGAAATGTGTGGCTATCCGGTGTGATAATTGGAAATATTAAGAGCATAGACTTTTATGGTGACAAAAAAGTTTTGGTTACCATGAAAATCGAAAAAAATGCGGAATCGCACATAAGAAAAAACTCCTTGGCCAAAATTGGTTCCGATGGCCTAATTGGCAACAAAATAGTGGTGATATATGGAGGAGATTTTTCAAAGCCACCCATCGCTAAAAACGGTTTACTTCAGGTGGAAAATGGCCTCAGCAACGAGGACATCGTTATTACCTTTCAGGAAAACAATAAAAATGTACTTGAAATCACCAAAGACTTTAAAGAAATCAGCGATAAAATTAACAAAGGGAATGGTACACTTGCCGCCCTGATCAATGACCCCACGATTGCCAATTCCATAAAACTTTCGACAGCCAACCTACAGGCAACCTTAAAAAACCTGCAGGTGGTTTCTGAAAAAAGTCTGGTGCTGGTAAGCAATGCAGAGAGCTTCTCCAATAAACTAAATGCTCCGGGAAATTCTATGCACGACCTCGCAGCAGATAAAATCTTATATAGCAGTATAAAAGCCACTTTAGCCGGACTGAATGAAACTTCCGGCTCATTGAACCTTTTTACTCAAAATCTAAAGAAGGCTTCAGAAAAACTCAACCAAAATAATAATGCCGCCGGCTTGTTACTCAACGACACCGAAACCGCAAAGTCACTTAAAAACACCATGATTAACCTGGAATCTGGCAGCAAAAAACTAGATCAGAACCTGGAAGCCATTCAGCATAATTTTTTGCTCAGAAAATTTTTCAGGGCCAATAAACCAAAGACTGACAGCCTGTAAAAGTGTGAATATTGATAGTATTACCCACTTTTATGTAACACTTTCTATGCTGCTTACTCCGACCTTTATACCGTGAAAATACATTCACAAAAAGAAAATAATACAATGACAAACCAAACCAAATGGTCAATTGACCAGGCCCATAGTGATATCACTTTCAGGATCAGGCATCTGATGATTGCACACGTAAAAGGGGCATTCAAAACCTTTGATGCTAATATCTATACCACTGGTAATGACTTTAGTACCGCCGAAATAGATGTTTGGATCGACGCCTCTTCTATTAACACCGGTGATACTAACCGCGACGACCACCTCAAAGCACTGGACTTCCTGGATGTAAAAAATCATAAACAGATAACCTTTATTTCGAGCACCATAGGCCCGATGGATAAGCACAGCAAACACGAACTCTGGGGCGAACTTACCATTGTAGGCATCAAGCAAAATGTCAAATTTGAGGTGGAGTATGGCGGTATCGTGAAAGACCCATGGGGTAACGATCGGGCGGGTTTTACCGTAACCGGAGCCATTAATCGTGCCGACTGGGGGCTGGTTTGGAATACCAAGCTCGAAGCCGGCGGCATAATGATTGGTGACCAGATCAACATTTCCTGTGAAATTGAAGTGATCAATGTAGGTTTCAAAGATCTGAAACTCGAACTGGACAACGTGAGTACTGTCAGTATAGGTATTTAAGCATATATTTTTAGCCTTCTCAACCAAAATGTCATGAAAACTATCCTTTTTCCAACTGATTTTAGTGATAATTCGATGCATGCTGCACAATATGCGGCCATGCTTGCTCAGCGTTATGATGCCAAGTTGATATTGCTACATGTATATAGTATTCCAATCAATATAGGTCCGGAATACATCACACTCGATAACAACGTGATAATGGATGAAGAGCTCCAAAAGATTGCAAAAGTAAATCTGGACGTTTTTTTCAAAAAACTCATCCATTTATTTCATTTGCCTGAGGTGCAGGTTGATCAGATTTTAGAATTTGGATTTGTATCAGAGGCCATTAATCATACCGCCGAAAAATTCCATGCCGACATGATTGTGGTAGGCACCAAAGGCGTCAGTAACCAACTGGATAAGATTATAGGCTCCAATGCCGAGAGTGTTATAAAAACTGCACCCTGCCCTGTTTGGGTAGTGCCGGTAAACGCCTCTATTCATGCTCCCAACTTATTTCTTTATGCGGCTGACCTGGAAGAAAATGAATCAAAAGCAACGCAACTGTTGACGGATTTTGCTTCACCATTTGCGGCGGAATGCAGAGTAGTACATATCAGGGAATATTTTGATAAAGAACTGGAACAGAAAAACAATGAAAGTATTGAAAGTTTAAAAAAGGAATTTGCCGGAAAAAAAATCACTTTCAAAGAATTGACCAGAAAGGAAACAGTTGAAGGCATAGAAACCTATGCCGACAATATTAATCCTGATGTGCTGGCACTTGGGGTGTATGACAAAACCTTCTTCAGCAATATGTTTAACTCAAGTATTGTGAAACATTTTGTAGAAGAATCAAAAATACCTATGCTGATTTTCAAAAAAGAAAAATCATGAAATCAATAAAAAAGGTCAATGCCGATATTCTGAAGATTTCCGGAGAGATTCGCTCGGATTATCCTGAACTCTATGAAAATCTGCTCGAAATGCCCGTGACACTTCCTGATGTGGCTTCTCCAAAAATTAATACCGGTGTTTTGACCGAGTATTATCAATCTCTAAAAGTCATAGTAAAGCAATATTCGCTAAATCGCAATTTACCAGTTGAAAATGAGCCAGTTTAAGGCTCATTTTTCAGCTTTATTTATTTTATATACCAACTGAATTCCACATCAATTTTCTAAAAAAATATCTTATGAAAAAAATATATAGCTCTATCGAAATAATATTTGAGAAACTCACCTATTTCATATCTAAAATTCTGGGGAGCTCTGTCACCTTCGCATTTGCATTCAGTATGATAGTGTTTTGGTTTTTAAACCGCAGTTATCATAATTTTGATATTAATGAAATCATCAGAGACTTCCTGCATGGATTTACATTTTTGAGTCTTTTCGTGATCCAGAAAGAATTCAGCAAATTTTCGGGCTCTTTGCATCTGAAAGTCAACGAACTCGTTGCCACCACCGACTCAGCCAGCAACACCCTGCTCAATGTGGAATCTAAAACCGAAGATGAAATCAATACCCTTCAAAAAGAATACGCCCTCCTTGCCGATAAAATTGAAAATCAAGCCGATACTGAAGAAAAATCTGAAGTATAAATCCTGGAAATTATTTTTCTAAAGATCCGCTACTACTTAAAAAGTATCATCAGAATATCCTAAAAGTGTGAATCATGTAATAAACTACCGGAATTACATAACGACAATCATTGAAGAATTCTGACCTTTGACAGTATAAAATACCTTCAAAATGTCAAAAGAAAAAGACGCCAAAGAGAAATCAGGCAAGAAGGCTCCAATGAAGAGCCTCATGGAAAAACGCTCTGCAAAAGCCGCCAAAAGAGACGAAAAAAATAAAGAATCTACTACATAATTTCAAAATATAAAAACATCATGGTTCAGGTAATAAAAAAAGGTATCCTTATGGAAAAAACACCCCTCGCTTTTGAAAATAGCGGTGTTTTAAACCCCGGAACCATCAGAGAGGGTGAATATGTGCATCTGTTTTACAGGGCGGTTAGCAACAACAATTATTCGACCATCGGATATTGTAAACTGGAAGGTCCCGACAACATTATCCAAAGAAAACAGGATCCGGTAATGGTGCCACAACATGACTATGAATCGCACGGCATGGAAGACCCAAGGATTGTTAAAATCGAAGACTTGTATTATCTAACTTATACAGCTTATGACGGAATCAATGCCCTTGGAGCCCTGGCTTTGTCTTCCGACTTAATGATTTGGAAAAAAAAAGGGATCATGGTACCTCAGTTTACTTACGAGGAATTTAATCTGCTTCTCGAAAATCAGGTGGCCGTCAATGATAAATATGCCAGATATAACAACCAGCATCAACTGCAGATTCATTCAGAAAAAGAGGTTTTGCTTTGGGATAAAAATCTGATATTTTTTCCAAGAAAAATCAATGGCAAATTTTACTTCCTGCACCGCATAAAACCCGATATCCAGATTTTGGTGGGCATTGATAAACTAGAAGATTTGACAGAAGAATTCTGGAAAAACTATTTCCAGGATTTCCGAGATAAAGTTGTCCTTTCTGCCAAATATGACCATGAATCCAGCTACATCGGGGGCGGTTGTCCGCCCATTGAAACTCCTGACGGCTGGTTGATTATTTACCATGGAGTGCAAGATTCAATCAAGGGATATATCTATTCGGCCTGTGCTGCTCTGCTTGACCTTGAAAACCCCAATATCGAGGTTGCACGTTTGCCATATCCTCTCTTTGAACCAGAAAAAGTGTGGGAAATCAATGGTGAAGTTAACAATGTGTGTTTCCCTACCGGCACCGCACTTTTTGACAATGAATTATACATCTATTACGGTGCTGCCGACGAACGCATTGCTTTTGCTTCAGTTAATCTGCCAGCACTTTTACTTGAACTTAAGCTTAATATAAAATGAAAAATTTGAACTTTTCTAACCGAAATATGCCCGGAGTTTTGCAAAACCAGAACTCTGACCATCCCGATGCCTCAATTAAAACCCATTCTTTGCCTGAAATCCTGGTGATAACCACCTATCCTCCGCGTGAATGTGGCATTGCTACCTATTCGCAGGATTTGGTAACAGCCCTCAAAAACAAATTTGAAGGTTCATTTAACATTTCGGTTTGTGCCCTTGAAAATGACCTTGAAAAACATCAATATGATGAAATAGTAAGATTCAAAATCAATACAGACAAGTTTGATTCATTCGAAAAACTCTCTACCGAAATTAATCTTGACCATAATATAGCACTCGTCATGATCCAGCATGAGTTTGGTTTATTTCAGAAAAGAGAATACGAACTTCAATTGTTTATGGCCAACCTTAACAAGCCATTCGTACTTGGATTTCATACGGTATTGCCCCACCCAAATTTAGCCTTGCAGCACAATGTGAGAAAAATTACTGCCGAAAGTGATGCGATTGTAGTCATGACCAGGTCTTCAGCTAAGATTCTGGTCGATGAATATGAAATTCCGGCTGAAAAAATCAATGTTATACCTCATGGTACTCACCTGGTGCAACACCTGGATAAAGATCAGCTCAAACTCAAATACAATCTGGAAGGAAAAAAAATCCTTTCTACATTTGGTCTGCTCAGTTCGGGCAAAAGTATCGAAACCACCATCAAGGCCTTACCGGCAATCATCAAAGAGAATGAAAATGTGATGTTCCTGATTATTGGCAAAACCCACCCGGGAGTAGTTAATCAGGAAGGCGAAGCCTATCGCAATAGTCTGAAAGCTAAAGTAGAAATATTAGGGCTTACCGACCATGTGAGGTTTATCAACTATTTTTTACCTTTACCTGACTTATTGGAATACCTCCAGCTCACCGATATCTATGTATTTACTTCAAAAGACCCCAACCAGGCGGTAAGCGGCACTTTCTCTTATGCCATGAGCTGTGGATGCCCGATAGTATCCACTCCTATTCCTCATGCCATTGAGGTATTGAAAAAAGGCTCCGGGGTGATATTTGATTTTGGAAACTCAGAAAAGCTTTCTGTGGAAATCAATAAATTACTAAAAAGTAAAGTTCTAAGAAAAAAAATAAGCCTGACCGCCATCCATACCATGGCACCCACCGCATGGGAAAACGCCGCCATTGCTCATGCTTTATTATTTCAGGATATTTCAAATCAGAAAATCGATCTGATATATAAAATTCCGGCCATTAACCTGGACCATATCAAAAAAATGAGCACGTCTTCAGGTATTATTCAATTTGCGGTTATCAATAAGCCCGATTTAGACTCAGGCTATACCCTTGACGACAACGCAAGGGCAATGGTGGCTATGTGTATGCACTATAAGAAAACACTGGATTTGAACGACCTGCAATACATTAAAATCTATCTGGAATTTATTGCGTTCTGTATTCAGCCCGATTCCCGTTTTCTTAATTATGTCAACGAAAAAAAGGAATTTACCGGCCAAAACTACGAAACCAACCTTGAAGACTCCAACGGCAGGGCTATTTGGGCATTAGGTTATTTGATAGCCATGGGCGACTTACTACCTGAAGAACTTATATTGGAAGCTGAAATTCTGATGGATTTTTCATTAACCAATATCCTCCAAATACACTCCACCAGAGCAATGGCCTTTATCATTAAGGGCTTGTATTACAGAAATTCGGTTCAAAAAAATATCGAAGATATTGTACTGATATCTCAATTGGGTAACCGGCTGGTTCAGATGTATCTCCATGAATCAAAAGAAAACTGGTCTTGGTTTGAAAGCTACCTTACCTATGGCAACAGCATTTTGCCTGAGGCATTGCTGTGTGCTTATCTGGCCACCCAAGAGCCCGTTTACAGAGAAATCGCCAAATCCAGTTTTGATTTTCTTTTATCTAAAATATTTGTAAAAGACCAGATAAAAGTCATTTCAAACAAAGGCTGGTTGCAGAGAGGTGACGACAATCATCATAAGACCCTTGGCGGCGAACAGGCTATTGACATAGCCTATACGATTTTGGCATTGGAAAAATTCAATGAGGTATTTCCCAATGAAAACTACAAATCAAAAATGGAAACGGCCTTTAGCTGGTTTTTAGGAAACAACCATTTGCATAAAATCATCTACAATCCATGTACGGGTGGTTGTTATGACGGTCTCGAAGACACCTACATCAATCTCAATCAGGGTGCCGAGTCCACGGTGAGCTATCTGATGGCCCGCCTTACCATGGAAGAAAAATCAAATATATACATTTTCGCAGAGACAGAAATAATTGAAATAGAAGAACTTAACTAATTATTATGCCGGGGTATTTAAGTGTGAATTTTATAATAATAACCAAAAATAGTATAATACTTATCGATGGTAAAAACCTCACCTTTGTAAAAGAAGAAAAAGGTTTTTAATACAAAAATCACCTTCTAAACATTAATAAAAAATATCATGAAAGCAGGAAAAGTATTATTAGGCATATTGGCCGGAACAGCCGCAGGTGCAGTGGCAGGAATATTGTTGGCTCCACAAAAAGGCTCAAGAACAAGAAGACAGATCATGAATAAAAGTGAAGATTATGCCGAAGGATTGAAAGAAAAAATTGAAGATATGGTCGTATCCCTGACCAGACAGTACAATACTGCGGTCACTGATGTGGATGAACTGGTAGCCAAAGGAAAAAGCAAATTTAACCATGCCCTGGTTGAAGTGGATCATCTTCTGGCCAACAGCAAAGAACTCAAAAACGACAAATCGTAAGAATACCACAGTTAGGATTATAAGTTTCAGGAATTTATAAGTCGGATAAATCAAAAAACAAATTACAATAAAACGCACAGCCTTTTTTTTAATACAAAATTTTAGTAATTTTTTTAACCGTGAATAGATTCATGCAACTTTTTGATATTTAGTTTTTTACAAAGTTTTCAATGTGTGAATTTCGTAAACATTATATATAATTTTATAAAATAAACAAAGTAAAACCGCTGACCTTTGAAGCTTAATAAAACAAAAACAACAATGGCAAATCTGACAGAATTTAAAGGGGGTTGGAACGAAACAAAAGGAAAACTGAAACAACAATTCGCTATTCTTACTGACAACGACCTACTACTGGCCGATGGTAAACAAGACGAACTCTTGGGCAGATTGCAAAAGAGATTGGGTAAATCAAAAGAAGAAATTCATACCCTGATTTCCAAATTATAATTTTTTATTCTTAACAAAAAAACAAAATGAAACTTAAATATTTAGTAATAGGTACACTGGCAGTAATATTGAGTACAACAGGCTGTAAAGAAAGAGCCGACAAAATTGATGATGCCTCGCAAGCGGTAGAAGATGCCGATCAGAAAATAGAAGATGCCAAAAGTGATTATGTGGCAGAAGTTGAAAACTACAGAAATGTAACCTCAGCCAAAATCTCTGAAAACGAAAAAAATATTGCGATTTTTAACCAAATGGTGGCCAGCCAGAAAAAAGAAGTCCGAGACGACTATAGAAAAAACATTGCCGAGTTAGAGGCCAAAAACAAAGCCATGAAAGCTAAAATGGAGGACTATAAAGCCGACAGTGAAGAAAACTGGGAGAAATTTAAAAAAGAATTTTCGCACGACATGGATGAACTCGGCAACTCATTTAAGGATTTTACGGTTAAAAACGTCAAAAAGTAAATTTGTGGATTCCACAAAATAATTATGAAAAATATATTACTGGCAATAATGGGCTTAATGCTCGTGCCAAATGCACTTTGGGCTCAATACGAAAGAGCCGACAATCGGGAAAAATTCAATATCGGAGTAAAAGGTGGTCTGAACTATTCCAACAACTTTGATTCAAAAGGCGACAAGTTTACGGCTGATACCAAAGTGGGTTTCGCTGCGGGCGGTTTCATATCCATCCCCTTTACACAGTTATTGGGTTTTCAGGTAGAGGCTATGTACTCTCAGAAAGGTTACAAAGAAGTAGGTGAATATCTCGGTAGTGTATATACCCTTACCCGTACCACTGACTATCTTGATATACCCTTGCTGGTAGCGATAAAACCCGCAAAATATCTCACGATTTTTGCCGGACCGCAATACTCTTATCTGATGAAACAAAAGGACACTTTCGAGAATCCCCTCACCACATTTGAGCAGAAAAGTGACTTTAAAAATGATAATATCAGAAAAAACACTTTCGGGTTTATGGGAGGCTTTGATATCAACGTGAGCAAATTTGTAATTGGTGCGAGAGCCGGATGGGATATCACCAATAACAACGGAGACGGTACTTCTACCAATCCAAGATACAAAAATGCCTGGACTCAGACTACTATTGGCTTTGCGATTTTATAATCAATAAACAAACCATCATGATGTTAGTACAATTGATCTTATCGGGCGTGCTTTTGGTATTGGGTATTTATGAAATATACAATTTGATGTTAGGGGAAAAGTTCAATAGCTATGTTCCCATAAAAATTAAAAAGTCAACCGTTCCACCAACAATTTTAGGCATAAAAATAAGTAAAATCTGATCTAAGGATTCCAGATAAGCAAATTTATATTGGTTTATAGGGTTGTAGCAAAAATTCCACTTCAAATAGAAGTGGTTTTTTTTTGTTTAAACAGTATTTAATTGGTTTTTAAAATTTAGATGATTAAAAAACATTTTAGACAAAATGGTTAAGGTGAGAGATAGAAAGGTAAAACATATAAATTATAATATCAACTAATGAAAATATATTAAATGTCTGTGCAGTGTTTAGAAAAATTTAAAAAGTAGCGAAACTTTAATCTACCACTATTTATTTGAAATTTTTCGATACATTTTTCACAGACCGCCTTTTTTTGGGAGGTTCGCCTCCCTGGTTCATTTTTTTGGCGAGCAAAAAAAGGAAGGGGGACGTCTAGTTACTCCCACGCCATTATGTGGCAACGTCAGATTAGCAGCCCGACCTTTTTTCTTTATCATTTTAAATCAAAACGCATATATCCAATTATTCCTTTAAACCCACCACTATACCACTCCCACATTCTATAAACACAATAAGTATTTTCGGGTTTTCGGATTTTAATTGAAGTAATTCAAATTCAAAAGTTTTTCATAATTTTGAAATATCAAAACACAATTTGAATGAACGACTCAAGTCCCAACTTATTGAAGATGATTGAAATCCTCTCAATAAAAGCCACCTCACTACAGGATCTGCATAAGATACTGGGCAAAAGTGTAAAACAAATCAAACGAAACCTGGAGAAGCTCAAGGAGCAGGGGTATGATTTTTTGTTTAAATTCTATTATTTTAGGAAAACATACATTAAGATCTATCAATTCTTAAAAATATATATTTGATTCTTTTTGTAAGTTCTATGAAAATAAAATGCGTTTTTTTTAAATTTGCTGACTCACAAAACTTTACGCTATGCAAAGAGACCCACAAATTATTCACAGGATTATCAGGTTATTGGTAGAGAGTCCGCAAAAAAGAATCGACATTGCCAGAATCACCGAAAAGTCCACCCGCACCGTTAGCCGGTACTTTGAGAAAATCGAAGAGCTCGGTTACCTTATCGACAAAGACCAGTATGGTCGTTATTTCATTTTTGGAGGAGACGAATTTCGAAACAGGAAATTTAGCCCCGAGGAGAGAACCTTCATTGCCAATGCCCTTAATGTGGTTAACGATGGAAATCCCTTACGAAAAGCGATTCTCGAAAAACTAAACTGCCCTGAGCTACCCATACCTGGTTCCGATAGCCTGGAATTACAAATTAAGGCCAAAAATTTTGAAAACCTTCAGTGGGCCATTGACCACAACGTCACGGTAATCCTCAAAAATTTTTTCTCGGCTCAGGGCAAAGAAGAATATAGTGACCGCAGAGTAAACCCCCTGTATTTTCTAT
>WBZP01002917.1_pt1 | contig 19214 bp, 14 predicted proteins | sample 5204301 | NCBI WGS metagenome assembly WBZP01 (sample SAMN12412401, study PRJNA552823) | activated sludge metagenome | isolation source: activated sludge from nitrification reactor of wastewater treatment plant... | place: USA: Pennsylvania | collected 2017 | reverse complement strand
GACGATGTTGGCGCTCCGACTGAACCGGGCCAATCGCGAGTGGGAGACCTATTGGCAACGGGCCGAAAACGAAGCCGCCGGAACCGGTCAACCCGCAGTTGCATCACTTTGAATCACACCCATGTAGGGGTAACCAATTGACACTGCTTTAAACGCCCTGATATAAGGGTAAATGCACTGTCATTCTTCCGGGGCACGGGTTACCGCTCGCTACGCCGGGTAGCCTCCAGGCCCAATAACGTACAACACCGCACGGGAAGAGCCCCATGAATAAAACCGAACTCGTTGATGCCGTTGCCCAGGCAACCGATCTGTCCAAAGTCGCCGCGGGTAAAGCCGTGACTGCGGTTCTGGATGCTATTCAACATGCGCTCAACAAAGGAGATTCCGTGGTGCTGACTGGATTCGGCACTTTCTCGATCCGCGAGCGCCCCGCCCGAACCGGTCATAATCCCAAGACCGGCCGGCCCATGGAACTTAAGGCAAGCAAAACCCCGGTGTTCAAGGCTGGTAAAACTCTCAGGGATACCGTACAATAATCTTCCTTTTCCACGGGTGCTTAGCTCAGTTGGGAGAGCATCGCCCTTACAAGGCGAGGGTCGGGGGTTCAAGCCCCTCAGCACCCACCACGGTTCGGATACCGGAGCGGTAGTTCAGATGGTTAGAATACCGGCCTGTCACGCCGGGGGTCGCGGGTTCGAGCCCCGTCCGCTCCGCCAAATACTCAGAGGGTGTCGCTCAGACGCCCTTTTTTATGCGCGTCCGCCGCGTTTTCCCTTTCAGCACTCCGCTTTCAAAACCGGGTCGTTGCCATGCTGCTACAGAAAATCCGTGATCACGCCCAAGGCTGGTTTGCCTACACCATCATTGGTTTGCTGACCATCCCGTTCGCGGTGTGGGGCATCAATTATTATTTCGAGGGCGGCGGGCCGATGGATGCCGCAGCGGTGGGCAACAGCAAGATTTCGCTACAGGAATTCCAGCGCGCCTACCAGCAGCAGCGCCAGCGCATGCAGGCCATGCTGGGTAGCAACATGGACCCAACGCTGCTGGATGGGCCGCGCCTGAAACAGGATGTGTTGCGGCAGATGATCGATGAGCGGGTATTGAACCAGAGTGCCCGTGACCAAGGATTCCGGGTTGGTGACCGGCAACTGCACGATGCCATCATGGCGCAGCCGGCGTTCCAGCAGAGCGGTGGATTCAACCGGGAGTTGTACGAGCGGTTGTTGCGCAATCAGGGCTATACCGCGGCGATGTTCGAGGAAGGCTTGCGGCAGTCGCTGGCGACCGCGCAACTGCGCGATGGCGTGGCGGCTTCGGCCTTGGTCACGCCGACGGAACTGGAGCAGTGGATTGCCCTGCTCAAGCAGCAGCGGGAATTACAGTACCTGGTGTTGCCGCTAGCCCAGTACGCAACCCGGGCGACCGTGGACGATAAAGCCATTCAGGATTATTTTGAGAAGAACAAGGAGCGCTTCGTCAATCCCGAGCAGCTACAGATCCAGTTTATCGAACTGAAGCTGGCGCAAATCGCCGAGAGTGTCACGACCAGCGAGGACGAGCTGCAAGCGGCCTACCAGGAGCAGATCGCCAAGTACGGCCGACCCGAGGAACGCTCGGCTTCGCATATTCTGGTCAAGCTGCCGCCGAATGCCGGCCAAGACATGGTGGATAAGGCCCGCGTCCAGGCCCAACGGATTGCCGACGACATCCGCTCAGGCGGCAAGAGCTTCGATCAGGCGTTGCGGGAGGTGAAGGCCGACCCGTCCGGCGAACTGGAAGGTGGCGAACTCGGGGTGATCAACAAGGGCATGTTCGACAGCCCGGCGCTCGAAAATGCCTTGTTCGCCCTACAAAAAGCGGGCGAGGTCAGCGAGCCGGTACGGATGCCGTCGGGCTTCCACGTCATCCGGCTGGACAACATCATACCGGGGCAGATGAAATCGTTCGAGGAGGTGCGCGACACCGTTGCCAAGGAACTCCGCCAGCAGAAGGCCGAGAACCACTTCTACGAGATCAGTCAGACGCTCGCCAACCTGGGTTACGAACGCCCCGACAGCCTGGAACCGGCAGCCAAGGCGCTGAACGTGCCGGTTCAGGACAGTGGCTGGTTCAGCCGCAAGGGCGGAGAGGACGTCGCCGCCGCCCCCAAGGTGGTGGAGAGCGCCTTTGGCGAGGACGTACTCAAGCGCGGCGTCAACAGCGAGCCGCTCGAACTGGAGCCGGGCCATGTGGTGATGATCCGAGTGAAGGCGCACAAGGACGCCACGCCGCGCACCCTGGAGGAATCCCGCGAGGATATCGTCAAGGGGTTGCGCGAGCAAAAGGCCCGCGAAGCCATCGTCAAGGATGTGGAAACGCTGAAAGCGCGCGCCGCCAGGGGCGAGCATCCGCAAACCTTGGCGGCGGAGTTCGGCGGCGAGTTCAAGAATGCCGGGCTGGTGGGGCGCGATGCGGCGGCAGTGGACACCGCCGTGCTGGAAGCTGCGTTCCGGTTGCCGCAACCGGGCACCGGCCAGGTGGCACTGGGTTCGACGGCGCTGGCGAACGGCGATCAGGTCGTGCTGGAAGTCATCCGGGTCGTGCCCGGCCAGAAGGATGCAATCTCCGAGGACGAGCGCAAGGCTCTGGCCCAGCAAGTGGCGCAGCGGAGCGGCGCTGATCAGTTCGACAAGCTGTTGGACAGCGTGCGGGCCAAGACCAAGGTCGTGGCTTACAACGACCGGCTGTAGAGCATGAAGGGAATCCTTGCCCCCTCTCCCGCTTGCGGGAGAGGGGCGGCGGTAAGGGAACTTTACTCCATCGCCCCCAGCGCGACGGTATTGAAACCGCCGTCCACGTAGACGATCTCGCCGGTGATGCCGGAAGCCAGGTCCGAGCATAAAAACGCCGCCGTGTTACCCACTTCTTCAATGGTAACGCACTTGCGCAATGGAGCGATGTGCTCGAAGGTATCCAGCATCTTGCGGAAATTCTTGATGCCGGACGCCGCCAGGGTGCGAATCGGCCCGGCGGAAATGGCGTTGACCCGAATCCCTTCCGGACCCAGCGCCTGCGCCAGATAGCGGACGTTGGCGTCCAGGCTGGCCTTGGCCAGGCCCATGACGTTGTAGTTGGGCACCACCCGCGCTCCCCCCAGATAGGTCATGGTGATCAGCGCCCCCCGCCGGCCTTGCATCAGCGGGCGGGCGGCCTTGGCCAACGCCGCGAAACTGTAGGAACTGATATCGTGGGCGACCCGAAAACTTTCACGGCTGATCCCCCCCAGGAAATCGCCCTCCAGCGCTTCGCGCGGTGCGTAAGCCACCGAGTGGACGATGATATCCAACCCGTCCCAGTGCTGTTTGAGTCCCTTGAATACCGCCTCGATCTGGGCGTCGCTTTCCACGTCGCAGGGCAAGGTGATGGCACTGCCCAATTCGACGGCCATCTTCTCGACCCGGGGTTGCAGCTTGTCGTTCTGATAGGTAAACGCGAGTTCGGCGCCTTCCCGGCGCATGGCCTGGGCGATGCCCCAGGCGATGGAACGGTTGCTGGCGACTCCCACGATCAGGGCGCGTTTGCCGGCGAGAAAGCCCATAATGAACTCCTGTAGTGTTTTGGTATCGTTTAGACGGGTCACAGAATTTGCGAACTGTAAAGGATAGTGCATGACGCGCGCAAAAAACCGTTTCTCCTGGCCGCTGGCCGCTGGCCTGCTGGGATTGACCAGCATTCTGGTCGCGACCGTCGCGTTCGGCGCCCCGGCTCACGGCATTGCCCTGCATGGCCAACCCAAGTATGGACCCGATTTCACCCACTTCGACTACGTCAATTCCAACGCCCCCAAGGGTGGCGAGGCGCGCTTTGCCGCCATCGGCAGCTTCGATACCTTCAACCCCTTCAATATCAAGGGTGAAGCCGCCGCCGGCATCGGTCAACTGTTTGAAACGCTGCTGACCGATAGCAAGGACGAGCCGTTCAGCGAGTACGGTTTGATTGCCGAGAGCGTGGATGTGGCCGAGGATCGCGGGTCGGCGACATTCGTGCTTCGGCCCCAGGCGAAATTTCACGACGGTAGTCCGATCACCGCCGACGATGTGCTGTTTTCCTTCGAGACGTTGAAGGCCAAGGGTAGCCCCTTCTATCGGCTTTATTATGCCAACGTGGCCAAGGCCGAGAAACTGGGCGACCGGCAGGTAAGGTTTGTCTTTGCTCCCGGCGAGAATCGGGAACTGCCGCTGATCATGGGCCAGATGCCGGTGCTGTCGAAGAAGTACTGGCAAGATCGGGATTTCAACGCAACCACCTTGGAGGTTCCCGTGGGCAGCGGCCCATACCGGGTCGAACGCTTCGAACCGGGCCGTTTCATTGTTTATCAACGGGATGGAAATTACTGGGGCAAGGATTTGCCGGTAAACCGGGGACTGCACAACATCGACCGGCTGCGCTACGACTACTACCGTGACGTCACGGTCGCGCTGGAGGCGTTCAAGTCGGGCGCTTACGACCTGCGCTTGGAGAACTCCGCCAAGCAGTGGGCGACCGGCTACGACTTCCCGGCCTTGACCAAAGGCTTGGTGAAGAAGGAGACCTTTCTCAACCAGATGCCATCCGGGATGCAGGGTTTCGCGTTCAATCTGCGCCGGCCCCTGTTTCAGGATGCCCGGGTACGCCAGGCATTGGGATACGCCTTCGATTTCGAGTGGAGCAATCGTAATCTGTTCTACAACCAATACATCCGCACTCGCAGTTATTTCGACAACTCCGAACTGGCGGCGCGGGGTCTGCCGTCGCCGGAAGAACTGGCGCTGCTGGAGCCGCTGCGTAAGGAACTGCCGCCGATGGTGTTCACGACCGCTTACGAACCGCCGGTCGCGAGAGACGACACCCAACTCCGCGCTAATTTGCAAAAAGCCTTGCAATTGTTGCAGGAGGCCGGCTGGGTTTTCCGCGACCGCAAGCTGGTCGACGCCAAGACCGGCGAGCCATTCCGCTTCGAGTTGCTGATCGCCGAGCCGACCTGGGAGCGAATCGCCCTACCCTTCGCCCGCAATCTGGAGCGGCTGGGCATTGAGATGAGCGTGCGTTCGGTGGATTCGGCCCAGTACGAAAATCGGTTGCGCGATTTCGATTTCGATGTGGTGGTGAACGTCTGGGGTCAGTCGCTATCGCCCGGCAACGAGCAGCGGGAGTTCTGGAGCAGCGCCGCCGCCGACCAGCCGGGCAGCCGCAATCTAGTCGGCCTAAAAAATCCGGCGGTGGATCGGCTGGTGGATCAGGTGATCGCCGCGCCCGACCGCGCCAGTCTGGCGACGCGGGTGCGGGCGCTGGACCGGGCGCTACAGTGGAATTATCTGGTGATTCCACACTGGCATATCCCCTATGCCCGCATTGCCTACTGGGACAAGTTCGGCTATCCGGCGGTGACGCCGCTGCAAGGGGTACAGTTGGGGGCCTGGTGGATCGATCCGGCCAAGGACGCGGCGTTGGCCGGGCGCAAGGCCGGTGCTCAACCGTAGCCCAGCGCCATGTTCGCCTATATCCTCCGCCGCCTGGCGCTGATTCCGCTGACCCTGCTCGGCATCATCGCCATCAACTTCGCCATCGTGCAGATTGCCCCCGGCGGGCCGGTGGAACAACTGCTGGCGCAACTCAAGAACACCGCCGTGTCCGCCACCGCCCGGGTCGGAGGTGGGGAGGGTGTCGAGGCGGGGCGCGGCAGCGGGGCGCAACAGAGTACGAGCGGCAATAACGGCGCTTATCGCGGCGCGCAGGGTCTCGATCCCGCCTTCATCGCCGAACTCAACCGCCAGTTTGGCTTCGATCAGCCGGCTTACCTGCGCTTTGGGCGGATGGTCCGCGATTACCTGACGTTCGATCTCGGCAAGAGCTATTTTCGCGACCGCGCGGTGCTGGACCTGGTGCTGGACAAGTTGCCGGTCTCAATCTCGTTGGGAGTGTGGAGCACCTTGCTGATCTATGTGATCTCGATTCCGCTGGGGATCGCCAAGGCGGTGCGCGACGGTTCGCGCTTCGATGTGCTGAGCAGCGCGGCGGTGATCGTTGGTTACGCCGTCCCGGCGTTCCTGTTCGCTATTTTGCTGATCATCCTGTTCGCCGGGGGGCGTTATCTGGACTGGTTTCCGCTACGAGGGTTATGGTCGGACAACTGGGCGGACCTGAGCTGGCCGGCGCGGATTCTGGATTATTTCTGGCACCTTGCCTTGCCGGTAACGGCGATGGTGATCGGCGGTTTCGCCTCGCTGACCATGCTGACCAAAAATGCGTTCCTGGATGAGATCAACAAGCAGTACGTGGTCACTGCCCGCGCCAAGGGCCTGAGCGAGCGGCGGGTGTTGTATGGGCATGTGTTTCGCAACGCCATGCTGCTGGTCATCGCCGGCTTTCCGGCGACGCTGGTGAGCATGTTGTTCGCTGGTTCGCTGTTGATCGAGGTGATCTTCTCGCTGGACGGCTTGGGGCTGCTGGGGTTCGAGGCGGTGGTGAAACGCGATTATCCGGTGATGTTCGGGACGTTGTATGTATTCGGCCTGATCGGTTTGTTGCTGAATCTGGTCAGCGATTTGAACTATCGCCTGGTCGACCCACGGATTGATTTCGCGGCGCGGGAAACGTAACGGTCTAATCCGCCAGCAGCCAGTCCCGCACCACGGTGATCTGATCCTCGGACATCAGCGCCGGCGCGTGACCCATGCCGGGGAATTCGATCAACTTGGCCTTGGGGCCGCGCTCGGTCATGGCGATAGCGTCTGGATGATCCAGCACGTCGGAAAAGGCTCCACGCAGCACCAGGCTCGGGCAGCGGATGCTATCCCAGACCGACCACAGATCGATATCCTTCAGATCCAGCTTCTTGAAGTTCTCGGCGATGCCGGGATCGTAGGCCAGAGTGAAGCGCCCGTCCTCCAATTGGCGGGCGCTATGAACGGTCATGTGCCGCCACTGCGCGTCGGTCAGCTTACCGAACGAGGCGGCGATGGTGCGCAGGAAACGCTCCATTTTTTCAATACTTTCATAGGCGAATACCTGGCCGACATAGTCAGCGACCCGTTGCAGGCCAGCGGCGGGAATGCGCGGACCGATGTCGTTGACCACCAGCTTGTGGATCGGCGTACCGGGATAACTGGCCAGGAAAATACCGATCAGACCACCCATCGAGGTGCCGACCCAGTCGATCCGCTCGGCATCGATCCGCGCCAGCAGCATGGCGATATCGTTGACGTACAGTGGATAGGTGTAGTCGGTCTTGTCGTCCAGCCAGTCGCTTTGGCCGCGCCCGACCACATCCGGGCAGATCACCCGGTACTCGCGTTCCAGCGCGGCGGCGAGAAAGTCGAAATCGCGGCCGGTGCGGGTCAGGCCGTGGACGCAGATTAACACCTTGGGATTATTGGGATCGCCCCATTCGGTGTAGTGAACGCGGTGGAAGCCGTGGGGACCGAGCGCGCGGTAGGCGCGGGATGTCATTGCCATGGACCAGTTCTCCCTGGTGGTGATTGTCGCCGCATTATCGGGCAAGCGAGGCGGGGTGGCTATAATAGCCGCCATTCACCAGCGCAAGAGGATACCGGCATGGCCATCTTGCATTACAGCGAAAATGGTCAGGGCGAGCCGCTGATTCTGCTGCACAGCGGCGGGATGAGCGGGGCGGAGTGGAAGCCGCAAATCCCGCTGTTCGCGCGCCATTTCCGGGTGATTGCCCCCGACCATCTGGGGCATGGCCGCAGTTCGATGGTGGCCGAGCGCTTGACCATCGCCGACATGGGTCGGGCCATGCTGGAACTGATGGACGAACTGGGCCTGCCCCAGGCGAGCCTGGTGGGGTCTTCGCTGGGCGGCGCCGTGGCCTTGTGGCTCACCCTCCATTATCCCGAGCGGGTGAGCAAGCTGGTGCTGTACCGGGTCGGTTACCGCAAGGACGAGGAGACCCACGCCGGCACACGCGACATGGCCGATCCCGCATACTGGCGCGGCGTGGGCATGCACAAGTGGCTGAGCGACATCCACCAGCCGCAAGGTGGACCGGATGCCTGGCAGGAGGTGATCGGCCGGGTATCGGAGGCGCTGGAGCCGGCGACGACCGATCATGCGCACGATCTGGAAATTCTGGACCGCATCACCCAGCCGACCTTGATCGTGGTCGGCGACCGGGATCCAGTGGCGCCGCTGGATCAGATATTGGAAATGTTCGGGGCGATTCCAGACTGTGGACTCTGGATCATGCCCTACGCCACCCACGTCACCGCCACCAACACTTGGCGGGCGGAAGCGTTCGCGCTGGAAGTGACGCGGTTTTTGCGGAGGCGGTAATAGATCCGATGGGGAGGACATGGTCATGAGCAAGATATTGAAAATGTTGACACTGATTGCCGCGTTGAGCCTGACCGCGCCAGCGCTGGCCGGCCAGTACGAGGTCGTGTCCGGCCAAGTTCAGCGGATGTTGACGCAGGCGGCTAAAAACGACGAAGCGGGTCTGAACGCGACCCGACAGCAACTGGAAAGTGCGCCTCGTCCGGCCCATCAGAACGTGAAAGATGCCCGCGCCCTGAATCAGCAGGGGCTGGAGGCGCTGAAGCGGAATGATTACCAGTCTGCGGCCACCGCCTTTCAGAAGGCGCAGGAAACTGATCCGGCCGATGTCGAGGTGGCCGGCAACCTCGGTTACCTCAATTTGAAGCTTGGCCAGCTCAAGCGCGCGGAGCAACATCTGGTGTATGCCATTTCGCTGGCGCCGGGGCGGTCATCGTCGTGGTACAACCTCGGGCAGGTATACGGGGCAATGAACGATGGCGAGAAGGCAGCCGGGGCGTTCGCCGCTGCTTATCGCTTTTCCCAGAACCCGCCCAAGACGCTGGATTTCATGCGACAGGCATTGACCGCGCCGGAGAATAATGAAACGACTCGGGCCGCGTTGAAGCGGGCGCTGGCGTTGTCTGGGACGCCGTTGGAGGGAAGCGCCGCCCGCTAACGGGGCGTGGCGCAAGGCTTTTTCGCGGGCGGGTGGCCCGGTTGCGTATCCGATGCTTGGCAGCTAACCCGCCTTCGTCTCCGGCAGCCCCAGCCCAAACTGACGGATACGCTGGATTTCGTCGCGCAGTTTCGCCGCCTCCTCGAACTCCAGATCGCGGGCGTGGCGGTACATGGCCTGTTCCAGTTGCTTGATCTTCTTCATCAGCAGCGCCGGCGTTTCGCGGGCGTAGGCCGCCGTTTCCTCGGCGACCTGGGCGTATTGCGTCGCCGGAACCTGCGCGCCCGGATACGCGCCTTCCATGATGTCGGCCACCGCCTTCTGAATGCCGCGCGGGGTGATGCCGTGAGTCTGGTTATAGGTCCGCTGCTTGGCGCGACGACGATCGGTTTCGTCCAACGCCCGCCGCATCGAGCCGGTGATCTGGTCGGCGTACAGAATGGCCTTGCCGCGCAGGTGGCGGGCGGCGCGGCCGATGGTCTGGATCAGGGACCGTTCCGACCGCAGGAAGCCTTCCTTGTCGGCGTCAAGAATCGCCACCAGCGACACCTCCGGCAAATCCAGCCCTTCCCGCAACAGATTGATTCCCACCAGTACGTCGAACCGGCCCAGCCGCAGGTCGCGAATAATCTCGACTCGCTCTACCGTCTCGATGTCCGAGTGCAGATAGCGGACCTGCACCCCATTCTCAGACAGATAGTCGGTCAAATCCTCGGCCATGCGCTTGGTCAGGGTGGTGACCAGCACCCGCTCCTGGATATTCGTCCGCTCGCGGATTTCGCCCAGTAAATCGTCCACCTGATGCAGGGCCGGCCGCACTTCGACCTCGGGGTCTACCAGCCCCGTCGGCCGCACCACCTGCTCGACCACCGCGCCGCCGGAACGCTCCATCTCGAACGGCCCGGGCGTGGCGGAAATGAAGATGGTCTGGCCGCTCAGCCGCTCGAATTCGTCGAAGCGCAGCGGCCGGTTGTCCAGCGCCGACGGCAGTCGGAACCCGTATTCGACCAGGGTTTCCTTGCGCGAACGGTCGCCCTTGTACATCGCCCCCAGTTGCGGCACGGTCACATGGCTTTCGTCGATGAAGATCAGCGCGTCCGGTGGCAGGTAATCGAACAGGGTGGGCGGCGCCTCGCCCGCCTCGCGGCCCGACAGGTAGCGGGAATAATTCTCGATGCCGCTGCAATAACCCAGTTCGAGGATCATTTCCAGATCGAAACGGGTGCGCTGCTCCAGCCGCTGCGCCTCCAGCAGCTTGCCAGCGGCGCGCATCTCGGCCAGCCGTTCCCGCAACTCGTCCTTGATCCGCTCCACTGCCTGGAGAAGCTGCTCGCGCGGGGTGACGTAGTGGGTCTTGGGATAGACGGTGTAGCGCGGCAGCTTGCGCGAAACCTTGCCGGTGAGCGGATCGAACAGGCTGAGCGATTCAATCTGATCGTCGAACAACTCCACCCGCAGCGCCTCCTGGTCGGATTCGGCGGGATGGATGTCGATGATCTCGCCGCGCACCCGAAACGTGCCGCGCGCCAGTTCCAGATCGTTGCGGGTGTACTGTAAATCGGCCAGCCGGCGCAGGATGGCGCGCTGGTCCACTTTTTCGCCGCGCACCAGATGCAGGAGCATCTTCATGTACCACTCGGGATCGCCCAGGCCGTAAATTGCCGATACGGTAGCGACGATGATCGTATCGGGGCGCTCCAGAATCGCCTTGGTAGCCGACAGCCGCATCTGTTCGATGTGCTCGTTGATCGAGGCGTCCTTCTCGATATAGGTGTCCGACGACGGTACGTAGGCTTCTGGCTGGTAGTAATCGTAATAGGAGACGAAGTACTCCACCGCGTTGTCGGGGAAAAACTCGCGCATCTCGCCGTACAGTTGCGCCGCCAGGGTTTTGTTCGGGGCCAGCACCAGCGCCGGGCGCCGCGCGGCGGCAATGACATGGGCGACGGCAAAGGTTTTGCCGCTGCCCGTGACGCCGAGCAGGATCTGGTGCGCCAGACCGGCATTGAGGCCATCGACCAGGCGGCGGATCGCCTCCGGCTGATCGCCGGCGGGCTGGAAAGGGGCATGAAGCGTGAAGGGCTTGTGCGTCTGCATGGAAGTTTGGCCGGGCGAAAAATTCCAGTATTATCCGACTCTCTCGCAACCCCTGCGTTCAACCTTCATCATTCAGTCAACGTCCAGGAGTCGTTCCCGTGAGCACCCCTCTTTCCGAACGTGTCCAGCGCATCAAGCCTTCTCCCACCCTGGCGGTGACCGCCAAGGCCAACGCCCTGAAAGCCGCCGGCCAGGACGTGGTTGGTCTGGGCGCCGGCGAACCGGATTTCGACACGCCCGATTTCATCAAGGAAGCGGCGATCAAGGCCATTCAGTCTGGTTTCACCAAGTACACGCCGGTGGACGGCACGGCCGGTTTGAAGAAAGCGATCATCGCCAAGTTCCAGCGCGACAACGGCCTGAACTACGAACCGAAGCAGATCCTGGTGTCGGTCGGTGGCAAGCAGAGCTTTTACAACCTGGCCCAGGCGCTGCTGAACGCCGGCGACGAGGTGATCATCCCGGCCCCGTATTGGGTGTCCTACCCGGACATGGTGCTGCTGGCCGACGGTACGCCGGTGATCGTCGAGGCCGACATCGGCCAGCAGTTCAAGATCACCGCCGCGCAACTGGAAGCCGCCATCACCCCACGCACCAAGCTGGTGGTGATCAACAGCCCGTCCAACCCGACCGGCGTGGCCTACAGCGCCGCCGAACTGACCGCGCTGGGCGAAGTGCTGCGTCGGCATCCGCAGGTCTATATCGCCACCGACGACATGTACGAACACATCCAGTGGACCGGGGAGAAATTCAGCAACATCCTCAACGTCTGCCCGGACCTGTACGACCGGACCATCGTACTGAACGGGGTATCGAAAGCATACTCAATGACCGGCTGGCGCATCGGTTACTGCGGCGGGCCGCAGGATTTGATCAACGCCATGACCAACATCCAGTCGCAGAGCACCTCCAACCCGACCTCGATTTCCCAGGTGGCGGCGGAAGCGGCGCTCAACGGCGACCAGTCCTGCATCGCGATGATGACCAAGGCATTCAAGGAGCGCCATGACTACGTCTACGCCACCTTGAAGGCGATGGATGGGGTCGAAGTGGCGCCGGCTGACGGGACGTTCTACATCTTCCCCAGCTTCCAGCGAGCCATCGAGCGGCTGGGCTTGGCCAACGACATTGCTTTTGCCGAGTTATTGCTCACCGAGGGTGGCGTGGCACTGGTGCCAGGTTCGGCGTTCGGCGCGGAAGGCTGCGCGCGGATTTCCTTTGCGACCAGCATGGCGAATCTCACCAAAGCGCTGGAGCGGATTCAGCGGGTGATCGCGCGCTGAACCGGGATTGACAGGGTGGATGGAGATCAATAGAATCCCCTCTCTCTTATTCCCCGGTAGCTCAGTCGGTAGAGCAAGTGACTGTTAATCACTGGGTCCGTGGTTCGAGTCCGCGCCGGGGAGCCAAATCAAACAAGGGGTTAGGCCAAAGCCTAGCCCCTTCTCTTTTGTCCGTTTTCCATTCGTTGTCCAGTTGCCGGAAAGCACTGGCGATTGTCCGCAACAGCCGGGGCGCGGTTTTTTCAGGCCGTCATCACCGCCCAGCCAGCTCCGCGATGGCTTGTTCCAGCGCTTCAATCTTCTGAGTGATCTCGGCCACTTCCAAAACCTTCGCTTGCGCCAGCAACAACGCCATGACCTCCCCGGCCTGTTCGGGCGTGATCGCGCCGGTCTGGACCGCGCCCATAACGGCATGGGGTTCAATGGGGACGGGCGCGGTCGGCGCGCGGGTTTCGCACTTGACGCGGCGACACTTTTCCGGCGTAGGGGCGACGCGCAGGACGGGATGGACGGCGGGACGTTCGGACATGGCGGCGGTTTTCCGTGCAACACCGCACCGGTTGAGGGCGGCGTGGCCTCAACTACCGTTTACAGACGGCTGGGGTTATTCATCCACGGCAAGCCGCGCCTTATTTTCCCCTATCGACCACGCCTTTGGTGACGCAGCCAGACGCTTGAGCGTTGTGGTGGGTGTATGAAGGCGGCAATAGCGCCTATGCTGATGAGACACTCGCCATGGCAATGCACAAAAAGCCGGTGAACCTCTCAATAATCATACACCCCACAGCATCACTCCAACCCGGCCAACGGGTACAAGTCCGCCAGCGGCATTATCTGGTGGATGAGGTCACGCCGCCGCCTGACTCGACCGATGACGCGACCTTGGTCAGCCTGTCCTGCGTGGACGACGATGCCCAAGGTCAGCCGTTGCAGGTGTTGTGGGAACACGAACTCGACGCTGAAATCCTCAACGCCGAACAATGGGGCGCACTCGGTCAGCGGGGCTTCGATCCCGCCGTTCGCTTCGCCGCCTATCTGCACACCCTGCGTTGGAACTGCCTCACCGCCACCGACCCGAACCTGTTTCAAGCCCCGTTTCGCGCCGGGATTCGCCTGGAAGCCTACCAGTTGGAACCGTTGCGCAAGGCGCTGCTCTTGCCACGGGTCAACCTGTTCATCGCCGATGACGTGGGCTTGGGCAAGACCATTGAGGCCGGCCTGATTACCCGCGAACTGCTGCTGCGGAAAAAGGTGCGCGAGATCGTGGTGGCGTGCCCGCCATCCATGCTGCTGCAATGGCAGGATGAATTGGAAACCCGCTTCGGCTTAACCTTCGAGATTCTCGACAAGGCGTATTTGACCGAGGTGCGACAGGCGCGCGGCTTTGGGGTGAATCCGTGGACGACCCATCCCCGTTTTCTGGTGTCGCAGCGGCTGTTGATTGATGAAACCTACACCGCGCCATTGCGCGATTGGCTGGGCGAGTTTCGCCCCGGCGCGTTGCTGATTCTCGACGAAGCCCATCACGCCGCCCCGGCCAGCGGTGCGCGCTACGCGATTGATTCCAAGATTACCCGCGCCATCCGCGATCTGGCGCCGCGCTTCGAACACCGGCTGTTTCTGTCGGCCACCCCGCACAACGGTCACTCCAACAGTTTTTCCGCTTTGCTGGAACTGCTCGACCCGCAGCGGTTCTGCCGGGGCGTCCCGGTGCGCAAGGGCCAGCTCGACGCGGTGATGGTGCGGCGGCTGAAGGAAGACTTGCGCGAGGCCGGCGTCCCCGGTTTTTGTCAGCGCGAGGTGAAGGAAATCCGCCTCAGCGGCTTGCCTGACGATGCCCCGGAGTTGGCGCTATCACGACTGCTGGATCGCTACCGGCAGTTGCGCGAGCAGCGGCTGCACTCCGCCAGCCGCCGCCAACAAGCGGCTTCCGGCTTGCTGCTGGTCGGTTTGCAGCAGCGGTTGTTATCCTCGATTGAAGCCTTTGCCCGCACCTTGCGGGTGCATCGCCGCACCGTCCAGCGCCAGTGGGACGCCGCTCAAACCGCCGCCGCCGAAAAGCAACGCTTCGATCTGCTGGCCGCGCCGGTCGGCGGTGATGATGACGCAGCCACCTTGCCCGAAGCCGAGGTGCAGGCTGAGGAAGACGCTCAGGTTGAAGCCGCGACCGTCGCCAGCGCCGCGCCGGTCAGCGCCCACGAGCACGCCGCCTTTGCGGCTGAGTTGCAGGTGCTGGCGCGCATGGCTGACATGGCCGAAACCGCCCGCTATCAACCGGATGCGCGGGTTCGGGCGCTGGTGAACTGGATTCGCGCGCAGCAGTGTCCCGGTACGCCGCCGCGCTGGAATCAAACGCGGGTGATTCTGTTCACCGAGTACGAAGACACCTTGCGCTCTGTGCGCGAACAGCTTGAAACCGCCCTTGCGGGCAACGACCGCGCTGAAGACCGAATCGCGGTGTATCGCGGCTCCACCTCCGCCGAGGATCGGGAAGAGATTCAACGCGCTTTCAACACCGATCCCCGTGTGCATCCGCTGCGGATTCTGTTGGCCACCGACGCCGCCCGCGAAGGGCTGAATTTGCAAGCGTATTGCGGGGATTTGTTCCATCTGGACGTGCCGTGGAATCCGGGGCGGATGGAACAGCGCAACGGGCGGATTGACCGCAAGCTGCAACCGCGCCCGGTGGTGGTCTGCCATTATTTCTACTACACGCAGCGGGCCGAAGACCGGATTCTGGCGACGCTGATCCGCAAGACCGGGATCATTCAGCGCGAGTTGGGCAGTTTGGCGCCAGTGGTCGAGGGGCGCTTGACCGAGTTGTTGCGCGGCGGGATTCGCCATGCCGAACTGGATCGGTTGGACACGGCGCTGCAACAGGCCGATACGACCGCGACCCCGGCGCAGAACACCGTGACCGAGGAGTTGGACGCCGCCCGCGAGCGGCAACAGGCGTTGGGCGCGCAGATCAACACCTTGCGCACCCGGTTGGAATCCTCGCAGAAGCAGGTTAATTTCCGTGAGGAACCGTTCCGCGCCGCGCTATCCGCCGCGTTGCAGATGCAGGGGGTCAATCCTCTGGCGCCCTGCCCCCCACCCCAGCCCTCCCCCACGCGGGGGGAGGGAGCATTGCCCCGGTTTACGCTGCCTGATGAGAAGTTGCGGCGTGATGCGACGTGGGCGGCGACGCTGGACACCTTGCGAGTGCCCCGTTCCCGGGAGCAAAGCCTGTGGCAATGGCGGAAAGAGGCGCCGTTGCGGCCGATGGTGTTCGAGGCGCCCCAGACGCTGGATGATACCGTGGTGCATCTGCATTTGGAGCATCGGGTGGTGCAACGGCTATTGGGGCGCTTCACCGCGCAAGGCTTTGTTCACCACGATTTATCCCGCGCCTGTCTGGCGCAAAGCCGCGATCCGATTCCCCGGCTGATTGTGTTGGGGCGGTTGTGTCTGTACGGCCCGCACGCCGCCCGCTTGCATGAGGAATTGCTGGCGGTGACGGCGCGCTGGTGGGAACCGAGCCAGCGCAAAGGGCCATTGACGCCCTACGCCCGCGACACGGAAAGCAAAACCCTGGAGTTGTTGGAAGAGGCGCTGGCGGCTGGTCACCCCGCCGAGATTGACCCGCTCATTCAGCAGCGCTTGTTGGCGACAGTGGCCGGTGACGTGCAAGACCTGTTGCCGTATTTGCAGCAGCGCGGCGAGCAGTTGGCGCAGGAGGCGCAACTGGCGTTGCAGCAGCGCGGCGAGCGCGAGGCCCAAGCGATGCGCCAGATTCTGGAAGAGCAGCAAAAGCGGTTGGCTGAAACGGCGGTGAAATATCAGGATGCGCAATTGACACTGGCGTTTAACGAGGACGAGCGGCGGCAGTTGGAGGCGAACCGGCGCCATTGGGATAAACGGCTGGCGGCCTTGTCCGGGGAACTGGAACGCGAGCCGGCGCGGATTCGGGAAGTGTACGCGGTGCGGGCGACCCGGCTGGAACCGGTGGGGTTGGTGTATCTTTGGCCGATCACCGGTTGAAAGAGGGAAGCAACGATGCGCAAACAGACCATTCAATATGACTCGCGGGTTGATGCGCTGGTGGCCGTGGCCAAGCGGCGCCATGCTACACAAAGCTAATTTTAAAGTGATTCCACCTGTGGGTCAGGCTTCAGCCTGACTCTTTTGAATGAGGATAAATTTATATGGCTTACAATGCTCTGCTTGAAGGCCGTATATCCATTCCTGATCAGCCTTACTTTGTTACTACCGTTACCGCGCAACGTCTGCCAGTATTTTCTAACTGGAAAGTAGGTCGGCTGTTGGTTTTAGAAATGCGAAATACACAGTTAGAGCATAAAATTGAATCACTCGCTTGGGTGATTATGCCCGATCATCTGCACTGGCTATTTATTCTAAAAGAACCTAATAAAATATCTGACTTTATGCAGCTAGTCAAAGGCCGGTCTTCACGGCATATCAATCAATTTCCTAATCGAAACAGACCATTATGGCAAGTAGGTTACTATGAACATGCGGTGCGTAAAGAAGAAGATTTTAGATCAATTGGTCGCTATATCGTTGCTAATCCATTACGCGCTAAACTAGTCAGTAGTTTGAGGGATTATCCTCTTTGGGATGCTGTATGGGTTTGAGCGAATACAGGAGTCAGGCTAAAGCCTGACCCACAGTGTTTAAGGATAGTCTACAGAACTGATGACCTACGACCCCGCCCTGCTCGATCATCGCCGCTGGCTCGGCTACGCGCAGCCGGTGGGTTTGGTGGTGTCGCCGCCGGCGTTGCTGGCCGCGCAAGCCTATATCAACCGCAATATCGCGGCGGAGCATCGGGCGTTTTTGGCCGAGGTGCGCGAAGTCCCGCTGCCCGACGGTTTGACCGCGCCGGTCATCACCGATTGGCCCCGACTGTTCGTGGAGCAGTTCGGTTGGCAAGCCGACGATCTGCAACCCGCCTCGCCGCAACTGTGGGTGACGTTGCCGGAATATCACGACGTGCTGCGCCCGACTCATGCGGTGCGGGCGCTGAATCCGTTGCCCGGTGCCAGCGAGTGGCTGGCGTTGATGCAGGTCTGTCCGGTCGGGACGGCGCTGGATCAACCGCTGGAATCGGCGGGTTGGCCGGCCAGCCCGCAAGCGCGCTTTGAACGCTTGTTGCGGGAAACCCAGATTCCCATTGGATTATTGAGCAACGGCGCGGAATTGCGCTTGGTGTATGCGCCACGCGGCGAGAGTTCCGGGACGCTGGCCTTTCCGGTGGCGGCGATGCGGTCCAGCGATGGGCGGATTCTGTTCGCGGCGCTGCATTTGCTGTTGTCAGCGGAACGGCTGTTCATTTTGCCCGCTGAACAACGCTTGCCCGCGATTCTGGCCGCGAGCCGTCAGTATCAGAACACGGTGTCCACCCAACTGGCGGCGCAGGTGCTGGCGGCGCTGTATGAGTTGTTGCGCGGGTTTCAGGCGGCGGATACCGCGATGGATGGGGCGTTATTGGGTGAATTGGCACAGCGCGACCCGGATCGGGTCTATGGCGGCTTGTTGACCGTGTTATTGCGGCTGATTTTCGTGCTGTACGCCGAGGATCGCGGGCTGATTTCGACCGATCCGGTTTACGTCAATCATTATGCGGTCAGCGGTTTGTTTGAACGGTTGCGAGCCGATGCCGGGCGCTATCCCGATACGATGGATTGGCGCTATGGGGCATGGGCGCAACTGCTGGTGCTGTTTCGGTTGATTCATGGCGGGGCGCAACATGGCGCGTTTCGGCTGACGGCGCGACGCGGGCGCTTGTTCGATCCGGCGATTTATCCGTTTTTGGAAGGGCGGGCTATGGAACCTTTCCCCCCCTGCCAAGGGGGGGTGGCGCGAAGCGCCGGGGGGGTCTTGCCGGACGAGTCGAACCACCCCGGCCCTTCGGGCCACCCCTCCTTTTCCAAAGAGGGGAACAGGCAAAACCTCCCCCGCATCAGCGATGGCGTGATCTATCGCGTGTTGTCGAAGCTGCTGATTCTGAACGGTGAACGGCTGTCGTACCGCACACTGGACGTGGAGCATATCGGCTCGGTGTATGAGGCGATGATGGGCTTCACGCTGTTGCGGGCGCCGGGGCCGATGATCGCGATCAAGCCGGCCAAGGCGCACGGCGCGGCGATGATGATTGATTTGGCGGCATTGTTGGCGACCGCGCCGAATCAGCGGGCGAAAGCGTTGGAGGACACCGCCGATCAGACCGTGACCGGGGCGGCGTTGACCGCGTTGCAGGCGGCCAAAACGCAGGAGGAGCTGCTGGCGGCGCTGGGGAGCAAGATTGATCTGGCGGCGACCCCGGATGTCGCACCCGCTGGATCGCTGGTGTTGCAGCCGACCGATGAGCGGCGCAAAACCGGTTCGCATTACACTCCGCCAGAATTGACCCGCCCGATGGTGCAGGAGGCGTTGCGGCCGTTGTTGGCGCGGTTTGGCGAGTCGCCGACCCCGGCGCAGATTTTGAGCCTGAAGGTGTGCGATCCGGCGATGGGTTCCGGGGCGTTTCTGGTGGAAACCACCAAGCAATTGGCCGAAGCGTTGGTGGCGGCGTGGCGGGCGCATCGCTGCCTGCCGAAACTGCCGCCGGATGAGGATGAAACCTTGCACGCCCGGCGGGTGATCGCGCTGCATTGTTTATACGGCGTGGACAAGAATCCGCGGGCGGTGGAATTGGCGCAATTGTCGTTGTGGCTGGCGACGCTGGCGCGGGACAGCAATTCTCATTTTGACGATGGCCCGCTAGAGTAGCCGCCCCCCTTGACTGGAAGTACTTTGATGAGTGTACCGTTTGGTCGCGCCGTTCTGACGTTGGACGACATTACGAAACAAATCCG
>WBZP01002916.1_pt1 | contig 19215 bp, 15 predicted proteins | sample 5204301 | NCBI WGS metagenome assembly WBZP01 (sample SAMN12412401, study PRJNA552823) | activated sludge metagenome | isolation source: activated sludge from nitrification reactor of wastewater treatment plant... | place: USA: Pennsylvania | collected 2017 | reverse complement strand
GCTCCTAACCCGATGGCGGTGATCAAGGCGCGCTGAAGGTAGTTCGCGCCATAGTTGCCGGTTTTGGTGGTGAACAACCAGCCGTTCTCCAATTTCAAGTCGCCTTCGACGATGCCTTCCTTCAGCCACAGCATGATCTTTTCATTGGCGACCTTGGGCACAAGGGAGAATGCTTCGTGGGCCACGGGAGCGAGTTTGCTGCGATCGAACGGCTGACCGGGAACGATCCCGATCTTGGCCATCTTTTCCAGGATGTGCTTGTCCGCAGCGGCGGGCGGATTGTTCACCAGCAATTTGGCCAGCAGACTGAAATAGTCGTCGGCGCTGAGTGCGTTCACCTGATCCCGCACGGCGGTTTTCATGTCGATGGACGGATCGACCTTGCCGGGTAGCGGGGTGTAAGGCTTGCCGTAGGCGCTGAGCGGGACGAGCGAAATCGCATCCTGCAGCTTGTGGACGGCGGCGTAATCTTCCGGTGTGCCGGTGCAGTAGATGCGGCCCAGTAGCCAGACCATGGCGGTGGGCGATTTATATTCCTTTACCCCCTCCGGTAGCGTGCCTTTCCAGCCGGGACCCGTAATTGCGTAGATCTGCGGGCCGGTGCCGGTCGTGCGTTTGCCCGGTACCTGGAACACTTCCGTCCAGCCATCGAGCATGGGGAACAGATAATAACGGTCCTGTGCATCCGGCAGGCTTAACACCCACGGTTCTTGCCCCACGTCCAGCCAGGCAGTGGTGTAGAGCGTGTCAGCGTTCGGGGCGGTGACGTCTCTAAACGTCGCGGAAGGATACTCCCGCATCCGAACAAACTGTCCCATCGGAGCGCGTGTGCCTTCCGGCTTCTCGACATTGGTCATCACCCGCCGGGTCATCTCCATCGTGACCAAGGGATAACCATAAATGTAGGCTTTAACGCCCAATGGCACGGCTTCAAAGGCATTCTCTCTGGCTTGGCCGCTGGAAACGAACAAGGCAGCCGTCATCAGACCGACGGCCAGTGCCGAATTGAACCGGATTCGCTTCATCATTTCTTTTCCTCTCGTTTGCCTCACAACAGTTGATTGATCGAGTCGCGGGCCGTTCCGGTTATCCCGGAACGGCCCGCGCGGTTCACAACTGGAAAAATTTACTTCGCATCGGCGGCCTTCGCCATGCCCTCTTCAAGTTTCTTGATGTCCTCGGGCGACAACTGCGGGCGATCCACCTTGATCGCCAGCTTGTTGAGCTGGGCGGTCAGCGGGAACGGCGGCTGGTAGTCGGCGTCGTTCACCCCGGTCAGGGTGTCGGAGCCGATGTCGAAGCTTTCGTCCCATTGCAGGATCATCGGCAGGGTGTGCGGCAGGGTGATGGTCTGAACTTCCTTGCCGTCCACCTTGAGCGTGCCGGCGCCAGGCCGGCCGATGCCGCGCCGACCGATACCAGGAGGGTGCCGCCGGTGATCGCCGTCCAGAATCCTGCTTGCAAGACTTTCTTTCGAATCAAGGTGTGTTCTCCGAGTAAACCATGCGCGTGGCAACGGGACTGATGTTGTCAGATCACGCATTTTTCCGTGTAGTCCTGGATCGACGCGAATACGCGGGCTGCTCATTCTGAAACAGCGCACGTATTTCACAACCCAAGCGACGAGGTTACTTCACCTTCTCGATCTCGCCCGGACGCCAGGTCTTGTTGAACCAAGGTTCGAGCGGTCCGTAGAGCCGCAGAATCATGAACCAGCCCTTGCCGGGGATGGTCTGCACCCAGTTGCCCGCCTCGCCTTGGGGGGCCTTGGGGCCGAACCAGACGTCTACCGAGCCATCCGCGTTGACCTTGAGATCCTTGTTCTGACTGCTGACGCTCGGGTACTGCTGGTCGGTCTGGAGCATGGAGCGGGTCTGGGTGTCATAGACGATGACCGACCAGAAGTCCTTGACCGGGATGTGTGGCGGCAGGTGCAGCTTGTAGGTCTTGGCGCCGTCGAAGGGGTTGCCATTGGCGTCCAGGGCGGTCCAGGGATATTGCGATCCCTTGCCGACCATCTCTTCGGCCATGGCCGGTGTCACGCCGGTTGCCAGATAGTAGAAGAAGGCCGCGCCATCAAGGTTGGCGACCCCCGGCGAGACCTCGAACTTGTAGCCGCCGAAGAAGGGCTTGCGCCAATTGCTGCCGGTATAGATGAAGCCGTCCTCGTCGCGCATCCGGTAGGCGATAGCCCGCGCGGTCACGGCGCCGATGTTCGCGGCGTCGGTCAGAATTTTCCTCATGCGCTCGTCCGGAGCGAACGGCTTGCCTTTCTCGATGCCGATCGCCGCGAAGAGACCAAGGGTGGTCGGGTCGGAGCCCTCACTCGGCTCTTCCTGGATGACCTGGTGCAACAGCTCCCAGAAGGCATAATCGCCCGGGAAGACAAAATTCGAGGGAATGCCAGAGGCATTGACGAACTTCATCGCCGGGGGATTGGCCGCGTCGGCAAGGCGATAGATCTTCAGGGTCTTCTTGACCGAGTCGACCCCCGGCTTGGGCGAACCGTCGACCAGGAATGAGCGGAACGGCATCCAGGTCCCATAGGTGCTCGGTCGCACCACGAAGTAGTCCTTCGGCACCTCACCTGTATAGCCTGGTGGCAGGATCAGGTACTTGCCGCCTTTACCTTTGTCTGCGCCGGTAATACCGACATCGGCTACCCAGCGGTACCAAAAGTCATCGATCAGACCCAGCACCATGGGTGGAACCTCGACGACCAGCGGACCCTTGTGGGTGTCGAGCCAGATAAAGCTGTAGACCGTGTTGTCGTTGGCGGTCAGTTCCACGGTCTTGGAATCGACCAGGTTCTCCCAGATCACATCCGTCTGGTTGTCCGGCCCGAACTTGCGCAGCGAGTCGCGCATGCTGGCCTGGTTGACGATTGGCAGGGCCAGCAAGTAAGCCTGCAAGGCACGGGACCGATCTAGGTTGTCGTAGACCTTCTCAATGGTCTCGGCATCGGGAAAGCCGTCGTTCGAGCGCAGCGTGCCGATTGAGGTCTCAAGTGTGTCGGGTATGGCGACGCCCGGTGCAATCGGCGTGGTCATCTTGTACCGGAGTGCTGCCGCCGAGTCCGGCGCCACAGCAGGAAGTGCCAGCTTCTGGCCGATCTCAATCTTGTCCGAAGCGAGCTTGTTGTGTGCCTTCAGCACGTCCACGGGGATCGTGAAGCGTTCGCCGATCGCGATCAGGTCATCGCCTTCCACCACGACGTAGGTGGCTGTCACCGTGTCGTACTCACCTCGCGCATGTTCGCGGGAACCGGTATCTACCACAGTGCCGACACCAAGGGCGTAACCCGCGCCCAGACCAAAGCTCAAAAACAGGACCAGCGCTGTAAGCCCTATCCGTTTTGTCAGTCGGTACCTGCTGGATGGATTCATATCTCTTGTTTACCTCGTTTGCTGTCGATGACTGCTAAAAATTCCTCGTCATTGCGTTTCTCCAAATCACCACGCGGGCCACTCCCTCGCGAGAGCAGCCCGCGCGGCTCACGACCGCAAGGTTCCTATTCGCGACCGAGGGCAACTTTCTTCATGCCCTCTTCCAACTTCTTGATGTCCTCCGGCGACAACTGCGGGCGGTCGATCTTGATCGTCAGCTTGTTGAACTTCGCCGTCAACGGGAAAGGTGGCAGGTAGTCGGTATCGTCGATGCCGGTGATGGTGTCGGAGCCGATATCGAAGCTCTCATCCCACTGGAGGATGATCGGGATCGTCCTTTCCATCTTCTTGGTTTCGACCACCTTGCCGTCCACCTTCAGGGTACCCGTGCCGCTTCTGCCGATGCCGGAGAAGTTGTTGAACGCCATGGTGCCGACGCCGAGACCGTCATACTTGAAATCGAACTCGATCGTATGCTCGCCCGGCGTGAGCGCCTCCGGGGCCTGCCATTTCACCCATTCGAGGTTGAGCAGGTTCCAGTTGAACACCGGCTTGCCCTTGAGCAGGTAGAAGCCCCAGCCCGCGAATCGTCCGCCGGAGGTGGCGATCATGCCCTCGGCCCCGCCCTCCGGCACCGTGATGTCCGCCGTGATGGTGTAGGACGTGTTGAGCAGGTAGGGTGCGTCGCCCTGGGGGACTCCGGTCATGGGCCGTGTGTAGGTGAGCTCCGTGAGACCTGCGGTCAGGCTCGGCCGCTCGGCCGCGACCCTGGCCCCCACCGACGCATCCAGTGGGAAGACCTGATACTTCTTGGCCTCCTCGACAAACATCTTGCGCATCTCCTTGACCTTGTCCGGATGCTTCGCCGCGATATCCTCGGACTGATTGAAGTTCTTGGTCAGGTCGTAGAGCTGGAACACCTGATTGTTGAGCGGGTCCGGGTTGGCGGGACTGAAGGCGTCCCAGGGCGTGCGGTCGACCTTGGTGCTCAGCAGCCAGCCATCGTGATACAGCGCCCACTGGCCCATCATCTCGAAGTACTGGGTCTTGTGCCGGGACGGCGCCTTGGCGTTCTCCGCGTCGAAGGTGTAGGCGAAGCTGGTGCCTTCGATGGGCTTTTGCTTGATGCCGTCCACGGTTTCCGGAGCACGGATGCCGGTGACTTCGAGCAGCGTGGGCACGACGTCGATCACATGCATGAACTGCTCACGCAGCCCGCCCTTGTCCTTGATGCGCGCCGGCCAGGAGATGACCATGTTCTGGTTGACGCCGCCAAGCCGGGAGGCGTTCTGCTTGAACCAGTCGAAGGGGGTGTCGAAGGCCCAGGACCAGCCCGCCGACATGTGGTTGTAGGTGAATTCGGTGCCCCAGGCGTCGTAGTACTTCATCTGCACGTCCACCGGTGGGCGAACGCCGTTGAAGAACGCGACCTCGCTGTACGTGCCCTCAGGTCCGCCCTCGGCGCTGGTGCCGTTGTCGCCGTTCTGGTAGATGATCAGCGTGTTGTCGAGCTTGCCCAGGTCCTGGAAGGCCTGGATCACGCGGCCGATCTCGTGGTCGTTATAGGCCACGTAGGCGGCGAACACCTCGACCTGCCGGATGTAGAGCTTTTTGGCCTCGTCGCTGAGCTTGTCCCAGGGGGTGAGGACGTCGGCGGGCCAGGGGGTCAGCTCCTCGTCCTGCGGGATCACGCCGAGCTTCTTCTGGTTGGCGAAGATGCGCTCGCGCAGCTTCTCGTAGCCGTCGTCGAAGAGATGCATGGCGTGGATCTTGTCCACCCATTCCTTCGTCGGGTGGTGCGGCGCGTGCGAGGAGCCGGGCACGTAGTGCAGGAAGATCGGCTGGTTCGGATCGATCTGATGGATCCGGTACATCCAGTCGATGGCGTCGTCCGCCATCGCGGTGATCAGGTTCCAGGAGGGCTCCTTGCCGGTGACCGGCCAGATCGCCGCCTTGGGGTCCGAGCGATCCAACTTCAGGGTTCCCTCGTGCCCGATCCAGGGGTAGATCTGGGTCGTGTTGCGGAAGAGGTTCGGCCCCCACTGGTTGGCGTCGCCGCCGACGAAGCCGTAGAAGTAGTCGAAGCCCATGCCGGTCGGCCACTGCGTGAACGGCCCGACCTGGCTGGCCTGGTAAGTCGGGGTGTTGTGGTCCTTGCCGAACCAGCTCGTCGCATAGCCGTTGTCGCGCAGGATGCGGCCGATGGTCGCGTTGTCAACGCCGATGATGCTGTCGTAGCCGGGGAAGCCGGTGGCCTGTTCTGCAATCACGCCGAAGCCGACCGAGTGATGGTTGCGCCCGGTGATGAGCGCGGCGCGCGTCGGCGAGCACAGCGAGGTGGACATGATTCGGTTGTAACGCAGCCCGCTCTTGGCAATGCGCTCCATGCTCGGGGTCGGGATGACGCCGCCGAAGACGCTGTTGATCGCAAAGCCGGCATCGTCGGTCATGATCAGCAGGATGTTGGGCGCGTCCTTGGGCGGCACCACGCGCGGCGGCCACCAGGGGGTGGACTGGAGCGCGTCTTCCTTGATCACGCCGCCGAACTTCGGCACCGGCGCGGGCAGTTGATTGCCCGGGATCGTCGTCGTCGCGCTCGGGGATCCGAGCACGCCAGTGATCTGCGGGGCACCGGCTGGTGCGCTGGCGGCAATCACCAGCTTCTGACCCGCTTCGATCTTGTCCGAGGCGAGCTTGTTTTGTGATTTCAGCTCGGCCACGGCGACGCCGAAGCGTTCGGCAATCGCGTCCAGATCGTCGCCCTTGACCACCGTGTAAACGGCGCTTGCGGCGTCGTACTGACCCTCGGCGTACTTGAGCGGTCCCCGGTCGGCAGCCTGGGCGTCGACGACGAGACCGGCCAGCAAGACCAAGGCTAAATAGACAGGTTTTTTCATCAATACCATCCTCCTCCAGGTTGGGTTAAAACGGATTGGCGACGACGGTGTAATAGACGCCGTTGCTGCCAAAATGCGGCTGGTAGTAGGCGCTACCGCAGTTGTAGTAGGTACTGTCGCCGGCGGAGACGCTGTTGCAGCCGCCGGGCAGCGCGACGACCTCGGTGCCGATGGCGGGTCCCGTGACATACACGGGCTGTTGCACCACCACCGTGGGGCTGGCCGCCGCCGAGCCGATGGCCGCGCCGGCGGCCAGGCCGACGACGCCGGCCGCCGCGACCGCGCCGGCGCTGTAGCCGGTGGTGCAGCCCCAACAGCCGCCCGCCGCGTAAGTCGGGTGGTAGTAGGCGCCGCCACCGTAGCCGGCATGATAGGCATCGCCGTAGCCAACGTGAGTCACCCCGCCGTAGCCAACGTGAGTCACCCCGCCGTAACCGGCGTGATAGGCACCACCAAAGCCGCCGCCGCCGTAGCCGGCGTGATGCCAGGAGGTGAAGCCGCCGGCCCCGGCGTGAAAGCCGCCACCGGCGTGAAAGCCGCCCCAGGCGCCCGCTTGCAGCGGCAGGAGCACCAGCCCGGCCATTCCGAGAACCCGTAGATGTTTCCGCATGATGGTTGCCTCCACAGTCATTTCCGGCCTGCCCCGGTCAGGGCGCGGAAGTCGATCGGTTTGGCACCTTCGGGTTTAGCGAAGGTGAACAGTTTTTCGGGGAGTTTCGGATTCAACTTCCAGTCGTAATACTCCACCGCGAAGCGGGGGGCGCCTTGCACGTTGCGCAGGGTGCCGGCGATCATGCAGGGCAAGTCGGTCTTGGTGTCGATCCAGATTTGCCCTTCGATCTCCGGCGTGGCCAGCGCCACATGCTCGCAGCGGGCGCCGCGCATCACCGAGAACCCGGCGTAGAACGCGCTGGTGGCATCATTGGTCAGGACGGTGTAGGGATCGCTGTAGAGCGCGTCGGCGAACGGCAGCAGGATGCCGGCCGTCTTCGCCGCGAACGGCACCAGTTCGTCGAGGGTCTGGGGGGCGTCCGCCGTGGCGTAGAGCTTGCGCGTGGGTTCGTAGGCGGTCATCTGTTTCCCGTTGAAGTGGAAGTCGAACGGCGGGGCGTCGCCGCGAATCTCGGCGCTCAGTTTGTTCGGCCGCTCGACCGCCACCACGGATTCGGTGAAGAAGGTCAGGAACTGCCCGGTGCCGCCCGGTGCTTCCAGGGAGCTGCGGGTCCGGACCAGAAACGCCGGGGTGGCCGCCAGCTTGGCGCTCATCTTCTTCACCAGGTCGAGCGCCCCCTGTTCCACAACCCGGCTGGACGCGCCGGCCTGAGCCGACGACGAAGACGGAACGGGCGCCGGAGCCTTGTCCTGGCCAATGGCCACACCGATGGTCAACGGTGACAGCAAGGCGAACGTCAAGGCGGTTCGCCGGAGTTTAACCTGCATGATGGTTCTCCTGATGTTTGAGGTGGTGCTGAACCCCGGATGGGTTTTCCCGATTCCGCTACGTTGTGTCCGTTCACGGTATCGTTTGAATCATTAAGCTTAGTTTCTGCTCCGCTGATTACGATGACGCTACATGAGGAATCGCGATTCCGGCCATCATGATCGCGACCCTTTCATTCAGCGCTAACGGCCGTGAGCCTGATCCAGCCGCGCCCGCAACAGTTGCGCCCAGCCGTCGAAGGCCTGCTTCGCGTAAGCCCAGGTCGAATAGGCCTTGGCGTAATCCGAAAAGCCGGTGGTAATGGCGCTGCCGACGCCTTTCGAGGTGTCCACCACGTATTTCCGGCCGACTTGGGTATCGGCGTACTCGGCGATTACCCGGCCGGTCTGGCTGTCGATGAACTGCGCGGCGATGCCGGTGCGGCCCAGATAGGGCGCGGACCCCACCGGTCCACCGGCCGCCGCTCCGGAAGCCACGTCGGCGACCGTGGCATAGGGCACGACCAGCGCGACCACGCTCATCTCCGGTTTGGTCGGCACCAGATCGACGATGGTAATCTTCACCCGCAACACGCCCGGCCCGGGCTGGGTAACCACCGGATAAGCATTGCCGAGCGCCTTCACGATGGATTGGTGAAAGTAATCGGTTAGCGCCTTAAGTTCGGTCGGATCGATCGCCTTGTACTCGGCGTCGCTGGCGAGCTGGACTTGAATGCGTTCGAGCAGGATCTTGTTGTACTTGGAGAGATTGGCGTTGGCATCGACCCACCGGTACGCGCCGCTGTCACCAGGCACGGGCTGGAGCCGGTCGGGATGACTCAAAAACCCGGCATACGCGGCGGGTGTGGGCGCCTGCTCGCTGGTGGGACCGGTCGCGCAGGCCGCGAGCAAGAGTGCGAGCGCGAGGCTGGGAAAGATCAATCGGCGCATCATTCTGAACTCCATTGCGGATGGGTGGGGGACGAGAGCCACTCGGGTGGCCACGGTGGCGGCGCGCGTTGTCGAGCGCGACTCAATCGGTAGCCTCCAAAAATACATCATGAGCCGAAAAACCACCTTCATGAGCCTAAAACTTTTTTAATGGAAGCGAATTCCCGATGAAATCGAGCGATCCCCTCTTCAGCCACGACCAACCCACCCGCGCCGGTATCCTGCTCGCCAATCTTGGCACCCCCGATGCGCCCACACCCGCTGCGGTGCGTCGCTATCTGGCCGAATTTCTCTGGGACCCACGGGTAGTGGAACTACCCCGGCCGCTGTGGTGGCTGATCCTGCACGGCGTCATCCTGCGGGTTCGGCCAGCCCGCTCGGCGCGCAAGTATCAGCTCATCTGGACCCCGGATGGTTCGCCGCTGCTGGCGATCAGCCAACGGCAGGCGGCGGCGGTCGCGGCGACGGTGGCGGAACGCTATCCCGGCCCGATCCGGGTGGCGGTCGGAATGCGCTACGGCAACCCGTCCATCGCCGCCGCGCTGGCGGAACTGCGGGCCACCGGCGTCCGGCGCCTGCTGGTACTGCCGCTGTATCCGCAATACTCCGCCACCACGGTCGCCTCGACCTTCGACGCGGTCGCCGCCGAACTGCGACACTGGCGCTGGCTGCCGGAACTGCGCTTCATCACCCATTACCACGACGATCCCGGTTATCTGGATGCCCTGACCGCCAGCATCCGCGCCGCCCGCGCCGAACAATCCGGCGAACGGCTGCTGTTTTCCTTCCACGGCTTGCCCCGGCGCAACCTGCTGGCCGGCGATCCCTACCACTGTCAATGCCACAAGACCGCCCGGTTGGTTGCCGAACGGCTGGGACTCCAGCCGGACCAATGGGCGGTGGCGTTCCAGTCCCGCTTCGGCCGCGCCGAATGGTTGCAACCCTACACCAGCGTCCTGCTGGCCGACTGGGCGAAAGCCGGGATTAAAAGCGTGGATGTGGCCTGCCCCGGCTTCGCCGCCGACTGCCTGGAGACGCTGGAGGAAATCGCCCTGGAAAACCGCCAAACCTTCCTGGACGCCGGCGGCGAACATTACCGTTATCTCCCAGCACTGAACGACGACCCGGCCCACATCGCGGTACTGGCTGAACTGATCGACCGCCACACCGCCGGCTGGCCAGAATTCGCCCTCGACTACGATGCCGATGCCCTCGCCGCCGAATGCGCCGTTACCCGTCAGCGCGCTCTGACTCTGGGCGCGGCGGTGTAATCCATCCAGCGGAGGGGAGCAAACTAACGCCGAGGACTGTTTTATTCCAACCGACAAACGGGACAACTCGAGTCCTCTTTACCCAAGCGCCTTCTATACTCACTGAAAACGACGGTCGCCGACCCGGCGAGCGCCCCCTCAGCGGCACACGCCGCGCCGCGACCCTGAATCCGATCCGGTGGGAATTCCATGATCCATGGTGTTTTGCTCGACCTGGAAGGCGTGTTGTACACCGGTGGTTACCCCCTGCCCGGCGCCCGCGAGGCTTTGCTCAGCCTGCGCGCGGCTGGCATTCCGATACGTTTTGTGACCAACACCACTCGCCTGACCGGCGCCACCCTGGTCAACCGGCTGGCGCGCATAGGTCTGGAGGCGCCGCTCCAGCATCTGTTCACGCCCGTGGTCGCGGCCCGCCACTACCTGATCGCCCGCAAGCTGACGCCGCACCTGCTGGTCCATCCCGATATTCAGAGCGAGTTCGCCGACCTGATGGGTCCAACGCCTGGCGCGGTACTGCTCGGCGACGCCGGCCCCAACTTCACCTACGAAGCGCTCAACCGGTGTTTCCGGCTGTTGCTGGACGGTCTGCCGCTGCTGGCGATGGGCTCCAATCGCTATTTTCGCGACGGTGGCGGCTGGAGTCTGGATATCGGTCCGTTCATGACAGCGCTGGAATACGCCGCCGAACTGGATGCGGTGGTGCTCGGCAAACCATCGGCCGACTTCTTTCAGGCCGCGGTCAAAAGCCTCGATCTGCCGCCGCAAGACGTGGTGATGGTCGGCGACGACGCTGAAATGGACGTCCACGGCGCGCTGGCGGCGGGCTTGCGCGGCGTGCTGGTGCGCACCGGTAAATACCGCCCAGGCGACGAGGCCAAGGTCGAGCCGCACGGTGGCCGGGTGTTGGACGATCTGGACGCGGTGGTGGACTACATCCTCTAAAATCAGGTGGATTGCGGGTAGAATCGGCGGCAACGAGATCCGATCAGAGCTTCGGACCGCAATGTCTCATCCAAGACAACAAGGATTGAAACGAATCCCCATGCGCGTTCTGTTCCCCGATATCAAGCCCTATGCCAGCCAGCGCCTGGCCGTGGATAACCCGCACGTCCTGTACGTTGAGGAGTGCGGCAACCCGGATGGCCTGCCGGTTCTGTTCCTGCACGGCGGTCCCGGCGCTGGCTGCGAACCGTTGCACCGGCGGTTCTTCGATCCGCAGCGCTACCGCATCGTACTGTTCGACCAGCGCGGCTGCGGCCAGTCCAGCCCGCATGCCGAACTGCGCGACAACACCACCTGGCATCTGGTGGCGGACATCGAAAAACTGCGCGAACACCTGAACATCGACCGTTGGGTGGTGTTCGGCGGTTCCTGGGGTTCGACGCTGGCGTTGGCCTACGCCGAAACCCACCCGGAGCGGGTACTCGGCCTGATCCTGCGCGGCATTTTCCTGTGCCGGGATCCGGATATTTACTGGTTCTACCAGGACGGGGCCAACCGCTTGTTTCCCGATCTGTGGGAACACTTCCTGGCGCCGATTCCAGCGGCGGAGCGCACCGATCTGCTCCACGCCTATTACCGGCGGCTGACCGGCGGTAACGAGTTGGAACGGTTGCGGGCAGCCAAGGCCTGGTCGACGTGGGAAGGCGCCACGTTGACGCTGGAGAGCAATCCGGTCCTGGTCGAGCAGTTCGGCGAGGTCCGCCGGGCGCTGAGCCTGGCCCGCATCGAGTGCCACTATTTCGTCAATCACTGCTTTATGGAGCCGGATCAACTGCTGCGCGACGCCGGCCGGCTGCGTGGGATTCCCGGCGTCATCGTCCACGGCCGCTACGACGTGGTCTGCCCGCTGGACAACGCCTGGGCCTTGCACCGGGCCTGGCCGGAGGCGGAATTGCGCATCGTCACCCCCGCCGGCCACGCCGCCAGCGAACTGGGCATCGTGGATGCGCTGGTCACCGCCACCCAGGGTTTCGCGGATCGGCTGGCATGATCGGTTTGCTGCAACGGGTCGCTGAAGCACGGGTCACGGTCGATGGCGACCTCGTCGGCGAAATCGGGCCAGGCCTGCTGGCGCTGATCGGCGTCGAGCGCGGCGATGGCGAGCAGCAGGCCGACCGGTTGCTGGAGCGACTGCTGGGCTACCGGGTGTTCGCCGACCCCGAGGGCAAGATGAACCTGAATGTGCGCGAGATCGGCGGTAGCCTGCTGCTGGTTCCGCAGTTCACCCTGGCGGCGGACACCGGCAAGGGCATGCGGCCCAGCTTCGCCCCGGCCGCGCCGCCGGCCGAGGGCGAACGGCTGTTCGCCTATCTGCTCGACCAGGCCCACCGCCAGCACGCGCCGGTCGCCGCCGGTCGCTTCGGCGCCCACATGCGCGTCAGCCTGACCAACGACGGGCCGGTTACATTCTGGCTGCAAACTTCATCCAGGAGTTTGGAGTAGGGCCATGCCCGCTAAATCACCCATTTCAATCAACTACCGCCGAAATCCCCTCGGCCTCATCGTCCTTCGGATTGTTCCATGAGAACCCTCGAAATCTTGCTTGAACGCACCATCCTCCTAAGCCGCTGGCTGCTGGCGCCTATCTATCTGGCGCTGGCAGCCATGCTGATTCTGTTCACAATCAAAGCCTTTCAGGAGGTTTTCCACCTGTTCGCCATCATCACCACCGCCACTGAGGTGGATTTGGTGCTGTCGGTTCTGGCCCTGATCGACATGGCGTTGGTCGCCAACCTGCTGGTGATGGTGATCCTGAGCAGCTACGAGACCTTCGTGTCCAATCTCGATGTGGCCGAGGGGCAGGAGAAGCCGTCCTGGCTGGGCAGGATCGACGCGGCGACCATCAAGATCAAGCTGGCGGTGGCCATCGTCGCCATTTCCTCGATTCACCTGCTGAAGGCGTTCATGACCGCCGTGCAGGGGCAGGAGGATGTATCGCTGTGGAACAACCAGTTATTCTGGCTGGTCATCATCCATCTGACGTTCGTGGTCTCGGCCCTGGGGATGGCGGTGATCGACCGGATCGCCTTCGCCCAGCACCGCAATCACTGAAGATTTAGAGGCTGTATGAGAAAACCCCTTGCCCGCAGGCGGGAGAGGGACAGGGGGAGGGTTGTTTTTCAATCGCTTAGATCGCCAGAGGCTGTACAAAAACGCCTTTTAGCCTCTTAAAGGCTGTGCCGGCCGACCCAGTCGCGGGCGAATTGCCAGGCCACCCGGCCGCTGCGCGAGCCGCGTTGCAAGGCCCAGCGCAGCGCTTCATCGCGGGCCGCTGGGTCCAAACCCGCCGGCCAGCCCAGTTGGCCCAGCCAGTAGGCGACGATGGCCAGGTAGTCGTCCTGACTGAACGGGTGAAACGACAGCCACAGCCCGAACCGTTCCGACAGCGAGATTTTCTCCTCCACCGCTTCGCCGTGATGCAGTTCGCCCTCGACGATCCGGGCATCCTCGTTTTCGCGCAGGTATTCCGGTAGCAGGTGGCGACGGTTGGAGGTGGCGCACAACAACACGTTGTCGGGCGCGGTGCTGATCGAACCGTCCAGCATCGCCTTGAGCGCCTTGTAGCTGGGGTCGTTGGCCTCGAACGACAGATCGTCGCAGTACAGCAGAAACCGCTCCGGGCGGTCGTATAGCGGCTCGACGATGTCCGGCAGGTCGATCAGGTCGTGCTTGTCCACCTCGATCAGTCGCAGGCCCCGGTCGGCGTACTCGTTGAGCAGCGCCTTGATCAGCGAGGACTTGCCGGTGCCGCGCGCGCCCCACAGCAGGACATTGTTGCAGGGGCGACCGGCCAGGAACTGGCGGACGTTGAGGTCCAGCGCCGCCTTCTGACGCTCGATCTGGCGCAGGTCGGCCAGCCGCAAGCGGTGGGGATGCCGCACTATCTGGAGACAGCCGCGTTGACCGAGCCGCCGCCAGCGAAATGCCCGATACCGCGCCCAGTCCAGCGGCTCCGGCGCGGCCGGCAACCGCGTTGCCAGCCGTTCGAGCACGGTGGTCAGCCGTTCGGCCAGCGCCTGGTCCAGCGTCAGCGTCAGCGGCGTCACGTCGCTAGCGGCTCATCACCAGCGTGCCGCCGGCGCCGCCCAGCACGATCAGATCGGCGACGATGCGGGCGCTTTCCTCCAGCGCCGCGTCCGGAATTACGCTGTCCTTGCCTTCCGGGATTTCATCGCCGGTCTTGAGCGGCGGCAATCCCTTAGCAGTGCGATAGCGGTTCTCGCGCTCTCGCTGCCAGGTTTCGATCTGATCCCGCTCGATGCGGCGCTGGCTTTCCAGCAGCGACACCGTGGTCTTGTCCCGCTGCTGCCGGGTGAATTCGAGATCGCGCAGGAACGCCTGATAGTCGGGATCGCCGGCAGCTCGCGCCTGGTGTCGCCGCGTCAGTTCTGGCGCCAGGGCCAGGATTCCACGGTCGCCACGATAGCGGGTGGCGGCGATTTCGTCCCAGGGCAGGGCATTCTTCTGGGCGCTCTCGCCGACTTCCTTGCTGTCCACCACCGAGGGAATGGCAATATCCGGTCGAACGCCGCGGTGCTGCGTGCTGCTGCCGTTCACCCGGTAGAACTTGGCGATGGTCAGCTTCAACTGGCCCTGCGGGTTCTTGGCCCCGGTAAACCGGTTCAGATCGACCAGGGTCTGTACCGTGCCCTTGCCGAAGGTCGGATCACCGATGACGAGACCGCGGCCATAATCCTGGATGGCGCCAGCGAAAATTTCCGAGGCCGAGGCGCTGGCATGATCCACCAGCACCACCAGCGGTCCGCTGTAGGCCTGACCGGATTCGCTATCCTTTTCGATCTCCACGCCGCCACCCACATTGCGCACCTGCACCACCGGCCCGTCCCCGATGAACAGACCGGTCAGATCCACCGCTTCCTGCAGGGAACCGCCGCCGTTTTCGCGCAGATCCAGCACCAGTCCGTCCACCTTGTCGTTCAGCTCGTTCAGCAGGCGCCGGACATCGCGGGTGGTGCTGCGGTAGTTGGGATCGCCGCGCCGGGCGGCGTCGAAGTCGCTGTAGAACGCCGGGATGGTGATGACGCCGATCCGCAGATCCCGACCGTCGGCGCTGCGGATCGCTTTGGTCTCGCTCTTGGCGGCCTGCTTTTCCAGCTTGATGGTGTCTCGTACCAGCCGCACGGTTTTTTCCGCCGCCGTCGCGCCGGCCTTGCCCGGCAGCACCTTCAGGCGCACCACCGTACCGCGCTGACCGCGGATGCGGTCCACCACATCGTCCAGCCGCCAGCCCACCACGTCGAGCCAGGGATCATTGTCGCCCTGCGCCACCGCGACAATCTTGTCGCTCGGCTTGATCTGCTGACTGAGATCGGCGGGACCCCCGGTCACCAGTTCGACCACCGTCACCATCTCTTCGTCCATCCGCAGCACGCAGCCGATACCCTCCAGCGACAGCCGCATCTGGATGTTGAAATTCTCGGTGTTGCGCGGCGAGAAATAGGCGGTATGCGGATCAAAGGCCTGGGCGACCGCGTTCATGTACAACTGGAACACGTCGTCGCTGGTGGTTTGCTGGGCTTGTCGCAGGCGGTTGTCGTAACGCTTGACCAGCAGTTCGCGGGCGGCGGCCCGGTCCTTGCCGGACAGCATCAGCGTCAACATCTCGTGCTTCAGCCGTCGGCGCCAGAAATCGTCCAGTTCGGCCGAGTTCTTGGCCCAGGGCGCGTTCTTGCGGTCCACCTCCAGCGACTCGTTCACGTCGAAGCGGAAGTCCTGCTGGAGCAGGGCCTGGATCCGGGCGGTCCGCTCCGCCAACCGGCGCAGATAGATGTTGAACAGGTCGTAGGCCGGCTGCAAATCGCCCTTCCTCAGCGCATCGTCCAGGGTATCGCGGTACTTCTCGAAACCGGCGATGTCGCCAGCCAGAAAGTAGGCGCGGCCGAAATCGAGATCGTCGAGATACGTGGTCAGGACCAGCGCGGACAACCGGTCGTCCAGCTTGCTCTGCCGGTAATGGTGCCGGGACAACAGCTCGGCGATGGTCTTGTCGAGCGTGGTTTGCCGGGCGGTCGGGGCCAAGGCCGCGACGGCGACGTCCGCGCCGACCGGTTCGGCCGGTTTGGCGAACGCCACCGTCAGGCTCAGCGCGAGAATCAGCGGCCACAGGGCCAGGGACTTGGGGATTCGGAGATTACGCATGATGCTTCTCGACAGGAACGCGCTTCGACGCGCCACCCGGTCCGGCCATCCCCTCAAGACGAGGCGGGATGGACCAGGATGACATCGGTGGCGACCGGTTGTTTGCCGTTCGGTTCGGCCAGGGTAAATTCAAAGATATGGTTGCGGGAAGGCAACTTCATCACGTTGAAGCCATCCGGAAGGCTGGAATCGTGGAAAAACGCCGTCCGATATGGGGAGTCGGCATCGCGCGAGTCGGTCTTCCACAGATACGGCGACAGCTTGACCAGAAACCGCATGAAACCAAAGCTCTTGTTGTCGTCGTGGTGATAGCAGTAGCCACGCACCCGCGACCCCATCGCCCCCCAGGCCGGCGCGAAATAATCATCGCCGCGGGTCGGCAGCAGGCCCGGCACCAGGTAGCCGGATACGAACATGTCCGATTCCCGGCGCAACTCCTCGGACACGTTATCGAACGCCAGAGTTTCCACCCGGCAGCCCTTGTTCTGCAGGGCGCGCACCACTTGCACGAAATCGCCATCGCCGGTCGCCAGCAGCACCCGGTCCAGGTTTTCCGATTGCAGCAGCACATCCACGGCCATGTCGAGATCAGCGTTGGCCTTGCCGTAGCGGTTGCCGGCTTCGTCTTGGAACCATTTGACCCGCTTTTCGATGACTTTGTAACCGAGTTCGCGCAAGGCCGACTGATAGGCGCGCGCCTTATCCCGATAGACCGCGTTGGTTTCAGCGCGTTCCTCATCGTAGGTCAGATAAACATTCAACCGTAGTGGTTCGGCATGATCACGGCAAGCAAACTCGCGCAAGACGTCATATTGCATGCGCTGCCCACCGTTGCGAGAAATATTGGCGGCGTCTACATAAACGCCAACCTTGGCATGAGATTTAAGAATAACGGTCATATGTCTTTTCTAATATCCAGTCTAATGAAGGGCGCCTTGCGCCCGTTAGCCATCCGCGCGCGGATGGGCCGGATATTATGACAAAATCACCGCCGCCACACCGTGCTTTTTAGAACGCCGTGTCCAGAAGCCACGCCGCCAAGCCCACCTTGGCAACGGCGATGGAATCATGGATCTGGCGGATTCGTGGAGTCCCGCCTAAAGAAAACGGGCGGCCATGGGCCGCCCGTTGGGCATCCGCCCGACGTTCGGGGATTAGCCGTTCGCCCGCGATTCCAGAATCTCGACGGCAGGCAGCACCTTGCCCTCCAGGAACTCCAGGAACGCGCCGCCGGCGGTGGAGATGTAGGACACCTTGTCGTAGATGTCGTACTTCTGAATGGCCGCGATGGTATCGCCGCCGCCGGCCAGGGTGAAGGCCTTGGTATTGGCAATCGCCATGGCGACGGTCTTGGTGCCCGCGCCGAACTGGTCAAATTCAAAGACGCCGACCGGGCCATTCCACACCACGGTACCGGCCTTCATGATGATGTCGGCCAGTTCCTGGGCGCTCTTGGGGCCGATGTCGAAGATCATGTCGTCATCGCTCACCGCGTTGGCGTCTTTCTGCACCGCCGGCTCGGCGGCGTCGAATTTCTTGCCGCAAACCACATCGACCGCAATGGGAATGGTCGCGCCCCGGGCGGTCATTTTCGTCATCAGCGCCTGGGCAGTGGGCACCAGATCATCCTCGCACAACGACTTGCCGACGTTCTTGCCGGTGGCCTTGAGGAAGGTGTTGGCGATGCCGCCGCCGACCACCATCTGGTCGACTTTTTCGGACAGGCTTTCGAGCACGGTCAGCTTGGTCGAGACCTTGGAGCCGCCGACGATGGCGACCATGGGGCGGGCCGGCTTGGCCAGCGCCTTGGTCAGCGCGTCGAGTTCCTCGGTCAGCAGGATGCCGGCGCAGGCGACCGGCGCGAACTTGGCGACGCCGTGCGTGGAGGCTTCGGCGCGATGGGCGGTGCCGAAGGCGTCCATGACGAAGATGTCGCACAGAGCGGCGTATTTCTTTGCCGTCTCTTCAACGTTCTTCTTTTCGCCCTTGTTGACACGGCAGTTCTCTAACAGAACCACTTCGCCATTGGCGACTTCAAAGCCGCCGTTAACCCAGTCGCGGATCACCCGAACCGGCTTGCCCAGCTTGGCGGCCATCACGTCGGCGACCGGCTTGAGCGAGTCTTCTTCGGAGAATTGGCCTTCGGTGGGACGGCCCAGATGGGAGGTGACCATCACCTTGGCGCCGGCCTTCATCGCAAATTCGATGGTGGGCATCGAGGCGGTGATGCGGGCGTCGGAAGTGACTTTGCCGTCCTTGACCGGAACATTGAGATCGGCGCGGATGAACACCCGCTTGCCGGCGAGATCCAGATCGGTCATGCGCTTGACGTTCATGATTTTTATTCCTCCAAATAAAACCCCCGTCCGGCTTGGCGCGGGGCCAGGGCGGCGGGGGCGGGTGGTTTCAACTCAGCAAGGAACCGCCACGGCGTGGCGACCGCTTACTTGGCAATGACGCGGACCATCTCCAGAACCTTGCAGGAGTAGCCCCATTCGTTGTCGTACCAGGCCACGACCTTGACGAAGGTGTCGTCCAGCGCGATGCCAGCGTCGGCGTCGAACGTGGAGGTGCAGACCTCGCCACGGAAGTCGGTGGCGACCACTTTGTCCTCGGTATAGCCCAGCACGCCCTTCATCGCGCCTTCGGAAGCGGCTTTCATCGCCGCGCAGATGTCCTTGTAGCTGGCGGGCTTGTTCAGCTCCACGGTCAGGTCGACCACGGATACGTCGGAGGTGGGTACGCGGAAGGCCATGCCGGTGAGCTTCTTATTCAGCTCGGGGATGACCACGCCGACGGCCTTGGCGGCTCCGGTCGAGGACGGGATGATGTTCTCCAGGATGCCGCGCCCGCCGCGCCAATCCTTGTTGGAGGGACCGTCAACCGTCTTCTGGGTGGCGGTGGCGGCGTGGACGGTGGTCATCAGGCCGCGCTTGATGCCCCAGGTGTCGTTCAGCACCTTGGCGATCGGAGCCAAGCAGTTGGTGGTGCAGGAGGCGTTGGAGATGATGGTCTGGCCGGCGTAGGTCTTGTCGTTGACGCCGTAGACGAACATCGGGGTGTCGTCCTTGCTGGGCGCGCTCTGGATGACTTTCTTCGCGCCGGCGGCGATATGCTTCTGGCAGGTTT
>WBZP01002915.1_pt1 | contig 19230 bp, 18 predicted proteins | sample 5204301 | NCBI WGS metagenome assembly WBZP01 (sample SAMN12412401, study PRJNA552823) | activated sludge metagenome | isolation source: activated sludge from nitrification reactor of wastewater treatment plant... | place: USA: Pennsylvania | collected 2017 | reverse complement strand
GACGACCGGGGGGGGGGTCTCGTCGTACGCGCCCTGCTCGCGCTGCTTGTCTTGAGCTATGTCGAAGGGCTCGACGACCGATTCCCGTTGGTTGAGCACCCCGCCGTCGGTTGAGCACCCCGCTGTCGGTTGAGCACCCCGCCGTTGGTTGAGCACCCCGCCGTCGGTTGAGCTTGTCGAAACCACGGCCCCTCCGGCCGGGGCAACTAGTCCTTGCGCAACACCGGGCGGAGTTTGTCCAAGACCCCTGCGTCTTCAATGGTCGAGGGCACGGTTGGGTCGCCGCCGTCGGCGATCTCACGCATGGTTTTGCGCAGGATCTTGCCCGACCTGGTCTTCGGCAGGCCGCCGACGATCTCGACTTCCTTGAATGACGCCACGGCGCCAATCTGCTCGCGGACCATGCGCACCAGGTCGCGGCGGATCTGTTCGGGATCAGTCTCGACGCCGGACTTGAGCACGATAAAGCCGCGCGGCATCTGGCCCTTGAGCGAGTCAGCCACACCGATCACCGCACATTCGGCCACGTCGTGGTGGGTGGAGATCACTGCCTCCATCGACCCGGTAGAGAGGCGGTGTCCGGCCACGTTGATCACGTCGTCGGTACGGCCCATCACATAGACATAGCCGTCGGCATCGACGAAGCCGCCATCGCCGGAGAGGTAGTAGCCGTCGTACACCGACAGGTACGACGACACGTAGCGCCCGTCGTCACCCCATAGCGTCGGCAGCGTGCCAGGCGGCATCGGCAGTTTGAGGCAGATCGCGCCTTCGACGTCGGGTCCAACCTGCGCGCCTTGGTCGTCGAGGATCTCGATCCGATAGCCAGGCACGGCCACCGACGGCGACCCGGGCTTGATCGGCAGCGGCGACCCGTTGCGAGTCATCCCCCGCAGGTTCGCGGCGATCGGCCAGCCCGTCTCGGTCTGCCACCAGTTGTCGACTACGGGTACGCCGAGCATGGCGGTGGCCCACTCCCAGGTGTCGGGGTCGAGTCGCTCCCCGGCGAGGAAGAGGGTCTCCAGCGTCTCGGTGCCCTGGAGCAGAGTGCCGTTGGGGTCGTCCTTCTTGATCGCCCTGATCGCGGTCGGGGCCGTGAAGAGCGCCTTGACTCCGTAGTCGTGAATCACCCGCCAGAAGGTGCCCGCGTCGGGGGTGCCGACCGGCTTGCCTTCGAAGATCACGCTCGTAGCGCCGTTGATCAGGGGCGAGTAGACGATGTAGGAGTGTCCGACCACCCAGCCGACGTCGGAGGCCGCCCACCACACGTCACCGGCTTGGCAGCCATAGATGTTGGGCAGCGACCACGCCATCGCCACTGCGTGACCGCCGTTGTCGCGGACGATGCCTTTGGGCTTCCCCGTCGTACCCGAGGTGTAGAGGATGTAGAGCGGATCTGTCGCGGCGACTTCGACGCAGTCGGCGGGAGTGGCGGCTTGGATCACGTCGTCCCAGTCGTGGTCGCGCCCGGGGATCAGGTCAGCGGTCACCTCCGGTCGCTGCTTGAGTACGACGGCAGCAGGCTTGTGCTCGCTCAACTCGATCGCAGCATCCACAAACGGCTTGTAGGCGATCGTGCGACCGGGCTCGATGCCGCAACTGGCAGTCACGATCACCTTGGGCGTGGCGTCGTCGATGCGGATCGCGAGTTCGTTGGGCGCGAACCCTCCGAACACCACCGAGTGCACCGCACCAATCCGTGCACAGGCCAGCATGGCGACGACCGCCTCGGGGATCATCGGCATGTAGATGACCACCCGGTCGCCCTTGTCGACGCCCAGATCGCGTAGCACCCCACCGAAGGCGGCGACATGGTCGAGCAGTTCGGCGTAGCTGATCTTGCGCTTGGCGCCGGTCACGGCACTGTCGTAGATCAGCGCGGTGCGGTCGCCGTACCCAGCGATCACGTGGCGGTCCAGGGCGTTGTAGCAGGTGTTGAGGGTGCCGTCGGGATACCAGCGGTAGAACGGCTTGCGGCTCTCATCAAGCACCTCGGTGGGCGCCTTGATCCAGTCGATCAGCGCAGCGGCCTCGCCCCAGAAGCCCCGGGGGTCTGTGATTGACCGCTCGTAGGTTGCGTCGTAGTCAGCCATAGGCCCACTGTGCCGCGCAGAAGTGAGCCCCGTCACGCCTTGGTACGACGAAAGGCCGATCCAACCCGGTGAGCGGACTCAGCCCAGGTTGAGCAGGCGACTGATCCAGAACGTGACCACACTGACCGTGGCCGCAAGCACGGTGCCCCATGCCATGTCGATCGGCACGATCGAGGCCGCGAACCCCTTGAGCACGGCGAGGTTGGTCAGGTCCCAGGTGGCATAGGTGACCAATCCGAAGAAGGCCCCGGCGCCCAGAGCATAAGCCCATGACCCCTGAGCCACGGCGGGATGGATCACGAAGAAGACCAGACCCGCGATGAAGATCGCGTAGAACAGCACGGCGGCGCCCTTGTTGGGCGAGTCGGCGAGCATGTGGCCGAGGCGGTCGTCGTACAACTTCTTGCCGACCTGCGACAGCCACAAGAAGTCCACGATCGTGAACACGATCGCTGCGATGATGTAGTGGCTGATCCAGGTGATCATCGAGATACCTCCGGGGTGCGGGTCCACAGCAGGAGTACTACGGCAGCAGCAATCGCCGCCGCAACTCCCACGATCGTCGAGTTGGGTTGATCGGTGAGGCGACCGACAGCAATCCAAGCCAGCCCCCAGGCAGCAGCGAGGGCGACAGCGAGACGACGGCCGGTTTGGCGCAGCACGACCGCGATCACACCGACCGCAACGGCGATCACGAGCACGGCCACGATCTGGTTGGCAGTGCGGCCGAGGTCAACCCCGGATTCGACCAGAGTTGCGGTGATGTTGGCGCACGTGGCCACAGCGACCCATCCCAGGTAGAGCCCGAACGTGCCGTCGACGACCAAGTGGTCAAGGGTGTTGTTGGCCGGGGCGAGCCGTTGGACGAGCAGTCCGAGTGTGATCACCAGCGCGAGGATGACCACGACGCTGGCCCATAGCCAGCCTTGCTGGGTGACCAGCAGCCAGGCCGCGTTGAGCACCATCGAGATGGCGGCCAGGCCCCCAGTTGCGCGGAAGCGTGGGTCGCTCGTCCGACTCGGCAGCCACTGCACCACGGTGTAGGCGGCCAAGCCGAGATAGATCACCGACCAGATCGAGAACGCCGGCCCCAGCGGAGCGAGCAACGTCGCGTCAGCGGCCAGCGCACCACCTGAGGACTCCTCGACTCGTTCGCCCAGCACCCCCATACCGACCAAGGTGCCGAACACGCAGGCAATCTCCGCCAGGGTGACGACGATGCGTCGGGTCAGGTCGTTCATGCCGCCAATGATCAGACGCCTGTCGAAGGTTTGTCTAAGTCGTGTCTAACCTTGGCGACCGTCGGTTGGCCCCCACCCGTCGGTTGAGCCGGCGGCGTAGCCGCCGAGTCGAAACCATGCCCCCGTCGGTGAGCCCCACCCGTCGGTTGAGCCGGCGGCGTAGCCGCCGAGTCGAAACCATGCCCCCGTCGGTGAGCCCCACCCGTCGGTTGAGCCGGCGGCGTAGCCGCCGAGTCGAAACCACGGTCGACTCGCGCGGCAAAGCACCCCACAATGCCCCAGTGACTCCTCGACTGGTGCTCGATGAAGCGGTGTTGGCCGACAACATCGCCCGCATGGCTCGGCGTACGACGCAAGCAGGGCTGGCCCTTCGGCCCCACGTCAAAACCCACAAGTGCTTGGAGATCGCCGACTTGCAGCGAGCGGCCGGTGCCGAGGGGATCACGGTGGCCACCGTTTCGGAGGCAGAGATCTTCGCCGAGGCGGGCCACGATGACGTGTTTATCGCCTACCCGCTCTGGCTCGATGCCGAACGAGCGGCTCGGCTTCGGAGGCTCAGTGCGCAGGTCCGGATCCTGATTGGGTGCGATTCGATCGAGGCAGGCCGCCAGATCGCCGCTTCCCGAGCCCGGGTAGAGGTGCTTCTCGAGGTGGATTCAGGCCATCGCCGCAGCGGCGTTGCGCCGGAGCACTCGGGACAGTTGGCATTTCGGCTTCACGAGCTAGGCCTCAATGTGGTCGGCGTCTTCACTTTCCCCGGTCACTCCTACGCCCGGGATCGGAGAAGAGCCGCAGCCCAACAGGAGCAAGCGGCGCTTGCTGCGGCTGCGGCCAGCCTCCGCGAACACGGGATCGAGCCACAGGTGATCAGTGGCGGCTCCAGCCCGAGCGCGGCGTACGTCGGTAGCGGCCTCACCGAGTTCCGCCCCGGTGCCTACGTATTCAACGACGCCCAGCAGTGGGAGTTGGGCGCCTGCTCCCGCGAGCAGATCGCGCTGTGGGCGGAGGCAACGGTGGTCAGTCACGCGGGCGGCCGACTGATCCTCGATTCGGGAAGCAAAGTGTTGGGCGCCGATCGAGCCGCCTACGCGACTGGATTCGGGCGCCTACTCGACTACCCCGAAGCACGGATCGTGCAGTTAAGCGAACATCACGCAGTCGCGGAGTTGGCGGGGCCTCTGCCTCAACTGGGCGAGCAGGTGCGCGTCGTACCCAACCACTGCTGCAACGCGGTCAACCTCGCCGACGTACTCCACCTCACCATGGGTGCCACTTGGCCAGTCGCCGCCCGCAACTGCAACGACTAGCCGACCAGCAGCAACAGTTTGCCGGTGGTGGCCCGTGACTCCAACGCTGTGAAGGCTGCCGCGGCGTCGGTCACCGGATAGCGACCCCCGATGGTGAGTTTCAGGTCCTCCGAGGCGAGCCAGCCAAACAGGTCATCGGTACGACGGCGCAACTCCTGCGGCGTGCGGGTGTAGTGCACGGCAGTCGGACGGGTCACGTAGAGGGACCCCATCGGATTGAGCCGGGGGATCTCCAACAGTGGCGGGTGGCCGCTGGCGGCGCCGAAGCTGACCAGGATTCCGCGGGTACGCAATGAGGCCAGACTGTCTTCGAAGGTGGTGAGGCCGACGCCGTCGTAGGCGGCCGCGACCCCTTCACCGCCGGTGAGCGCCCGCGCCTGGGCGGCAACATCGTCATAACCGATCACGTGGTCGGCGCCGGCCCAGCGGGCCAACTCCGCCTTGGCAGGAGTGGACACGGTGGCGATCACCGTGGCGCCGCGCAGTTTGGCGATCTGGGTGAGCAGGAGTCCGACTCCGCCAGCGGCGGCGTGGATCAACACTGCGTCGCCCGGCTGGATCGGGTAGGTGTCGACGGCCAAGTAGTGCGCGGTGACGCCTTGCAGCAGCACGGCTGCGGCGGCTTGGTCGTCCACCTCATCGGGGATGGGTACGGCGGAGTCGGCCGCCACTACGGCGTACTCCGCGAACGCCCCCTGACAGCCGGTCAGCCAGCCGACCCGCTGACCGAGACTAAAGTCGGCAACCCCTTCGCCGATCTCGGTGACGGTGCCAACGCCTTCAACCCCAGCCACAAACGGCGCGGCCACCGGAGTACCACCACGGCGTTGGTAGGCGTCGAGGAAGTTGACCCCGGCAACGCTGACCTTGACCTGGATCTGGCCTGGACCGGGTGCCGGGGTCGGCACCTCGGTCCAGGCGTAGACCTCAGGACCCCCGTGCTGGGAAACCAGCAATCCGTGCATCAGACCTCAGGGGTGTGAGAGAGCGCTTCGTCGGCCGCGGCCTGGGAGAATTCGTCGGCTTCGAGCTTGCCCGCCATGTAGTCGGCGTAGGCGCCGAGTTCGAGCAGACCGTGACCGGACAGACCGACCACGATCACCTTCTCCTCGCCACTGTCCTTGCAGGCCAGTGCCTCGCGGCGAGCCTGGGCGAGAGCGTGTGACGACTCCGGAGCCGGGACGAAACCCTCGGTGCGAGCGAACTCGACCGCAGCCTCGAAGCACTCCACTTGGTGGATCGCCGAGCCCTCGATCCAGCCCTCGTGCACTGCGTGCGAAACCAACGGCGCCATGCCGTGGTAGCGCAGACCGCCGGCGTGAATCGGCGAGGGCACGAAGTCGTGGCCGAGGGTGTACATCTTCATCAACGGGGTCATCCCGACGGTGTCGCCGAAGTCGTAGCGGTATTCACCCTGGGTGATGGTCGGGCACGAGGCCGGCTCGACGGCGATGATCCGCGGGTCGGATTCACCGGTGAACTTGCCGCGCAAGAACGGGAACGCCAACCCGGCGAAGTTCGACCCACCACCGGCGCAGCCGATCACGATGTCGACCTTGTTTTCGCCAGCTTTCGCCAATTGCAGTAGGGCTTCCTCGCCGATGATGGTCTGGTGCATCAACACGTGGTTGAGCACCGAGCCCAGCGCGTACTTCGTGTCCTCGTTCTGGGCAGCCACTTCGACGGCCTCGGAGATCGCGATGCCCAGCGAACCGGTGTGGTCCTCGGGGAACGACTTGCCAGCCTCGGTCAGGCGGCTCGGGGAGCGGTGCACCTTGCCGCCGAAGACTTCGATCAACGTACGCCGCTGCGGCTTGCCGTCGAAGGAGATGCCGACCTGCCAGATCTCGCACTCCATGCCATAGAGGGCGCAGGCGTATGACAACGCGGTGCCCCACTGCCCAGCGCCGGTCTCGGTGGTGAGGCGACGGATGCCGTGCAAGGAGTTGTAGTAGGCCTGCGGCACCGAGGTGTTGACCTTGTGCGATCCAGCCGGTGAGACGCCTTCGTTCTTGTAATAGATCCGAGCCGGCGTACCAAGCTTCTTCTCCAACGCGTGGGCGCGGTAGAGGGGCGAGGGCCGCCACTGCTTGTAGACGTCGCGCACGGCCTCAGGGATCTCCACCCATCGATCCTGGGTGACTTCTTGCATGATCAGTTCGATCGGGAAGAGCGGGGCCAGGTCGTCAGGACCGACCGGCTCCTTGGTTCCCGGGTGCAACGGCGGCGGTGCCGGCACCGGAAAATCGGCGTTGATGTTGTACCAATGCGTCGGCATCTCCGACTCGTCGAGAACGAACTTGTGCTGCTGCTCAGCCATGAACCCCTCCTGGATCGAAACCTTGCTCGCACCATAGGCGCTCAATGTGTCCCCCGTCACGTCCTTGAGGCTTGAAACATCTTCACGACCTCCCCGTTGATTGAGCAGCCCGCAACCATCTCTCCGTTGAGCAGCCCGCAACCACCTCTCGGTTGAGCAAGCCCGCAACCACCTCTCGGTTGAGCAAGCCCGCAACCACCTCTCCGTTGAGTAGCCCGTATGCGCCTCCCCGTTGAGCAGCCCGTATGCGCCTCCCCGTTGATTGAGCAGCCCGCGGAGCGGGCGTGTCGAAATCACAGTTCCGGTCCGGGGGTTTCGACACGCCGCCCTGCGGGCGGCTGCTCAACCAGCGGTGGAGGATTTGCGCGGGCGGCTGCTCAACCAGCGGTGGGGGATTTGCGCGGGCGGCTGCTCAACCAGCGGTGGGGGACTTGTGCGGGTGGCTGCTCAACCAGCGGTGGAGGATTTGCGCGGTCGGCTCAACCAGCGGTGGGGGACTTGCGCGGGCGGCTGCTCAACCAGCGGTGGAGGATTTGCGCGGGCGGCTGCTCAACCAGCGGTGGGGGACTTGCGCGGCCGGCTCAACCAGCGGTGGGGGACTTGCGCGGGCGGCTGCTCCTCCCGGTAGTGCCGCCAGCTATAGGCGATCGTGCCCAAGGCGATCAGCGCCGACAGGAAGAGGCTGCAGGCAGTGCCCCAGCCACCAGGTAGCCACCACTTCTCGTGAAACGGCCACCACAGCGGCGCGGGTGGGTTGATCAAGAACAGCGCCCCCATCGCGATCAGTACGCCGGCGCCAAACAGGCCCACCACGAGCCGCCACGTGCTGCGCACCGACTCTTTGGCCGCGATGATGGCGCGCTCCTTGATCGGTTCGACGCGGCGCTCGGCCCAGGCATATTGCTGAGACAACAGGGCCAGTCCACCAAACAGCATCAGCAGGCCCGGACCGGGCAGCACGAGGGCCACGATTCCGGCCGCGACCAGGGTCCAGCCGATGATCTCCAGGATCACCCTCTTGGTGTGCCGCGCCAGTGACATGGGGCAACTCTGCCAGCCCCATCCACGCAGCGAGGAAGCCTAGGCGAGGCGGGCGCCCACTTCCTGCAAGGTCGAGGCCAGATCTGCGTCCACGCGGTGGCTGGCGAGATCGTCTGCCCGAGTCGTTCCGCGAGTGATGATCACGATCGGGGTCGCGCGGGCGGCCGCGCGACGTACGAAGCGAAGGCCGCTCATCACTGCCAGCGAGCTGCCCAACACCACCAAGGCATCGGCAACGTCAGTGAGCGCGGAGCACAGGTCCACACGAGCGGCCGGCACCGAGTCGCCGAAGAAGACGACGTCGGGTTTGAGCAGGTCAGCCCCGCAGGCAGCGCAGAGCGGGACCCGAAAAGACTCGGTCTGGATCTGGTTCAGACCGACATCGCCGTCGGGTCGAATGTCGCTGCTCTTGTTGGCGTCTGCGAAGTCGGGGTTGTCGGCGCGCATCTGGGCGTCGACCTCCAGCCGAGTGAACGCCGCATTGCACTGCAGGCAGATCACTCGGCCCAGCGATCCGTGCAGTTCGACGACGTCGTCGGTGCCGGCGCGTTGGTGCAGCCCGTCGACGTTCTGGGTGATCACGTGCCCGAGATGTCCAGCGCGCTGGAGCCGGGTCACAGCCAGATGCGCGGCATTGGGCTGGGTCAGCCGCAGGTGCTGCCAGCCAACATACGAACGGGCCCAATAGCGCCGCCTGGCCTCGGTAGAACTCACGAACTCTGAGTGCTGCATCGGGGTGACTCGCCGCTGCCCGTCCGGTCCGCGGTAGTCGGGGATTCCTGAGTCTGTGCTCATCCCCGCTCCGGTCAGGACCAGGGCTTTGCTGCCGGTCAGGGTGGCGGCTATCTCGTCGAGCACCTGGCCATTGTCGGCTAGATGGATGCGAACCCGTCAGGATGGACCTGTGATGGACGACTTTGAAGCTCTCGACCGCAGCGCGCAGGTCTGGCGCGACGCGCTCGCCGTGCTGCCCGAAGATCTGTCTGCGGACTCCTACATCGAGACCTGGACGCTCGCGGACCTGGTCAACCACGTGCATGGCGGGGGCATCCGCTATCGGATGTACGTCGAGGGGCCGGACCCCGAGCTAGTCCAGGCCACCCGGACTGCAGACCACACTGTGCCTTCTCCGGTTGAGGTCTTCGACGCCAGCCAAAAGGCTTTGCGCGATGCTCTGGCGCCCCATCCCGGCGAGACCGTGCCCCATCCCGCGCTGACCATGTCGACCGAACAGTTGCTGCGGTTGCGTTGCCTCGAACTGACGGTGCACGCCTGGGATATCGCCAAGAGCGTGTCCCTCGACGGAGTCGAGGTCTGTCCGATGCCACTCGACCTCGCCCAATGGGTGGCCACCGAAATGGTGGACTCGTTGGCCGGACTGCGCGGACAGGGCTACTTCGTCGAACCAGTGGGCGAACCGCTCGATGACCAACGCGCCGAACTACTCCGACTCTGTGGGCGCGGCTGATGCGCGCCCTAGTCCGACCGCCCAGCCCTCGACTAGCCGAGGGGCTGCTCACTCACCAGGAGCGGGTGTCGGTCGATGCGGAGTTGGCGCTGCGACAGTGGCATGACTACACCGACGCGCTATGCGCCCACGGGTGGGAACTGGAGTGTTTGCCAGCTCTCGACGACGCCCCTGATGGGGTATTCGTCGAGGACACCATGGTGGTGCGCGGCGACCTAGCCGTGATCACCAGACCGGCGCACCCGAGTCGGCAGATCGAGATCGACAGCGCGCGTGAGGGGGTCAGCCGTCTCGGCTACCGCCTCGCCGAGATCACTCATCCCGGCTATTTGGAGGGCGGCGACGTGCTCAGCGTGCCCGGCGGACCGACGTACGCCGGACTGACGACGCGCACCAACCGCGAGGGGATCGCGCAGTTGTCGGAGTTGCTGGCCACCGAGGTAATCGCGGTTCCTTGCGAGAAGGTGCTGCATCTCAAAACCGCTGTGACTGCGCTGCCCGATGGCACCGTGATCGGCTATCCGGATCTGGTGGACGACGCCTCAGTGTTTGAGCGGATCATGGCGGTGCCGGAACCGTCCGGGGCGCATGTCGTGCGTCTGGGCGAGGGACGGCTCCTCATGGCCGCCAGCGCCCCCAAGTCGGCCGCCCTTTTCGCTGGTCTGGGCTTCGAGCCGGTGTTGGTCGACATCTCCGAGTTCGAGAAGTTAGAGGGCTGCGTCACCTGCTTGTCGGTGCGCCTGCGCCCCGTCGGTTGAGAGCTCACTGCCGTCGGTTGAAGAGCTCGCTCCCGTCGGTTGAAGAGCTCGCTCCCGTCGGTTGAAGGGCTCGCTCCCGTCGGTTGAAGGGCTCGCTCCCGTCGGTTGAGAACTCACTCCCGTCGGTTGAGCTTGTCGAAACCACGGGGGGCTCGTCGTACCCGAGCTTCGCTCGCTGGTGGATCGGGGCCTGGGGCGGCTGGGGGTTAGACCGTGGTGTGGGTGCGCTCCCAGGCCCCGTAGCCCCCCAGGATGTCGGAGACGTCGGTGAATCCGCGCTGGCGGAGCAGGCTGGCGGCGACGCTGGAGCGCCAGCCGCCAGCGCAATACACGACCACCGGACGATCGTCTTCCAGCTCTTGAGAACGACGTGCCAACTCCGCCAGCGGGATATGCGCAGCACCCGGGATCATGCCGGCGGCCACCTCCCCGGCGTTGCGTACGTCGACGATCTGGACCCCCGCCTCCGCGAGGGCTTGGTCGGCCTGCTGGACCGTCAATCGACTTGCACGCACGACCTGGTCTGGGTGGTCAATGAAGTAGGCCTCGGGGGAGGGGATGTAGCCGATCACGTTGTCGAAACCGATTCGGGCAAACCGCACCGCTACGTCCTGCTCGGCACCTTCGGGCGCCACCAGAATCACGGCGTCTTCTGGTTGCAGCACCATGCCGACCGTCTCGGCCATCCGGCCGTCTGCGGGCACGTTGATCGAGCCCCGGAGGAACCCGGTGGCGAACTCGGCGTTGTCGCGGGAGTCGTGGATGATAGCGCCGTCGGCAAGCGCTGCGGCCACCTCCTCGGGTGACAGCGCCGGGATTGCAGCGTCGGTGTCACGGACCTCGCGGTCGCGGCGGTTGAGGAGGGCGTCGTAGACGAAGTACTCCGGTGCTGTGGGCTGCCCCTCGGTGACCACATCGATGAACTCCTGCTCGCTCATCGGCTGGCAGGCGTAGTTGAAGAGGCGCTGCTGTCCGATCGTGGATTGGCGCTCTGTCGAGAGGTTCTTGCCGCAGGCCGAGCCCGCGCCGTGCGCCGGAAAGACCCGTACGGCGTCGGGCAGTCCCATCAATTTGGTGTGGATCGAGTGATAGAGCATCTTGCCGAGTTCTTCAGCGGTGACCCCGATCGAGGCCAACAGGTCGGGCCGGCCAACGTCGCCGATGAAGAGCGCATCACCGGTGAGCACTCCATAGGCCACTTCATCATCGGCGTGCTCGAAGACCAGCACCGAAATCGATTCGGGGGTGTGGCCGGGTGTGGTCATGATCTCCAAGGTCACATCGCCGAGGCTGATCCGCTCACCGTCGGCCAGGGAGCGGATCTCGAAGTCGGCTTGGGCGGCCTCGCCGTAGCCGATCCAGGCGCCGGTCTCGCGGGCCAACTCAAGGTGACCGGAGAGGAAGTCGGCGTGGAAGTGGGTGTTGATCACACCGATAATCCTCAGGCCCTGGTCGGCCGCATCGGCAAGGTATTCGGCCACGTCGCGGCGCGGGTCGACCACGACGGCCTGTCCAGTGGTCTCGTCGCCGATCAGGTAGGAGGCCTGGGAGAGACAGTCGAGGTAGTACTGCGTGAAGATCATCGGCTCACTCCTGGTCGTTCGTTGGCGTACCCGGGGTGAAGAGCCCGGACAGGTGGACAAATATACCCACGGGGGTATCGTGTTCAAGTCTCTCACTGCGCAGCGTAGGTCGAGGGTCGCAAACACCGACTAGGGTCGGCCCTATGACCGAGACTCCCGTCACCACAGTCCCCTCGTTGCTGCGCCAGTCGTCGATCGCAGTCGGCGTCTTGGTGATGACCCAGGCCCTGCTGGGCTTGGTGCTGCTGGTCTTCAGCGACTCCCTCAAAGACGTGCACAAATACATCGGCATGGCCACCATGCTGGCCGCCATCGTGGCGGCTGTTGCGGCGATCATGTGGAAGCGCAATGGCGGCCCCACCGGTCTGATGGCGCACGCGATCTCGACCGCGGTGCTCGCGATCGCGCAGTTCGGGCTAGGCGAGATGGGCGACGACATGCGCGGCCTGCACCTGTTTGTCGGCTTCCTCGTGCTCGGTGCTGGCCTCGGCCTGACCGCGATGGCCACGCGCAAGCGCTAGCCGATCTGGGATCGCACCTCGAAGAGTTCGGGGAAGAAGGTCAGGTCCAGCGCCTTGCGCAAGAAGTCGATGCCACTGGATCCACCTGTGCCGGTGTGACGACCGATCGTGCGGGTGACCACCTGGAGGTGGCGGAATCGCCACTGCTGGAAGTTGTCTTCGATGTCGACGAGTTCTTCAAACGTCTCATAGACCCCCCAGTGGTTCTCCGGGTCGGCATAGACCTGGGCAACTACGTCCACGAGGGCTGCGTTCATCCGATAGGGCTGGGAGAAGTCGCGATCCAGCAATTCAGCTGGTACGTCGTAGCCGCGACGCGCTAGGAACCTCAAGAACTCGTCATAGAGCGAGGGTTCGTGCAGCAATTCGGCTAGGACGCCATGCACTGCCGGGTCGTGCTTGAACACCTTGACCATGTCGGCGGTTTTGTTGCCGAGCAGGAACTCGACCTCGCGATATTGGTAGGACTGGAAGCCAGACGAGGTGGCCAGGAACGGCCGGATCTCGGCGTACTCACTCGGGGTCATGGTGGCGAGCACCGACCATTGGTCGGCCAAGGTGTGCTGGATGTGCTTGATCCGTGCCAAGCGCTTCAGTGCGGGTGCGTGTTGGTCGTCGGCGAGCAAGGCACGGGCCGATCTGAGTTCGTGAATCATCAACTTCAGCCACAACTCTGAGGTCTGGTGCTGGACGATGAACAGCATCTCGTCGTGCTGGGGTGGCGTGGCCAGCGGTCGCTGAGCCGAAAGCAGCGTGTCGAGGTGCAGGTAGGCTCCATAAGAGAGGTTCTTGCTGAAGTCCTGCTCGATCCCGGCTTCTAGCTCTCGGATCGACTTGGCGTCGTTCGGAGCATCACTCATGCCCGACACCGTATGGCACCAAACGGTTCGAATGTCAGGCCCTGAACCGAACAAGTTTTCCGCAGCTACTTGCCGTCTCAAGCGGCCACTGTGATCCGATGGGGGCATGACATTTGCGGCAATCCTGGGCTTAGCAGGACTCCGCTGCAAAGGTTGGTTGCCCTCACCGGCTATGTGAGTGTGATGTGCGCGCCAGCGATCTTGCTGCTTTGGGCTCGCCTCGCCCTGGGGCAGCGAATCGAAGATCGCCTACGCGCGTTAGCGACCCGGCTCACCCACCACACCGGCACTGCGATGTGGTGGGTGATCGGGATCGTCGGGTTCTTCTTGGCCGCTGATGCCGTACGACGGCTCGGACTGCTTGGCGCCTAGCCGCCGGTATGGCAGCGCTAGGGCAGCGGGTTGGGGTCGGCCGGTTCGCCGCGCAGGCGCTCCAAAGCAGCCATGCCGTGGTAGAGCACCACTGCAGCGATGGTGCCCAACGCGATGCCGGTGAAGGTGAGCTGCCCTCCGGTCAGGGTGAGGTTGCCGATGCCGATGATCAGCGCTGCCGCCGCCGGGTATTGGTTGCGAGGCTTGCCGAAGTCGACCTGGTTGTCGATCCAGATCTTCACGCCGATCAGGCCGATCAGGCCGTAGAGCGCGACCGTGACCCCGCCGAGGACACCGGCCGGAATCGTGTTGAGCAGCGCACCCACCTTGGGGGAGAGGCTGAGCAGGATCGCGACCGCACCGGCGACCCAATAGGCCGCGGTGGAGAAGACCCGGGTCGCGGTCATGACCCCGATGTTCTCGCCGTACGTCGTTGTGGCGGAGCCACCACCCACACCGGCCAAAGCAGTCGCTAGTCCATCAGCAGTGAGCGCCATGCCGGTGCGCTGGTTGATCGAATCGTCGCCGACGAGGTGAGCCACGCTGCGCACGTGGCCGACGTTCTCGGCCACCAGCACGAGCACAACGGGCAGGAACATCGGGATCACCGACCACGTTGCCGTCGGAGAGGTGAAGGTGGGCAAGCCAACCCAGTCAGCCTTGCTCACCGCGCTGAAGTCGACCAACCCAGCGACGGCAGCCGCGATGTAGCCCACAGCCACCCCGATCAAGATCGACAGTCGGGCGGCAAGACCATGAGTGATCACGGCGATCACCACGATCGTGGCCAGCGTGAGTGTCGCGATCCAGGGGGATTTCTGGTAGTTCGACGTGGCCACACCGCCGAGGTTGAAGCCGATCAGGGCCACAATCGCTCCGGTCACCACCGGTGGCATCAGGGCGTCGATCCACCCTGTCCCGGTGGCGTTGACGATCATCCCGACCGCGGCCAGTAGCAGGCCGGTCACGATGATCCCGAACAGCGCAGCGCCCATGCTGTGCTGCTCCTTGGCAGCCAGGATCGGAGCGATGAAGGCAAAGGACGAGCCTAGGTAGCTGGGTACCCGATTGCGGGTGAGCAGCAAGAACAGCATGGTGCCGACGCCGGAGAAGAACAGCGTCGTGGTGGGCGGGAAGCCGGTGAGCACCGGGACCAAGAAGGTGGCGCCAAACATGGCCACCACGTGTTGAGCGCCAAAGCCGATCGTGCGCGGCCACGACAACCGCTCAGTCGGTCCGACGATGGCAGATGAGGAGACGGTGCGCCCGTCTCCGTGCAGGGTCCAGGACACACGTGCCTCCCGATTGATCAATGGGTCGGCAGCACAGTACTCAGCCACCGGGTTCAATAGCACCATGACCAACCCGGCCACTCACGTTGGCAAACCTGTTGAGACCTGGCTGACCGACATGGATGGCGTGCTGATCCACGAAGATCAGGCGCTGCCGGGTGCGGCTGAGTTCCTGGCGGCGCTGCGCGAGCACCAGCGCTCCTTCCTGGTGTTGACCAACAACTCGATCTACACCCCTCGCGACCTGGCGGCTCGCCTGGCCGCGAGTGGGCTCGACGTGCCTGAAGAGTCGATCTGGACCTCGGCTTTGGCCACTGCGGAGTTCCTGCGCACCCAACGGCCAGGAGGTACGGCGTACGCCATCGGCGAGGCCGGACTGACCACCGCCCTTCACGCCGTTGGCTACACCCTCACCGAGCACGACCCTGACTACGTCGTGCTCGGCGAGACCCGCACCTACTCCTTCGAGGCGATCACTCGGGCGGTGCGTTTGATCGAGTCGGGCGCGAGGTTCATCGCCACCAACCCCGACGTCAGCGGCCCTTCTCCCTGGGGGAGCCTGCCAGCGACCGGTTCGGTGGCTGCGCTGATCACCAAGGCCACCGGGCAGGAGCCCTACTTCGTCGGCAAGCCCAATCCGTTGATGATGCGCAGCGCGCTCAACCGACTGCAGGCCCATTCGGAATCAACGGTCATGATCGGTGACCGGATGGACACCGATGTGGTGAGTGGCTTGGAAGCCGGAGTACGCACCATCTTGGTGCTCACCGGATCCACCACCCGAGAGATGGTGGATCGCTTCCCCTATCGCGCTACCCGCGTCTGTGACTCGATCAGCGACGTGGTGTCCTTGGTGGAGCAGTTCGCACGCTAGGGGAGCAGATGAAGGTAGACCTGACTGTGGCCGCCATTCCGGCGTTCATTGGCGCCATGGCAGCCGAGTACTGGTGGCAGCGCAAGCACCCCGTCGAGCCGGGCACGCGGGCCGGCGACTACCAATTGGCCGACACTCTGGCCAGTCTGTCGATGGGGATCGGCTCCCTGGCCGCCCCCTATGTGGCCAAGAAGGTGCTGGACCCAGTCACCCCCGGCGTCGGCAAATACGGCAAGGTTTTGTTGAGCCTGGGTGCGGCCACTGCGGTGTTGACCACCGTGGGTGACGTCGTACGTCGGCGCTTGCGCGACGGCGCACTCCCCGAGGCCCAGACGGTGCCCAGCCACGTTCGCGAGGCTCAGGAAGAGTTGGCCCGCTTGCGCCAGACCCCGGGGGAGGCCGCCACAGTGCTGCCCAAGATCACCGGGCGGTTGGCGACGGCTGCAGTGTTCAGCACAGCCCTGACTGTCTCGACCACGTGGGCTGCCAGCACGGGTGGCAAGAAGTTGTTTGCCAAATCCGGGCGCGACCTCGGCTCGGGCAAGGCTGCTGTGTTGGCCGCGATCTTCGGCTGGGACTTCATCTACTACTGGAATCACCGAGCCAGCCACGAATCTCGCTGGCTGTGGGCGATGCATGTGGTGCACCACTCCAGCGAGCACTACAACCTCTCCACGGCGCTGCGACAGTCGGTGGCTGAGAGTCTGACGGTGCACGTGCCTTATGGACTTCTCTCCTTGGCGGGCGTGCGCCCGGCCCTGATCGAGCAGGCGCGGGCGATCAACTTGATCTACCAGTTCTGGATCCACACCGAGGCGATTCGCAGCATCGGATGGTTGGAGAACGTGCTCAACACGCCCTCGCACCACCGGGTGCACCACGGCTCCAATCGGGCCTATCTCGATCGCAACCATGGCAGCATCTTGATCGTCTGGGATCGACTCTTCGGCACCTTCGAGCCTGAGGGCGAACAGGTCGTCTATGGGTTGACCAAAAACATCAACACCTTCAATCCGCTGCGGATCGCCACCCACGAGTGGATCGACATCGCGCGCGACATCGCCAGCGCCGACAACTGGCACGACCGCATCTCTTATCTCGTCCGCGGACCCGGTTGGGCGTATGAAAGGCGACTCGCTTCCGGCGTACCAGCGGTTGCGTGAGGCAACCGAACTTCCCAAAGGAGCCGAATCCGCTAATCTGCGAAACGGCCGTCAGGTGAACGGCAGATGACCGGAAGGTGAACGCCTCAGGTGTGGATCACTAGCAACGTGCTCATCCGACCCACGCGGTGCGTCCTGTGACCACGCTGGCCATCCTCGCTGTGATCGCGGTCCTCTTCATCATTTTGTTTGACTACACAAACGGCTTCCACGACGCCTCCAACATCATCGCCACGGTGATCGCTTCACGGGCGATGACTCCGATTCAAGCCGTGATCGTGGTGGCTACGTTTGAGTTTCTTGGCCCGATTTTGGGTGGTACGGCGGTGGCCAACACCATCGGCAAGTTCGTCGATGTGAGCACCCTCGAACCAGTGCGAGCCGTCACCGTGACCCTGTGCGGGATCGTGGGCGCGATCACCTGGAACCTGCTCACCTGGTGGTTTGGGATCCCGTCGTCTTCCTCTCACGCTCTCGTCGGTGGGCTGGTCGGTGCCGTGGTCGTCTCCGCTGGTCCAAGTCACGTGGTTTGGGGGTTTGCGCAACTTGCCCATGGAGAGGTCACCGGGGTGACCAAAGTGTTGCTCGGGCTCGTGCTCTCGCCGCTGATCGGGTTTGGCGTGGGCTTCCTGCTCCACAAACTCTCCTCGCGAATGTTGATGCGGGCTCGCCCCTCGGTCAACGAGACCTTGCGTCGCAGCCAGTGGCTGACCTCGGCCTGGTTGGCCTTTTCCCACGGCGCCAACGACGCCCAGAAGAGCATGGGCATCATCACCATGGTGCTGCTGCTGGGCGGCTTCATCGATAGTTTCGTGGTGCCGTTCTGGGTGATCTTGTCGTGCGCCACCGCGATCACTCTGGGAATCCTGTCTGGTGGTTGGCGGATCGTGCGCACTGTCGGGTTTGGCATCTACAAGGTGCGACCACTGCATGCGCTGGATGCCCAACTCACCTCGGCTGGAGTCATCTACTTCGCTTCGCTGCTGGGCGCGCCGGTGTCGACGACCCACGTGGTCAGTTCGTCGATCATGGGCATCGGGACCAGCGAGCACCCCAAGTGGGTCCGCTGGGACAAAGCCCGCGAGATCCTGACCACGTGGGTCGTCACCATGCCGGGCGCGGCCCTCGTCTCGATCATCACCTACGGCGTTGTCTCCCTGGTGACGTGATGACCGTCGTACGCCGAGACCTGCCTTCGCCCACCCCAAGGAGTTCGCCATGACCGAGACTGCCTCCCCCGCCGCCGAGTCTGGGCTGTCGCGCCTGATCCACCGGATCTTCCCCAAGACCCCCGACTTCTACAGTCTGCTACGGGTGCAATCCACCCAAGCAGTGCAGGCCATGCAGGCACTCGTGGACTACATGGAGTCCGGCCTCAAAGCCGATGGCAAGATCGTGAAGATGTTGGAGTCGGAGGGCGACAACCTCCGCGACGAGAGCATGGCCGCGTTGAACAGCGCCTTCTCCACGCCGATGGACCGTGAGGACCTGTTTCGCGCGATCGCCGACCTCGACCACCTGCTCGGTTACGCCAAGTCAACAGTGCGCGAGATGGAGATTCTCGGAGTCAAGCCAGATGCCTACACCAAGGCGATGGCTGAGCAGTTGCTAGCTGGCGCCCAGGCGCTCGATGAGGGCTATGCACTGCTGGAGAAGGAGACCGCCAAGGCCGAGCCGTTCGCCAAATCGGCCCGCACCGCTGAGCGCAACATCGAAAAGTTGTATCGCAAGGCGATCAGCGAACTCTTCAACGTCGAGCAGGACCTCAAGCAGATGTCCAAACTCGACGGCCCCACCGGCCCCGCCGCCCTGACCACCGTGGTGGACATGTTCAAACGCCGCGAGATCTACCGCCACCTCTCCAACGCCGGCGACCGCGTAGCCCGAGCTGGCGAATCTCTTCACGACATCGTCGTGAAGATGGTCTAGCCGCCCACCATCGGTTGAAATGCGCCGTCGGTTCGGCTTGTCGAAACCAAGGCCTCCTTGCCCGTCGGTTGAGCTTGTCGAAACCACGGCCTCAAGGGTCGGTCGTCTCGTCGTTCGCGCCCTTCGGGCGCTGCTCGACGACCAGATCGTCGGTTGAGCCCCTGCGCCGTCGGTTGAGCTTGTCGAAACCACGGCCTCGCCCGTCGGTTGAGCCCCCCCTCGCCCGTCGGTTGGGCCTCCTCGCCCGTGGGTTGAGCTTGTCGAAACCACGGTCTGGGAAGAGGAGAATCTGGTCGACAAGACAGTTGTCCACATGCTGGCCGGAGATCGCTGTTTGATGGGTTTTCTGTCGGTGGTCTCGTGTTGACTCCCAGGTATGTGGACAGCACCCCCGCCGCGGCGGCGTCA
>WBZP01002914.1_pt1 | contig 19233 bp, 13 predicted proteins | sample 5204301 | NCBI WGS metagenome assembly WBZP01 (sample SAMN12412401, study PRJNA552823) | activated sludge metagenome | isolation source: activated sludge from nitrification reactor of wastewater treatment plant... | place: USA: Pennsylvania | collected 2017 | reverse complement strand
TGAGCAGTTCGTCGTTTTGTGGGATAGTTGTCATCGGAAGACCTCTCGGTTTGCTGTTCTGATACCTCAGCTTGTACCGAAAGGTCTTCCTTTGTGCAAGAAAAGCCAAACTCCAGAGGTGGGATACCATCCCGCCCTACAGCCGCCATGTAGGAGATTAACAAAATAAACAGCATATACACTGTCGGCCTGTCGCGGCGGGTTGAAGAACCCGCCGCTAGCGCGGAAGTGCGTTCAAACGCACTTTCAGAGGGCGGCGCGCTTCTTGAAGTGCGTTTGAACGCACTTTCGCGCTAGCAGCGGATTTCAATCCGCTGCGGCCAGTTAGCGCGATATGCCGATTTAATTGTTAATCTACTATAGGGCGGGTTGGCAACCCGCCTCTTCTCACCTCAAGAGGCAGGATACCATCCTGCCCTACAATAATCGGAGACTGAAATTTGCCAAATTGGTCATATAGTCATACAATATGACCAATAGCGGCGAGGTCGCCACGCACTCTGACCAACCCTCCCTAGGAGACTCATCATGATCGACCTGACCATCCACGAAGAAGCCCTGGAGCGCGCCGTCGGCCGCGCCCGCGAACGCAACATCATCATCCCCACCTTCGAGCAGCAGCGCAACCCGGCCTTGATTCCCGACGCCGTCAAGCGCGGCCTGAACGATGTCGGCCTGTGGGATCTGAACCCGATCAACCTGTTCCGCATCAACTGGCACAACGAGCCGACGGCCCGCGGCGGCGGCTATGGCGGCGTCAACTACATCGAGTTTCCCAAAGAGATCACCGGCGTGGATGCCCGCGTGGTGCTCATCATCGGCAAATGGTTCCCCACCGGGGCGCACAAGGTCGGCGCGGCCTTTGGCTGCCTGGCCCCGCGACTGGTCACGGGCCAGTTTGACCCGACGACGCAAAAGGCCGTCTGGCCCAGCACCGGCAACTACTGCCGCGGCGGGGCCTACGACTCCAACCTACTCGGCTGCGAGTCCATCGCCATCCTACCCGAAGGGATGAGCCGCGAGCGCTTCGAGTGGTTGCAGAGCGTGGCCGGCGAGATCATCAAGACGCCCGGCTCAGAGAGCAACGTCAAGGAGATCTTCGACAAGTGCTGGGAGCTGCGCGCCAGCGGCGAAGATCTGTCCATCTTCAACCAGTTCGAGGAGTTCGGCAACTACCTGTGGCACTACAGCGTCACCGGCCCGGCGATGGAGGAGGTGCTGAAGAGCATCATGGGGCCGAAGGACGCCTATCGCGGCATGGCCTCGGCCACCGGCTCGGCCGGCACGATTGCCAGCGGCGACTACATGAAGGAGCAGTTCCCCGGCAGCGTCATCTGTGCCAGTGAGGCGCTGCAATGCCCGACGCTGCTGAACAACGGCTTCGGCGCGCATCGCATCGAGGGCATCGGCGACAAGCACGTGCCGTGGATCCACAACGTGAAGAACACCGACATGGTCGTGGCCATTGACGACGCCGCGCCGGTGGCCGTCATGCGCCTGTTCAACGAGGACGCCGGGCAGGAGTATCTGGCGGCGCAGGGCGTGCCGGCCGACCTCATCGGCCGCCTGCCGGAACTGGGCATCAGCAGCATCAGCAACATGTTGTCGGCGATCAAGATGGCCAAGTACTACGAGATGGGGCCGAACGACGTGGTCATGACCATCGCCACCGACTCGATGGAGATGTACAACAGCCGCATTGACGAGTACCGCGAGCTGGAAGGGCAGTTCACGCCGCTAAACGCCGCCGGCGTCTACCACCGCTACCTGATGGGCGAGAGCACCGACAATATGCTCGAACTCTCCTACCAGGATCGCAAGCGCGTCCACAACCTGAAGTACTACACCTGGGTGGAGCAGCAGGGCAAGACGTACGACGAGCTGATGGCTCAGTGGTATGACCCGACGTATTGGACGGGGATTCACGGGTTGGACACGCAGATTGACAAGTTGATTGTGGAGTTTAATGAGCGGGTGGGGTTGCTGAACTAGCGCCTGACGCCCGTGGGTTGAAACCCACGGCTGCCAAACAAAACCCGCTGAAGCGGGTTGAAGAGTAAAGAAGAAAGGCCCTGCGCGAGTGGGGCCTTTTCATTTGTCGGCCGTTGAATTGCGGTCTATTATCCCTTTAGTCACTGCGTTTTAGCTCAGGAGGCCACGTGACGCTCGCAACTGGCACCACCCTTCACAATCGCTATCGCATCGTCCGGCTCGTCGGCCAGGGCGGCTTTGGTGCGGTCTACCGCGGCTGGGACACGGCGCTGGAGCAACCAGTGGCGGTGAAGGAGCAGTTCGACACCGGGCCGGAGTCGCAGCGGCAGTTCAAACGCGAGGCCAGGCTGCTGGCCGGGTTGCGCCATGCCAATCTGCCGGTCGTCATTGACCACTTCATCCTGCCCGGCCAGGGGCAGTACCTGGTCATGGACTTCATCGAGGGCCAGAGCTTGGGGGCGATGTTGGTCGAGCGCGGCCAGCCGTTGGATGAGGCCGAGGTACTGCCGTGGATCCGCCAGGTGTGCGGGGCGCTGGAGTATTTGCATTCACGCCAGCCGCCCGTCATTCACCGCGACATCAAGCCGCAGAACATCATTGTCACCGACGACGGCCGGGCTGTCCTGGTAGATTTCGGCATCTCCAAGGAGTATGACCCGAACAAGGGCACGACGATTGGGGCTAAAGCGGTGACGCCTGGCTTTAGTCCACCGGAGCAGTATGGCCGTGGCCGCACCGATCCTCGTAGCGACGTTTACGCTCTGGGTGCAACGCTCTACGCCATGCTGACCGCGCAAATCCCGCCGGAAGCGCCCGACTTGAGCAGTGGCGCGGACGTACTGATAGCGCCACGGCAGATTAACCCGGTGGTTAGCGAGGCAGCTTCGGCAGCTGTTGTAGCCGCCATGGCAACAGCCATCAGTCAGCGTGTGGTCAGCGCCGGTGCATTGAGGACGATGCTGCCGTCGGTTGGGTCGCCACTGCCGACGCCATCCAAGGCTGCCCCGGTTCCGTTAGGTCAACTTCCTGCCTTAGGGGCTGCCAACCCAAGGGGAAAAGTGCGTAGCATCCCGAAATGGGTTTGGGTTGGCGGCTTGATCGTTTTGATCGGTTTGGCCGTTTGGGCAGCGATGACTTTTGGTGAACCAAGTAGAGGGGTGGAAACCACCATTACACAAGGTGCAACACCCAATGCAACTACTGCCGCGGCCACACCACAACCGACAAAGGCACCAATCGAGACACGCAAGGTACTTCGTGGGGAGGTTGAAGTTGAACAGGTTTTCATTCCAGCCGGGTCGTTCAATATGGGTAGCACCCAAGGAGGGGCCGGGTATGAGAACGAACAACCGGTGCATCTGGTCGAACTGGACAGTTATTGGATCGATCGGACGGAGGTGACGAACTCACAATACCAGGAATGTGACGAAGCTGGTGTGTGTGATCCACCTGCCGATACGTCCAGTAATACGCAAACTAGCTACTACGGTAACTCGGAGTTCGACGACTTTCCAGTTATTTTCGTCAGTTGGAACAACGCTTCGGCTTTCTGCGAATGGGCCGACGGCCGTCTGCCGACCGAGGCTGAATGGGAGTACGCCGCACGTGGTCGAAATGTGTTGCATTATCCTTGGGGAAAGGACTATCCAAAGAGGGCTTGGGCTAACTTAAGAAGAGGAGAGAGTGGGGATACTGTTCAAGTGGGTCGAACCTCATTGGCTTGGAAAGATTTGAGCCCATTTGAGGTGTGGGGTATGACGGGAAATGTACGCGAATGGGTTAGTGACCGGTTTGGGAGCTATCAGGAAGGACGTCAGACGAATCCACAAGGCGACGAGACTGGAACGTTTCGTGTTGTGAAGGGAGGAAGTTGGCGGACGATGGAATTGTGGAGCGCCCGCTTGGCTGTTCGTGGCGCACTTCAGCCGAACATAAGCCGTAACTATATTGGCCTCCGGTGTGTCCAGAAGTAGTGTTCGCCCTTGAGAAACCCGGGTTCAGACAATTCTGTGAAACACAGTAGCTTGCAACAGCGTTTGCGCAGGAACCGCCCAATGGTCACCATCAGCCTGCGCATGCCAGAAGACGTGGTCGAGCAGTTGAAGCGCGTCGCGCCGCGGCTGGGCTTCTCCGGCTATCAGCCGCTCATGCGCGCCTACATCGGGCAGGGGTTGCGGGCCGACTTGGAATGGCTGGAGGCTAGTCCGGACGTGACCGGGCTGGTCGAGAGTTTGCGACGGCAGGGAGTGCAGGAGGAAGGGATCGTGTCGGCGCTGGCGGAGGCGCGAATCACTTACCCGGTATGATGCCTAACTCTGCGTCACCCATCTCCGCGCAACTATCTCATCCACATACGCCGCCCAATCATAAAGCACCATCGGCTCTATATCGGTGCCATTTGGCCAGACCAGCGCGCCGAAGTCGGGGTCTAGTTGAACCTCTCTAAAACGGGCAGGGTATTGCAACTCGCCGAAGATTGGCCCCTCCAGGAGCGGCTCAAAGTCAATCACTTGCTCCCGGCCGTCATCGAACCGAAGGTAAAGCTGATAGGCGCCGGAATGCTCAAAGGACACGATCCGCTGCAACGTAGTCTTTCGATCATCTGCTAGATACATGACATGATCATATCTAATCACGTCTAATCATAACATCAAATGCCCCTGTTGCGTCCTGACCTTTTGCTTGTGATGGCCATAGCCGCGTGGTGCTCCTTCTGCCGCTCCACGTAGGCGATGACGTAGGGCAGCCGCTGGCCGTCGAAGGGCAGCGCGCCGTAGCCCTCGGCCCAAGCCGGCGGCTCTTCGCGTCCCCGCTTTCTTCCGCTTCCTAACTATGCTAGACTATCTCCACTAGAACCTATCGTATAGTGTCGCCTGAGCGCCATTGGCCTCGGCCGGGTACGTGGCGGCGCTGTCGGGCTTGTTTGAGGAGGGGATGATGCGTCGTGTTGCTGTTCCAGCCTTCTTTTTGGTTCTATTGACCTGCCTTGTGCAACTGTTGCTCGGGCCGGGCGCGGCGGCCGAAGGGGCCGATCCGTTGCCCCCTGATGCGGCTACGGCGCTCTATTGGGTGGAGTGGGATAGTGACCAGCTCCTGAGGGGCAACGCCGACGGCAGCGGCAGCCCCACCGGGTGTATGACCATCGCCACCAGTGTCAGCGGACTCGTCATTAACTCGGCCGCGGGCAAGATGTACTGGGTTGAGCGCGATCTGGGGCGGTTGCGCAGCGCCAATCTCGATTGCTCTGGCGTCACCCTACTTAGTGATGTTCTAGAGAATTCAGACCGTCTGACTCTCGATCTGCCGGCCGGCAAGCTCTACTGGACAGAGAACAACGGCGCCAATCGCATCCGCCGCGCCAATCTGGATGGCTCCGGCGTCGAGACGGTCATCGGCAGCCTGGGCCGACCGGTCGGCATTGCCGTGGACACGGTCAATGACTTCGTCTACTGGACAGAGTTGGACTCGCGTGGCGTCTGGCGGGCAACCCTGGCCGGGACCAACAAGACGATGATTGTGCCGCCGGTGGATGCGCAAAGCTCGCCGCTGGATATTGCTGTAGACGCGGCGCGCAACCGCATCTACTGGATCGTCAACGGAATGGGGGCCATCTATTCGGCGACGTTGACGGGCAGTGGCGCGGGGCTGTGGCTCGATCTGGCCGATCCACGCTATGTGACCGTAGATAACGACTCCGGTCGGGTCTACTGGGTAGACTGGGATACGCACGAGGTTCGCCGGGCCAACAGCGACGGCAGCGGCAACCAGTTGTTGTTCTCGTCGGCCGACGGCGTCATTCAGCCGCGGGCCGTGGCCCTGAGCACCTCGTCGTCGGTGACCTGTTATTCGCTGACGCGCACGCACACCGGCCAGGGCAACGACCCGGTCGCATCACCCAACAAGTCTACCGGCTGCGCCGCAGGTCAGTACGTTGTGGGGGAGAACATTACCCTGACGGCCACGCCGGCTGCCGGCTGGAGCGTGACCGGCTGGGGGGGCACGAACAACGACGGCAGCACAAACACGACGAACACGGTGACCATGCCCGCCGCCAACCACACTGTCAGTGTGGCTTACGCCCAGACCGGTCCCACGTGCTACACCCTGTCACGGACCCACACCGGCCAGGGCAACAACCCGGTGGCGACGCCGAGTAAGTCGGCCGAATGCGGCACGGGGCAGTTCGTCGCTGGGGAGAACATCACTCTGACGGCGACGCCGGCGACCGGCTGGCGCGTGGCCGGCTGGAGCGGCACGAACAACGACGGCAGCGCGGCCACGACGAACACGGTGACCATGCCCGCGGCCGACCACTCAGTCAGCGTCGCCTACGAGCAGGCCCCGCCCACGTGCTACACCCTGACACGCAACCACAGTGGCCAGGGCAACAACCCCGTTGCCACGCCGGCCCTTTCGGCCGGTTGCGGCACGGGGCAGTACGTCGCCGGGGAACTGGTCACCCTGACGGCCACGCCGGCGACCGGTTGGCGCGTGGCCGGCTGGAGCGGCACGAACAACGACGGCAGCACGGCCACGACGAACACGGTGACCATGCCCGCGGCCAACCACACGGTTAGCGTTGTCTACGAGCAGGCCTCGCCAACCTGTTTCGCCCTGACCCGCAGCCACACCGGCCAGGGTAGCGATCCGGTCGCCTCGCCCAATAAGTCAGACCAGTGCGGTACGGGGCAGTACGTCGCCGGCGAGAACATCACCCTGACGGCGTCGCCGGCCGCCGGCTGGCGCGTGGCCGGCTGGAGCGGCACGAACAACGACGGCAGCGCGAGCAGCAGCAACACGCTGACGATGCCGGCCGCCGCCCGCGCAATTCGCGTCACTTACGTCGAGGAGAACACCAGCCAAAGGCGCACCGTCTTGCCGATGATCCTGAATGTCGGCTTCAGTGAGGTTTCGCCCTTTGAGGTAGAACCGAACAACACCGACACGACAGCCAACGGACGTCTGCTGTTCAACCGCAACTATCAGGGCTATCCCAACGACAGGGAAGATTTCTTTTACTTCGATGTGCCGGCCGGGCCGCCGCTTACGCTGAGCTTTAGCCTGGATCACATCAGCGGCACTGACCCACAATTGCAGCTTCATCCGAACGGCTACCCCAACCCTGTTGACTCTGATACAGAGCCGCCCTATCGGTTTACCTACGTTGCGCCCCCCGGTCGCTACTACTTGCGCATCGTCGTCGTTGGCGGCTACAACACGGACGCCGCCTATATTCTGCGCGTTGAGACGCAAGAGACGGAGTGACCTGAGCCAACGACTGAGCCGGCAAACGCTAACGATGGACGAACAATGAAGCTCATCTACAACTGTCTCCAACCCCACCGCGCGGGGCGCACTTTGCGCTCTTTCGGCCTAGTGGGCCTGTTGGCGCTGACACTGTTCGGCCTGAACCGGAGCGCGGCGCAAGTGACAACCGTGCTGGCCGCCGGCAACGGCCGCATTGTGTTCGACAGCGACCGCACCGGCAACCTGGACATCTTCACCATGAACAGCGACGGCAGCCAGGTGGTCAACCTGACCAACTCGCCCACGGACGAGGAACGCGCCGGCTATTCGCCCGACGGCCGGAAGATCGCCTTTGCCCGCACGGTGAACAACAACACCGACCTCTACGTGATGAATGCCGACGGCAGCGGCGTTGTGCGACTGACGACCGACCCGGCCGTTGACCACGCGCCGCAGTGGTCGCCCGACGGCCAGAAGATCGCCTTTCGCAGCGACCGCGACGGCAACTCCAACGTCTATGTCATGGACTCCGACGGCAGCGACCAGACGCGCCTGACTAACAACCCGGCCGACGACAATGGCCCGGACTGGTCGCCCGACGGGCAGAAGATCGTCTTTTCCAGCGACCGCGCCGGCAATAGCGACGTGTTCATCATGAACGCCGACGGCAGCAATCCGGTTCAACTGACGACCGACCCGGCCGAGGACTTCGGCGCGTCCTGGTCGCCCGATGGCACGAAGATCGCCTTTCGCAGCGGCCGCAACGGGACGTCGGAGGTGTATGTGATGGGGGTGAACGGCCAGGGACAGACCAACCTGACCAACCATCCGGCCTTCGACCGCGGTCCGGCCTGGTCGCCCGACGGTTCCAAGATCGTGTTCTACACCAATCGCGATGGCGACTACGAGATCTACGTCATGGATGCCAACGGCGCCCATGTAACCCGGCTGACGAACACGCCCGGCCGCGATTTTCAGCCCGATTGGGGGCCGGCCGACGATCTTCCTCCGGTTTGCTACACCCTGACGCGCAGCCACACCGGGCAGGGCAGCTATCCGACCGCCTCGCCCAACAAGTCGGCCGGCTGCAACACCGGGCAGTACGTGGCCGGGGAGAGTATCACCCTGACGGCGGCGCCGGCCGCCGGGTGGCACGTAGGCGGTTGGGGTGGCACGAACAACGACGCCGGCACGGCCGCGACGAACACCGTGACCATGCCCGCGGCCAACCATACAGTCAGTGTCATTTATGAGCTGGTCCCGCCCACTTGCTACACCTTGACGCGCAGCCACACCGGGCAGGGTGGCGACCCTCTGGCCACGCCCAATAAGTCGGCTGACTGCGGTGCAGGGCAGTATGTCGCCGGAGAGCAGATTGATTTAGCGGCGGCACCGGCCGCCGGCTGGTCTGTGGCCGAGTGGGACGGCACGAACAACGACGCCAGCACCGCCGCGACGAACACGGTTGCCATGCCTGCGGCCAACCATACGGTCAGCGTCGTCTATGAGCAGGCTCTGCCCATTTGCTACAGCCTGACGCGCAGCCACACCGGGCAGGGCAGCGACCCGGCGGCAGCACCCAACAAGTCGGCCGGCTGTGGCGTAGGGCAGTACGTGGCCGGTGAGAGTGTCACCTTGACGGCGACGCCCGCCGCCGGCTGGAACGTGGCCGGTTGGGACGGCACCAACAACGACGCCAGCACGGCCGCGACGAACACGGTGACGATGCCGGCCGCCGACCATACCGTGAGTGTGGCGTACAACCAGACCCCACCCGTCTGCTACACCCTGACGCGCAGCCACACCGGGCAGGGCAGCGACCCGGTCGCCACGCCCGATCGATCGCCCGGCTGTGGCGTGGGGCAGTACGTGGCCGGGGAGAGCATCACCCTGACGGCGACGCCGGCCGGCAGCTGGCGCGTGGCCGGCTGGAGCGGCACGAACGACGACGCCGGCACGGAGAGCGCGAACACGGTCACGATGCCGACGATGGATCATGAAGTGAATGTTGCTTACGAGGCTGTGACCTACCGGCTTTATGCGCCGGTGGCGCTGGCCGGTGTTGTGGCGGGCATCCGTTAGTAACTGCCTGGGATATAGAAACCGAGTTTCTTCCGAGAAACTCGGTTTCTAGACGGTCACTCTATCCCCAGCATCTCTTCCCACCACGCCTTCTCCCCGCGCTCATCATAGGCAGCAGCCAGTTCGCGCACGAGGCCGGGGGCAGCCGCCCGCTCCTCCGTCCGCTCCAACACCGGGATGAGCGTCCCCGCGGCGTGGTGCTCCTTCTGCCGCTCCGCGTAGGCGATGACGTAGGGCAGCCGCTTGCCGTCGAAGGTCAGCGCGCCGTAGCTCTCGGCCCAGGCCAACGGCTCCTCGGGCGAGCGGCGGTTGAAGCGCGACGCGGCGCTGTTCTGCACCTGGCCGATGAACGCGGCCACGGCGATGCGCGGCGGGAGCGCGGCGACGAGGTGAACGTGATCCGTCGCGCCGCTGAGGGCGAACACGGCCGCCCCCAACCCCACCGCCCGCCAGCGCAGGTAGTCGAGGATGGCCGGCTCGGCCATTGGGGTCAGTAGCGGCGCGCGATTGCGGGTTGTCCAGACGAGGTGGTAGTACAGTTGGCAGTAGGGCATGGCTCACCTGCGGCCGCTCGGCAGTGGGTCGCGCCGGGTGGTCGTGACTGAATTGTAGGACATCAAAGGTGGAATGGCACGCTGATGGATGCCGATTTGGACGCTGATTCTCGCTATTGCGCAGCGAAAATCAGCGTCCCCATCGGCGTTTATCAGCGTGCCATTCTTCTCTCAATATCTGGCGCACTTCCCCGCCCACGCTATCATAGGCGCGGCATCCACACTATCCAATCTTCATCGAGGGCATTTATGACCAAAGACATCAAAACGCAAGCCAAGCAGGCCGCCAAGGGGGCCTTGCCGTGGCGCAAGGGCATCGCCTGGTGGGTGGTGCTGCTGGAAGGGCTGGCCCTGCTGGCCCTGGGCCTCTACGTGTTCTTCGCCAAGCCGACGACGGCCGTCATCCTCGGCTGGGTGGTGGCCCTGTCGCTGCTGGCCAGCGGCGCGCTCAGCCTGTACCTCTCGTTTCAGGCCACCGAGCGCACGCCGGTGCGTCAATGGACGCTCATCCACGGCGCGGTCGGCGTGGCCGCGGGCCTGCTGGCCATCATCGTCCAGGCCTTCTCGCCCGGCGCGGCGCTGACGGTGTTGGGGCTGGGCTGTCTGGCCTATGGCGGCGTCGGTCTCTACCTGCTGCTGGACAAGAAGCTGACCCCGCTGCGGCGGCTGTCGTTCATCAGCACCATCTTCTATCTGGCGTTGGGCGCGCTCATTGTCTTGCACGCGCTGGGCCTGGGCACGCTGGTCACTATCTTGCAGCTCATCAGTCTGCTCCTGATTGTCGCCGGCATCATTCTCCTCTTTTGGGGCATCATCCTGCGCAACGAGCGCGGGCGATAGGAGAAGTTGTTGGTTGTTGGTCGTTAGTCGTTGGTCGCTAGAGCGCGGTTACGAACGACCAACGACTAACGACTAACAACTAACAACTGACAACCACTTCCCAAACTCACTCAAGGAATATATCATGCACACTCTTCTCTGGGGCATCATCGTTTTGGTCAGCGGCATCTTCATTGCCGTCTATGGCAGTCTGCTCTTCCGCTTTGCCTTGGCCTTTCTGGGCTTCGCCATCGGCTACTCGTTGGTGGCCTGGCTGGGCGGTGGGCTGGACACGGCGCTGCGCATCCTCGTCGGCATCGTCGCCGGCGGCATCCTGGCGTCGACGCTCTACTTCCTGGTCAGGTTCACCCTCAACATCGCCGGAGCGCTGCTGGGGCTGGTGCTCATGCTGGTGTTGTTGGGCCTCTTCCGGCTGGCGGGGCTAGACTTGCGCCTGCTCAACTTGGTGCTGATCATCGCCGCTGCCGGGCTGGGTGGCTTCTTCGGCAATCGGCTGGGCAGCATGGTCGTCGTGTGGGCCACCAGTTTGGCCGGGGCCTATCTGGTTGTGCTGGGGCTGGGGGCCATTTACGGCCTGGGCATAGAGACCAACGATGCGCTGGCCGTGCTCGGCGCGTCCTTCCCGCTGGTGCTGTTCCTGACGGTGGCCCTCATCAGCGGTCTGGGTCAGTATCAGGCGTTCACTCTCCGGCAGCGCTTCCTGCGCTAAGAGCGATTGCGGCCGGAGTTGCCGCGCCCTATGCCATCGCCAATATTCCCCACCGCGCCGACGTGACTGTTGAATGACTCCTGGTGCATCGCACTTTCTGAAGTGCGTTGCACCTTCTTCAAGGCCAGGACATTAAGAACGTGCGATGCACCTTCTGAGGTGCGTCGCACGGGGGAATGCGCTATGATTACCTCCTGTCAAGCCGGGTAGAGCAGGAGCGTGCCATGCCACTGAAGACCGGAGACATCATCCAGAATCGCTACCGCGTTGTTCGACTCGTCGGGCAAGGCGGTTTCGGCGCGGTCTATCGCGCCTGGGACATGAACGTCTCGCAGCCGGTGGCCCTGAAGGAGAATCTGGGCGTCGAGGCCGAGGCGCAGCGCCAGTTCGAGCGCGAGGCGACGCTGCTGGCCGGGCTGCGCCACCCCAACCTGCCGCGCGTCACCGACCACTTCGTCATCCCTGGTCAGGGGCAGTACCTGATCATGGACTACGTCGAGGGCCACAGCCTGGCCGCGCTGCTGAAGGAGCGCGGCGGGCCGCTGCCCGAGGCCGACGCCGTGGCCTGGATTCGCCAGGTGTGCGACGCATTGACCTATCTCCACTCCCGCCGCCCGCCCATCATCCACCGTGACATCAAGCCGGAGAACGTCATTGTCGGTGACGACAACCGGGCCATTCTGGTTGACTTCGGCATCTCCAAGGTCTACGTCGAGGGCGGCCACACGACCATCGGCGCGATGGCCGTGACGCCCGGCTACAGCCCGCCGGAGCAGTACGGCGGCATCAGCACCGAGGCCCGCAGCGACGTCTACGCCCTGGCCGCCACCCTCTATAAGCTGTTGACGGGGCAGACGCCGCCGGAGAGCGTGGCCGTCATGGCTATGGGCGTGCGCGTGCCGCCAGTGCGCGAACTCAACCCGACCGTTAGCCCGACGACAGCGCAGGCCATCGAGCGGGCCATGACGCCGACGATGAGCCGGCGCACGGCCAGCGCGGCCGAGTTCGCCGCCGCGCTCAGCGGCCAACCCCAGGCGACAATTGCCGCCCCAGTGGCCGCCCCCGTGGCGGCCGTCAATCGCGCTGTGGCCGCGCCCGCGCCGGAGCCGGACTCAGCCCCGCCGGCGCCCCCCGCGGCCCGTTCTGACGGCGGCCTGCCGACGCTGGTTCTGCTGTTGGCCGGTGTGGTGCTCAGTCTGGCGTTGCATTGGCTGGCCGTGCGTCTAGGCAACTCGGAACTGGACTACCGGATCAAGGCCGCCCTCTTCGGCGCGGCCTATAGCAGCACTCTGCTGATCGGCGCGTGGGGCGGGCCGTGGCTGGGGGCGCTGGGCGGGTTCCTGGTCGGCGCGGCGCTCCAGTTTCGTCTGTACTACTGGGAGTGGCCGTTCGCGCTCATTCCCCTGGCCGTGGGCTTCTTCGCCGGGCTGTGGGCGCGGGGCGGGCTGGCGCGCTCCTTCTTTGGCGCGGCGCGGCTGGGGCTGTTGGCCGCGCTGACGGCGATGGCCCTGGACGTGGGCCTGCGGTTCTACGTGCGCGGCGACACCTCATTTGATGTGATGGAGGGGTTGGCGTTTCTGGGTGGCGGCGTGATTGCCGGGCTGGTCGTCTGGCTGCTGGCGCGCCTCGTGCCGCGCGGCTGGCTGGCGCGTCTACCCCACGGCAAGCGCCTGCGCTAATAGGCACTCGCTCTGTTGATGCCCCAGCCCGTGCCGGGTTAAGCTCGTTTGGGGAGCTTGGTCATGACTTTAGCAACTGGAACTGTTCTCATCAATCGCTACCGCATCGTCAAGCTCGTCGGCCAGGGCGGCTTCGGCGCGGTCTATCGCGCCTGGGACGTGAACCTGAAGGTGCCCGTGGCCCTGAAGGAGAACGCCGACACCGGCCCCGACGCCCAACGCCAGTTCGAGCGCGAGGCTCATCTGCTGGCCAACTTGCGCCACGCCAACCTGCCGCGGGTCAGCGACCACTTCGTGCTGCCCGGTCAGGGGCAATACCTGGTCATGGACTTCGTGGAGGGCAAGAGCCTGAGCGACTTGCTGGCCGAGCGTGGCGGGCCGCTGCCGGAAGCCGAGGTGCTGCCCTGGATTCGCCAGGTGTGCGACGCGCTGGAGTACCTGCACACGCGCACGCCGCCGGTCATCCACCGCGACATCAAGCCCGACAACATCATCATCGGCCCCGACGGCCGGGCGATTCTGGTGGACTTCGGCATCTCCAAGGAGTTCGCCCCCGGCAAGGGCACAACGGCCGGGGCCAAGGCGGTGACGCCGGGTTACAGCCCGCCGGAGCAGTATGCCAGCGGCAAAACCGACGCCCGCAGCGACGTCTACGCCCTCGGGGCCACACTCTATACCCTGCTGACCGGCCAGGTGCCGCCCGAAGGCCCCAATCTGAGCAGCGGCACGGCTGTGCTCAGCCCGCCGCAGCAGCTCAACCGCGCCATCAGCGACAACGTTGCGGCGGCCATCGAAGCGGCCATGGCTCCGACCATCAGCCGGCGGCTGGGCAGCGCGGGCGATCTGGTGCGGGAGCTGGCCGGCGGGCCGCGCGGGGGGCACTCTCAGACGACCGCTTCCAAAGTTATCACCCCGGTCACGCCACCGGCGCGCCGTCGCCGGCGGTGGGTCTGGCCGCTGCTGTTGTTGCTGCTAGCGGTGGGCACTGTCGCAGCCTGGGTGGCTATGGGGCAGCCGGACCCGCTGGCTCTGTTCTCTTCGCCCACGGTAGCGCCCACGCCCAGCCTGCTGACCGCCACGGTCGGCGCGACCCTCGACGGCACAGTGACCGCCCCGGCCGGCGGTGCGACGGCGGCGAATGGCGCGGCCGTTACCGCCGCGCCATCCAAGACCGCTGCGGCCAATGAGCCGGCGGCCACTCAGCCAACCGCGGCGACACTTGCCACCACCGGGGAAGTTGCCATGGCGACACCGGCCACCGCCGTGGGAGTTGCCGTCGCGACGCCGGTCACTGTCGTGGAAGTGGTCGTGGCGACGCCAACCACTGTCGTGGAAGTCGCCGCCCCGACGCCGATACCGCCCACCCCCGTTGTCCCGACTACATCGCCCCCGCCCACCGCCTACCCGGCGGACGAGGCCTCGCCGGTCGGACTGAGCGGACCGACACGCATCAACCAGCCGTGGGAGCAGGATAGCGTGTCACTGACGGCGCGCTCCATCGAGATCCTGGCCGAGGATGACTACGGCGACCACGCCGCGCGCGTGTGGTTCCGCCTGGTCAACAAGACCGGGGAGCGCCTGCTGGTTGAGATTGATTGGGCCAAAATCCACCTGGAGGACAGCCTGGGCACAACCTACAGCGACTGGGACCCCGGCGAGACGACGTCGGTGTGGGTGGAGACGGGCGACAACTTCGACTTCGACCGCTACTACGCCGTCGTACCCGGCAACCGCAGCCGCGTGCCCGCCGACGCGGCCTTTGTCCAGGTCGTCGTCCAACAGTTCTCGCGGGTGGCCGGGGCGCGCTGGCAGTATGAAATCAATCCCTTGCTCCAGCCCGTGGCCGCGCCGGCGGCCGACACGGCGAAGAGTCTGGGCGAAGCGTGGGAGCAGGACGGCCTGTCGTTGCGCCTGACCGGCCTGGAAGTATTGGGCGAAAGCGACTACGGCGACCACGCGGCGCGGGCCTGGTTCGAGGTCATCAATCAGACCAATCAGGAGTTATTGGTCGAGATTGATTATGGCCGGATTGCCATCGTGGATAGCTACGGCCGTCGCTTCGGCGACTGGGACGGTGGCGGTCTCTATGCCGTGACCCTGGAGGCGGGCGAGACGCAGAGCTTCAACCGCTACTACAGCGACCGCAGCGGCAGCCGCAGCCGCGTCAGCCGTGGCGCGAGCTTCGTCGTCGTCCAGGCCGAGGGCGTCGGCCGCATCGCCAGCGCCAACTGGCTCGCGCCGCTCGACATGCGCCTGTCGTCGGCCGAGACGCCGGCCGGGGCCGCCCCCCTGCGCATCAACCAGCCCTGGGAGCAAAGCGGCGTCTCCCTGACGGCCAGGACAATTCAGGTCCTGGCCGAGAGCGACTATGGCGACCACGCGGCGCGGGTCTGGTTCCGGCTGGTCAACAAGACCGGCCGGCGGCTGCTGTTGCCCATTGACTGGAACGCCATCTACCTGATGGACGGCCAGGGTACGCGCTATGGCGACTGGGAGGGCGGGCTGACGTCGGTCTGGGTCGAGGGCGGCGGCGTCTTCGACTTTGACCGGTACTATGGGGTGACGCCGGAGAATCGCAGCCGCATCCCCAGCGACGCCGCTCCGGTGCAGGTCGTCGTCGATCAGTTGTCGGCCCTCACCGCGGCGCGCTGGCAGTACGACATCAATCCGGTGCTGTCGCCCGCGGCCGCGCCGGCGGCCGACACGACGAAATCGGTCGGCGAGACCTGGGAGCAGGATGGATTGTCGTTGCGGCTGGCCGACCTGGAAGTGCTGGCCGAGAGCGACTACGGCGACCACGCCGCGCGGGCCTGGTTCGAGTTGACCAACAGCACCAACCGCACCGTCATCGCCGAGGTCGACTTTGGCCATATTGCCCTATTCGACAGCTTCGGCCGTCGCTTCGGCGATTGGGAGGGCGGCGGCCTCTACGCCGTCACCGTCGAGGCGGGCGAGACGATTAACTTCAACCGCTACTACAGTGAGATGTCGGGGCAGCAGAGCCGCATTACCCGCGGGTCGGAGTGGGTTGTGGTGGCGCTCGACCACGTGGCCGGCATCGCCGCCGGCGCGTGGCGTCTGGACATCGTGCGCTAGGCCGGGGCCAATTGACCGGTATCAAGGGAGGTAAGTGTGACTCTTAACGTGGGAACGACGCTCAACAACCGCTATCGCATCGTCAAACTCGTCGGCCAGGGTGGTTTCGGGGCCGTCTATCGCGCCTGGGACGTGAACCTGAAGGTGCCAGTGGCCCTGAAGGAGAACGCCGACACCGGCCCCGATGCCCAACGCCAGTTCGAGCGCGAGGCTCATCTACTGGCCAACTTGCGCCACGCCAATCTGCCGCGGGTCAGTGACCATTTTGTGTTGCCCGGTCAGGGGCAATACCTGGTTATGGACTTTGTGGAGGGCAAGAGCCTGAGCGACTTGCTGGCCGAGCGCGGCGGGCCGCTGCCGGAGGCCGAGGTGCTGCCCTGGATTCGCCAGGTGTGCGGCGCGCTGGAGTACCTGCACACGCGCACGCCGCCGGTCATCCACCGCGACATCAAGCCCGACAACATCATCATCGGCCCCGACGGCCGGGCCATGCTGGTGGACTTTGGTATCTCCAAGGAGTTCGCCCCCGGCAAGGGCACGACTGTCGGCGCGCGGGCCATCACCCCCGGCTATAGCCCGCCGGAGCAGTACAGCGCCGCCGGCACCGACACGCGCAGCGACGTCTACGCCCTGGGAGCCACGTTCTACACCCTGCTGACCGGCAAGGAGCCGCCGGAGAGTGTCGTGCTCATCGGCGGCGGGCTGCTGCCTGCGCCGCGCGCGCTCAACCCCGACATCAGCCCGCCGGTCGAGGACGCCATTCTGGCGGCCATGAATCTCGACATCGGCCGCCGCCTGTCCAGCGCCGCCGCCCTGCGCCAGGCGCTCGACGCCCCGCCCGGCGCGTTGCGGCGCGACCTGGCCAGCACGGCCGTCGTGCTGCCGACGAGCATGGCCGCGCCGGTGGTTCCGGCCGCGCCCGGCAAGGCCAGCCGCCCCAGTTGGTTGTGGCTGGTTGGCGGGCTGGCGGTGGCTCTGTTGGCTCTGGCGGCGTTCTTCTTCATCCCGCGCGGCGGCGAGAATGACCCGACGCCCGCGGTGACTGAGCCGGTCATGATCGCCGCCGGCGGTCAACTAACGGCTGTGCCAACAACCATCACCGCGGCCATCGCCGCGACGGCGACGTTGTCCGAGGCCAAAACGCCCACAAGCGTGCCGACTACCGCGCCGACCGTCGCGCCGGCCTTCGCCCCGCCCGGTGGCGTGCCGCTGACGGAGCAGGTGCTCGTACCCGCCGGGCCGTTCCTGATGGGCGACGACGACACCGCGGACTCGGCCCCACAGCGCTCGGTCACGCTCCCCGCCTTCCTCATTGACCGCACCGAAGTAACCAATGCCCAATACGCCGCCTTCCTCAACCAGAACGGCAACCAGAACGAAGGCAGCGTGCCCTGGGTGGACATGGCCGACGACGAGAACTTTCTGACCCAGGCCGGCGAGACGTTCCAGCCGCTATCCGGCTTCGAGAACCATCCCGTCATCCAGGTCAGTTGGTACGGCGCGCGGGCCTACTGCCAGGCCGTCGGCCGTCGCCTGCCGACCGACGCCGAGTGGGAGAAGGCCGCCCGCGGCGAGGACGGCCGGGCCTACCCCTGGGGCGACACGGCCATCGGCTGCGAACTGGCCAACTTCTGGAACGGCAACGTCAACGGCTGCGTCGGCGCGCCGGCGGCCGTCGGTTCCTACCCGGCCGGGGCCAGCCCCTACGGCGCGCTGGATATGGCCGGCAACGTCTGGGAGTGGACGGAGGATTGGTTCGATCCGACGGCGCAGGACGCCCGCGTCGTCCGCAGCGGCTCCTATCTGGACCAGGCCGCCTGGGCCACGACCTTCCATCGCCACCGCGCCTTGCCGGTGAACCAGTATGCCCACACCGGCTTCCGCTGCGCCCTGGACGCGCCCGTCACGGCCGCGCCGCCGGTCGAGCAGCTATCCCTGGGCCAGACGCGCGACGTGCCCCTGCCCGGCAGCGACGTAAGCGCGGCACAGGTGGCCGTGCCCGGCGGTTCGTTCCTGATGGGCGCGGACAAAGAAGACGACCAGACCATCCACGAGGTGACGGTGGATGACTTCTGACTGGACCGGACGGAAGTGACCAATACCCAGTTCGCCGCCTTTGTGGCCGACACCGGTCACGTGACGCTGGCCGAGCGGCGCGGCGGCGGCGAGGGCCACACCGCCGGCGGCTGGAACTTCATTGACGGCGCGAACTGGCAACACCCGCAGGGGCCGGCGAGCGACCTGAGCGGATTGGAGGAGCACCCGGTAGTGATGGTGACGTGGGAAGACGCCAACGCCTTTTGCCGCTGGCGCGGCGGCCGGCTGCCGACCGAGGCCGAGTGGGAGTTCGCCGCCCGCGGCCCGACCAACGCGACCTTCCCGTGGGGCGAGACGTTCGAGACGGGCTTGCTGAACTACTGCGATAGCAACTGCCCCAACAGTTGGGCCGACAGCCGGGTGGATGACGGCTACGAGTTCACCGCCCCTGTGGGCGCGTATACCGGCGGGGCCAGTTGGGTCGGCGCGCTGGACATGCTGGGCAACGTCTACGAGTGGGTCAACGACTGGTACGATCCTGACTACTACGACCGTTCACCCAGCGACAACCCGCAGGGGCCGGAAGTGGGCGCCAGCCGGGCGCAGCGCGGGACGAGTTGGCGCGACTACGACGACGAAATCTATAGCGCCCAGCGCTTCGGCGACCCGCCGGCGACGGCCGACGCCAATACCGGCTTCCGTTGCGCGGGATAGGGAAACCACAGATTACGCAGATTTCACAGATTTTTGGGGAATTAAGTGTACTGTTACCCAAGAAATATGATCCGCAGATTTGGCAGATTTAGCAGATTCAAGAAAGAAAATCTGCCAAATCTGCTAAATCTGCGGATCAATAATCTTTCTGTAACACTGTATTAAGCGCTAGGTTGTGTTGACATTTACCGCAACCAGATGAGGGTGGCGGCGAGGTGAAGGAAGGCCAGATAGCGTGAGGCCAGTTTCTCGAAGCGAGAGAAGACACGGCGATAGTGCTTGA
>WBZP01002913.1_pt1 | contig 19242 bp, 17 predicted proteins | sample 5204301 | NCBI WGS metagenome assembly WBZP01 (sample SAMN12412401, study PRJNA552823) | activated sludge metagenome | isolation source: activated sludge from nitrification reactor of wastewater treatment plant... | place: USA: Pennsylvania | collected 2017 | reverse complement strand
GCCGTCCAGCACGGTCAGGTGCAGCCGGCCGGTGGATTCGGTCCGATCCGGTTGGTGCGGCAGCCATTTGAGCAACTCCCAGGCGCCCGCCGCCCGCCCGGACACCACGGCGGCCACCGTCACCTCGGCGGGACTGTGCGCGACGGCCAGCTGGCAGATCATCGCCCGCACCAACGCGCGGGCCCGCTCGACCGGACCGGTCACCACGACGACGGACGCCTCGGTGAGCCCGACGGTGACGGGCGCCTCCGGGCCGGGTCCGTGGGCCCGCACCAGCCGGGCCAACGCGACGGTGGTCACCGGATCCGGTTCACCGGAGCCGGAGTCCGGCGGCTCGACCACCCGCGTCGCGGGCGGCACCGGCCCCAGGCCGACCCGCACCGCGCCGAAATCCGGCGTGGCCCGGTCGCGGGCCCACCACCGCTGTCGTGGCAGCGCCCACAGGTCATCGGGTGCCGGATGGCGGTACAGCAGCCGGTCACGTTGCGCCGCATCATCATCGGCGAGCCGGTCCCACAGCGAGTCGAGGTAGCGCAGGTACCGTCGCCGGTCCGCGTCGAGGTCCGCACGCCATCTGCCGGCACCGCCGGAGGACAGCGCGGCGACCGCCGACAACAGCATCAGCAGCGGGAAGACGATCAGGGCGGGACCGTGACTGCCGGCCGGCCGCGACGTCAGCAGCGCCAGGGTCGCCCCGGCCGAGGCCACCCCCAGCGCCACCGGTACCAGCCGGGCGGCCCCGGCGTCCGCCCGGCGCGGCACCGCCGGGGGCGCCTCGACGTGAATGTCGGTCACCGCGGCGACGCTAGGCAACGGCACCCACGCCCGCAATTCAGTTGTGGATGACCGTGCACCGGGATCCGCCGCGACCGTTAGCGTCGCCGGCCATGGAAACTGACATGCGCCGAGTGTCGGTGCACACCGGCCGCGAATTCGTCGACCTGACACTGCCCAGCGGGATGCCGCTCGCCGAACTGCTGCCCCGGCTGTGCGACATCGTCGACCGGGTCGGCGGTCCGCGCACCGACTGGCCCCGACGGCTGCACACCCCCGGCGGGGACGCACTCGACCCGGCGAAAACACTGTCCGACAGCGGAATACGAGACGGCGACATCCTGGTGCTGAGCGCGTCCGAGCCGCCCGCCCCGCCGCGGGTCACCCGCGACGCCGCGCAGCGCCTGGCGCGGGCCGCCACCGCCGAAACCGCGAGCTGGGACGGGCGCACCGCGGCGCTGCTAATCGCGACCGTGCTGGCCGGCACCGCCGGACTGACCGCCCTGTCCGGCACGCCGGGTGCGCCGCACCTGTTGCTGGCCGCCAGTGCGGCCGGCGGCACCGCGGCCGTCGCGGCCCGGCTGTCGCAGTGCCGGACCCTGTTCGCCGGCCTGGCATCGGGGGCCGCCCTGACCGCGGCCGCGGCACTGTGCGCGACCATCCTCGCCGCTGACCCGCATCGCGCCGGGGTGATGCTGGCGGTCCTGGCCGTGGCGATCCTGGTGAGCGCCACCCGGGTGACGCTGACGGTCTGCGGGCTGACGCGCGCCGCGGCAGCCGACCTGACGGTCGAGGTCGCCCCGGCCGCCGGCGCGGAGTCGGCGGCCGTCGACTGTCTGGCGGCGATCGTGTCCGGGGCCGCCGGCGCCGCCGCCATCGGGGTCGTCATCGCCGCCGCTGCGGGCGGGCCGCTCGACTGCGCGCTGGGGGCGATGGTGAGCGCGGCCGTCCTGCTGCGGGCCCGCGCGCATCACGCGCCGATCCAGCGGCGCGCCCTGCTGGGCGGCGGAATCTGCGGCGCCGCAGCCACTCTCGTGGCGCTCGCCCGGCTCGAACCCGCGTGGTGTCCGTGGCTGTGCCTGGCGGCGCTGACGGCGGCGACCGTCGCCGTGGCGGTGGCGTACCGGCCGGTTCGCTCGCCGGGGTTCGGCGAGGCGCTGGCCGTCACCGAGTACGCCGGGCTGGCGGCGGTCCTGCCGCTGGCCTGCTGGACTCTCGGCGTCTTCGATGCGCTGGGGCCGGTGCGATGACCGGTTGGCGGCGCATCGTCCACGCGGTCGTCACCGTGGCGCTGTGGGTGGCGGGATGCCCGGTGGCCCCGGCGGGCGCGCTGACCCCACCGGTGATCGACACCGACCTGCTGCCCGCCGCGGCGACCCCGGCCCCGCCGGTGCCGACCACGCAGCGCTCGCCGTGTGCCGAGCCGGCCGCCGGGGTGGCGCGCGGTGTCGACGCGGCGGCACTGGCGGACAACCCACGCGGCGACGGCCAACGCGTCGCGGTCATCGACACCGGCGTGCACCGGCACCCGCGGCTGACCCACCTCGAGGGCGCCGGCGACTACGTGTCCACCGGCGACGGCACCGAGGACTGCGACGGGCACGGCACCGCGGTGGCCGGGATCATCGCCGATATCGCGCCGGCGGCAACGCTTCTGGCGATCCGCCAGTCGACGGTCAAGTTCGGCGCGACCGACGATCCCGGCGGCAGCGGGTTCGGCGACGTCGACACCATGGCCCGCGCCGTGCGAACGGCGGCCGACCTCGGCGCGACCGTCGTCAACATCTCGGCGGTGGCGTGCGCGGCGGGCCCGTTGCACGACGCGGCCCTGGGCGCCGCGCTGGCCTACGCCGTCGACGTCAAGGACGTCGTCGTGGTCACCGCGGCCGGCAATGTCGCCGGCTGCCCACCGCAACAACGCATCGACGGGGCGATGAGCTGGGCCCAGGCCACCGTCGCGGTCAGCCCGGCCTGGTACGACGACTATGTGCTCACCGTCGGCTCGCTCGACGACCGGGGCCGCCCGTCGGAGTTCACCCAGCCGGGCCCGTGGGTGGACGTCGCCGCACCCGGGGAGAACATGGTGCCCGGCGCCGCCGCTGGGATTCCGGTGTCCGGCACCAGTTATGCCGCCCCCGTCGTCAGCGGGGTGGTCGCGCTGCTGCGGGCCCGCTCCCCCGAGCTGACCGCCCGGCAGGTGATGGCGCGCATCTCCTCGACGGCCCGCGGATCGGGGCAGCGCAGCGCGCTGGTGGGCTTCGGCGCCCTGGATCCGGTTGCGGCACTGGGCCGATCGGGCCGGCCCGCGCCACCGGCCGCACCGGCCGCACCGGTGGCCGGGGCCGGGCGGCCGCCCGGGCAGGCCCGCGTGGCCGCAGTCGTCGGTGCGGGGGTGTGTGTCGCGGTGGCGGCCCTGACCCTGGCGGCGCTGTCGCTGGCGTCCCGGTCACGCCGGCCATAGCAGGGGCAGCAGCAGGTGGCCGGCCGCGATGAGGGCGGCCGGCACGGCGCCGAACGCGTACCAGAACCGCGGCGCGGCAACCGAACCCGCGTCGCTGTCCGGATCGCCGTACAGCAGCGCGGATTCGAGGCGGCGCAACAGGAACCGATGCCCACTGGTCCGCAGTTGTCGAGAAAGCCGTGCCGTCATGGCTGCACGGTAGCCTTCGGCGAGGGCCGGCGGGTTCCGCCGTGCACAGGTCAGTGCCAGCGCGCCCACACGTACGGCACCAGCGATCGCAGGAAGTCCAGATCCGGGCCCGGCCGCGCGTCGGCGAAGGCCTGCTCGAAGTAGTCCTCGGCGACCACCAGGATGCCCTCGGCGAACTCCCGGGTGAAGCTGATGCTGCCGTAGTCGTCCATCAGGTCCCGGATGGTGCGGACCAGGTCCGCGGAGCGGTCCGCGCGGGACTGGCCCAGATAGTCGCGCACCAACCGCCCGTCCGCGCCGGTCGCCGTCGCGAGCAGATGAACCAGCGGCAGCGTCCGCTTGCCCTCGTAGAGGTCGCCCAGGATCTCCTTGCCGTACATCTGCTCGTCGCCGACGAGGTTCAGCAGGTCGTCGCGGATCTGGAAGGCCGCGCCGAAGTGAAACCCGAACCGCACCAACGGCGCCAGGTCGGCGGTGCCGCCCGAACCCACGATGGCGCCGACCCGCAGCGGGTGGATGGTGGTGTACCAGCACGTCTTGTGCATGATGAGTTCGAGGTAGTCCTCGGGACCCAGATCGGTGACGTTGTCGTTGAGCCAGCCGACTTCGGTCGCCTGGCCCTCCAGGGTGCGCAGCGCCATCGTGTCGAACTCGCTCATCACCACATCGGCGATGTCGCGATCGAGACGACTGGTGGCGCGGCGCAACACCTGCCCCGCGACGATGGCCAGCGCGTCGCCGGCGTTGAGCGCCACCGCCGGTCCGTACTGGGCGGCCAGAGTCGGCCTGCCCCTGCGCATCTCGCTGCCGTCGGCGACGTCGTCATGCACCAGGAACGCGTTGTGCAGCAGTTCGATCGCGACCGCGATGCCGGCCAGGTTGTCGTGATCACCGCCGAAGGCCTGCCCGGCCGACAGGCACAGGGCGGGCCGGAGTGCCTTGCCGGGGCGGGACGGGTACTCGCGCATCGGCTCGTAGAGCCAGCGGTGCGGCTCACCGTCGGGCATGGCGTCGAGCATGGAACGACGGACCGCCTGCCCGACCCGGCGCAGCCTGCCCTCCACCGATTCGATCAATTCCCCACGGTCGGCGGCGGTGTCCGTCATATGGCCGCGCGCACCACGAGAACCACCGGCAGCCAGACGTCTTCGTGCCCCTCGGCGAGCAGGGTGCCGCGGTAGCTGCCGGGACGCACGCCGGCGTCGACGTCGATCTCGATCGTCACGCCCCGACTGGATTTGGCCGGCATCGCGACCGCGTCCGGTTCGAACCGCACCACACCGGCCGAGGACACCAGGCTGCCGTCGTGGCTGAGCAGATCGCTGCACCGCAGCCGGACCTTGCCCAGATCCTCCGAACCGTGGTTGTGCAACCAGATCTCACCGCACACCGGTCCGGCCTCGGCGGCCGTGAAACGCAGCTCGCCGTGCGAGCGCCCGGTGGCGAGGTCGAATTGCGCCTCGTGGTTCATCGATCCGGCGGGCGCGCCGGCGCCGGCGCGCAGCGATCCGGCGATCTCCGATGCCAGCCGCTGCCAGATGCGGAGCAGCCGTTCGGCATCGGTGCGCGAATCGAACGTACGTTGCTCGGCCCCCGGCTCACCGGCGGTCTCCGTCGCATCGAACTCCGCGGCCGACTCCGCTGCCTGCGCACTCATCTGCACCAACCGGTTGACCACGTCCGTGGCGGCCCGGAATCCGCGTTGCTGCACCGCGCCCACGGCGCGCAGGTTAATGTCCGGGTCGAAGACCGCCCCCCACGGCACCTCGGCGAATTCGCCGCCGCCACCGGCACTGACCACCGCGTTCCTCCTGATGTTTCCCGCCCCCATGACCGGCGAACAACGGTATGCTAAGTCGGCGCGCGGTGAGAGGCGGGGGCGATGGTCAATCTGGCGCTGACGACGGTTTGTGCCGCCGTGGATTCCGCTGCCGACAAATTGCAGAATCAGGACCTACGGGCCCAAGTCGACAACACGCTGCCGCTGGCCACTCGGGCGGCTTGGGCCGAGTTGCGCGACTTCGCTTCTCGCCGACCGGACGTCCAACTGCCCAACCTGGCGGACTCGCTGACCGAACTGCAGGCCAACGAGAACGACCTGTCGCTCTACGACCGCGAAACCTTCATGCTCGCGCGGGATGCGCTGGGGATCATCAAGGCACACGCTCCGGACCTTCCCGAAGTCGCCGGTGTCGTCAGCAAGATGCTGGACCGCGCACCGTCGGCGCCGATGCCGCCGGGCGAGGTCGCGCCCAGCCAGGACTACATCCGGAAGGTCAACGGGCAGTACGTCGCCGTGCTGGCCAACGACTTCCTCGTGGAAAACCGGACGGTCGCCGAGGTGGCGCCACTGCTCGATCCGCTCAACTGGCCGGACGCGGCCGGCTCGACCAGATTCTTCCGGACGATGACCGCCCAGAATCCCCCGGTCAACAACGAGGGCTGGAGCCGGGTGCTGGAGAACGTCGGCAGCGCGGACTTCAACATCTCAACCGCACTCAAATACTGGAAGGGCGAGGCCGGCGGCTCCGCCTTCCTCAACTACGACCTCGACGACGTCCGAACCGGGGACGAGGGGTGGGCCGTCATCGACAACGGCTTCCTGATCGCGACCCAGGAAGGGCCCCATGTGCGTATCCGCGTCAGCAAGGAACTGCTGGTGAAGGGGCTCAGTCCGACCGCGACCGCGGTGCTCGCCTACTCGGTGGGCTGGCCGCGGGTCGCGATCGACGTCGCCAACGGAGCCGATGGCCGCGGCGGCCTGCCGGCCGACGCCGCTGCCTGGGCACCGTCTGCGCCACTACCCGAGAATCAACGGGTCGTCATCGTGCCGGCGCCACTGCCCGAACCCGACCTGTTGCCGCCGCGGGCCCGAAGCGCGGTCATCCGGGAGACCAGCGGATTGCTGAACACGTTCGTGGACCGCACCTCCAAGTTGGCCGACGAGTTCGCCGGCAGCTGGCAGAACGGCTTGACCGTTGCCGACGTCCGAACCCTGAGTGGCCATTTCAGCGATTTCGTCGGAACCTACTCCGAATCGCTGCTCGAGGTGCCCCGGCGGCTGTTCCTGGGCGATGCGAAAGCGGCACGCCAATGACCGGACCGATCAACGTATTCCAGCGCTGCGCATCGGTGTCGAGCCGGCTGATCTCGGATGCCGCCGACATCCTGCGCGACGCGGCGGACAAGATGGACGGCGCGCCCAACCTGAGCGGCTACACCTCGGCGGATCTCGTCGACACCGCCAGCGAGCTGGGTCAGTTGGCGGTGCGCGGCGGCCGGGAACTGGCCGAGAGTGTCCGAGGCGCCTTCGCCGACCCGGATACCACCAACCCGCAGGTGTCGGCGGCGATCGGACCGGCATTGATCGCCGACCAGCTGTCCACCATCGTCGAGCGCACCGTGGGCCAGTACGGCAGGATCTGTCATCAGGCCGCCGATGACATGCGCGCCGGGCGCCCCGACACCTGGATGCCGATGTTCACCCGACTGCTGGATGTGACGGTGGTCAACGGCATCGAGGCGGTGCAGACCGCGGTTATCGGACCGGCGCCGTTCGCGCGCACCACATTCCGCTCCGATCCGGTCGACGTGACCCCCGCCGCGCGGGAACGCACGCTGACCGTCGTGCGCGGGTTCGCCCGGGCGGGCTCGGCCGCGCCGATCCGGCCGATCCGGGCCCGGCTCGATCCGGCGGTCCTCCCGGCCAACGCCACCCAGTTCACCGTCATCGTCGACGAGGAGAACCTGCCCAGCGGCATCTACCTCGGTGCGGTCGACGTCGGCGGCGACGAGACGGTAACCGTAACGCTCCGAATGTGATCCACCCACCGTGAGTCAACCCGGTCGATCCGACATCGACGAGCTGCTGGACCAGGCGCGGGAAGCCATCAGCGCCGGCGACCGCCAGACCGCCAACGCCCTCGCCGACCAGATGCTCGCGGCCGACCGCGCCAGGCCGGACACCGGCGACCAGCTCTCCATTCCCCGGGGGCAGGGTGAGATCCGCAGGCTGACAATTCTTTTCACCGATCTGGTGGATTCGACGGAACTCTCGACCCGGATCGATCCGGAAACCTATTGGGTGATCGTCGGCCACTACCGTTCGGAAGTCGAGCGCATCGTGGCACGCCACGGCGGGCACATCGCCTCCACCAAGGGCGACGGCATCCTCGCGGTGTTCGGCCATCCCGTGGCGCACGAGAAAGACGCCCACCGGGCCATCCGCACGGGTATCGACATCACCCGCAGCGTCGCCGATCTCAACGAGCGGGCGCGCCGCCAGTTCGGCGTCGGCGTCGGCGTCCGGGTGGGCATCCACCGCGGGCGGGTGCTCCTGGATACCCAACAGGACGACGTCTACGGATTCGCCGCCAACTTCACGGCACGGATCTGCGGATTGGCCGCTCCGGGCACGGTGGCGGTCTCGGCCGCCATCCGGCAGCTCGTGGGTGCCGCGTTCGACTTCGAGCCCCTGCCACCACAATCGGTGAAGGGCGTGCCCAACCCCGTCGAGCATTTCCGGGTCATCGCCGAAGCGGATACCTGGCGCGGCAGCCGCGGCCCGCTCGTGGGCCGCGACCGCGAGGTTGCGCTGGTCGAACAAGCATGGCAGCAGGCACTCGCGGTGGATCCGTCCACCGCCGGCATCGCGTTCGCCGGGGAAGCCGGGATCGGCAAGACCCGCCTGGTGACCATGGCCGCCGACCTCGCCGCCGAATCGGGTGTGCCCGTGCTCGAACTACTCGGATCGCCGTTCCACGACAGCGTTGGGCTGCACCCTGTCCGCCGCCTCATCGAACGACGTTGCGGGATAACCGATTCCGCCTACCCCGCCGAGCGGTTGCGGATGCTGACCGAGGAACTTCACAGTCACGGGCTGGATCCCGCGACGATGGTTCCGCTGCTGGCCCCGGTGCTGGACATCCCCGCGCATGCCGGTTACCGGCCGGTCGAGGCCGACGCACGCATGCTGGCCGGCCAGATCGGCACGGCGGTGCGGGACTATCTGACCGCCTGCCTCGACGGAGGTCCCGGTCTCGTCGTCGTCGAGGACATGCACTGGTTCGACGCGGCCAGCACCGAGGTCATCGGGCTGCTGCTGGCCGACCCGCCGCCCCGGACGCTCGTGGTGATGACCACCCGCGACGCGGCGAAATTGCCGGGAACTGGTAATACGCGGGTCTGTTCGGTGACGCCGCTGAGCGAGGCGGAGTCCGACGAACTCATCGACGCGCTGCTGCCGACACTGACCGATGCGGCCCGGGGCGCGGTGCGACGCCGCTGCGACGGTGTTCCGCTCTACATCGAGGAGGTCGTGCACAAGCTGAAGAACCTTGCCGCCGACCCCGACCCCGCACAGGTGCCGGACACCATCTACGAGGCCCTGCTGTCCCGGTTGCCCGCCAACGATGCGGCCATGACGGTCGTGCAGGCGGCGGCGACGATCGGCAGCCGGGTGGACTTCGAGGTGTTGCGGACGGTCCTGGACAGCGGCGTCGATGACCTGAACCCGATCATCGACGAACTGTGCGCGGCCAAAGTGTTGTCCCCGCGCGGCGATAAGCGCTGGCGATTCCGTCACGAACTGCTCCGCGAGGTGGCCGCCGAACTGGCGCCACCGAGCGTGCGGCGCACCCTGCACGGGCGCGTCGCCGATGCGCTGATCACCCTCACCGCCGACGGACAACCCGACTGGCCCTTGATTGCCGCACATTTCAAGGCAGCCGAACGGTTTGGGGAGGCCGCGACCGCCTACCAACAGGCGGCCGCGGCGGCCCGGGCCCGCGGCGCACTCGACGAAGCACGCAATCACCTGAGCAGCGCACTGGACCAGGTGGTGCAACAACCCGCTTCGGCGCGCCGCGACCGGCACGAACTCGCGCTGCGGCTGCGGCGCGGCTTCCTGGCCTCGGCTGCGCTGGGCTCCAACAACTCCGACACCGCCGCCGATTTCGAACGCTGCCTGGAGCTCGGCGGGTCGGATCTGTCCAACGACGATCTGTTCGCCACGCTGATGGCGTTGTTCACGCACTTCGTCAGCCGCGGCGACCTGCGCCGCGCCGAGCAGGTGGTGCACACCCTGCGGGTGGCCGTCGACCACGGCCGGGAATGGTGGCTCGCCGAGAACGTCGGCGGCCACGGTGTCCTCGCGTGGAACCACGGCGAGTTCGAGACGGCCCGCGACCTGCTCGCCCAGTCGGTGGAGTTGATGGCCTGCCGGGAGCATCGCGATGTGGAGTCGGTGTGGTTCGTGCCCTTCGACCCCGTGGTCTCCACCTACACCCAGTTCGCGACCGTGCACTGGGTTCTCGGCGACTGCACGGCACGGGACGCCGCCCTGGCCGATGCCCGCCGGCGCGTCGATGCCCTGCCCTTTCCCCAGGGCCCGTTCAGTGCGTCCTACGTCGACTTCATCCAATGCCTGATGGCGCTGGACGCCGGCGATCAGCCGACCGCAGCGCATTGGGCGGAAACGATGACCGAGCGCGCCCGCAAACACGGGTTCGACGCGTCCGCGGCCGCCGGGTTCGTGCTCCAGCAGAGCGCGGCGGCGATGGCACTGATCCAGACGCACCCGGTCGACACCGCCGCGCTGGCGCCGATCCTGCCCATCCTGCTGCAGTGGCTCGACCTGTGCCGCGCCATCGAGATCAAGACCTGGCTGTTGCCGTCCGACGCCGTGGCCGCCCGCCTGTTGATCGCGATCGGCGAGCTGGAGCAGGCCCGCCAGTGCATCGACGCCGGGCTGACGCTGTCCGGTGAGACCCGGATGAACTACTACGACGCCGAACTGCTGCGCCTGCGGGCTCAGACCCACCACAGTGTCGATGCGCGACGCACGGATCTGACCGCCGCCCTCAACGTGGCGCGCAAACAACACGCCACCATCTTCGAGCTGCGTATCGCTCGTGATCTGGTTGCGGTCGGGGACGACTCGGCACGGGAAGTCCTCGCCGAGGCGGTGAGCCGGTTCCCGGCCGACAGCAGCTGGCCCGAACTCGCCGCCGCCCGCGCGAGCCTCGCCGAGTGAAACCCCGCAAGGTCGCCATCCTCGGAGGCGGGATGGCCGGGCTGGCCTCCGCCTGGCGGCTGTCCGAACCGGGATGGCGGGATCGGTACGAATCGATCACGGTGTATCAGCGCGGCTGGCGTCTCGGCGGCAAGGGCGCATCGAGCCGCGGGCCGCATGCCAGGATCGAGGAGCACGGCCTGCACATCTGGCTCGGCTCGTACGAGAACGCGTTCGCGATGCTGCGCGAGTGCTACCGCGAACTCGACCGCCCCACAACCGATCCCGACTGTCCGATCGCCCGGTGGGACCAGGCCATGATCCCGGCCGACAACCTCGGCCTGACCGACCACTCCAGTGCCGGCTGGCTGACCTGGCTGGGCAGCTTCACCCGAAACCAGGACAGCCCCGGCGACCCAGAGGCCGACGGTCGTGAGATGACTGTCGTCGAATTCCTCAGCCGAGCAATGCAACTCGTCATCGACTTCACCGACTCGCAGCGCGCTGCCACACCCGGGGCCCTGCAGCTGTCGACGTCACCGCAGCCGGGTGCGGCGCCGTCGTCACCCGTGCTGGCCACGGTGCGCCGCGCCGTCGCCGCGGCGCTGCTCACCGTCGCCGACCCCCGCGCGGCCGGCGCGGGACCCGCCGGTGCACTCGAGTGCGCCGCCCTGGCCGTGCGCGACGCGCTCGATGTCGAGCAACGACCCGATCACAAGCGCTCTTGGCAGCTGCTGTCGCTGATGCTCGCCGTCATCCGCGGCATCCTGGCCGACAACCTGATCACCCACCCGAACGGATTCCGCGCGATCAACGACGAGGATTTCAGCGCCTGGATACTGCGCCATGGCGCGCACCCCGACGTACTCGACTTCGCTTTGGTCCGCGGACTCTACGATCTGGTGTTCGGATACGAGAACGGCGATCCCGAACGGCCCGCGTTCGGGGCGGGCCTCGCGGTCTTCCTCACCGGGCTGGTGCTGTTCTGCTATCGCGGCGCGATCTTCTGGAAGATGACCGCCGGCATGGGCGACGTGATCATCGCGCCGGTCTATCAGGCCCTGCGCAACAGAGGCGTCGACTTCGAGTTCTTCCACCGCGTCACAGCACTGCATCTCGACGAGCGGCACCAGGCCGTCGGCGCAATCACCCTCGGCAGGCAGCTGCACCTGGCCGACGGACGCGACCGCTACGACCCATTGGTGAAAGTCCACGGGCTGCCGGTCTTCCCCGGCAGCCCGATCGCCGGGCAGATCGTCGCGCCCTCCGGTTTGGACAGCACGGACTGGCATGCGCTGGAGAACCATTGGGCCGACCACCGGGATGTCGAGACCCGCACCCTGGTACAGGGTGCGGATTTCGACGACGTCGTCCTGGCCGTGTCGCTGGGCATGATCGACATCGTCGCGTCCGAGCTCGTCGCCGACAAGCCCGAATGGCGCGCCATGACCACCCACGTCAAAACCGTTGCCACCCAAGCATTTCAGCTGTGGCTGCGTCCCGATGAAGCCGCGTTGGGATGGGCGGAGCCGGGCGTGACCGTCAGCGCCTACCTCCCACCGTTCGAGACCTGGGCGTCGATGCCGCAGACGTTGTGGGCGGAGGACTGGCCCGAGGACGACCGGCCGGCGACGGTGGCCTACTTCTGCGGCGCGTTCGGCGCCGCACCGAAGCCCACCGAGTCGGGCCCCGAGTACCTTCGACGCCAACGCGCGCGCGTGCATGCGTCGGCACTGCGCCACATCGACACCAACCTGGGCCTGTTTTTTCCGCATGCACTGGGCGACGGCGGGTTCGACTGGCGGCTGCTCAGCGGGGCCGGCGGCCGTCGCGGGGCGGCCGCCCTGGACACCCAGTGGATCAGCGTGAACGTGGATCCCTCCGATCGTTATGTGCAATCGGTCCCCGGTTCCGAGCGCCACCGCCTTCGGCCGGACGAGAGCGGTTACGACAACCTGGTCCTGGCCGGCGATTGGACCGACTCCGGCATCAACGCCGGTTGTATCGAGGCCGCGGTGATGTCCGGGCTGCAGGCCGGTAACGCACTGCTGGGGCGGGGCCGGTACTACCGGGTGCGGGGTTTCTACCTGCCCTGATCCCGGGCCCGCCGCTCCCGGTATGCCGCGACGTGCTGGCGGTTGCCGCAGTTGCCGGTGTCGCAGAACATCCGCGACCGGTTGCGGGACAGGTCGACGAGCACCGCGTCGCAGTCGGGGGCGGCGCAGATCTTCAGCCGGCGCAGCTCGCCGCCGCGGATCAGGTCGGCCAGGGCCATCGCCATCTCGGCGCCCATCCGCCGGGCCAGCGGATCGTCGGTGGACGCCAGGTGCAGGTGCCAGTCGGGCATCTCGGGGTGTCGCGTCAGCCACGGCGCGGCCCGGGTGTCGCCGAGCAGGGCGTTGACCTGCCCGACGGTGCGTTCCTCGCCCCCTTTGTCATTGGCACCCGCCCAGATCCGGCCGATCCGGGCCCGGAGCCGGTGCACCGCGGCCAGCTCGTCGACGTCGCGGTCGCGGCGGCCGGTCCAGCCCCAGGCCCGCAGGTAGTCGTCCAGCGCGGGCTGGTCGGCGAGGTGCTCGCCGCCCACCCGGTCGGAGTTGACCAGCGCCGCGGCGGCCCGCAGCGTCAGTTCGGTGTCATGACTGAAATTCATTTGACTCCTTACCGGCGCATCCGTAGCCTGGTCATTACCAATTGCGATTTTACTCATTACACCTGGAGGTGCGTCGTGCTCATGGTCAGGCCCAGAACCGACGTCTCGCGCGGTCTGGCGTTCGCCCTCACCTCGGCGCTGACCTTCGCACTGTCCGGACCGTTCGCCCGGGCCCTGATGGACGCCGGCTGGACGCCGACCGCCGCGGTCATCGCCCGGCTGGCCGGCGGCGCCGTCGCGCTGGCCGCCGTGGCCACCGTCGTGCGCCCGCAGTGGCTCGCCGAAGCGCGCCGGCATGCGCGCACCGTGGTCCTCTACGGCCTGATCCCGATCGCGGGCGCCCAGCTCTGCTACTACAACGCGGTCGCCCACCTGTCGGTCGGCGTCGCCCTGCTGCTGGAGTACACCGCGCCGATTTTGGTCGTCGGCTGGCTCTGGCTGACCACCCGGCGGCGGCCCAACACCGCGACGCTGGCCGGGATGTTGCTGGCCATCGCGGGAATCATGTTGGTGCTCAACATCTTCGGCGCCGAATCGGCCCGGGTGAACACCACCGGGGTGCTGTGGGCACTGGCCGCCGCGGTGTGCGCGGCGTGCTACTTCATGATGAGCGACACCGGCACGGGCACCGCGGACCGGGAACCCCTGCACCCGCTGACCCTGGCCACCGGCGGCCTGCTCGTCGGCGGCGCCGCGGTCACCGCGCTCGGCCTCACCGGCATCATGCCGCTGGCGTTCGACACCGCCGACGTCACGGTCGCCGGCGTCACCGCGCCGTGGTTCGCCGCCGTGGTGGTGCTTGGCCTGTTCAGCACCGCCATTGCCTACACCCTCGGCATCGCCGGGGTGGCCCTGCTGCGGCCCGGCTTCGCATCCCTGGTCGGGCTGTCCGAGGTGCTGTTCGCGGTGCTGTGGGCCCGGTTGCTGATCGGCGAGGCGATGACGCCCGTGCAGGTCATCGGCGCGGCGGTGGTCCTGGCCGGCCTGGTGCTCGCCCGGCCCCGGTAACATTCCGGCGTGCGCATTCCGACCGTATTGGCGGCCGCCGGCCTGCTGAGCTCCGTGATCATCCCCACCCCGGCGCCGGCCGCCCACGCCGACGGCTGCCCGGACATCGAGGTCGTCTTCGCGCGGGGCACCACCGAACCTCTCGGCCTGGGCCGGGTGGGCACCGCGTTCGTCAACGACCTGCGGGCCCGGGTCGGCGACCGCAGCGTGGGCACCTACGCCGTCAACTACCCGGCCACCTACGACTTCCGGGCGGCGGCCGACGGCGCCAACGACGCCAGCGCCCACATCCAGCAGATGATGGCCAACTGCCCGGCCACCCGGCTGGTGCTCGGCGGCTTCTCGCAGGGGGCCGCCGTCATCGACGTCATCAGCGAACTGCCGGTCCCGGGGGCCGGCTTCACCGCGCCGCTGCCCGGCAACGCCCCCGACCACGTCGCGGCCATCGCGCTGTTCGGCAACCCGAGCGCCAAGGCGGGATTGCCGCTGACCATCAGCCCGACCTGGGGCGCCCGGTCCATCGACCTGTGCCTGCCCGACGACGCGATCTGCGACACCCTGGGCACCAACGTGGCGGTGCACAGCACCTACCCCGAATCCGGCCAGACCACCATGGCCGCCGATTTCGTCGCGGCCCGGGTCTGAATTAGGTTGGCCACATGATCGCTGCCCGGACATTTGCCGCCCTGGCCGTCGGGTTCGCCGCGGCCGCGCCGCTGGCGGCCCCCGGCGTCCTGCCCATCGCGGCCGCCGGCCCGTGCCCCGACGTCGAGCTGGTGTTCGCCCGCGGCACGAACGAGGGCCCCGGCCTCGGCCGTGTCGGCCAGGCGCTGGCCGACACGCTGGGGCCGCAGCTGGGCAACCGCAGCCTCGGCGTGTATCCGGTCAACTACCCGGCCACCTACGACTTCCTGACCGCCGCCGACGGCGCCACCGACGCGACCAACCACATCGCCGCGATGGCCGCCGACTGCCCGAACACGCGCATCGTGCTGGGGGGCTACTCGCAGGGCGCCGCGGTGGTCGACATGCTGGTCGGGGTGCCCCCGCTGGGCAACCGGGTCGGTGAGATCGGCTCGGCCCCACCCCTGCCCGGCAGCCTGGCCGGCAACGTGGCGGCCGTCGCGGTGTTCGGGAACCCCGCGACCAAGTTCGGGAACCCGGTCACCGCAGGCTCGTTGGGCGGCCGGTCGATCGACATGTGCTCCGACGGCGACCCCATCTGTTCGCGCGGGCGGAATCCGTTCGCCCACACCAGCTATGAGTCCGGGCCGATGCCCGGCCAGGCCGCCGGATTCATCGCGGGGCTCGTCTAGCCTCCGTTCGCTACTATGGCCAGCGTGGGACTGCGCCGGTGGAAGAAGATCGCGGCCGGTCTCCTCGCGGCCAGTTGCCTGCCCGTGGCCGCGTCCGTCGTGGCCGCGCCGCCCGTCGCACGGGCCGGTTCGTGCCCGTACGCGGAGCTGATCTTCGCCCGCGGGCGACTCGAAGCACCCGGTGCCGGACAGATCGGTAACGCCCTCGTCAGCGCACTGCGCGCGAAGACCGGCCGCAACATCGGGCTGTACGCGGTGAACTATCCGGCCAACACCGAGGTCGACCTCGGCGCCAACGATATGAGCGCGCACGTGCAGTACATGATGAACAACTGCCCGGACACCAAGCTCGTCCTCGGCGGCTACTCCCTGGGCGCGGCCGTCACCGATGTGGTGCTGGCGATGCCGCTTTCGTTCTTCACGTTCCGCAAGCCGCTGCCGGATGGCGCCGCCGACCACATCGCGGCGGTCGCGCTGTTCGGCAACGGCACCCAGTGGGTCGGACCGATCAGCACGTTCAGCCCGGTCTACCGGGAGCGGACCATCGAGCTCTGCCACGGCGACGACCCGATCTGCAACCCCACCGACCCGGAGAACTGGCAGGACTACTGGCCGGATCATCTGGCGCCGGCCTACGTCAAGGCCGGCATGGTGAACCAGGCCGCCGATTTCGTCGCCGGCCGGCTTTGACCCACCTTCTGTCGCGTCGACTTCTGCGGGAGGGTCGTGGCGGCGGCGCTTTGACAACCCTGGTGCAGAAATCGGCGGAAGGCGGGAGTGGGGTCAGCGCGTCCGCAGGTCCCGGGTGATCAGGGTCCGCGCGGCGAGCTCATCGTCGGGCGGGTAGTCGACCCCGATCAGCGTCAACCCGCGCGCCGGGGCCGCGGCGAACGCGCTCGACCGGCCCTGCGCTTCGAGCAGCCCGGCGACCCACCCGGGCTCCCGACGGCCCTCCCCCACCGCCAGCAGGGCGCCGACCACCGAACGAACCATGTTCCAGCAGAACGCATCCGCGCTGACGTGAACGCTCACCTGATCGCCGTCACGCACCCAGTCCAGCCGCTGCAGATCGCGGATGGTGGTGGCGCCGGGCCGGTGCCGACAGAAGGCGGCAAAGTCGTGCAGGCCCAGCAGCGTCCGGGATGCCGCCTGCATCGCCGCCACGTCCAGCGCGCGCGGCCACGGGGTCACGAATCGGGCCTGCTGCGGATCCACCCCGTACGGCGCCGTCGAGATGCGGTAGACGTAGTGCCGGCGCAACGCCGAGAACCGGGCGTCGAATCCCGCTGGGGCGCGGATGATTTCACGGATCCGGACGTCGGCGGGCAGGAACCTGGCCAGTCGGCGCACCAGCGGAAGGAACTCCGGTTCCCCGGCCGGCCGCCTGCTGCGCGGGTAGGCGTGGCGCAGGGCGTCGGCGGGCACGTCGACGTGGGCGACCTGCCCGTCGGCGTGCACCCCGGCGTCGGTGCGCCCGGCCCCGCGAACCGTCACCGGCACGCGGAACACCGTCGACAGCGTCTCGTCGATGGTGCCGGCCACCGTGCGCCGGCCCGCCTGGGCCGCCCAGCCGGCGAATTCGGTTCCGTCGTAGGCGATATCGAGCCGCAGGCGGACAGCAGCGACATGCCCGCCACCGGAATCGATGACGGGCATGTCGGTGGAGCTGTCGGTGCTACTTATCGCCGCCGGCTTCGTCGGCCGCGACCTCGGACTCGGCCGTCTGGGCGTCGGCGATCGCAGCGTCTTCCGCTTCGACCTCGGCAACCGGGGTCTCCTCGACCGGAGCCGGAGCCGCAGCAGCGGCGTCGGCGGTCGCCTTGGCGTGCGCCGCGGCGGCGCGGCGCGCGCGATCGGCCTCGCTGGTCACGGTCTTCTCCCGGACCAGTTCGATGACCGCCATGGGCGCATTGTCGCCCTTGCGGTTCTCGACCTTGATGATCCGGGTGTAGCCGCCGTTGCGGTCGGCGTAGAACGGCGCGATCTCCGCGAACAGAGTGTGCACGACGTCCTTGTCGCGGATCTTCTTCATCACCTCACGCCGGTTGTGCAGCGCGCCCTTCTTGGCGTGGGTGATCAGCTTCTCCGCGTACGGCCGCAGCGCCCGGGCCTTCGGCTCGGTGGTGGTGATCCGGCCGTGCTCGAACAGCGAGGTGGCCAGGTTGGCCAGCAGCGCCTTCTGGTGCGAGGACGACCCGCCGAGGCGAGGACCCTTGGTGGGCTTGGGCATTGCGACTATCTCCTAAATGGGGCCGGCCCCCGTATCAGGTAGGACCGGGACGGAAACTGTGTTAGAGCTGTTCGGTTTCGGCGTAGTCCTGGGTGTCGTCCAGTTCGTAGCCGGCGTCGCCGTTCCAGGTGCCGGTGGCGACGTCATAGCCGGCGACCTCGGACGGATCGAAGCTGGCCGGGCTGTCCTTGAGCGACAGACCGAGCCCGTGCAGCTTGATCTTCACCTCGTCGATAGACTTCTGGCCGAAGTTGCGGATGTCCAGCAGATCGGACTCCGTGCGGGCGACGAGCTCGCCGACCGTGTGCACACCCTCGCGCTTGAGGCAGTTGTATGAGCGCACCGTCAGGTCCAGGTCGTCGATCGGCAGCCCGAAGGTGGCGATGTTGTCGACCTCGGCCGGCGACGGGCCCATCTCGATGTGCTCCGAATCGGCATTGAGTTCCCGTGCCAGACCGAACAATTCGACGAGCGTCCCACCCGCAGACGCCAGGGCGTCGCGCGGGCTGATCGAGTTCTTCGTCTCGACGTCGAGGATGAGCTTGTCGAAGTCGGTGCGCTGCTCGACGCGGGTGGCCTCCACCTTGTAGGTCACCTTGAGCACCGGCGAGTAGATGGAATCGACCGGGATGCGGCCGATCTCGGCGCCGGAGGCCTTGTTCTGCACGGCCGGGACGTAACCGCGGCCGCGCTCGACGACGAGCTCGACCTCCAGCTTGCCCTTGTCGTTGAGCGTGGCGATGTGCATGTCCGGGTTGTGCACGGTGACACCGGCCGGCGGCACGATGTCGCCCGCGGTGACCTCACCGGGGCCCTGCTTGCGCAGGTACATCGTGACCGGCTCGTCCTCCTCCGACGACACCACCAGACCCTTGAGATTGAGGATCATGTCGGTGACGTCTTCCTTGACGCCCGGCACCGTGGTGAACTCGTGCAGCACACCGTCGATGCGGATGCTGGTGACCGCCGCGCCCGGGATGGACGACAGCAGGGTGCGGCGCAGCGAATTGCCCAGTGTGTAACCGAATCCCGGCTCCAGCGGTTCGATGACGAACTGCGACCGGTTCGGCGCGAGGGATTCTTCGCTCAGGGTGGGGCGCTGAGAGATCAGCATTTTCTTCTTCTTCTCCTTCTCGGCAACCGCTATTTGATGCCGTTAGGGGTTTTCCTTACTTGGAGTAGAGCTCGACGATCAGCTGCTCCTGCAGGGGCACCTGGATCTGCGCGCGCTCGGGCAACTGGTGCACCAGGATGCGCTGACGCTCACCGACGACCTGCAGCCAGGCCGGGATCGGCCGATCACCGGCGGTCTCCCGCGAGATGATGAACGGGTCGGTGTTGAGCGACTTCGCCTTGACGTCGACGATGTCGTACTGCGCCACCCGGTAGCTGGGGATGTTGACCTTCACGCCGTTGACGGTGAAGTGCCCGTGGCTGACCAGCTGACGGGCCATCCGGCGGGTGCGCGCCAGGCCGGCGCGGTACACCACGTTGTCCAGGCGGCTCTCCAGGATCTGCAGCAGGTTCTCGCCGGTCTTGCCGGGCTTGCGCACGGCCTCCTCGTAGTACTTGCGGAACTGCTTCTCCAGCACGCCGTAG
>WBZP01002907.1_pt1 | contig 19259 bp, 22 predicted proteins | sample 5204301 | NCBI WGS metagenome assembly WBZP01 (sample SAMN12412401, study PRJNA552823) | activated sludge metagenome | isolation source: activated sludge from nitrification reactor of wastewater treatment plant... | place: USA: Pennsylvania | collected 2017 | reverse complement strand
AGAATCCTGCGCGGACCCCCCGATGCGTCACGCCCTCGATGACGACACCCTCGCCGCCCTCACCCGCGCCTGCGGGGTGGTCACGCGCGGCCTCGACCTCGAGGCGAAGCTCGGCGACATCGTCGAGGTCGCCTGCTGGCTGACCGGCGCGCGCTACGGCGCGCTCGGCGTGCTCGGCCCCGACCGGCGGATCCGGCGCTTCACCCCGCGCGCGCAGCTCGAGACCCAGCTCGCGAGTCTGTGCCTGCGCGGCCTGGTGATGGACGTGTTCGCGGGTGGCGACTATTACTACGCGCCCTCGCCGATGATCATCGGCATCTTCGAGTTCACGATGATGCGCACCGGCGATGCGCTGCCGATCGACCGCTGGGCCAGCCTGTTCCGCGACTACCTCGAGGAGGGCGGCATCTACCGCGCCAACTTCGGCGACGGGCAGCAGATCTCGCTGATGCGGGCCGTCCCGCACGACGGCTCGATCGCGCCGGCCGACTACGTGGAAGTGCTCGACTACGAGAAGGCCTCCGAGATCATCGACCGCGCCGACCGGTTCGCCATCGGCATCTGCTCCTGCCGGCACGAGCACGAGCACGCCGGTGGTCGCACCTGCAAGGTGCCCCTGGAGACCTGCTCGTCGTTCGGCGAGACGACGGTGGGGTTCATGGTGCGCAACGGGCTGGCGCGCGAGGCCTCGAAGGCGGAGATGCGGGACAACCTGGCGCGCTCGCGCGATCTCGGCCTGGTGCTGAACGCCGACAACGTGCAACGCAACGTCACCTTCATGTGCCACTGCTGCGGCTGCTGCTGCAACGTGCTGCGCGGCATCAGCCACCACGGCTTCCCGAACGCCGTGGTGACCTCCAACTACATTGCCGAACCGGACCGCGAGCTGTGCACGGGCTGCGGCATCTGCAGCCGGAAATGCCCGATCCAGGCCATCGGACGCGAGCCCGACCCCGAGCCGCGCTTCCGCAAGTTCGGCCGGCCGGTGGTGGATCAGGCGCTGTGCATCGGCTGTGGCGTATGCACGCTGCGGTGCAAGGCCGGCGCGATGAAGCTGCACAAGCGCAAGCAGCGGGTTCTGCACCCGGAGACCACCTTCGAGCGGATCATCCTCCAGTGCCTGGAGCGCGGCACGCTGCAGAACCAGCTGTTCGACAACCCGGCCAGCCTGACCGACGCGTTCGCTCGTGCCTGCCTCGGGGGCTTCCTGCGGCTCACGCCCGTGAAGCGGGCGCTGATGAGCGACGCGCTGCGCTCACGCTTCCTCGGCGCACTCAAGCATGCCGCCGCAGGCCGGGGGAAGGCGCGCCTGGCCGAGATATGAGCGGCGCCGACCGATGTGCCGCCCGCCCGGCAACCGCAACCCGCAGCCTGACGAGATGGCGCAGTGCGAGCCCTACCTGCTGCGCCAGATCGAGCTCGTGCGGCCGCGCCTCATCCTCGCCATGGGCCGATGCGCGGCGGCGGGGCGGCTGCCCGGTGACGACCCGGACCGGCGCGTCATCCCTTCGCATCGACAGCTCCCAGGCTGCCATGGTGCCTGGTCGCAACCTGTCTTCGCCATCGAGCCGGTCGCGAGACGAAGTCACAACGACTCGTCGGCCCACGGATTCAACGTCGGAGCTCTCGCGAGCTTGTAGTCGCCGGTATCGCGGGTCACGACCGTCAGCCCATGTTGCAGGGCAGTTGCCGCGATGATCAGGTCGGGCTGCGAGAACGTATGGCCGACTTTGCGGCCCTCTTCGACGAGGAGGCGCCACTTGAACATGACATCTTCGGAGACCTCCAGGACGCGCTGATCGAACATGGGCCGCACTCTGTGCAGGAGCCAGTCATTCAGTTCGGCGCGGCGAATCGGATCGCCGACGCCCTCGATACCGAAGCGGATTTCGGCGAAAGTGACGGTGCTGACGAACAAGTCCTCGAGCCGCTGGCTCGCAATGAAGCTGCGCACACGCGCATTGGGACGCGGTCGACGCAGCTCGGAAATCACATTCGTGTCGAGCAGCCAGCCGCTCACAGCTCGACGGCCCGCACTGGCATCGCAGAACGGCTTGGTTCGATTTCGATCCGGCGGTGCGGCGATGCTTGCAGAGCCTCGATCAGCAACTCGCCGGTTCGTGCGCCCTCCAGGCGATGGAACGTGTCCGCGTCGACAACCACCACCGTGTCGCGACCATGCAGCGTGACGAGCTGCGGCCCGTCGCTGCGCGCCCGGCGCACGAGTTCGCTGAATCGCGCCTTGGCGTCCTGAAGGCGCCAGCGACTGCGCAGTTGCTGCGCGGTCGGCACTGCGCGGGTAGATGTGTTTCTAGTCATGCTGACCAGAATAGCACGACCCAGCCGTCGAGGCGAGTGATTGCCTGGACCGAATGCGTCGGATGCCGAGACACGCGGCCAGGTCAACCGAAGCCCGGCACGCCCGAGGGTCCGTGGACGGGCGCATCCACAACGGATGGTCGGGAACGCCGGCGGCCGGCCGCAAGAGCCCAGCCGCCCATCGGCGGGCGCCCGACCCTGCTCACCCCTTCTTCGCCGCCTTCTTCGGCCGCTGCCAGCCCGGGATCGACACCTGCTTCGCCCGCGCCACCGTCAGCTGCCCGGCCGGCGCGTCCTTGCTGATCGTCGAGCCGCCACCGACCGTAGCGCCATCGCCGATCGTCAGCGGCGCCACCAGCACGCAGTTGCTGCCGATGTGCACGTCGGCGCCCATCACCGTGCGGTGCTTGTTCGCGCCGTCGTAGTTGGCGGTGATGCTGCCGGCGCCGTAGTTGACGCGCTCGCCGACCGTCGCGTCGCCGAGGTAGGCGAGGTGATTGGCCTTCGCGCCCCGGGCGAGCGTGCTGTTCTTGACTTCGACGAAGTTGCCGATGTGCACCTCGGGCCCGAGTTCGGCGCCGGGGCGCAGCCGCGCGTACGGGCCGACGAGCGCGCCAGGGCCGACGCGTGCGCCTTCGATGTGCGTAAAGGGGTGGATCACCGCACCGGTGTCGATATTCGCGTCGCGGATCACGCAGTGCGCGCCGATGCGCACGTCGTCGCCGAGCGTGACCGCGCCTTCGAATACGCAGCCTACGTCGATCTCGACATCGCTGCCGCAGGCGAGCGTGCCGCGCAGGTCGAAGCGCGCCGGGTCGGCCAGGCGCACGCCGGCTTCCATCAGCGTCTCGGCCTGCCGGCGCTGGAACCGGCGCTCCAGGTCGCCGAGCTGCGCGGGGCTGTTGACGCCCAGCACCTCGGACTCGTCGGTGGCCGGGCTCGTGACGACCGGCACGCCTTCGGCCACCGCCATCGCGACGATGTCGGTCAGGTAGTACTCGCGCTGCGCGTTGTCGTTGGCGAGCGCCATCACCCAGCGCGCGAGCAGCGCGGTGGGCGCGGCCATGATGCCGGTATAGACCTCGTGGATCGCGCGCTGTTCGGGGCTCGCGTCCTTGTGCTCGACGATCGCGCGCACCTGCGCGTCGGCGCCACCCGCGCTCGGAGATCCGCGCACGATGCGGCCGTAGCCGGTGGCGTCGGCCAGCTCGATCGTCAGCAGCGCGAGCTTGGTGCCGCCGCAGGCCGCGGCAAGCGCGGCGGCGGTCTCGGTGCGGATCAGCGGAACGTCGCCGTTGAGGATCAGCGTCGTCGGGTTCGCCGGGTCGAGCGCCGGCACCGCCTGCTGCACCGCGTGGCCGGTGCCGAGCTGCGGCACCTGGCGCACACAGCGCAAGTCGTCGACCTGCCCCTCGACCGACGCCTCCACGGCCTCGGCCCCATGCCCGGTGATGACCACGGTGCGCGCCGCCCCCAGCCCGGCGGCGGCGCGCAGAACATGCTGCAATAGACTCGCGCCCGCCAGCCGGTGCAGCACCTTGGGCTGCGCCGACTTCATCCGCGTGCCCTTGCCCGCAGCCATGATCACGACGTTCAGTGCCATGCGTCCTTCTCGTTCGATCGCGCAGATGGCGCGCGCGGCGATTATCGGCGTGCTCGTGCTCGCGCTCGGCCCGCTCGCCGGCTGCAGCGCGCTGCGACTGGGCTACAACAACGGACCGCAGCTCGCGTGGTGGTGGATCGACGGCCAGTTCGACTTCACCAGCGAGCAGGCGGCGAAGGTCAAGCCGGCGCTCGAGCGCTGGTTCGAGTGGCACCGCGCGACGCAGCTGCCGGGTTATGTCGACCTGCTCGCCGCCATGCAGGCGCAGGTGGCGCAGCCGGTCGGCGCCGCGCAGGCCTGCCGCTGGAACGCGCAGATCCGCGAGCAGCTCGAGCCGGCGATCGACCGCGCGCTGGTGCAGGCGGCCGAACTGCTACCGCTGCTCACCGAGACCGAATTGCGCCACCTCGAGCAGCGCGGCGTGAAGAACAACCAGGACTTGCAGCGAGAGTTCCTGCAGGCCGACCTCGGCGAACGCCAGCGCGCCTCGGTCAAGCGCGCGGTCGAGCGCTTCGAGCAGCTCTACGGGACGCTCGGCGAGGCGCAACGCAAGGTGATCGCCGAGGGCGTCGTGGCCTCGCCCTTCGACCCGCAGGCATGGATCGGTGAGCGCCAGCGACGGCAACGCGACACGCTGGCCACGTTGCGCCGGTTGCTCTTCGAGAAAGCCGACCGCGACACGCGGCTCGCGGCGCTGCGTGCGCTCGCCGAACGCGTCGAGCGCTCGGCGCATCCGCCGTACCGCGACTACCAGCGCCGGCTGGTGGAGTACAACTGCGCCTTCTTCTCCCGCGTCCACAACGCCACCACGCCGGCGCAGCGCCAGCAGGCGCGCGAGACGCTCAAGGGCTGGGAGAATGACCTGCGTGCGCTGCGCGAGCCGCCGTCTGCAAGCCCGCGGCCGGTGGAGGCGCCGGCCTGAACTCGCGGCCGCGGTTGCCGCTCACTCCGCCGCGTCCGCTTGCGATCTTGGCAAGATGCGCATCAGCGCGCCGGCCGGCCCGCAGGGCTCCTCGTCGAACGCGATGTCGCCGTCGGGGTCGGCGACGCCGGTCGGCTTCAGCGCCGCGAAGGGATGGAGCTTCGGGTCCATCAGGTGCGAAGGCACTACATGCGCCATCGCTCGCAGCATGTTGTCGCTGCGCCCGGGGTACTGGCGCTCCCACTCGCGCAGCATCTTCTTGACCTGCACGCGCTGCAGGTTCTCCTGGCTGCCACACAGGCTGCAGGGGATGATGGGAAACTGCCGGTGCTGCGCCCAGCGCTCGATGTCGGCCTCGGCCACGTAGGCCAGGGGCCGGATGACGACGTTGCGGCCATCGTCGCTCACCAGCTTGGGCGGCATGCCCTTCAGGCGGCTGCCGAAGAACATGTTCATCAGAAGCGTCACCACCATGTCGTCGCGGTGGTGGCCGAGGGCGATCTTCGTCGCGCCGAGCTCGCCCGCTACCCGGTAGAGGATGCCGCGGCGCAGGCGCGAGCACAGGCTGCACATCGTCTGCCCCTCTGGCACCAGCTTCTTGACGATGCGGTAGGTGTCCTGGTTCTCGATGTGGAAAGGCACGTGGCGTGCACGCAGGTACGCGGGCAGCACATCAGCGGGGAAGCCCGGCTGCTTCTGGTCGAGGTTGACGGCGACGAGGTCGAAGTCGACCGGCGCGCGCTCGCGCAGCGATAGCAGGATGTCGAGCAGCGTGTAGCTGTCCTTGCCGCCCGAGAGGCACACCATCACCTTGTCGCCGGCCTCGACCATCGCGAAGTCGGCGATCGCGCGGCCCACTTCGCGATGCAGCCGCTTGCCGAGCTTGTTGGCCTCGAAGGCGGCCTTGCGGGCAGCGCTGCCGGGCACGGCGGGCACGGTCGGCTGAGCAGGCGGGGCGGTGTCTGCGCGCACGGTCATTGCTTCACGAGCCCTTGATGCCGAACACCTCGACGCCGACCGCTTCGCAGTCGGGGTAGACGTCGGGCTTCTCGGTCCTGACGCGCGCCGCACGCACGCCGGGGTGGGCGAGCAGGCGCGCGAGCAGGTCGTCGGCGAGCGTCTCCTGCAGCGCGATGCGGCCCTGCGCGATGCGCTCGGCCACCGCGTGGCGCACGAAGTCGTAGTCGACGACCTCTTCGATGCAGTCGCTCTTCGGCGTCGTGGACTCGAGCGGGACGTAAAGGTCGACGTTGATCACGACGCGCTGCGGCCCGACCCGCTCGAAGTCGTGGATGCCGATGTCGACCGTGACCTCGTGGTTGCGCAGGAAGAGGCGTCGGCAGCCCTGCAGCCGCGCATCGAGAAGGCTCATGTCGTTGCTCCTCCCGGGGCCGCGTCGCGGGCGAGGAACATCACGTCGCGCCGCTGCGCCGCCAGGTGCTGGCCGCCATCGACGAGCAGCGTGGTGCCGGTGATGGCCGGTGACTCGATCACGAAGCGCACCGCGCGCGCCACGTCCTCGGGCGTCGAGCTGCGGCCGAGCGGCGTCATCCGGTGCGAGGCATCGAACTCGGGTCCGCTCATCTCGCCCGACAGCAGCGTGATGCCCGGGGCAACGCCGCAAACCCGCAGCGCGGGCGCGAACGCGATCGCGAGCATCGTATTCGCCGCCTCGAGCGCCGCCTTGCTGAGCGTGTAGCTCAGATGGTCGGGGTTCGGGTTCCAGAGCTTCTGGTCGACCAGGTTGACGACGACGCGGCCGCCGGACGGTGCCGGCGCCACGGCCGCGGTGCGGGCCAGGGCGCGCGCGAGCACGATCGGCGCCGCGGTGTTGGCGCGCCAGTGCCGCTCCATCAAGGCGAAGCCGAAGCTCGCGACATCGTCGAGCTCGAACAGCGAGGCGTTGTTGACGAGTGCGTCGAGGCGGCCGAAGTGCGCGACGACGGCGGGTGCGAGCGCCTCGCATTGCGCCTCCTCTGCGAGGTCGGCGGCGAACCCCGCTGCGACGCCGCCGGCGGCGCGAAGCTCGGCCAGCGTGCGCGTCGCGGCGTCGGCCGAGTGGCGGTAGTGCAGCGCGACGCGCCAGCCGGCGCGCGCCAGCTCGAGCGCGATCACGCGACCGATGCGCTGCGCGCCGCCGGTGACGAGCACGACCGGCAGCGCCAGGGCGCGGTCGTCGGGGCGGTCGGTCGAAGGGCCGGTCGAAGGGCTGGTCGAATGGCTGTCAAAAGGGTCGGGGCGCGGGTCCATGCTTCCTACAATGCCGCGGACATGTCCATCCAGGGCCACGCCGGGGCCGGCAGTTTATCGGGGCGCCTGCAAGAGCGCCCGCAGGTGGACCAGAATGCGCGTCCACATGAACACCTTCATGAACGCCTGCACGAGCGTCTGCGGCAGGCGATCGCCGACGCGCGCGGCTGGCTGCCGTTCGACCGCTTCATGGCGATCGCGCTCTACGAGCCCGGTCTCGGGTACTACGCGCGCGGCGCACGGATCTTCGGCCCGCTGCCCCGTGGCAACGGGGGCGGGGACGGCGGCAGCGACTTCGTCACAGCGCCGGAACTCTCGCCGCTGTTCGGCTGCGCGCTGGCACGACAGGTCCTGCAGGTCCTGGACGCGGCCGGTGCGGACGAGGTGATCGAGTTCGGTGCCGGTTCGGGCGCGCTGGCCGAGCAGCTGCTGGGCGCACTGGGCGGGCGTGTCGCGCGCTACTCGATCGTCGACCTTCCAGGCGATCTGCGTGCGCGCCAGCAGCGGCGCCTTGCCGCCTTCGGCGATCGCGTACACTGGCTCGACGCGCTGCCCGGGCGGATCGAGGGCGTCGTGCTCGGCAACGAGGTGCTCGACGCGATGCCGGTCCAGCTGCTGCACTGGGACGGCCACGCCTGGTTCGAACGCGGCGTTGGCTGCGCCGGCGCGGCGCTGGCCTGGGCCGACCGGCCGACCGACCTGCGGCCGCCGGTGCCGGGGCCGTTCGCCCCCGGCACCGTGACCGAGATCCACCCGCAGGCCACGGCCTTCGTGCGCACGCTGGCCGAGCGCTTGCACGTTGGCGCCGCCTACTTCGTCGACTACGGCTTCCCCGAGGCCGAGTACTACCACCCGCAGCGCACCGGCGGCACGCTGATGTGCCACCGCGCGCACCGTGCCGACACCTATCCGCTGGCCGATGTCGGTGCCAAGGACATCACTGCGCATGTCGACTTCACCGGCCTCGCGCTCGCGGCGCAGGACGCGGGGCTCGAGGTGATCGGCTACACCTCGCAGGCACGCTTTCTCTTCAACTGCGGCCTGGGCGAACTGCTCGAGCGGGCCGACCTGCGCGAGCGGGCGCTGGCGCAGAAGCTCGTCACCGAGCACGAGATGGGCGAGCTCTTCAAGGTGATCGGCTTCGCCCGCGGCGTCGACTTCGGTGCCGCCGGGCCGATCGGCTTCGCGGCGGGCGATCGCACGCACCGGCTGTAGGCGGCCCGAGGATCCGGATGCGCTGGCTGCTCGTCTTCCTGCTCGCCTGCCTGCTGTTCAACGTGCTGCAGGGGTGGCTCGCAAGGATCGGGCTCGGCCGGCTGCCGGGCGACTTCCGCTTCCGCGCCGCCGGGCGCGAGTGGTTCGTGCCGCTCACGAGCTCGGTCGTGCTGACGCTGCTGATGGCGCTGATCGGGCTGCTGCTGTAGGCGCGCCAAAGGATGCCGTGGCGCGTGGACGAGCGCACGCCTCGAGTGCCCGCGTGCTGCCCGCACCGTGCCCGTCGTGCCCCCGTGGGCGCTACAGTGGATCGGGCGGCGCCGTCGCGTGGCGCCGCGGGTGGCAGGCCGGGGCGCAGGCAGGGAGGCAGCGGGGCATGGACGCACGGTGGATCCTGGAGGGCGTGGCGGCCGACGGTTCGCGCGTCGTTCATGAGATCGGCACGCTGCCGTTCTCGATCGGGCGTGACGCCGACAACGACCTGGTCGTGCCCGCGCTCGGCCTGAGCCGCCGGCACGCCCGGCTGACTCAGGACCCGGACGGAGGGCTGTTCGTGGCCGACCTCGGCAGCACGAACGGTACCTACGTCAACCGGGAACGCCTCACCGGCGTGCACCGCCTTGCGCCGGACGACGTCATCCACTTCGGCAACGCCGAGTTCCGCTTCGGGCGGCTCGACGAGCAGGCCGCGGCGCGCCTTCCCGCGGGCGACCGCACGGTGATGGCGCCGCACGGACAGACGCTTTCGCTTCACTTCGTGCCGCACGAGAACCTGTTCGTCGAGCTGCTGGCTGGCCGCGGGTTGTCGTGCGCGGTACAGCCGATCGTGGACGCCCGCAGCGGCGCGCCGTTCGCGGTCGAGCTGCTCGGGCGCTCGACCCATCCCGGGCTGCCCACGTCGCCCGGGCGCCTCTTCAACCTCGCCAAGTTGCTCGATCGCGAGGCCGACCTGAGCCGCGCCTTCCGCGACCACGGACTGCGCGCGATCGCCAGCCGGCTCGCCGGCCGGACGGTGTTCGTCAACACGCACCCGAAAGAGACCTTCGAGCCGGTCTTCCTCGCCTCGCTCGAGCGCCTGCCGGAAGACGGGGTGCACGTCGATCTCGTCGTCGAGGTGCACGAGACCGCAGTGATGGAGATCGAGCGGATGCGCGAGCTCGCGGCGCGACTGAAGGCGATGGGCGTGCGCTGCGCCTACGACGACTTCGGCGCCGGTCAGGCGCGGCTCAACGAACTGGGCGACGTGCCGCCCCACTTCGTCAAGTTCGACATGGGGCTCGTCAATGGCCTGCACCAGGCGAGCGCGAACAAGCAGAAGGTCGTCTCCGACCTGGTGCGGCTGGTGCACGAACTGGGCTCGGTGGCGCTCGCCGAGGGCATCGAGGTCGAGGCCGACGCGACGCTTTGCCGCCAGATGGGCTTCGACCTGATCCAGGGCTACCTGACCGGCCGGCCCGTGCCGATCGAGCAGTTCTGACCGCCCAGGGGGCAGGGCCGCTAGGCCGGCGAGCGTGCGGCCGGGTGCCGGAGCTCAGCGCCCCAGCCGGCGGCACACCTCGAGCGAAAGCGGGCTCTGGTTGAGCGTGTAGAAGTGCAGCCCCGGCGCACCGCCTTCGACCAGGCGCTCGCAAAGCTTCGTCACCACCTCGAGGCCGAAGGCGCGGATCGATGCCGCGTCGTCCATGAAGCCTTCCATCTTCAGCGCCACCCAGCGCGGGATCTCGATGCCGTCGCGCGCTGCGAACTGCGCGATCTTCGCGTAGTTGTGGAACGGCATGATGCCCGGCACGATCGGGACCGTGACCCCGAGCTTTCGCACCTCGTCGACGAAGTGGAAGTAGGCGTCGGGGTTGAAGAAGAACTGGGTGATCGCCGAGTCGGCTCCGGCCTTCACCTTGAGCGCGAAGTGCTCGAGGTCGCGCCGCGCGTAGCGCTGCTGCGGGTGGTACTCGGGGTAGGCGGCGACCTCGATGGTCCAGTCGCTCCCCTGGGTCTGGCGGATGAACTCGACCAGCTCGCTCGCGTAGCGGAACTCGCCCGCGACGGCGGTGCCGCTCGGCAGGTCGCCACGCAGCGCGACGAGGCGCCGGATGCCCTGGGCGCGGTAGGTGGCGAGGATCTCCGAGATGCCCTCGCGCGTGCTGCCGATGCACGACAGGTGCGGTGCGGCCTCGTGGCCGGCGGCGGCGATCGCCTGCACGGTGGCGAGCGTCTTCTCGCGCGTGCTGCCGCCGGCGCCGTAGGTGACGCTGAAGAACTCGGGCCGCGTCGCGGCGAGCTCCTGCACGACGGTCTTCAGCTTCTCGCTGCCGACCGGCGTGTTGGGGGGGAAGAACTCGAAGCTGATTGGAAGCGGGTGGGTCATGGTGATGTCACTCGGCCGCGCCGAGCACGCGCTGGGCGGCCTCGGCGAGCTTCTGGTCGAATGTGAGCAGCGGCGCCCCGAGCTCGAGCGCCAGCCTCAGGTAGGCCGCGTCGTAGGAGCTCAGGGCCAGGCGCTGCGCGAGGTCGAACATGGGGAGCGGATCGACGTCGTGCAGCTCGATGCGATGGTCCGCGAAGGCCTCGAGCCCGGCGCGCGCCACGGGTGCCGGTACGCCGGAGCGGCACTTGCTGCGCGCCACGTTGGCGAGTTCGAATCCTAGCAAGGCTGGTGCATGCAGGCTGCGGCGGCGCACCCGGGAGCGGGCCTCGTCGGCGGCCGGCTCGGCCCAGAGCAGGGCGGCGATCACGCTGCAATCGACGACGGCAGGTGGATGCTGGGCCCACGCGCCGCTCGGCTCGGCGACGTAGAGCACCCGGCGTCCGGGGCGCGGGGGCGGGCTCACCTCGAGTCGCGGTCGGCGCGAATGATGTCCACCCCCAGCGGCGCACGCGCAAGCGACGGATCCGGCTTCCAGCCTGCGGCCTCGCGCTCGGCCAGCAGCTGCTCGATCGTCTTGGTGCCCTGCACCCAGCTGCGATGCGAGGCGGGGCGCCCGCCGGAGGCCGCCGCGCTACCCCTGGGCTCGCCATGCGCTGCCTGTTCGATGATTGCCATCAGCTCGCCCTGCAAGGACCGGTGATTGCGCGCCGCACGCCGGCGCAACCGCTCGGCCAGCTCGTCCGGTACGTCCTTGATCGACAGATTGACCGCCATCGAAGTCACCACAATGGACCCGAAGATCCATTATGGATCCGAACCGGCTACTCGCTCGACCGGCTTCGCGCTCGAGCAAGCTCGCCGCTCGAGGCCAAGCCGGCTCGGCGACGCTTCAGTAGCGGTAGGTCTCGGGCTTGTACGGCCCCTGCCTGGGCACGCCGATGTAGACCGCCTGCTCGTCGGTGAGCTCGGTGAGCCGGGCGTTGAGCGTCTTCAGCTGCAGCCGCGCGACCTTCTCGTCGAGGTGCTTGGGCAGCACGTAGACCTTGCCCTGCTCGTAGAAGTCGGCATGCGTGAAGAGCTCCATCTGCGCGATCGTCTGGTTCGCGAACGAACTCGACATCACGTAGCTCGGGTGGCCGGTGCCGCAGCCCAGGTTCACCAACCGGCCCTTGGCGAGCAGGATGATGCGCTTGCCCGGCTTGCCGTCCGCGGCCGGGAAGATCACGTGGTCGACCTGCGGCTTGATCTCCTCCCACTGGCACCTGGCCTCGATCGCCGCGACGTCGATCTCGTTGTCGAAGTGGCCGATGTTGCAGACGATGGCGTTCTCCTTCATCGCGGCCATGTGCTCGAAGGTGATCACGCTCCTGTTGCCGGTGGCGGTGACGAAGATGTCTGCCTTGTCGGCGGCCCAGTCCATCGTCACGACGCGAAAGCCCTCCATCGCCGCCTGCAGCGCGTTGATCGGGTCGATCTCGGTCACCCACACCTGGGCGCTGAGCGCGCGCAGCGCCTGCGCGCTGCCCTTGCCGACGTCGCCGTAGCCGGCCACCACCGCGATCTTGCCGGCGATCATCACGTCGGTGGCGCGCTTGATGCCGTCGACCAGGCTCTCGCGGCAGCCGTACAGGTTGTCGAACTTGCTCTTGGTGACCGAGTCGTTGACGTTGATCGCGCGGAACATCAGCGTGCCCTTGGCACTCATCTCCTTGAGACGGTGCACGCCGGTGGTCGTCTCCTCGGTCACGCCGATGATCTCGGCCGACTTGCGGCTGTACCAGGTCGGGTCCTCGGCGAGCCTGGCCTTGATCGCGGCGTAGAGCTCGCGTTCTTCCTCGCTCGTCGGGGAGGCGATCGCCGAAGCGTCCTTCTCGGCGCGCTTGCCCAGGTGCATCAGCAGCGTGGCGTCGCCGCCGTCGTCGAGGATCATGTTCGGGCCTTCGCCCTTGCTGCCCTTCGGCCCGAACTCGAAGATGCGGTGGGTGTAGTCCCAGTAGTCCTTCAGCGTCTCGCCCTTGTAGGCGAACACCGCCGTGCCGTCGGCCACCAGCGCGGCCGCCGCATGGTCTTGCGTGCTGAAGATGTTGCACGAGGCCCAGCGCACCTCGGCGCCCAGCGCCTGCAGCGTCTCGACCAGCACGGCGGTCTGGATCGTCATGTGCAGGCTGCCGGCGACGCGTGCGCCCTTCAGCGGCTGCCGGGCCGCGTACTCCTCGCGGATCGCCATCAGCGCGGGCATCTCGCTCTCGGCGATCTTGACTTCCTTGCGGCCCCACTCGGCGAGCGAGAGGTCGGCCACGGCGTACTGGTCGGTGTGGAGGGGTTTCAGGACGGCATTCATGCGACAGGCTCCATGCAGTTCAGGTTGAACCTGCACGGGCACGCAAGGGGTTTCCGGTCCTGGACCAGCTCACCCGCAGGGCACTTGTCGTGCAGGTGAGCGCCGTTGCAAGAGAGGCTCTCCGAGCCTGGGGCACGCGCCACGCCGGGTGGGGTGCCTTGCAACGCTCCTCGGAAAGTGGCGCGATTCTAATGGCGTCGCGCCGGGACTGCAGCGCGCGCGCCGCACAGGGGTTTCAGGCGTTGCTCGCCGGCGTGAATTCCTCCGCCCGCCCTGCCACGAGCGCCGCGCGGCCCACCAGCAGCGGGTCGACGGTGCCGATCACCGTCACGTTCTTGTTCTTGTAGGGCATCCTGTGGAGCAGGTAGCGCATCGTGTTCAGACGCGCGCGCTTCTTGCAGTCGCTCTTCACCACCGTCCAGGGCGAGTCCGAAGTGTCGGTGTGCAGGAACATCTGCTCCTTGGCGATCGTGTAGTCGTCCCACTTGTCGAGGCTGGCCAGGTCCACCGGGCTGAGCTTCCACTGCTTGAGCGGATGTGCCTCGCGCTCCTTGAAGCGGCGGCGCTGCTCCGCACGGCTGACCGAGAACCAGAACTTGAACAGGTGCACGCCGCTGCGCACCAGGTGGCGCTCGAACTCCGGGCACTGGCGCATGAACTCGTCGTACTCGTGATCGGTGCAGAAGCCCATCACGCGCTCGACGCCGGCGCGGTTGTACCAGCTGCGGTCGAACATCACGATCTCGCCGCGCGTGGGCAGGTGCTCGACGTAGCGCTGGAAGAACCACTGCCCGCGCTCGGTGTCGCTCGGTTTCTCGAGCGCCACCACGCGCGCGCCGCGCGGGTTGAGGTGCTCCATGAAGCGCTTGATCGTGCCGCCCTTGCCGGCCGCGTCGCGCCCCTCGAACAGGATCACCACGCGCTGGCCGGTCTCCTTGACCCAGGCCTGCAGCTTGAGCAGCTCGACCTGCAGCCGGTACTTCTGCTTCTCGTAGCTGCGGCGCGCCATCAGGTTCTTGTAGGGGTAGCCGCCGTCACGCCAGCCGGGGGCGAGCTCGAGGTCGGGGTCGATGCCGGGTTCGGCCTTCGACTCGTGATCGAACAGCATGCGGCGCAGTGCCTTGGCCTCGTCGGGCGACGCGCCCTCGATCAGCGCCCGCACCTGCCGCAGCCACTCGCCCGGGGGCCCGTCGCCCAGGCCCTCGCCCTTGGCGTGGCTCGAGAGGATGTCGCCGAGGGCCAGCGCGGAAACGGTCTGCCGGCGTGTCGTCGCGCGGTCGACGCGGTCGCGCTCGATCGTCGCCTCGTCGAGGCGGGGCGCTGTGTCGCCAGACTCGACGCGGCGCGGCCGGGCCCGGCCTGCCCGCACGGGTGCCTGCGTGGATGGTGTCGTGCGGGCGGCCTTGCGCGGGGCCTTGCGGGGTGCTGCGGCAGAATCTTTGGCCATGGTGTGTGGAGCGGAGGCGAAAACTTTCATGATCGGCAAGACCCGCGAAGTATCGCTTGATGGGGGTCAAGCCGCGCGCGGGCCGCGCCCCTGGGCCGACGCTTCGCGCGATGCGCTCGGGCGCACTCTCGGCCTCATGTGCGACATCGACGACACCCTCACGCACGAGGGCGCGATCGAGCCGGTGGCGCTGGCGGCGCTCGGGCGGCTCGCGGCCGGCGGCGTGCCGGTCGTCGCGATCACCGGCCGGCCGGCAGGCTGGAGCGAGGCCTTCGCGCGGCAGTGGCCGGTGTCGGCGATCGTGGCCGAGAACGGCGCGGTGGCGCTGATCCCGGCTGCGGGTGGCCTGCGCGTCGAGTTCGCGCAGGACGAGCCGGTGCGCCACGCCAACGCCGAGCGCCTGCGCGCGGTGGCCGCGAAGTTGCTGCGCGAGGTGAGCGGCGCGACGTTGGCGCGCGACAGTGCCGGGCGCCTGACCGACATCGCGATCGACCACTCCGAGTATGCGCATCTCGACGTGGGCGCAGTGGAGCGCGTGGTCGCGCTGATGCGTGCAGAGGGGATGACGGCCACTGTGAGCTCGATCCACGTCAACGGCTGGTTCGGCACCCACGACAAGTGGACCGGCGCCCGCTGGATGGTGCGCCGGTTGTTCGGCCGCGCGCTCGAACCGGAGGTCGGGCGCTGGGTCTACGTCGGCGACTCGACCAACGACCAGGCCATGTTCGGCCGCTTTCCGCTCGCGGTGGGGGTCGCCAACCTGATGCGCTTCGAGGCCGTTCTCACCACCTGGCCGGCCTACCTGACGCGCGGCGAGCGCGGCGCCGGCTTCGCCGAAGTGGCCGACGCGCTGCTGGCGGCGCGCGCCGCGTCGTGAGGACCGACTCGGGCGGTGGACGCGATCCGGCGGCGTGTGGCCGACCGGGCCGTGGTGTTGACCTCCATCAACGCTGCGGACGGGACCGGCCAGCACCATCGCGCACCTGAGGAGGCACGCTTGCACGACGCCCTTGCACCGTTGCGCTGGCCCGGCACGTCGACCCCGCTGGCCCTGCTGGCCACGCCGGCCGGCGTGCCGGGGCGCGCGCCCCGCTGAATTCCGGGGGAACTGCCGCCATGAGCCTGTCTGCGCCCTCCGCGGCCTGCAACGACCCGCGCGACATCGCCGGCGAGCGCACGATCGTCGTGCTCGGGATCGGCAACCTGCTCTGGGCCGACGAGGGCTTCGGCGTGCGTTGTGTCGAGGCTCTGCAGGCCCGCTACGACTTCGCAGCGCATGTGCGGCTCGTCGACGGCGGCACGCAGGGCCTGTACCTCGTGCCGCAGGTGCACGCGGCGAAGCGGCTGCTCATCTTCGACGCCGTCGACTACGGCCTGGCGCCGGGCACCCTGAAGGTGGTGGAGGACGACGAAGTGCCGCGCTTCCTGGGCGCGAAGAAGATGAGCCTGCACCAGACCGGCTTCCAGGAGGTGCTGATGCTGGCGCAGCTCTCCGGCAGCTACCCCGAGCATGTGCTGCTCATCGGTTGCCAGCCCGAGGAACTGGCCGACTACGGCGGCAGCCTTCGCCCGAGCGTGCGCCAGGCGCTCGAGCCGGCGCTTGCGCTGGCCGTGCGGCGGCTGGACGACTGGGGCGCCGAACCACGGCCGCGCGAGCGGCCGCTCGAAGGCGATGAGTCCGTCACACCGGCCAGCCTGGCGCTCTATCGATACGAGAGCGAGCGCCCGAGCGCGCAGGCCGCATGCCGCGTGGGCGACGCGCGACTTCTCGCCACGCGGCCGCCGGCGGCGCGCTGAAGCATGTGCATCGGCATTCCCATGCGCGTGCTCGAGGCCTGGAGCGACGGTGCGCTCGCCGACCACCAAGGCCGCGCCGGGCGCGTCGACACCCGGCTCGTCGGCCCCTGCGCCGCCGGTGACTGGCTGCTCGTGTTCCAGGGCGCGGCACGCGAGCGGCTGGACGCGCAGCGGGCGGCCGAGATCGACGTCGCGCTCGCCCTGCTCGAGGCCGCCATGGCCGGCGACCTGGACCGCGCTGGGGCCGATCCAGGCTTCGCGCTGCCCTCGGCGATGAGCGCCGCGATGGTGGCTGCCCTGGCCGGCCAGCCCGCGCCCGAAGCCGATCCTGCCCCACCGCAGGCATCGCGCCCATGACGCTGCATCCGCTCGTCCGCCGCCTGATCGATGCGCATGGCGCGCACGCGATCGACCTCGCCACGCTCGATGCCTGGCTGGCGCGCCCGGGCGACCGCGTCCTCTTCTTCAGCGGCGACGCGGTGCGGTTCCCCGAGGGTCCCGACGTCGCGGTCGTGCTGCCCGAGTTGCGCGCCTCGCATGGCGGGGGCTTCGAGATCGGCGTCGTGCGGCGCGAGGACGAGGACGCGGTGGCGCGTCGCTTCGGTGCGCAGCACTGGCCCTCTCTCGTGTTCCTGCGTGACGGCCGCTACGTGGCCACGATTGCCGGCATGCAGGACTGGGGCGAGTACATGCGACTGGTCGGCGCGGCGCTCGCGGCTCCGGCCACGCGGGCGCCGACGGTCGGCATCCCGGTGGTGTCGGCAGCGCCCGCGCAGGGTTGCCGCTGAGGGCTGCACGATGTGGAAGAGCCTGGGTGGAGGCCGGATGATCGGGCCCGGCCACCCGGCGCCGGCGCCCTCGCGCCGCGCACGGCTTCTCGGCCGCGCTGGCGCCGCGCCGGGGGCAAGGTGAGCGGCAGCGTCACCCCTGCGACGGCCGGCGCCCCGATCAGCGCCGAGGGTCTCGCGGGTCGGCTCGTCCTGGCGCCGCGCGGCGTGCCGCCGATCCGCTGCGAGCGGCCGATGGTCGGCGCGGCGCTGATGCGCCACCTCACCGTGGGCCGGCGCGCCGCGCTGCTGCCGGAGCTGCTGGCGTCGATCTTCACGCTGGGCGCCAGCGCGCAGCGCAGCGCCTCGCGGCGCGCGATCGCCGCCGCGCTCGGCCCGGACGGCGACGATCCGAAGCCGGCGCCGCCGCTTCAGGACGAGAGACGACTCGTTGCGCTCGCCACCGCACGCGAGCACCTGCAGCGCTTCGCGCTCGACCTGCCGCAGCGGCTGCCGCGCGCCGGCATCCCGGCCGATCCGGGCTGGCTGCGCGACGCGCCGGTGCACGCGCTGCCGGCGGCAGGCGCCTCGTCCCCGGAGCTGCAGGCCATGGCGGCGGCGCTGCCGGGCTGGCTCGAGAGGGGCCTGCTCGGCCTGGATCCCGCTGACTGGCTGAGGCGTTGGCACGACGACCCCGCGGGCTGGCTCGCCGACTGGGCCGAGGGCCGCGCGCACTTGCTCGCGCGATGGCTGGCCGCGGTGCGCGAGAGGGCGGAAGCGGTCGCGCTGCCCTGTCGACCGCTCGCGCTGCTCGAAGGCAAAAGCGAAGGCCCGGCCGAAGGTGCGGCTCAAGGCACGAGCCAAGGCACGAGCCAAGGCACGGGCCAAGGCACGGGCCAAGGCACGGGCCAAGGCAAGGGCGAAGGCAAGGGCGAAGGCAAGGGCGAAGGCAAGGGGCCCCTGGGCTTGGGGCGGCACGTTCCCGACAAGGCCGGGCTGCGCACGCTGGTGGACGCGCTCGGGCAGGCGCCCGACTTCGCCGAGCAGCCACTCTGGCACGGCGCGCCCGCCGAGACCGGACCCTGGACGCGCGCAGCGCGGCCGCACGAGGCAATACGCGCCGAGGATGCCTGGGTGCGGCTCGGCGCGCGCCTGGCCGACCTCGTGGCCATCGCTTGCGACAGCGCAGGCGCGCTGGCCAGCGGCGCGCGCGCGCTCGGCCCGGGGGAGGGCATCGCGTGGACCGAGATGTCGCGCGGCCTGCTGGTGCATTGGGTGCGGCTGGACGACGGGCCGCACAAGCCCGAGACCGCGCGCGTGCGCTGTTACCGCGTGCTCGCACCGACCGAGTGGAACTTCCACCCGCAAGGCGCGCTCGGCCGCGCGCTGGCCGAGGGCCGGCTCGAGGGCGAGGCGGCGACCCTTGCCGCGCTCGCGCTCGATCCGTGCATCCACTTCGAACTCGCGGAGCGGCCTCGTGCATGAGACGAGCCTCGCCGGCGGTATCCTGCGCCTCGTCGAGGAGGTGCAGGCGCGCGAGCGCTTCACCCGCGTCTCGCGCCTGCGGCTGGTGGCCGGAGCGTTGGCGGGTGTCGAACTGCGCGCGCTGCGCTTCGCGCTGGAGGCCATCGCGCCGGGCACGCTGCTCGAAGGCGCCGATGTCGAGATCGACGAGACTCCGGGCCAGGCGTACTGCCTGGGCTGCGGCGAGACGGTGCCGATCGCCTCGCGGCTGGACGACTGCCCGCGCTGCGGCAGCGCAGTGCTGCAGCCGACCGGGGGCACCGAGTTGCGCGTGGTGGATTTGATCGTCCACGATACGTAGGTAGTCAGGCGCCCCCTGGCGCGGCAAGAACGAGGAGACGGCGATGTGCGTGGTCTGTGGATGCGGCAACCCTGGTGCCGCGGCAAAGGACGGCCCGGCGGTTAACCCGGCGACCGGCGACTTGCACTTCGGCGCCGGCGCGACACGCGTCTCGGTGCCGGGCATGAGCGCCGAGCGGGCGATCCGCCTCGAAGCCGACGTGCTGGGCGAGAACGACCGCATCGCGGCAGCCAACCGAGCGCACTTCGCGGCGCATGGCGTGACGGCGTTGAACCTCGTTTCGAGCCCCGGCTCGGGCAAGACGACCCTTCTGGTAGCCACCATCGAGGCGCTGCGCCGGCGTGCCCCGGCGGCGCAGGTGGCGGTGATCGAGGGCGACCAGCAGACCTCGAACGACGCCGACCGCAT
>WBZP01001998.1_pt2 | contig 19261 bp, 19 predicted proteins | sample 5204301 | NCBI WGS metagenome assembly WBZP01 (sample SAMN12412401, study PRJNA552823) | activated sludge metagenome | isolation source: activated sludge from nitrification reactor of wastewater treatment plant... | place: USA: Pennsylvania | collected 2017 | reverse complement strand
ACCTTGACGCCCTTGTCCGAGAAGAACAGGTCGTTGCTGGCCAGCGGGTTGCGGCGCTGCGCGATGAACAGGATCGGATCGCCGCCCTTGGTGTAGCCGAGCTGCACGATCGCGTTGACCAGCCAGCGACCGCTGTCGCCGAAGGTCAGCTGCTCCTTGAGCCGGTAGAAGCCCTCGTGCGGCAGCTTGATCAGCGTGGTGCCCCAGTTGAGCGAGTTGGCCGGGATGCGCACGCCCGGCATCTGGAAGCGCCACTGGTTGTTGGTGTTGGAGACCGGCAGCAGCACCGAGGCCGGCGCGAACTCGGCGTCGGTTCGGATCAGCACCAGCAAGTTGGGTGCGACCTCGGCCTCGTGGCCAGGGAGGAACTTGGTGGTCTTGTAGATGCCCGGCTTGTACTCGAAGGCCATGCGGGCGCGACGGTACCCGACCGGCGCGAGCGAGGAAAGCCCGGGCGCGCGCGGCCTCGCGCTGCGCCTCTCGGGCCAGCGGCGCGCCATCGCAACCTGTTAGCATGGCTTGCGATGCCCGACTCGCCGACTGGTTCGCCCGACGAGGTGCCGGCCCGCATCCACCTCGACGCGAACGCGCGCTTCGTGCCGACCCGGATCCTGCGCGACGCCTACGTGCGCTACGCCGGCTCGCGGGCGCCCGACGCCCCGCCCTTCGTGCGCTTCGAAGATCGCGGGCTCGAGCTCGGTATCGTCGCCAGTCAGGTCCCCGCGATCGCCCGCGCGGTCTCGTCGGTGCTCAGCTGCTCGCTCGAGGACGCGAAGGACGAGCATGGCGGCCACCTCCCGCGCGCGGTCGTCGAGCGCGTGCAGCGAGACATCATCTCGCCGCAGGGCGTGGCCTTCTCGTGGGGCGAGCACGGCCACCGCTTCGTGCTCTCGCGCCCGCTCGACGCCGAGACCAGCGAGGTCGTCGCGACGATCCTGGTCGCGCGGCGCAAGGGCACGGTGTTCTTCTTCACCGGCCGCTACAACTGCATCCGCCACTCGACGATGCTGCACGAGATCGACTTCGCGCAGCCCGACGACGGCGATCCCACGCAGCGCTGGTTCGACCGCTTCGCGTTTCCGCCGGTCGAGCAGTTCAAGCCGCGCGGCTATCACCACATCGCCAATTTCGTGGTCGCCAAGCAGCACCGCGCCGCTGGCCTCTCGCGCTTCTTGCTCGACGCGATCGTCCGCAAGTATGCGCGCAACCACCTCCAGGCCGCGGGCGCGCCGATCGAGCACTCGCAGTTCCTGCTGTGTGGGCATGGCTTTTGGCAGATCGGTGATCCGCCCTGGCTCGCGCGCATGGAGAAGCTCGGCTTTCGGCTGCGCTGGGGCGCCGAGAGCTTCTTCCTCGCGCACGAGTGGGCCCCGCTGCCGCCGACCAAGATCGACGGCCGCAGCTGCTCGAACGGCGAGTACAACGCGATGTTCGGGCTGCCGCGCCGCTACCTCGAGCACGCACCGCCGCCCGGACCCGAGCACCTGCGCGAGCGCATCCCCGAGGTCGTGCGCCTCGCCACGCAGCCAAACGCCAAGCTGCAGTACTTCCAGACCATGTTCGACTTCGTGTGATGTCCGCCCTCACCTTCCTCGAGCGCGCTCGCTCGCGCGAGACTCAAACGGTCGCCCCCTTCACCGGCGAGGGTGCCTACCACGGCTCGACCAAGGCGCGCCCACAGGCCGACGCCGCGCCGCGCCGCCAAGCGGCCGACGACGTCGTCGACGAGATGCGCGCGACGACGCTCGACACGCTCGCGCCCGACGCTCCGATCCCCGAGTTCGACGCGCACTTTCCCAACCGCTGCGAGCTCGTCGAGCAGCTCGCGGTGCCGAGCCAAGCCGCGCTCGCGGCCGAGCGCACGACCTTCTGCTGGTGCCCGCTCGCCGACGCGCTCGCGCTCGCGAGCCCGATCACGCACGCGGTGCTCGTCGCGATGCAGCGCCGCCTCGCGGGGCACAAGCGCTTCGTCTACGTCGACTCCAAGCTGCAGTACTTCGAGCGCGGCGACGTGCCGGTCGACAGCCAGCACTGGCACGTCGACGGCAGCATCAGCGTGCGAGGCCCTCGCGTCGAGGCGCGCGGCCACGGCGTGATGCACGACCTGCTCGCGCGCCACCAGGCGCCCGCGATCGGGCCCGCGTATCTGTCCTATCAATCGTCGAGCCACTGCGCGACGCGCTTCGTCGGCGAGCCGATCACGCTGCGCTTGCCCGCGCTGGTCCCCAACTTCGATGGGCTCGATCGCGCCGTGCGCGAGCGCGATCCAGCCTGCCTCGCGCAGCCGGCCGCCGCGATCGTGCGCTTCGACGGGCTCTCGCTGCATCGCGCGTGCGCGGCCGAGGACGCGGGCTGGCGCCTGTGGATCCGCGTGGTCGAGACCGATCGCGAGGTCGTGCTCGATCGCGACATCATCGCCTGCTACGGGACCGTGTTTCGCTCATGAGCGAGGTCGAGCACGACGCCGAGTGTGCGCTCGCGATCGTCGGCGCCGGCGTGGTCGGCTGCGCGCTCGCGTGGCGCTCGGCCAGCCTGCTCGGCCCGCAGCGCGTCGTGTTGCTCGAGCAGGCCGAGCGCGAGGGCACCGGCGTCAGCAGCCGCAACAGCGGCGTCGTGCATGCCGGCCTCTACTACACGCCCGGCTCGCTCAAGGCCCGCGCGTGCGTCGAGGGCAACGCCCGCACGTGGGCGTGGGTCAGCGAGCACGCGGTCGGGCATCGCCGCACCGGCAAGCTGGTCATCGCGCGCGACGAGGCCGAGCTCGCCGCGCTCGTGCACCTCTACGTCAACGCGCGCGCGTGCGGGGCCGAGCTCGAGATCATCGACCCGGCGCGCGCCCGCGAGCTCGAGCCCTTGCTCGACGGCCCGCTCCGCGCCGTGCTGTGGTCGCCGCGCTCGGGCATCGTCGACGCGCACGGCTTCGTCCGCTCGCTGCGTCACGCAGCCGAGCGCGCCGGCGCGGCCACGCTCTTCGGCGCCCACGTCTCGCAACTCGAGCCCTGCGCGGGCGGGTTCCTGTTGACGACGACGCGCGGCCGCCTCCTCGCCGAGCGCGTGATCAATGCCGCCGGCCTCCACGCCGACGCGCTCGCGGCCATGCTCGGGCACGCGCGAGCGATCATCCCGGCCCGCGGCGACTACTTTCGCCTTCGTCGTCCGCGGCCCTACCAGCGCCTGATCTACCCGGTGCAGGTGCCCGGCAGCCCCTCGCTCGGCGTCCACCTCACGCTCGAGCTCGACGGCGGCTGTCGCCTCGGCCCCGACCTCGACTGGGCGTGCAGCAAGGACGACTTCGGCCCCGCGCAGGGCCAAGCCAAGCGCGAGCGCTTTCGCGTGGCCGCCGAGCGGCTGCTCGGTCCGCTCGACGCCGACGCGATCGTCTACGACGGCTGCGGGATCCGTCCGAAGCTCGTCGGCCCCGGCGCGCCGGCGGCCGACTTCGAGCTCGTCGAGCAGCCGAGCGGCGCGCTGCACCTGCTCGGGATCGAGTCGCCGGGCCTCACGGCTGCGCTCGCGCTGGCCGAGCACGTCGCCACGAAGCTCGGTCAATATTGAGCCAGCAGGTAGCGGATCACGTCGGTGCTGGTCACGAGGCCCTGCAGGCGCCCCTCGTCGTCGACGACCGGCAGCGAGTGGAAGGTGCCCTCGCCGAGCAACTCGGCCGCGCTGCGCACGGTGTCCTTGACCTTGATGGTCTGGAGGTTGCGGGTCATGACCGACTCGATCGTGTGGTTGGTGTCGAGCATCGCGTCGAAGGCACGCTCGTCGACGCCGTAGACCGAGAGGCTGAGGCGCACCATGTCCGTCGAGCTGATCAGGCCGATCAGCTTGTCGCCGCTGACGACCGGGACGTGGTGATAGGGGTTGTTCGCCAGCATCCGACGCACCTCGCTGAGCTTCTGGCCGACGTGCACGGTCTGGAGGTCGCGGGTCATGATGTGGCTGACGGGCTCGTTGCGCTTCATGGGAGACGCCAAGATGCGGATCGACCTCGTGCTTGGCAATCCATGCGCCTCGGCAAGGCATGCGCCACACGAGCGCTCGTGCGGCAAGCCTTGCCGGCATCACTGCGGCGAGCCGGGCATCACTTCGGCGAGCCGGGCAGCGAAATCTCGACGAGCGTGCCCGCGTCGACGACGAGCTCGATGTTGCCGCCGTGCTGCTGCACGAGCGAGTGGCAGATGGCCATGCCGAGCCCGGTGCCCATCGGCTTGGTCGAGAAGAAGGGCTCGAACACGCGGGTGCGGATGTCCTCGGGGATGCCGGGCCCGTTGTCGCGGATCGTCAGGCGGACCATGCCCTCGTCGGCGCGCTCGACCGCCAGCGCGATGGTGCCCGGGCTCGCGTCGCTGCGCTCGTGCCCCTGCAGCGCCTCGATCGCGTTGCGCACGAGGTTGAGCACGACCTGCTGCAGCTTGTCGCGATCACCGTCGACGTAGACGGGCTCGGACGGCAGCTCGGCGCTCAGCGTGATCGCGTGCTTGCTGGCCTCGAGCGACTGCAGCTCGATCACGTGGCTGACGAGCCCGACGAGATCGAAGCGCCGGCGGTGCAGATCGGCCGGACGAGCGAAGCGCAGGAAGTCCTCGACGAGGTGCGAGAGACGGGCGATCTCGGCCTGCACCATCGCGACCGGCTCGAGCAGCTGCGGGTTCTCGCCGGCGCGCTTGAGCCGGCGCTCGAGCAGCTGCAGCTGCAGGCTCGCGGCGTTGAGCGGGTTGCGGATCTCGTGCGCGAGCCCGGCCGACAGCGTGCCGACGGCGGCCAGCTTCTCGGCGATCCGGGCACGCCGCTCGAGATCGCGGGTCTCGCGTTGCAGCCGGACCTTCTCGACCGCGCGCCCGACCGTCGCCAAGAGATCGGCTGGGTCGAAGGGCTTGAGCACGTAGGCGTAGGCGTCTTGGCCGACGGCCGCGATCGCGTCGTCGAGCGAGGCGTTGCCGGTGATCAGCAACACTTCGGTCAGCCCGTCGCTCGCCTGCTTGAGCTGGGGCAGCAGCGCGAGCCCGGTCGCGTCGGGTAGGCGGATGTCGACGAGCGCGACGTCGAAGCCCTGCCGCGCGACCTCGATCGCCTCGGACGCCGACATCGCGCGGCTGACCCTCGCGCCCTCCTCTTCGAGGATCTCGGTCAGGTTGTCGATCAGATCGGGGTGATCGTCGACGATCAGGATCTGCGCGTCGTCGAGGCGGATGCTGGGCGGCGGCGGCGGTGTCATGACTCATCCGTGCGCACCAACTCGCGCAGGTGCTCGAGCAGGCGGGGCACCGCAAAGGGCTTGGTCAGCACCGTGACGTCGGGGTCGGGCTGACTCGACTCCACGCGCAGGATCTCCTCGGGATAGCCGCTCATCAAGATCATCGGGCGCAGCGAGCCGTCGGAGCGGCGCCGCAGCTCGCGGGCCAGCTGCACGCCGTCGCCGTCGGGCAGGCGCAGGTCGAGCACGACCATGCCGAAGTCGATGTGCGCGGCGAGACGTCGCGCGAGCCCGGCGGTCGCGGCCGGATGCGGCAGCACCCCGCGCTGCTCGGCGAGGATCTCGATCAGGTTGCTGCACAGCGACACGTCGTCCTCGACGATCAGGACCGGCGTGTCGGCGCCCGAGATCCGCTCGACCAGCCCGATCAGATCGTCGAGATCGATCGGCTTGTGCACGACCGCAAACGCGCCCGAGCGCTGCGCGCGAGCGATCGTGTCGGGGTCGGCGAAGCCGGTCATGACCATGATCGGCGTCGAGGGCCTGCGCTCCTTGAGCAGCGTCAGCAGCTCGAGGCCGTCGACCTTGGGCATGCGAACGTCGGTGATCACGAGGCTCCAGTCGCACTCTTCGAACGCCGCGAGCGCGGCCTGAGCGTCGTTGGCGACCCGGACCTTGACCCCGACCTCGTTCAGGATCTCGGCGATGTTGTCCGTGAGCTCTTCGTTGTCGTCGACGACGAGGACGCTGGGCTGGCTGGGACTCATGCAGAGGGCTCCGGTACCGGATGTGGCAGATGCAGTTTAACCATTGCACCGCCTTGGATCCGATTACCAGCGCTCACGTAGCCACCGTGTCGCTCGACCACGCTCTTCACGAGCGACAGGCCCAGTCCCGTTCCCGAACTCTTCGTCGTCACGAGCGGCTCGAACACGAAGGGCAACGTGATCGACTCGAAGCCCGGCCCCGCGTCCTCGATCGTCAGGATGACGTAATCGTCCTCACGCTCGGCGTGGAGGCGAATCCAACCCTCACCCTCGCGTTGGGCCTGGATCGAGTTCACGAGCAGATTCACGAGCGCTTGCTTCACGAGCGCGTGATCGACGTAGAGCTCGCGATCATCGATGCCCTCGAGCTCGACCGTGATGCGCGTGGGCACGCGCGCCGCGACGATCGACTCGTCGACCAGCTTGCGCAGCTGGACGGTCGTGCGACGCGGCGGCTGGTTGCGCGCCATCTCGAGCAGGTGCGTGATGATCGAGTCGCACTCGACGATCTGCTGGCCGATGCGCTCGACGTGCTTGAGCATGCGCTCGTCGGCGCCCGCGCGGCGGCGCAGGATGTAGAGCGACGACTCCATCACGCTCAATGGGTTGCGCAGGTCGTGGCCGATGCTGGCCGCGAGCTGGCCGATCGTGGCCAGCCGCTCGCGCCGACGCAGACGATCGTCGGCTTCGAGCTTGTAGGTCTCGAGCATGATCGCGAGCTCGAGATCGAAGAGGCGATCGAGCGAGTCGTTGAGCGCCTGGAGCTCGCTGATCGACGACGCGGCCAGCTCGCTCTCGACGACGCGCCGAAAGTCGAGGCGCATCACGTTCATGGCCGTGACCATGTAGCGCTGCGGCAGGCCGATGCGCACGTGCATGTGGCCGATCCGTGCGCGGCGCTGGCAGAACTCGTCGTCGTGCGGACCCGCCAACCCGCTGCGCATCCACACGATCAGCGTCTGCTTGAGCCGCTCGATCTGCTCGGGTCCGCCGGTGATGGCCGCGTGGGCTTGGTCGTGCGCGAGGATCCGTTCGTAGAAGTGCTCGGCGATGCCGACGAAGTGCGGCTCGGCGCGGGGCAGGAACGCGGCGAGCCGCTGTCCGTCGGCGGGCGTGAAGCCGACGTAGTCGACGACCTCGGCGAAGAAGGTCGGCGCAGGCGAGATGCCCTCGCTGTCGAATACGTGGGTTCCCGCCATGACGACCTCAGCTGGCGAGCCGCGCCAGCGCACGCAGGGCGTCGGTCGTGGTGAACACGCCGACGACTCGATCTTCTCCCTCGACCACGATCGCGGTGCCGATCCGCTGCTCGGCCATCGCGGCCGCGACCGCGGCCAGCGTCGCGTCCTTCGTGACCGTCCACGGCTCGGCGCTCATCGCCTCGTCGACGCGCACGTGGGCGATGTCGACGCCCTGCAGCGCCTCGACCAGCGAGATGTCGCGCTCGCTGACGACACCGACGAGGTGACCGCCATGCAGGACGGGGAGGTGTCGCACGTGCCAGTGATGCATGCGCTCGCGTGCATCGGCCAGCGATTGATCGTCGCCGATCGTGTGCGGTTGGGGGGTCATCCACGCACCCACGGTGCGCTCGGGCTCGCTCATGGGTTTACCGTAGACCTCCGCGGGGGCGGAGAACCAGCTGCACCTTGCAGCAAGATTTGCAAGCGATGCCGGTACCGTCCACGCGAGATCGGTTCCCGGCTAAAATCGGCCCGCCACGCTCAGGCCGCGCGGTGTCGGCATCACGCTGATCGTGCGGGTCTTCTTCGTCTTCTTGCGTGGGATCAAACCCGTGCGCGGGTGATGAAGTAACCAGGGCATGCCGACGCCGACGAGCGTGCCGAGCCCAGCCCCGAACAGCACGTCGCCGAGCCAATGGCGATCACCCGCCATGCGGAGGTAGCCCACGAACGCGGCCGCCGGCACACCCAGGCCCCAATAGAGCGGCGCGAGCTTGCGACCACGCAGCGTCGCCACGCTCGCGAACGAGGTCGCCAGCGAGAACGCGAAGCTCGTGTGCCCCGAAGGAAAACTCATGTACTGATCCGGGTCTTCGTCGAAGGGGATCGGCTCGGCTGCATGGATGGCGTAAGGGCGCGTGCGCGCCGTGGCCATCTTGATGCCGTTGGTGAGCGCAGCCGTGAGCGCGACCGCCTCGAGCGCGACGAGCAGGTCCTCGTGGATCCGTCGCCACTCGCCCTCGCGGCCGACCCCGACCAAGGTCAGCGTCAGCGCGGTCAGGGGGATGCCGGCGTAGGCGACGAGGTCCGAGGTCAGCGCCGCCGCCTCCGGCTTGCGCCACACGAGCGCATTCGCGGTCGAGCGCGCGACCGGCCCCGGCGAACACCAACGACACTCGTCCGGCGCGACCTGAGCCTTGAACCCCTCGGTCACGCCCCACACCGCCGCGAAGCCGACGAAGAGCGGCAGATCGATGTCGAGGCGAAAGCGGATGTCGGGCAGCGGGCGCGGCATCGGCTCGCGCGCGACCGGCTCGGGTGCGGGCGTGGGCGCGAGCTCGGGCGTGGGCGTGGGCGCGGGCTCGGATGCGGGCTCGAGCTCGGGCGCGACGATCTCGACCGGCGCGAGCTCGATCGACACGTTGTCGGCGGGTTCGGGAGGCGCGAGCGAGAGCAGCAGCGCGAGCACGCGGCATGCTATCAGGCTCACGCGGCCTGACGCAGGCGTTCGCGCGCGTGCATGCGCAGCGGGACGCCGCTCGTCGGCTCGAGGATGACCTTGCCGCGCTGCCACTGCGCGGGCTCGCCGAGCAGTTCGAACTCGAACTCGCGCAGCAGCGTGCCGAGCACGACCGCGGCCTCGTAGCGAGCAAAGGTCGCGCCGAGGCAGCGCCGGCTGCCGCCGCCGAAGGGCGAGTAGATGGCCGGCGAGGGCGCCTTGCCCGAGAAGCGCTCGGGCATGAATTCCTCGGGCCGCTCCCACAGCGCCTCGCTGTGGTGGAGCAGCACCGGGCACAGATCGATCGTCGCGCCGGCCGGCAGCGTCCAGGGCCCGAACTCGAGCGGGCGCGCGAGCGGGCGCAGCACGTCGCCGGCGATCGGGCGGAGGCGCAGCGTCTCGTCGATGACCGCGCCGAGGTAGGGCAGGCGCGCGTAGGCGTCGGGCGGCGCGTCGTCGTCGAGCGCGTCGAGCTCGCTGCGCAGGCGCGCGAGCACGTCAGCGTGGCGATGCACGAGCTCGAGCACCCACGCGAGCAAGATCGCCGTCGTGTCGTGGCCGGCGAAGAGCAAGGTGCGGAGGTTGTCGAGCAGCTTGGCGTCGTCCATGCCGCCGCCGTCGTCGTAGCGGGCCGCGACCAGCATCGCGAGCATGTCCTCGCCCGGGCTGCTCGCGGCGCGGGCCTGCGCGATCTGCTCGACGAGCATCGCGTCGAGCCGCTCGGCGTGGCGACGCAGGCGTGCGTAGGGCGAGAGGCCCAGCCAGTCGCGCTGCAGCGCCGGCACGAAGATCAGCACCGGATCGAGCGCCTCGGCCCAGTCGTGCACGGCCGCGTGAAAGCGCTGCAGCTTGGCGTCGTCGCGCACGCCGAACACGACGCGCAGGATCACGTCGAGCGTGATGTCGCGCGTGCGCTCGAGCGCGCGCATCGGCTGCCCGAGCCCGCCGCGCACGAAGGTCTCGCGGCCGATCGTCGCCATCGTGCGCGCCCATGCCCGCATGCGCTCGCCGTGAAAGGGCGGCATCATCAGCTTGCGATCGCGCCCGTGCTGCTCGCCGGTCTGGCGCAGCACCGAGTTGGCCCCGAGCAAGAAATTGGCCGACGCGGGCGCTGCCGCCTCGAACACGTCGGTGTCGCGCATCGCGTAGATCTGCCGCACGCGCTCGGGGTCGCAGGTCACCACCCAGTCGCCGATCATCAGGGGCAGCGTGAAGGTGTCGCCATACTCGGCATGCCACTCGCGCATCGCCGCGACCACGTCCTTGGCCACGCGCATCGAGCAGCGGAGGCGGCCCTTCGGGCCAGGGGGCATGTTCGTCTTCATCGTACTCATCACTGGTCTCGTCCTCGTCCTTCCACCGTCGCCGCAGCGACAACCATGAGTGCAGCCGCTCGCGCGCAGCGTCCAAGTGCTCGCGTCGATGGCCGCGCGTGCCAGGCATCGCGCCCGTCAATCGCGGCAGGCTGCCGCACTCGCAGCCGCCAACGTGGGGTTCGACGCTCGCGTTACCGCGTCGATCCCGGGGGCGGGGTGATGGACGGGGGAGAGCCGCGCCAGCCGTGTTACCCTGCGCGCGTGAGCGCCGACGTGCCCTCCCCCACCCAGACCCCCTCCATGCGGATCGAGCACATCTCGATCCGCAACTTCAGGGTGTTCCGCGAGGTCGAAGTCGCCAACATACCCGCGATGGCGTTCTTCGTCGGCGCCAACGGAACCGGAAAGTCCACGCTCTTCGACGTGTTTGCGTTCCTGCGCGACGCACTGCAAGACAACGTCCACGTCGCGCTCACCAAGCGGGGCGGGTTTGCCGAGGTCGTCAGCCGTGGGCAGTCGGGGCCGATCGAGTTCGAGGTGAAGTTTCGTGAGGACGGTGAGCTCGTCACCTATCAGCTTGCGATCGGTATGGCCAAGGGTCGCGGTATCGTCGAGCGCGAGATACTCGTGTCCTACCGTGGGCATGGCCCCTTGCACTGGCTCGACTTTTCCCATGGAACTGGATACGCAGTCACCGCCGACAGAATCGAGGAGCAAAAACTCGACTCACCCGACATTCTGGCCATCAAGGGCCTCGGGCAGTTCCAGCGCTTCAAGGTCGTCAGCAGCTTTCGCCGGCTCATCGAGCGCTGGCATCTGTCTGACTTCCACATTCACGCCGCGCGCCCGAGCCAAGAGGTTGGTTACGCCGAGCACCTCTCGCCGGAAGGGGACAATCTCGCCCTGGTCACGCAATACCTCTACGAGAATCACCGGGAGCGCTTCGACGCGATCCTCCAGGCCATGCAGCTTCGCGTGCCTGGCGTGACGAAGGTCGAGGCCACACAGACGGTCGATGGTCGGTTGGTGCTGCGCTTCCAAGATGGTGCGTTCCAAGACCCTTTCATCGCGCGTTTCGTGTCGGATGGCACGATCAAGCTGTTCGCGTACCTCGTGCTCCTCCACGACCCCTCGCCGCACCCCCTGCTCTGCATCGAGGAGCCCGAGAACCAGCTCTATCCCAGCTTGCTGCCCGAACTGGCCGAGGAGTTTCGTGGCTACGGACATCGTGGCGGACAGGTCATGGTCAGCACGCACTCGCCCGATCTCCTCAACGCCGCCGAACTCGACGAAGTCTACTGGCTGGAGAAGCGCGATGGCTTCACGGTCATCCGCCGAGCCGCAGACGATCCGCAGTTGGTCGCTTTGAAGGGCGAGGGCGACCTGCTCGGCGCGCTGTGGAAGCAGGGCCTGTTCGGAGGCGTGCATCCGTGACTCTGGTCTTCTTGCTCGAAGAGCCGTCCATGCAGGCTTTTCTCGCAGGGCTGCTGCCACGGGTGATTCCCGAGACGCCATGGCAGCTCATTCCGCACGAGGGCAAACAAGACCTCGAAAAATCGCTGCCCCGCAAGCTCAAGGCCTGGCAAGACCCGCATGCCCGCTTCGTGGTGATCCGGGATCAAGATAGCGGCGATTGTCGCGTCATCAAGGACAGGCTTCGGACTCTATGCGAAACGGCGCAGCGCAAGGACGTGCTCATCCGCATCGCGTGCCGCGAGCTGGAAGCCTGGTTCCTCGCCGATCTCGCCGCCGTCGATGCGGTCTATGGCACCAAGCTCGCCTCGCAGCAGCAAAAGGCCAAGTTCCGCACGCCCGACGTGCTGGGCTCGCCGAGCCGAGAGCTCGCCCAGTTGGTGCCGACTTACGGCAAGATCGCGGGCGCTCGCGCGCTCGGCCCACTCGTCGACCTCGACAACACGCGCAGCAAGAGCTTCGAACACCTGATTCGTGGCATTCGACGCTTGGTCGAGCCCACCTGACTCAACCGAGCGCACGAATCCAGCGACCCGCGCCGACCCACACCCGCGTCGGCCCGCACGCGATCGCCTCGATGCCTCGCTCGCTCTCGTCGGTCCACACCGCCGCCGCCTCGCCCGGCGCCGCGAAGGCCACGAGCCCGCGGTCGTGCCCGACCACGGTCGTGCCCTGCTCGTCGATGACGCCACAGGCCCGCCCGCGCCGCTCGTACACCCAGCGCAGCGCGCCGGCGTCGAGGCACGCGACGCGCTTGCTCGCGATCAGCACCGCGGCGCCATCGGGCGCGACGAGCAGCGAGCCACGCTCGCGCGCGCGCGGCCACGCGATGTCGGGGTCGAGGGCGATGCGCTGCTCGATCACACCGGTCGAGAGCAGCCACAGCTCGGGCTGACCGTCGAGGTCGACCTGCGCCCAGCAGCGACCGTCGCCGCGACGAGCGAGCTGCACGACCTCGGCCTCGTGGCTCAGCTCGGCGCGCGCACGCAAGGTCCAGTCGAACCACGCCAGCTCGCCTTCGCTCGCGACCACGATGCCCGACAGGTCGAGCTCGACGAGCACGCGCGAGCAGCCGCTCGTGCTGCGCTCGGCGATGCGGCGCGCGTGCTTGAGGCTCGCGAAGCGAGTGCGGGTCTGGTAGTCGCCGATGTGGTGGACGTCGAGCACGACGTCGAGCGGCGCGGCGCCGAGCAGCCGTGGCTTGCGGGTCGCGCTGACGACGAGGTCCTCGACGAGGCGCAAGGCATCGAGCTCGCGCCCCTCGAAGCGGGCCGACAGCGCGACGGGGCGGCTGGCGAGATCGGCGAGCGACCAGGCCGCGAGCGAGCCCTCGAGCGTGCGCCCGAGCAGCACGCCGCGCGCCTCATCGACCGCCCAGTCGGCGCGCAGACCCTCGAGCTCGGCGAGCGGCGCGAGCTTGGCATCGAGCAGCAGCAGCTCGACGACGCCGAGCGGATCGGGCTCGCGCACGATCAACAGGCCCTCGCCGACCGGCAGCAGCCGCGCGATCGGGCGGCCCTCGGGTAGCTCGATCGCGGCGAGCGTGCGGCGAGGCTGACGGAGATCGAGCTGCGTGCGCTGCGGCTCGAGCACGCGCGGGGCGAGATGCTCGAGCTTGGGCTCGCCGATCGCCAGCCAGCGCGTCACGCCTCGACAGCTACCGCATTTGCAGCGCCAACGCGCCTGGCCGCGAAGTCGGGGGCATCCCTGGACGCTCGACTTCGAGTCACGCTCGCGCCGCGTCGCGCCGGCTCGTGTCGGCGACGCGCAGCGGTGTCCAGGCCAGCGCCGCGAGCACCCAGGTGTGGCGCCAGTGCACGCTGTCGATCACGACCGACTCGACGCAGATCGCCGCGAGGCAGCCGGCCACGACCGCCATCGCGGTCTGGAGCGCGGTGTCGCGCGAGCTGATCGCCACCCAGGTCGCACGCAGCATGCCGCCGAAGAGCAGCAGCGCGAGCGTGACGCCGCCGAGGTAGCCGTTCTCGACGAAGCCGCGCACGTAGGCGTTGTGGGCCGCTCGCACGAAGGTCTTCTCGACCTGGCCCGGGCCGATCCCGAGCGGGCGCTCGATCGCGACCTCGAGCGCGTCGCGCTGCGTGGCGAAGCGGTCGACGTCGTAGTGCTGCGCGCCGAGCCGCTGCGTGAGCATGTCCTGCACGACCGCGACGTTGGCGAGGCGATCGAGCGCGAGCGCGAGCAACACCAGCGCGACCGGCACGGCGAGCAACATCATCACGCGACCGCGCGCGGTCCCGACCGCGACGAGGCGCAGCGCGAAGAAGGCCGGCAGCGCGAGGCCGGCGCTGATCCACGCGCCGCGCGAGTAGGTCAGCAGCACACCGACGCCGCACACGATCAGCACGAAGCCCCAGAAGGGTCGCGAGGCTCGCTCGAGGCTGACCATCCGCGAGGTCGCCCACACGAGCGGCGCGACCAACCACGCGCCGAGCACGTTGGCGTCCTTGAAGAGCGCGTGGAGCCGGCTCGCGTGGGCGAGGCGCTCGGCGAAGGGGAACGCGCCGAAGTAGCTGGCGATCGCCGGGATCACGGTCAGCACCGCGCCCCACGCCCAGCCGAGCATGATCAGACGCGTCGCTCGCTCGCCGAGCTTGCCGGCCACGCCGACGAAGAAGAGCCACGCCGCGACGAGGTAGAGCGTGATCGCCAAGAAGCGCACGGCCACGTCGAGGTGGCGGGCGAAGGGCAGCGAGACGAGGTTGGCGAGCACGAAGAGCGCCGCGCAGGCGAGCGCGAACACGGACCCGCGCGGGATCGCGAGGCGCCGCCCGAGCAGCGCGAGCGGCAGCAGCATGACGGTCAGCAGGTCGACCGGCGCCGGCTCGATGAACACGAAGGCCGACAGCGCGAGCAGCACGACCAGCGCCCACTCGAACGCGTCGCGCGGCCGACCAGCGTCGCGCGAGGCGACGGACGCAGGCGCTCGAGCATCGTGCCGCATGCCGCTCTCCGGAGATACCACGTCCCTCGCCGGCCATGGACGGAAGCCTCGCCATGCCCGACACTGCCCGCAACCATGCCCACGCGCTCCCGCCTCGAGTCGCTCGTCGCGACCTTGCACAAGTCGAAGCGGCAAGGCAGCGCGAGCTTGCCGGCCGCGAAGCGGCGCGGGCTCGTGCGCGAGTTCGGGACCGACGCCATTCGAGCGCTGCTGCAGGTCGAGCACCCCAAGTGGCAGGCCGACGTGTTCGAGCTCGACGAGCCGAACAGCCCCTGGCCCTACGGCGACATCGCGGCGCTGCAGGTCGCCAAGCGAGCCCTCGGCCCGCTCGCCAAGCGCCTGCCCAAGCTGGTCGCGCGGCTCGGCACGGCCGAGCGCGTGGTCGTGGCCTACCACGAGGGCGAGGCCGACGCGCCCGATCGCAGCGGGTGGTTCCTCGTGTATGCCCTGCCGAGCGAGCATGGCCCGCAGCTGTGGCTCGCCGGTCCGCCCACGCCCGAGCCCGACTTTCGCGTCGAGGGCTGGACGCTGCCCGAGCCGCTGCAGCAGCTCTATGCCCGCCACGACGGGCTCGGGGTGCTCTGCGACGAGTTTGGCTGGACCGGCTTCGATCCCGGCGTGCAGCCGGCCGTGTTGGTCAGTCAGCCCGCGCTCCACCTCGACGACGAAGCCGGCGTCGCGCTCGACGACCTGCTCCGCTTCACGCGGGGCACGGGCGAGAGCGGCGAGGCCGGCTGGTGTTTTCAGCGCGGCCGCGATACCGAGGCTCCGCCCGTCGTCGTCGAGCTCGACGACGAGTGGGGCGAGCTGAGCAAGCCCGAGCGCGGCGGCTTTTGGCCCTTCCTCGATCGCTGGCTGACTACTGCGGATTGATGACGGCGAGCCGCATGCCGCCCGGGTACGCGTAGCTGGTCGCCTCGGTGTAGCCGACCTGAATGATCCCGAAGGGCTGCTCGCTGCTCGCGAAGTGAGCCCCCTCGTCGATCTCGACGTCGGCGACCTCGTAGTTGCCGACGCCGTAGTAGCCGCCGACGAGCTCACCGTCGACGAACACGTCGGCGCCACCGCTCGGCCGGATGACCTGCACGTAGTGCAGGTCGTAGCCGCTGCCGGTCACGAACGCGTAGGCGCTCAGGAACTGCTCGGTCGGGACCGACTGGACCATCGAGGGGTCACCCGTGCCGGCACCACCGGTCTGGCCTTCGAGGTATTGCACCGGCATGAAGGGCCCGTCGCCCGTCAGCACGAAGCTGTCGGCCGGCGCAGGGTTGGCCTCGAACTGATGGAACTCGCCCTTGTCGAGCTGGACCGGAAAGCCCGGCTGGGCCGGCGCGCTGTCGATCGTGACGCCGTCGGCGGCCGCAAACACCCGCCAGTGGTAGCGCTCGCTGCCCGAGCGCAGCGGGGCATGGGCGGCGACGTACTCCTGGCCCCAATACTCGAGCGGCAGCATGGCCTCTTGCAGATGGTCGCAGAAACCGATCACGGCGTCGGGCACCTGCGCGCACTCGGTCGCGCCCAGCACGTGCAGCGGCGACGCCGAGCTGATGATCGTGCCCGAGAGGTCGCCGCCCTGCGCCTGCGCGACGACGAGGTTGAGCAGCGAGTGGCGATCCATCGCCAGGCTGGTCGTCTCGCCGGCCGCCAGCGCCGGCACACCGAGACCAGCGGCCGTCGCCGCGCGGACCTCGATGTCGAGCAGCGAGCCGTCCTCGACGCCGATGATCGTCAGATAGCTGGGGAAGGGGTTGCCGAGGGCCGGATAGGACGCGATCACGTAATTGCCGGTCAGCGCGTGCTCGGGCAGCAGCATCGACGCGTCGTTGGTCAAGGTCGCCTCGAGCGGCGAATGCTGATACGCGACGACCGGCAGGTTGGTCGCGAGCCGATACGAGCCACCGGAGCGCAGCAGCGTCTGGCTGTCGATCTCGGCCTGCTCGAGCACGAAGGTGTGGGTGCCCTGCGGCGCAATCATCACGGGATTGCCGACCGGCTGCTCGCCACCGCCGTTGGTCGGCACATAGTAGAGCTGCGCGGTCACGGCCTTGCTCGACGAGACGTTGCCGGCGATCAGCGCGTCGTTCTGTGCGACGTCGAACACGTTGCTGTAGAAGTTGTCCATCTTCGCGGCGAAGAACGAGCAGCCGACCGTGCTCGGGTTGGCCTGCACGACCTCGCACTCGTCGTTGCAGACGCCCAGGATGCAGGTCTGCTCGGGCGCGCAGGGGACCGGCGCTTGCCACTCGCCGCGCCTGCTGCAGGTCTGGGTCGACTCCGCGTCGTAGCAGGCGATCTCGCCGGGCGTGCACGCGGGGCCCGTATCGCTGGTCGAGTCGCTCGTGGACGTCTCGCTGTCGCTCGTGGACGTCTCGCTGTCGCTCGTGGTCTGCGTGTCGCCGTCCGAGCTGGTCTGCTCGGTCTGCCCGCTCGAGCCGCTCGCGTCGTCGCTGCCCTCGGCGGTCGCGAGCTCGTCGCCGGACGAGCTCGCGCCGCGCGTGTCGTCCGTACAGGCGAGCCCGAGCGTCAGGGCCACCGTGACCGGCCGGGCGAGCGGGCGCGTATCCATGGTCGATCTATTCGACCATACAGATCGCGTCGGTGTCGAACTCGGCGGCATAGTCGACGCCCGGCACCTCGAACCCACGCGTGCGCGCGTAGGCACGCATGAAGCGATCATAGAGCGCGCGATCGAAGCTGTCGCCGACGTGCAGCGCGGCGAAGCGAGCGGCCATCGCCTGCTTGACCTCGTCGGTCAGCTCGCGGTCGTCCATGCGCAGCAGGCCTTCGGCGTCGAGCTGCGGGTCCTTGCCGAACAAGTGCTCGGCGAACATGCGGCGCATGTTGGCGAGCGGGTCTTCGTGGCGCTCGCCGAGCACGTCGAGCAGCAGCGCCATGTAGAGCGGCACGCCCGGGATGCCGCCGCTCGCCTCGGTCACGACCGCAGGGCCTTCGATCGCGATCGCGCGGCCCTCGAGCGTGCGCGCGAGCACGGCGTCGAGCGCCTTGGTCGTGAACTCGAGGTCGGCCTTGGCCAGCCCGATCAGGCCGTCGCGATAGAGCGGGGCATTGAGCGCGCTGCCGCGGTAGGAGATGGTCAGCAGCGTGAAGTGGCGCGCGAGCAGATCGGCGGCCAGCAGCTCGTCGATCCACGTCTCGACGATGCGCCCGCCCATCACCCACTGCGTGGCGATCGCCTCTTCGGGCGTGCCGGGCGGCATCACGAGCTCCATGATCTGCGGCGGCGTGTCGCCCTCGGGCCCGGTGAAGCTCAGGATGCTGGCCGGCTTGCCGAGCGGACGCAGGGCGCTCGACACCGGCTTGCCGGTGCGCGGATCGAGGCCGCGCGGGGCCGCGAGCGCCCACACGATGCCGGCGAGGTGCTGGCCGGGGAAGCGCGTGCGCAGGTCGGCGATCAGCTCGGCGCGCGCGATCGGATCGAAGGCGTCTTGGTTGTAGCTGAACGCCGACAGGCCGAGCGCCCGCAGGCGTCGCTCGATCGCGGCGTTGCGGTGCCAGCCGGGCGAGCCGATCTTGCGGATCTTGTTGGAGCTCTCGGGGTTGGGCTCGGCGTCGAACGAGACGTTGATGGTGTGGGCCCCGTGATCGCAGGCGAGCGCGATGCGGGCCGCGCTGCCGAAGCCACCCGAGCCGCCGACGATCAACCAGATGCCGCCGGCGCCCGGCTCGGGCCGCTGCGGCCGATCGGCGAGCGCCCGCTCGATCAACAGCTCGGCGTCGCGCTGCGTGCCGACCGGGTGGAAATTGCCCGGGAAGATCACGTTCCCGGCGGCACGCATGAAGCGAAACTGGAACTCGGGGATCGCGAGCTGCACGCGGGGGCGTGTACCATGAGCCCGTGTCCACCGCGAGTGTGCGTGGCCTCGCGTCGGGCCTCGTTCTGAGCTTGCTGAGCCTCGGCTGCGCCGAGCCGGCGTGGGTGCGGCTGCGCTGGCCGAGCGAGCGCGCGAACCAGCTCGCACAGCCGCAGGGGCACGCCGCGTCCGTGCGGCTCGACCTGCGCGCAACGACGATCACGTGGGAGCCCGACGCGATCGCGGTCGAGCTCGCGCTCGTGCACGCCGGCGCGTGCGAGCAGCTCGTGCTGGCCGAGGCGAGCGCGATGCTCGAGTACGACGGGCTCGAGTACGCGAGCGTTCCGCCCAGCGCGGCGCTCGTGATCGCGGCCGGCGTCGAGACACGGCTCGCGCTTCGCTACGAGCTCGGTCGCGCGCTGCGAGGTCCGGGTGCGCGCGTGCTCCTGCGCGGGCTCGCCTGCGACGATCGGCATGTCGACGATCCACCGGCGATCGCGATCCCGCCCATGCCTGTCCTTTGATCCCCCGCAGCGGTCGAGCGCAGGGCCAGCGCTTCGGCCGCCAGAGCCAGCCTGATAAGGTCGTGCGCGATGTCGGACGCACTCGAGCTCGACTCGACCTACGTGCACCTCGGACCCACGGGCGAGGCGACCACGATGCCCGGCGGGCCCGAGTTCTGGGCCACGATCGCATCGCGCCACGAGCTCGCGCAGGGCTTTCTCGTGACCCGCTACAGCTTCGACGCCGACTGGCCGCACTGGGAGATGCACCCCGAGGGCGACGAGCTGGTCACCTTGTTGAGCGGCAGCGTCACGCTCGAGCTCGACGACGGCACGCGTCGCTGGCAGGTCGAGCTCGCGCCCGGCCAGACGTGGATCAACCGGCGTGGCACCTGGCATCGCGCGCTCGTGCATGCGCCGAGCGAGATGTTGTTCATGACGGCGGGCTGGGGCACCCGACATCGCCCGCTCGAGGGCTGACATGGTCGAGCTGTGGTTGGCCAGGCACGCCGAGAGCGTCGGCAATCGCGATGGCTCGGGCGCCGACAC
>WBZP01002903.1_pt1 | contig 19280 bp, 5 predicted proteins | sample 5204301 | NCBI WGS metagenome assembly WBZP01 (sample SAMN12412401, study PRJNA552823) | activated sludge metagenome | isolation source: activated sludge from nitrification reactor of wastewater treatment plant... | place: USA: Pennsylvania | collected 2017 | reverse complement strand
GCCACGCCGTCGCAGAAGTGCATGCAGCCGCCGATATCCGTAACGAGGGCGCTGCTCTGCCAGCGTGCGCAGAAGCCCTCGCAGTCGCTGGTCCGTCCGTTTCCGCGTCCGATAGCGCAAGCTCGCCCTCGAAACGCCTAGCGCCCGGCAGGCTCGACGCTGACTGACCCTCTGCTGCGCTTGGACTCGCTGCACACTCTGGCGCTGCGCAGCGAGGGGAATCACTTTTTTCCGAGCACATCCTTGAGAATCCGGTTGTCCAGCGACAGCTCCGCGACCAAGTGTTTCAGCCGCCGATTCTCGTCGAGCAGCCGGTTTAACTCCTGCGCATCGGAGACTTCCATCCCTCCAAACTTCCGTCGCCAGCGATAGAACGTCTGCTGCGTGATTCCCAGCTCGCGACACAGCTCCGCCACCGGCTGTCCCGCTTCAGCTCGCTTCAGAATCTCAATCACCTGCGCCTCGGTAAACAGACTTTTCCGCATCGTTCCTCCGTACCACTTCCGTTGTCTGGGAGGACTCACTTTTTCCTTGGATCAGCATTTGGGGGGCAGGTCAGAATGGCTAAAGTTCGTGTCGTTGGCTTGGAATGCTCGGTTTTTGCATCTGAATTTTTCAATACAAATGCAAACAGAATCACCAGGAGCGCCCTAGCGTAGTTTGTATTGCTGTATGCTTTGTACATAGATACTCTCCCGGATGTAAGAGTTTACATCCGAATTCATTGGTGATTGGTTTCCACGAATTTGAAGCGATTTAATTGCCAGTGCTCTTATTAATTCTCGGGCCGAGAACAGCTTTTTTCCGACAAAACCATGAGCTGCATAAAGATCCTTACCAATTTTCAAGACGTTTTCTGTTGCAAAAGCAGAGCTATCTGAAACACCGCTGTTTCCAAGTGCTATCCGTGATCCTATGTGGGCTGAATCCATAATTTCTGCGTAGCCTTGACTTCGAGAATATGCTCGCAACGAGTTTTTATCTGGATTAAGATGAGGACCAGTATATAATCCAAATTCTTCCTTGGCTGAATTGCGTGCATGAAGCTTTTCATTGATAATCAAAGTTGACCCGTGCTGATGAAGTTCGAGTGCTCCGCCAGACTGTCTCACTCTTTCATTGAATTCGTTAGGGCCAAGTGTGTTGAGAAGAAACTTCCAGATGACTACCTGTACGTACTGAGCACAATCATATGACTTGATTGTTTTATTAATCTTATCAACCGCTTCGGCGGAAGACCGTCCAGGACGAAGCTGTAAGAAAGCATCGAACTCTCTTACCGTTGACCCAGGCTGAGTAGTTTCCTCGCCTCGCACTTCTCTCCAAATGCGCGCTGAATAGGGATCTCCTGGTCGAGGATCTGGAGTTTTTCCAGTCGCGACACCAAAGGCAGGCTCACCCACAGACGTCACAGCCTCTCGTAATCGCTGAGACATTGAGTCGGGCGGTGGATTCAGTTGCTGAGTAGAAGGAGTTGTAGATTCAGTGCCATTGAGGTCTACGCTTGTTATCGGATTCCCCCGCACATACCCATACAAATTCACCCCGTCCACAAGCCCCTTCGGATCAGGACTCATCCATCTTGCCAGGCCGGGTGCATAATACCTTGCCCCGTGATAATTCAAGCCGCTCTCTTCGTCGCGCTCTTTCCCGGTAAAGCGATATCTTTTATTCACATAGCTACCGAAGCTGGTTTCGCCATAGGGGCGGAACTCTTCGCGGTCTACGAAGCTGCCGAGGCTCCAGTCGAGCTCGACATTGGCACTGCCCAAGTGGTCGCCCAGCACCAGCAGGTTGTCGGGCTTGCTGTCGAGGCTGTCGCCGCTGCGCCGTCGCCCCAGCCGCTTCTGTCCGTCGAGCACATGCAGCTCCAAGCCTTGCTTGGTCGTCGCTCCTCGCTTTTGCGTCCGAAGCTCCAGCACGCCATCAATATACACCACCGCGTCCCAGTTCGCCCCTGTCTGCTTGCGGTTGAGCTTCTTCACCCTCTGCCCCGCCGCGTCGTACAGGTACTGCACGTATTGCGTCGGCTCGCTCGTGTCCGCCGCCTGATTCCGAAAGCTGCGCAGCCGCCCCGCGTGGTCCCACTCGTACTTGCGCTCGCTCCCCTCGCTTACGCAGTTCCCAACGCTGTCGTAGCTGTAGCTGACGGTGATCGGCCCGCCCGGCATCGGCGATGGATCAGGATAGCTAGCGCTCGCCAAGCGGTTGTTCTGCTGCACGCCCGCCACAACGAACCCAGCATACGTCCGAGCATGCACCTGCGTCCCCGTCGCTGCATACGAAGTCCGTTTCAGTTCCTTGACGAACCCGACAGCGTCGTACTGGTATTCCTCTTTGTAGCCCTGTGCCTTGGTCACATCCCCATCCCACGGACTCGCATCCCACAGCCTGTCCGTCGAGCCGGGTGTTGTCACATACGCCGTCTCACGCCCCGTCGCGCTCAGCAGCCGATTGAGCGCGTCATACGTATACAGCCGATCGAGCGCATCTTTCGTCGGTGAATATCCGCAATCGGTCACGCGCTCGAGCTGTTTTCCGATGTTGCCAACGCGGTCATACAGATATCCGGTGTCTTGGTACGGACTCCCTTGCGGAGTGATTCGCTGACTCGCATCGATGGTGCAGGTCTCGGAGCGCGTGCGCACCAAACGGAACGTCGTCCCGTCGTATGCGTAGCGGGTCAGGACGCGCTTGTCGATGGTTCCTGCTGCACTACAGACAGCGGCGATCATCAGCGTCCGCTGGCCTTTGGCGTTGTAGCTGATGTGCTCGACCAGCGTGGTTCCATCGAGCGCCAGACTGCGCAGCGCGCCGGCTTCATTGAACGACGGAACCAGCTTGGGTCGCGTACCGGAGGGCGTCGGGTACTTGGTCCACTTCAAGCGGCTGAGCGCATCGAATGCAGCGTCGGTCGTGAACGTCACCGTGTCCAGGTCCGCATCGGCCATCGGCTTGTCCCAGTCGACGCGATACGGCGCAACGTTCCACTTCCCCATCACCGGCAGACCGGAAAAGACCGCGAGCAGGACATCGTCTTTGATCACGCGCCGACTGCGCGTCACCACGTTTCCTTTGAAGTCGTACTCGTCAAAGGTCACAAGTCCTGCTTCATCCCGCTGGGTCATCACCCGTCCGAGCAGGTTTTTGTTTTGACGCGCGGTGCGAGTCGCTGCATCGGGAATGTTCTGATCGCCGTAGGAAAGGGACACCCGCAGCGTAATCGACTCTGTATCCAGATCGCGCGCCCAGGTCTTCCACGGCCTACCCGCAGCGTCGGGAATGCTGAGCGTCAGTGCGCCACGAGCATCCCCAATGTAAATCGGCATTCCTGCTGCATCATATGAAGTGACATGCTCCCCTGCGTCCAGGGACGTGGTCTTGATCGGACGCTTGATAAAGTCGACGATCGTGCTTTGCACCAAGCGGCTGAGCGGATCTCGATACTCGATGAGATTACCGACGATGTCGTAGCGCGAGCTGAACGTCAGCCAACCGCCGCCAGCACTGCTTGTCGTCAGGCGCTGCGTCGCCTGCACGGTGCGTCCCAGCGCGTCGAGCACGATGCTGGACGGCGTGTCCACATGGCTTGCAAAGCTGCTGCGTGCCATGCGACCACGCGCAATATCCTCCAACGTGTCCCCTGATTGGGAAGACAGGTCGCGCCCGGCGTTGTCATTGGCATCGTAGGTCCAGACTTCCCACGGCGACGGCGAAAACGCATCCAGGTTGTCGAGCACCGGCACAAGCGCAGAAACCGAAGGAGTCCCCCGCACAATCCGGCTCTCTGATCCATCGGCGGAAACCGCGCGGACTACGCGGCCCAGGGGATCAAAATAGCTCTGGGAAACCGCTCCTTGCTTGGACGGCGGTTGGTAGGTGTAGCCGGTGTCAAAATAGGGTTCCGCTGCCTCGACGATCTGTCCTTTGTTGTCGTAGCGCTTCCACTCACTACAGAGCACGCGACCGCCATCGCTGGTCGGTGTCAGAAGTCCTGTCACCGCCGAGTTTGTCACATCGGGATCGAGGATTCCGGTTCCGAGTGGCGGTGTACCGTAGACCAAGGACTCTGCTTGTGTTCGGACCTGCACGACGCGCCCGAAGCCATCAGAAAAACTCTTGGAGACAATCACATCATCAAGATGCCCCGACGGAATCACCGGATCGGTATCGGAGTCGTGATACTGGCGCTTGCTGGCAGAGACAGAAACAGGAATCGCGGAAAACTGATAGGAGTACTGCTCGCTCGGGGAAGTCTGATCGCCCTCCGAAGAAGTCTTCCCTTTGACAAAGCGCGTCGACAGAAGTCCCAGCGGAGTGAACGCGACTGAGGAGACGTTTCCGTTTGGATCGGTGATCTGCTTCGGTTGCAGAAAATGAAAGTCGTGCGCTGCGGTCGTCACAAGACCTGCCGGATCGGTAAGCTGAACCGGAAACAGCGCGTAGGTGGTGTCGTACTGCACCTCTGTGATACGCCCCTGCGCGTCCTTGGATTTTTGCAGAAGACCTCTTGGTGATGTGACAGCCGCGTCCTGAAAGTCGTACTGTGCTCTCGATGTCTGGGCGTAGTACCGAGTGCTTTCCTTTTGGTATCCGGAGTTTGATGAAACATCATCCCAATACGCTTGCGGCCAGCTTGCAGGCTTGGTGCCTCCAGTGAGAAACGGTGGGATGCTTGTGCCAAATGCGGCGGTCAGTCGCGCTTCATCCAGTACAAGCTGTTCGCTGCGTGAGAGCGCGCCATAGGAACCCAGTTGACCCAGTGAGAGTCCGACAAACGCGGTCCCGTCGTAGTAACTGCGCGTTTCCGAGACAAGCGTCAGACCCGTCGGACTCATTCCAGCATCCAGGGCATTGCTGTAGGACTGCGCGCTGGCGACAAAGTCGGGGACGGAATCGACTCCAGCACTGGCCACTTCGTAGGCTCGAACTGCGGCCACACGCCCAGTCAGGTACGAGGACGTTGCGTAGGCATACTGTATCCGAGTAAGCAGCGACAGATACGGAGAAGTGTCGCTGGGAACCGTCTGCTGGTGACTGCGCGAACGACTCCGTGGCACCGCAACAGAGAGCTGTTCTTGGGCTTGTCCAAACGCATCGTACTTTCCGACCAGCTGGAAGCTCACGAGTGGCTGTTCGCCACGTTCCCATTGACTGGTTCGCTGTATCGCTTGAAATGGGAAAAACACCCGGAGCCGCCAGTCCGTCGCAGAAAGGGTAGACGGATCGGATGGAATCATTTCTTCCGATGCACGATTCCCAGGCAGTCCAGAGACCGCCGAGACCGACTCTGTCACGGTGTAGGGACGCCCTTGTCGCGATGATCCATCGAGAGCATATAGCTCTGTCCGAAGGGTCTGGCCCCGCAGCGCCCGCAGCGCTTCACGCCTGGCTTGTACTGGCAATCGAAGCAGAAAGCCATCTTGGGTCGCTGTCCGGTGCAAAATGGCGGGATCTTCTTGCCAATACTCCTGGCTGTGATCAGCCTCGTAGTATCCGCTGAAGCTGTCGCCTTGTGGTCCCTGGTGAAACCAGTGCCGTGACTCCGTGGGAGGAGCAAAGAACGCCGTGGGAACTTTGTCAATGCCAGCGGTCTGTTGATAGTAGGGAAGGAATGTCTCGGAGTCTCGCTGGTCGACGCGACCGAAGCCTCGGAACTCGCGGTCTGTTCCATCCCAGTATCCGTGATGATAGGCGTACTGCGTTGACAGACGTGAGCCAGACACCTGATCTTGCACTTCGGTGCTCGCGACAACCTGGACAGGAAACGGAAGCGGCGCTTTCCACCGAGTCTCGGGATTTTTTTCATCCGCAAGATAGAACTTCGTGGATGCGCAATACGTCACGCGGGTCTGCGCTCCCAAGTGGTTGTCCATTTGGCTGAGCAGATAGGGCTTGCTGCCTCCGGTAAGATCCAAAAAGAACAAGTCCCGGTGCCCGACGACAGGGGCGCTGATCCACAGAACACCAGACACACCGTTTCCAAGCAGATCGATAAGCCGTACAGAGTCCAGTCCAGATACAGCTGGCGTTCCGGTCATCTGGATCGGATCACTCCATCTCTCTCCCTGCTGGTTGAGCCACAGCGTGAGCTTGCGATCTTCGACATAAACCAAGTCGGCACAGCCGTCACCATCGACATCGCCAAGCAGGATGCGGCGTGGATCAAAACCGCTCGGAAGTCGTGGCGGATTTTCCATTGCGATCCGACGACCAAAACGCCCGCGCCCAACGCTCGGCCAGTAATGAACGGTGCGCGTCTGAATGACGACCAGATCAGGAAGCCCGTCGCCACACATGTCCGCCCAGCGAACGTGTGGATCGGAAAAGGAGACGTTTGGGAATGCTTCGAGCGAGCGGCGTGGATACCTCTGAACCTCGTTCCAGCCGGTGTCTGCATCTTGAAAGAAACAGACAAAGCTGTCGGCATCGGCGCGAATCGCATCGGTTGCGCCGTCTCCATCCAGATCGACGAGCTTTACTTCAGGGTCTTTGAGCGAAAAGCTGGGGGCGTAGCGATAGGGGCGAAACGAACGGGCATCCCACTGACCGGAAAAGCGCATGGGAAAGACACCAGAGACAGTGGATGTCGAGAGCACCAAGTCGAGCTGTCCATTGCCATCGGTGTCCAAAAGGGCGACGCCCGGAGATCCAAGCTCCAGTCCTGCGGGCGTGGTCGGCAGACTTCGTGGCAGCGAGAAGGTTCCGTCGCCAAGATTCTGCCAATAGCGCGCGATTCCTCCCCCGAGTTGAAGGATGTCTGGTAGTCCTTTTCCTGTTACATCGACCAGCTCAAACTGTGGTAGCAGCAGCGCTCCCTGCGGAAGCTGCGGAACCTGCACGCTCTGCATCTTGCGCTGCGCTGGCTGAAACGCTGAATAGGAGCAATCGAGCGGCGGCAGCGACTGGCTGTTCCCGCTCGCATCGAATCCTACACGCTGAATCTGTGCAAGCCGCGACAGCCCATTTTCCGCCTGCGAATAGCTAAACGAGTAGACCGTCTGGTCGCGCCCCCCAACCTGCACCGCGATGCGATGACAGCGCTTGCTGGTCCTGACTTCAAAACCCGCTCGGTAGGAAGAGAACGGATCCGGGCGATCTTCCCAGTCGAAGACAACCTTGACCAGAAAGCTCGGTGAGACCGTGCTTCCATAGTCGATGTAGCGGATCTCTGAGAGGATCGGCACGTCCCATCTGTGTGGTCCGACGGCCCCTTGATCGCGCGTGTAAGCGTACTCGATTCGGTTCCCAAACACATCCTGCGTGCGCGTCAGCTTCCACGAAAAGAGCTTGTTCGTTTCCAGAGGATCGCAGACCACCGCTGGGTCTCGCCAGTCCGTAGGGGGCGACGCGACGTGCGCTCGCGGCGTTCCGTAATAGCTGACCAGTCCTTCTTTTGTCGTGACCTTCCAGTAGTTGTCTGTCGCTGTCCTTACATGCTCGATGCGAGCGAACACACCCTCGGTGCGGGGCCGATACGTTTGGGGCTGTCCGGCTTGCAGAGGAAGGGGAACCAGATCCTCCATGCCGGAAAGAACGAACGTATCGCTGTCGTCTACGTAACGCGGCAGTCCGTGCGCTGTGGCGCGTGCAATCTCTGGGATTCCGATTCCCCAGCCGACGCCATACAGTCCATTTCCATGACCCGTACTGTAGCTTAGCGCGAGGCTCGGTTGGAGCTGGTTGCGACCCGCAGGAACTTGGATGGGAATGCTGAAGTTTCCTGTTCCTGTGAACAAGTCAGGAGAGAACTTCTCTCCCATCCCGCGCATCGCACCGCCCCCTTGCGGGAGAGCCACCGACGGAGTAACGCTTCCACCCTTGCTCATTTGTTCGCCCCTTCGTAACCGCACACGCGACATCCAGACTGCGGATGTACGCTCATCTGCCCCACCGATGCTGCAAAACGGTCAAACCACCGACTGGCTAGAACAGCGCTCGCTTCGGTCGCAAGCCCGTCGGCCAGTCCGGCAGGTCGGCTTCGTAGGTCATGGCCAGCAGGATGTCCTTGAGCTGATCTTTGCGCAGCAGATCGAGCATGGTCTGGGTTCCGGGCAGCACGAGTGTCCATGTCCCAAACGGTGACTGCGTCTTTGCGGGCAGCTGACGGAACCATGCGTCCGCAGCGCTCTGTGCCACAGCCAGAGAGTCGGGATCGAGCGACTGAAACGCCGGTGTTCCACTTGCACCAAATCCCAAGCCAATCGTTCGCGACTTGGTGTCTTTGCTCAAGTCGATCTTGTTTCCGTTTGCATCGGTCGCGAGGGGAACATACAGCGTCATGCGTTTCACTCGGACGTTGTTCATACCGCTTGGGAAGTCCGCAGCGTCCACTGTGAAGGTCGCATGAACATCCGTGAGCGCTGGAGCTGCTGGCGCGGGCGGCGGATTGTGAAGCGCATACCACTGATCGACGAGCTCCGAACGGAAACTGAAGACCCGAACGCCACTAAAGGTCCTTGGCAGTTTCACTGGATCGGCGATGAGCTCTGCACGATAGTCAGCGCTGTACTTGGCGGTGTACTCAAACGTCACTTGCACATCGGCGATCGAGTCAAAATCCATCGGGTTCGCTGGCATCGGCAGCTCGAAGTGCCACAGCGAATCCACCCCAACTCCCTCAAACGGAAGCTTCAGCTCGGACTGAATGTCCAGATCAAACAGTCCGCTGGCGTTCTGGGGTGACGAGAGGGACACCGATTCATTGCTCGCGGGAAGTGTCTGCTGAACAAAACCCGCCGTCCCAGGAACGGTCACACGACTGGGTCCAACATTGGTGAGTGTCGCGCGGATTCCTCTGGCCGCCGGAGTCAGAGCCAGGACAGACACCCGGACTTTGTGGATCCGACGGAAATAGTGTCCTGGGAACTCCTGATCGAAGTCCTTTTCAGTGGTTTGAAACCACATCTCTCCGGTTTCCTTCAGCCGCTGAAAATCTCCCGGTGCGACCGTCGCCAGTGAAAGCGTCCGCGTAAGCTGCAGCTTCCGTGTGGTTTGCTGCGCGGCGATGCTATCGAGCTGCTCTAGGTCTGCAAGCAGACGTTCCGCTCCTGTCAGTCCCTTGCGATCTGGCCCGGCACTGCTCGACGGCGTACTTCCCGGCAGCACATTCTGGACCGGGATGTTCCAGTAGTTGGTCTGGATGACATCAACAGCCTGAAGCAGATCAAATGCAAGCTGCTGCTGGGCCAGTCGCGCCGTCGCTGTAGCCCGCTGGAGCTGCTCGGCATAGAGCCCTTGCAGAATGCGACTCATCCACTCGAACAGCTCGGCGTTGGTGAACTTTGTCACCAGGAAGTCGACGACCGACTGCGCATGATCGATCGCCAGGCTCGTCAGGTTCGCGTCTTGCTGCCTGATCTTCACATGCAGATCCGCTTGCTGAAGCTGCACACCCAGAATCTCTGCATCCTTGTTTGCCAGCCGCTGCTGCTGTTGCCATTCCTTTTTGCGCCTTTCAAAATCCGCTCGCGTCCGAGCGATCTGCGCCTGGGTTGCTGCGATCCCCGCCAAGCCTGACGAGGCCTGGGCGAGCGCCTGAAGCGACAGACCGAAAGCGGTCCCTGTTTGAAAGACATTGGCGTTTGCCGCCAGCATTGTTACCGAAGAGGCAATATTGAAAGCGATTGCCACGCCTTGAAGTGTGATCGAGGCGTCCAAATCGTTCAATGAAGCCAGTTCCAGGACTGAGACGTCTTCGTTGATTAGCCCTTGCAGATAATCGACGACTTGACTGTTGCGCTCCTGCTGCTTGGTGACCAGATCCACGCCAAGTTGGGCTTCCTGAATTTCCAACTTCTTGACGTTGAGAGCGGCCTGCTGGGTCGCCAGTTCGTTGCGCGCACGGAGGAGGTTTTCGCGCTGGTTGTCGGCTTGCTCAAGCGACTGCAGAAGCTGGCTTTCAAACTGCGTGGCCACCTGGATTTGTCTGCGCGCGCGCTCCAACAGCACCGGATAGCGATATTCCGTCGGAACAATGCGGCTACTTCCAGGCAGAGACAGTCCGCCATTTGCACCGATAGCAGGCAGACCACTCTGCGCGTCTGTCGGTGCGGCAAAGAAATCGAGCTGACGCTGGACTCCGGTGATGTTGCGACCGCTCCGCAGCTTGTACAGGTTGAGCTGGGCGCGAAGGCGCAGACCCGCAATCACTGGATTGGGCGGAATGCAGAACGACACCGAAGCCGTCGGGACAAACTGCACCGTCTGTGGATCCAGCGCAGCAAGCGCCATGGCCGGGGCTGCCGCGAGCTGCTGACCACTGATTCCTTGGGTCGTCGGCTGAAGTGGATCCCAGCGCAAGGCTCGCTTGTAGCTTGCCGAGATCACACTGCTCGGCTGCGCCAAGATCGGACTGCGCTTGGCCGGATTCATGGTCGCATTTCGGGTGCGACTGGGCCGCGACATCCAGTCCATCTTCACCGTGGAATCACTCTGCAGCGTTCCGGCAGAAACCCCTGTCAGCTTCGCAAGACCAGCATGAAAGCCCTGTCGAACCTTCTGCTGAACCGCCGAATCCATGCGTGCAAGCTCGGGCACAGACAGAAGTGCAAGCTGGGCCTGGCTTCGGACGCTTCGATCGTTTTTGAACACAGCGCCAAACTTGGCTGGCTTGGGCGCAGAAGCTCGAGCCGACTTGACCGCCTTCCATGCCGCAGCAAAGCGATCGGCCCACTTGGGCTTGGTCGAGTCCTTGAGCGCAGTGGTCACAGCGGTCTGAAGCTGACTCGCCGTGCTCGGTGACAGAAGGGCCATCGTGCTTGTCAGCGCCGCTTGCAGCTGCGTCGTGGCCCCTTGCCAGTCACTTGGCACAAAGCTGAAGTCCATCGTTGCCACCATGTCCGCGCAGTCGAGTGGCACCGCAAGCTCTGGCTGATCGAGCAGCTGCAGCGCATCCAGATACAGCTCACGCGCTCGCGGCACACTCTCCGGCGTATCCGACGCAAACTCCGAATCAGCATACTCAATCAAGCAACGAATAATCGAAAGGAGCGTAAACCGAGTATACGCATTTTGCCTCAGTCCAGCGACAGCATGCGGGTTATACGGGTCAGCGAGCCACTGCTGCGTCCGTACGTAGCTATCACCCGATGTGGTTTCTTCTTTGACAAGAAACCAATAAATCTTGCGCAAATCACCAGAGTTGAGATCTGGCATCTGCTCATGAAGGGTGTAATCGTATACGGAACGAAACCATGCGAGCGCATCAGCGAAGTGCTTGGCCTGCTGGAGTTGTAGCCCTAAATGCATTGGAACCGCAAAGAATGCTTCGTATTCCTGAGCCAAAAGTGCGGTAGTTGATATGTTATTGTTTAGATACGTGTAACTCTGCTCTTTTCGCGCAGAGCTGTCCTGAAAGCTTGGAAGCGCTGATGGTATTTTATATGGGACTTCGAATGCCGCATGAAGGGTAGTTTGGATTTGTCCATCTATTTCAATCCCAGCGGATGATGGCCACAGATTGAGTTTCATTCTGAACAATGTATCCGGCAGAGACTGACCTCCCGTTGTATACATTGTCACAATTGCAGAGCTCTCAGGATCGTATAGCTCACTCGTGAATTTTGCATATGCCAATATCGGACTTGGCTGCGAGTAAGACGCAAAGCCTAGGTACCCACCGGGTTGCTCGTTCAGCAATATATGGGTGCCATTCGAACCAAACAGAATGACTCTCCTGATTTCAGTGCCATTATTTGTAACGGAAACCCTCACGCCACTCACGTTGCCAACGAGCCAGTTTAGTCCTGCCGTTCCTGCGCTAAAATCTATGTTTGCAGCCTGGTAGTGTTCATTGAGGAGCCATTCAATTGGGCCGTCCCCTATGACAAAGTTGTATCCGATATTTTGATTTAACGAACTGGAGTTGTTGGTTGTAAAGCCAAACCGAAGAGACGCTTGGCCCGGTATGGTATCGCAAAGTGATTCTCTGCTCCATGACGACAGTGTGTCATTTAATGCGCGACGGTATACATCTGTGTAATGGTTCAAGCTGCTGCCCTGGGTCTCGACTCTCCATTTCGCTAGGTAGACATGTGGTACGCGTTCCTCCGCGCCTTCTCCTGCGACTTGTTCCACTGCGATAGAAACCAACCCCCAGCCGGGCAGCCTCTCTGGCAAATCCAGATCCGTTGGAGAAGCATCCCATGCCAGCGCTCCATCATCCAATCTATTGAGGTCTAACTTCAGTATCTGTAGCCTTGTTCCGATAGCGCTATTGTCATAAACAATTGCAAAGACGACAACGTAGTGCTGACCCTTTTTGCTGCGATAGGGAACTGCCGCTTCTATCGATTGGATCTGATCCCAAATTGGTATTCGATTCCACATCGATTGAAATGCTGTCTGTGAATCCGATATCTCACGATAGTTCCAATATCCTAAAGTTCCTGTACCTAGTCCAAGCGCAAAAGACAGGCAGATATCGCGGGTAAGAGGTTCAGTCTGGAACACTGGTGCAACATCTGATGCAACATATGGAATCCTTGCAAAGCACGTTGCTCGAATGAACAGTGAGTTCATGTCCAGGAAATAGTCTTGGTACTGTCTGGCGTACGCATCAGCATCGGCGGGTGTGATTGGGCCACCTGCCTGCGATTCTCGAACAATGCTCTGAAACACCTCGCTCTGTTCGGTCTTGGCGCGCAGCGTTGGATAGAGAAGATTCTCTGGATACATGAAGATGAACAAGGCCGAGCGCCAGCTGCCGTAGGAGCCGAGCCACTGCCATTCTGAATCGAAGTGCTCTGCTTCGAGTCGCACATTTGGATAAGCAGCTGCGGTCGCCGACGTTTTGTATCGGAACAGATCGCCGCTGCGCAGACCTTGGAGCAGTCGTTGGATCGTGGCGATCGCTTGGGCAACCCGCGATACCTTGTTCGATGGACTGTCCGAGAAGTCGAACAGAAACCGGTCCGACAGGGCCTCTGCGACCGACGGAACGGTCAGTCCGTTGTTGTAGGTACCGAGAAGAACTTGGCGCAGAAGACTGAGCGTGGACTGCTCGACGCGATCAAGCAGTGCAGCGTGTTCTTGATTCACGAGCGACTCTTGCTCGATTCGATCGGCGACGACTTTGCGCCACTTCTGCAGATCCACCCTGGTAAAGACGAGGAGATTGGGGGCATCGCTCGAAGAGCTCTGTGGTGGAAACGTCAGCGGCTGCGCTGGGGGGAGCTGGAAGAAAAGAGGACTCTGCGAGATGTTCTGCGTGGCTTCCTCCATTCGCCATTCGCCGTACTTGAGTCCAATTGCCGCCTTTAGCAAGGTCAGCATGGCGGGAATCCACTCTTGATCCGTGGTCGCCTTGCCATCGCGAATCAGGCTGCGCAGCGCAAAGAGGCCCTGGAAGCCACTCCGATCGAGAAGGAGCTGCGCCAAGTGCGCACCTGTCATCGACCCCTGATCATAGGCGAGCTGAAGCTGAGCGGGCTCATACCATCGATTGGCGGCAGAGCTGCCATTGGGAATCAGCAGCATGGCCGAAAGAACCTGATCGTCAAAGGTCGATAGCTTGTTTGCTGCAGCGGCTGAATCGACGTTCGTTCGCGCCGTGGTTAGCGATGTAAGCAGCGTCCCAAGCCACGTCGTTCGCTGTTGCCACAGGTCAAACGCGGGATAGGCAGGATCGGCTGAATCTGTACTTAGGAACGCCGCCGTGCTTAGCAGGGCTGGGTTGATGATGGGATCGCTGAGCGCCGCATCCATCGCTGCCAGCCACTTCTGATAGCGTTCCGGTGAGCCAAGCCACTTGACCTGAGCTGGCTGCGTTCCGCTTACCCAGAACATGCTCGATGAAACCACGATCGAGTCGGTCTGCTCCTCCGTGATCCAGGTTGCAAACTGTGCCGACTTCCAGAGCATCACAAAGATCGCCGCAAGCTCTGCTGAGTCGTCATCCGTGAACGCGCGGAACCCCTGATTTTTCAGCTTGAGCCGCAGATCGAACGCCCGCAAAAATGCATCGGTGGGAAAGCCAAACCGAGCCAAGTTCTGGGTCGCGGTCGTCAAGCTTCCCGTTGCCGATCCTTTGATCACGCCATGAATCGTGGCCCAGTCGTCAATCGCGCTGATCGCCGTCCCACTCGTCGGGGTGAGTCCCGTGAAGCGTCCATCCACCCAGTCTTGCGCCGCCGTTTGAACGCTCGCGATAAGGGATGTCCCGGTGTAGCTGACAACCGCAGTCACGCTGGTCTGTTCGTCGCTGCTGAGCGGCAAGGTTCCACCACGCGCAACCTTCGCTGTCTCGACACGCTGTTTCGCTGCCAGCGGCTTGGCCTGATCCTGCTGCGCAATCGGGAGCGTCGCCGCCATGCTCTGGACCGCATCATCGCTGAGCGAGACCGTCAGATACGCAGCCCACTTCTGGTCATCGCTGGGGCTCATCACCGTTGGCTGCGTAATCGTCATCACGGCAGCTCCCAACGCCAACGCACGACTCTTGTGGAAGTTCGAGAGCTGGGTATCGATGCCTGCACGACGGGTGTTCCAGCGAGTCGTCGTCACATGCGTCGAATCCCATCCCCGTCGCAGGTTGGAAACATCGATCACATCCGGGTCAAGGATCGGCACGTCCGTGGGAAACCGAACCGGAGCATCTTGTCGCTTCCACCCGGAGCGTAGTCTCTGCAGTCGCCAAGTCAGAAAGTCGGGAACGGACACCGTATCAAGCGGACCCCGTGTGCTCGCGCGAAGACCAAATCGTGACTCCAGCGTGGCTTCGTCTGGTGAACCCAGAAGTAGCTGCTGAACTTCCGTAGCAGAAGGGATTCCCAGCCGCTCCGCAAGCGCTGACATTTGGTCAGCATTTTCCGCGGCAAGACGCAGCTCCGTTCGACTGGTTCCAAGCTCCGACAGGAGTGCATCGTAGGCTCTCTGAACATACTCCGACACCCCACTCGCGAGTGTGGTTGTCTGGCTGGACGTGAGGGTCTGTGTTGCACCATAGGAGCGCAGGATCTCGATGGCGATCCGGATGGTGAGAACCGGTTGGTTCATCGCCGCACAGTCGGTCGGGAGATCCGCAAATGGCTGAAAAAATGCTGTCTGCAAGTCATCCACAGACAACGGTGAACCCTCTTTGCTGACGCGGAAATACGCGTAGCGAATCAAATCCATCAGGTAGGCATTGGGACTGACTGCGGTCTGGCATTCCGAACAGCTACAGCCCTGCGTAGTGGATTCAGGCAGCGCTGCCGTCAGCGACTGGAGCGGAAGGAGCGTATCGGCCCGCAGCTTTTTGACCCCAAGCGCCCCCGCTTTCTTCGCATCCATGCGTGCGCCAAGGAGTAGGAAGTTCAGCAGATTGTTTCGTGCGACTGCGACCGAGTGTGTTTGTCCTGCCGCGAAATCGCCAAGCTCGGTCTGTAGGGCTGCCGTTCCTTCTGCACGGGGCAGGTTCCCGAGGTACTCTGTTCCTCCGATGTTCTTTCCGAGCCACGTTGCGATCGATTTGACCGCACTGTCTGCGGAAATACTCGTCGGGAGCATAGACCACAGGTCGGCAGCCCGGTCTACTTGAAGGAGCGAGTCTGCGTCTACTCTTTCTGCCCCTTTGATGTTGCTAGCACCGCCATTTTGCAAGACGGACTGCAGCGTCTTGAGCTTCGCTGCATCCAGCGCTCCCTGGGTCTTGGGATCAAGCTTCTTCTTCAGCGCGTCCAACAGTTGCTTGATGGTAGGAGAGCTGTCCGTAACCGTCGGTAGCGTGATCTGCACTGGAAGTGCAGCATCGGTCTTCCCATCTTGTGAGAGAACCACATCGGTCGCCACTTTGATTCCATTTGGATCAAAGACTTGCAGCTTCCAGTTCATGGAGACATCGGACGGAGCCAACGAAAGCGGCCACGGATGTGCGAGTGAGAAGAAGCCTCGCGCATCTGTCTTGGCTTCTCCCATGGCGCGCAGTGAAGAGGATGCTTGAACCTGAATCCGATGATTTGCCAAGGGCAGCGCGGTGCCAGAATCCACGAGCTGACCGAGAGCCAAGAGCGTGCCTTCTGCTGGTTTGCAGCCCTTGCCATCGCGGTGAACGCATGCGATTCGCAGCGACGGATTGCTAGGGTCTGTCGCATCCCAGCGGAGCTTGATGACCGTCGTCTCATCGGGCCGCGTGTGGCACAAATCCACCGCTACGGGAGTCGATGAGCTACGCTCTGCCGATTGTCCCGCGCGTGCAGAGATCCGTAGGCCATACACAGAATAGGGCTGGAACGGCAGCAGGTCTCCACCACGGACAATCTCCAGCCGGAAACTTCCGTCCTGGTTCGATGTTGCAAGGACCGGACGGTCGACAGGCTGAGGGAATTCAACAAGCTGGCCCGTGGAAGGAACCACCAGACTGGCACTAAGCACAAGACCACCGACGCCAAGCCCTTGAGGCCCTTCGACCACACCAGAGATCAGCCAGGGTGGACTCTGCAAGATTCCATCTCGACTCACAGACTGTACAAATAGCCTCGCAGAAACTGCCGGCTTGGTCGCGTCAGCAGCCTGTTTCGCTTGGTAACACAAGGTCACGGTGACGCTCTTCTGTGCATCGAGATGCAGTGGCGTCGAGCGGCTCAATCCTTCGGCTTGTGAGCTTGGGAGGTCGTCTTCTGCACTCTTGAAAAGCAGCGCGTAGCCAAGAGTCAGAAGCTGCTTAATCGTCGAACCATCCTTGATGTTCAGCGTGAATCCGCCGTCTGCCACTGTCGTGGCCTCCAGAGGCTGCCCAAGGTCATTGTTGATTGTCGTCAGCGCCGCGCCATCGGGGGCCAGCAGCTTGGCCCTCACCTTGAACCCACTCACCGCCACTTGCGATGCACTGACAACCACACCAGAGACCATCAAGGACGAAGGCAGCTTGATCGACATCCTATATCCCCCATGTACTGAAAGCCCAAACGGAAGGACGACAAATGGCTACTCTCAGCGCGAGTCACAGACTTGCCCGGACTCACCTCAGATCGCGCACCGATCGCTCACACCGTCGACGCTTGGATCGAATGGCTACTTATTTGACGTACACCTCCCTAGTCTGTCAACCATGTATCTGACAGGCTGCCGGGACTGTTCGGCAATTCGCGAAGTGAGGCCAGAAATTCTAGGAGATGTAGTTATTGCAAGATTGCCGGTGCGTCTCGTCACTCAGGAGCCCGCAGCAGGACGAAATAAGAATCATCTCAAGAGCTTCTTTTTAAAGCCTGATCCGATGGGCATCCGATCGCCTTCGCCACCACCTACGGCTATTCACCCGACCACTGCAGTTTCGTATGCATCGGAGGCCGTCCCCGTCGCGGTGACGCAACAACCTGTGGCCCCGTGCCGAACGCCAGCCAGCCTGCGGACACAACGAGCGCCTTGGCCAAAGACCCGATCACATCGATTCCTGACTGACCTCCGTTTTCGATCTTGGCGAATGCACAGGGACTCAGTCCGCCAAGTCGTGCGAGGGCTGCCTTGGTCATGCCCTTCTCCTCGCGGCTCGCTTGCAAGCGGACGCCCAAAGTCTCGCAGGTCCTCTCTGCACTCTCTGCTGCTGGCTCCCCCATTCCATACGCGAGCCAAGCGGGAGACACCTTCAGCGCCACCGCCAATCGCGCAATCGTTCCGATTGTGGGAATGCGCTGCCCAATCACCAGATAACCAATCATCGGGGCAGACACACCTGCGAGTCGCGCCAACGCGCGATGCGTCTGCCCGTGGCGCTTCACACATTGTCTAAAACGTCACTCCTTCGTTCGCAATGTCGCCGAAAAGTACTGCCCTACCCGAATCTCTTTGTTCACGGCACACCTCGCACTCGGTCAGCGTCGTACTCGACCGCTTCTTCCTCAGCTCTGGAGCGAGCTGATTCCCAAACGGTCTGCTATCGCCGCTTGTGCTTTTTGTTCGCGCCGCCCCGAATCGGCGAGCGGTGATTTTGGCCCAGGATGCCGAGACTGGGAAGGCCAGTTTTGGGGCTGCTTGCTGGCGGCAAATTCCCGCCGAAGGCCAGTCTATGGATCACGATCCCGGTGGGGTCAGTCGTTGGTGTCGAAGCAACTCCCGCGTCTGCGGTGGCTGCGTCAGCTGTCGCAGCGGGCGCAGCAGTCGCTGACGGCACAGCTGTCGCAGCGGGCGCAGCCTGATTCGGGGGCGTTGAGGCCAGCTCATCGCGCGGACGCTCGACCGCAGGCAGCGTCGCCGTCAGCTCGGTTCGGTCGCTCTCTGCTTCCTTTGCCCGATCTTCGAGCGTGATGATCTGACTGGCCCGCGTTGCGTTCGCAAGCTTCAGCGCGTCGCGTTCCTCTTTCAGCTTGTCGCGTTCCTTCGTCAGACCCGCCTTGTCCTTCTCCAACTCGGTCACGCGGCCCTGTAACTGCGAGAGTGACTGCCTGAGTTCTTTTATCTGTGCGTCTAGCGCCCGCTTCTCCGCCGCTCGCAGACGCGACGAGCCGTCGTCCCTGGCGGGCGGTTTGGGTATCGACGTGGCGCGCAGAAGCATCTGCTCCAAGTCCCGACGGAGCGTCTGTTCCCTACTGATGGTCGCCAGCAAGTCAGTTCGCTCTTTGGTCAAGCGTTGCCGCTCGTCCTCGAACTTCTTCCTCAGCTCGACAAGCTCCGCATCGGGTGCCCGCTGTGCTACTACCGCTGGCACCACCTCGGAAACCCTCTCGGTGCTCGCTTCCCTCTCGGGCTGTGGTGCAAGCTTTCTTTTCCTTCTCTCCGTCGGCGGCTTGGGAGGCTTCGGTTCCTTCGGCGGAATCACCTCGCCTTTCAGGGTGTACCGCTGGCCCGTCCTTTCGTCGTAGAAGTGGACCGAAGGAAACGCCTTCCGCACCTCTACATACTGAGCCGTCACGATAGGCGCAGTATCCCCTTCCAGCCACACCTTCACTTGATAGAGGCCGACCGCCGGCACCCGAGGTGTCTCGAAGAACGCCGTGAAGGAGTAATAAGGGGTGTCGCTAAAACAAATCTTGCCCGTCTCATCGGGCGAGCGCTTGGTCTTCCGGTCCTTCGGCGGAAAGATCGATTCACCGATCTTGTCCGCGATCGGAAAGCTCGGATGCGTTCCGATTAGCGCATACCAGAGCACCCGTTGCTTGATCATAACCTCGAAATCCTTGATTTGCTTGCGGATGTTCTCGAAGTCAGCAGCGGTGATCGCGCTGGAGAACTGGCGGTGCGCCCGCGACCACACGAACGCCCGGCAGCGCGCCTGGCAGTACCTCTTGTTTAGGCGCTCGTTAGCGTCGATCGGGCTCTTACATCGGCGACACAACCGCTGAGCTGGTAGCTGGGGGTTGGTAGCC
>WBZP01000984.1_pt1 | contig 19280 bp, 21 predicted proteins | sample 5204301 | NCBI WGS metagenome assembly WBZP01 (sample SAMN12412401, study PRJNA552823) | activated sludge metagenome | isolation source: activated sludge from nitrification reactor of wastewater treatment plant... | place: USA: Pennsylvania | collected 2017 | reverse complement strand
GTGCAGCATGGCCAGATGGCCGACGGTGACATCGCGACCGATGGTGAGCAGGATGCCGGGGTCGGTGTGCAGGATCGAGCCGTCCTGGATGTTGGAGTTTTCGCCGATGGTGATGACATCGTTATCGCCGCGCACCACCGCGTTGAACCAGATGCTGGCGTTCTGCTCGAGCACCACCGAGCCGATCACTGTGGCGTTGTCGGCGATGAACCAGTCTTCGCCATGGAATTCAACTCTGCGGTCGCCGAGGGAATAGATCACCGGGTTCTCCTTTCTGGAGTTTTGGGAAAACCAGCTCAGTATAGATAGACGAGCGTCCGGGGCATGCGGGAGAAAACAGCGGGGTTGAAATCCACCGCGCTCCGCTGCTGGTGGGGAGACCAGACGCGGGGACGAAGCGCGGCGGGGTCCGACGGGCTTACTTGGTCTTGGCTTCCAGTTGCTGGACAGTCATCTTGTCGTCATAGACACCGGCGGCGACCTGGTAGTTGCCAGCGGACAGGATATAAGCCACCTTGCGATGATGGCCCTCGGCGCCTGGCTTGGTCCACATGTATTCGACCCAACCGCCATGGGTCTTCTTTGCCGCGTCGCACAGGGCCGTGCCGAATTCCTTATCAGTAGCCTTATCCTTGAGATCGGTGAGCTTCATGCCCTTGACCTTCTCGTTCGGATGGGCCTTCATGGTGCCGGCGGTGCAGTCGAGCACGAACACGTAGGTGTCCTTCCAGGCCCACTTGCCGTCCTTCTTGTCGAATTCCGACAGGGCTACGTCAGCGTTAGCCTTGACGGCGGTGGCGGCTTCCTTGACTTTGCCCACCACTTCGTCGGCCGTTGCGGCGTCGGCCGCCCAAGCGCCAGCGGACAATCCCATCGCACAGAACGCGGCCACGCCCATCAGCAACTGCTTCTTCATCCTCATATCTCCTTCGGGGGTTGTTGTTTCGGATTGGATCACGCCGCCACAGGGAACGGCGTCCATAAACTCTAGATGCTGAATCCAGGAGGGGCAAGGCGCGGCGCGTAAAATTAGGGTTGTCGGTCGTCATCACCCGTCTTCACCAATCCCTTATCTTTCATGGTTAGGGCGCCAGCCCGTAACCGCTTTACACCTCCGCCAGATTGCCCTTCTCCTCCAGCCAGTTCCTGCGATCCCCCGCCCGTTTCTTGGCCAGCAGCAGGTCCATCAGCGCCAGGGTGTCGTCGCCGGCATCGAGCGTCAGTTGCACTAGGCGGCGGGTGGCGGGGTCCATCGTCGTTTCCCGCAGTTGCAGCGGGTTCATCTCACCCAGACCCTTGAAGCGGGTGACGTTGACCTTACCTTTTTTCTTCTCGGCGGCGATGCGGTCGAGAATGCCCTGCTTCTCCGCCTCGTCCAAGGCATAGAACACCTCCTTGCCGACATCGACCCGGAACAGTGGCGGCATGGCGACATGGACGTGGCCCGCCTCCACCAGCGGGCGGAAGTGGCGCACGAACAGCGCGCACAGCAGGGTGGCGATATGCAGACCGTCGGAATCGGCGTCGGCCAAAATGCAGATTTTGCCATAGCGCAGCCCGGCCAACTCATTGGAACCGGGGTCCACGCCGATAGCCACGGCAATGTCATGCACCTCCTGCGAGGCCATCACCTCGGCGGAATCCACTTCCCAAGTATTGAGAATCTTGCCGCGCAATGGCATCACCGCCTGGAATTCGCGATTGCGGGCCTGCTTGGTGGAACCGCCGGCGGAGTCGCCCTCGACCAGGAACAGTTCGGTGCGTGCCAAGTCCTGCGCGGTGCAATCGGTCAGCTTGCCGGGCAGCGCCGGGCCGCTGGTCACCTGCTTACGCACCACTTTGCGACTCGCCCGCAGCCGCTTGTGCGCGTTTGCCAGCGCCAGTTGGGCGATGCGCTCGCCGGTATCGGGATGCTGATTGAGCCACAGGCTGAGCGTGTCCTTGACCACGCCGGCCACGAACACCGCGCACTCGCGCGAGGACAGCCGCTCCTTGGTCTGGCCGGAGAACTGAGGGTCTTGCAATTTTACCGACAGCACGTAGCAGCAACCGTCCCAGACATCCTCCGGCGCGATGCGCAGCCCGCGCGGCACCAGGTTGCGGAATTCGCAAAACTCGCGCACCGCATCGGTCAGCCCGCCGCGCAGGCCGTTGACGTGCGTGCCGCCCTGCGGGGTCGGAATCAGGTTGACGTAACTTTCCGCGATGGGTTCGCCGCCCTCCGGCAGCCAGGCCAAGGCCCAGTCAGCAGCCTCGCGCTCGCCGGTGACGTGACCGACAAACGGTGGGTCGGGCAGCAGCAGCGTCTGGCCCAGCGCCTCCTTAAGGTAATCGGTGAAACCGTCCTCGTAATGCCAGACGATCTGTTCACCGCCGGCCTCGTCGGTGAACGCGACCTTCAACCCCGGACACAGCACCGCCTTGGCGCGCAAGACGTGCTTGAGTCGGGGCACCGAGAATTTGGGCGAGTCGAAATAGCGCGGGTCCGGCCAGAACCGCAGGGTGGTGCCGGTCGCCCGACGCGGGGCGGCGCCGACCTCCTCCAGCTCGGAGACCTTGTCGCCGCCGGCAAAGGCCATGTTGTATTCCTTGCCGTTGCGTTTGACCCAGACTTCGAGATGGCTCGACAGTGCGTTGACCACCGATACCCCGACGCCATGCAGACCGCCGGCGAAGCGGTAGTTTCGGTCGGAGAACTTGCCGCCGGCGTGGAGGCGGGTCAGGATCAACTCGACACCGGGGATGCCCTCCTCGGGATGAAGGTCCACCGGCATTCCGCGGCCATCGTCGGCCACCGACAGCGAGCCGTCGGCGTGCAGGATCACCGTCACCGTGGCAGCGTGGCCGGCGAGGGCCTCGTCCACGCTGTTGTCAATGACTTCCTGCGCCAGGTGGTTGGGCCGGGTGGTGTCGGTGTACATCCCCGGCCGCTTGCGAACCGGGTCCAGACCGCTGAGGACTTCAATCGCGGAGGCGTCGTAGGTAGTAGCGTTCATGCGGAGAAGGGCCGGGGTTGTAGTTGGGCGCTTACCCTAGCCGAAGGGTGGGACATCGTCCAGCGCGAACGCGCGGGGCGAGGGATGAGGCGATCTCCCTCCTGGTTGCTGCTTGCTTCATAATGGGCTCTTCATCCCTGCCCGCGAGAACCCTGATGTCCCAAATCGCTTTCATCACCGGCGCTACCTCCGGCTTCGGCGCCGCCTGCGCCCGCCTGTTCGCCGCCCACGGCTGGCGCTTGATCATCTGCGGCCGGCGCCAGGATCGCCTAGAGGCCCTGCGCGCCGAACTGGCCGAGACCGTTCCGATCCATGCCGTTCCACTCGACGTGCGCGATGAAGCGGCGGTGAACGCCGCCGTCGCGGCCCTGCCCGCCGAATTCGTCGAAGTGGATGTGCTGGTGAACAACGCCGGACTGGCGCTCGGGCTGGAACCCGCCCATCGGTGCGCCACGGACGACTGGCAACGGATGGTGGACACCAACATCAAGGGCCTGCTGTATTGCACCCGGGCCATCCTGCCCGGCATGGTCGCCCGCGACCGCGGCCACATCGTCAACATCGGCTCGGTGGCCGGCAACTATCCCTATCCCGGCGGCAACGTCTATGGCGCCACCAAGGCTTTCGTCCGGCAATTCTCGCTCAACCTGCGCGCCGACCTGCTGGGCAGTCGGGTGCGGGTGACCCACATCGAGCCGGGGCTGGCGGAAACCGAATTTTCGCTGGTGCGCTTCAAGGGGGAAAACAACAAGTCCGCCCAGGTCTACGCGGGAACCCAGCCGCTGCGGCCGGAGGATATCGCCGACATCGTGTACTGGGCGGCGACCCGCCCGGCCCACGTCAACATCAACACACTGGAAGTGATGCCGGTGAGCCAAGCGTTCGCGCCGTTCGCGATCAGCCGCGCCGGTTGAGCGCCCCAATCACTTCTCGTTTCGCGCCGATCCCTGGCGGAATGCGGTCGATGCCGTGACGGATTTTGAGTTGGGTGCTCCCCGTCGCTCGGCCGCCTTCGTTTCCACCGGCGCCACCACGGTCCGCCGACGCTCCCAGAAGCGGGTCACGACCCAGCAGTACAGCCCGAATAACGCGAGAAAGGCGTAAAATTGCAGATACTCGGGCACGCCTAACCGGTGAGCGACGACGCCGGCCGCGCCGGTCATCAGGGCCATCGCCAACAGCAGGGCGGTGGCCCGGCCATCCGACAGACCGCAACTAAGCAACAGATGATGCAGATGCCGGCGGTCGGCGGCGAACGGGCTATGGCCGGCGCGGATACGGAGGATGATCAGTGCCACCGTGTCCATGAGCGGCAGCGCCAGAAGCCAGACCGCGGTCATCGGAGTCATCACCGCCTCCGGCCCTTGGGACAGACGAATCAGGAACCAGGTCAGGACGAAACCGAGCATCGTGCTGCCGGCGTCGCCCATGAACACGCTGGCGCGGCTCCGCCAGGGATGGCGCAGGTTGAAGCAGAGAAAGCCGATGATCACCATGATCAAGACCAACAGGGCATCGCTGTCGCCACGGTGGGAAACTGGCGCAACCCACAACAACACGACCAGCCCGCCGGCGGCGATCAGCGCCAGACCGCCGGCCAGACCGTCGAGACCGTCGCTCATGTTGAAGGCGTTGATTAACCCAACCACGCAGAACAGGGTGAACAACAGAGCGATACCGCCCACCAGGGTGACGTCGCCCATGCCGAACAAGTCGCCAAGGTTATCGAGGACGATCCCGCCGCCGAGCGTCATCACCAGGACCGCGCAGCACTGGAACACAAAGCGGATCGCGGGCCGAACCGCGCGGAGATCGTCGTAGAGGCCGATCAGGGTCAACAGCAGCATGGTGATCAGCAACTCCTGGCAGGCATACGGCTTTTCCGGCAGCGCCAGCACGCTCAAGCTGCAAGCAACGCACATGGCGATACCGCCCACCAGCGGCACCGGGGTCTGGTGGTGCTTGCGGCTGTTGGGCCTGTCCACCCAGCCCCAGGACCGCGCTGGCCGGATCAGCACGGCGATCAAACCCACGCACAGGCCGAAGGCCAGCAACAACGGCCCAATGTCCAAAAGAAACTGTTGCATAAGGTTTATCTCAATGCTATGGAAGGCTGTGACCCAGAGTTAATTAAGCTTCAACTTCAGATAGATATAGCGCTCCTATCTGATTTGTGGAATCGCCGTTTCGAACCACCCCGGCGCTACGCGCCACCCCTCCTTAGCCAAGGAGGGGAAAATCCGGTGGAGTGTTCCGGGTATTCCCATCCTGGAACCGCTCCCCGCGGTGCTATCCCCGAGGTGGCATCAATTGGTCCACCCACCGGCCCAGATATTCCTTAAACGCCCGACTACCGTCGGCCAGCGCCTGGGCATCGGGCAGCCAGCGCAAGGGATGAGCGTTGCTCGGAAAGCGGGTCTCGAAATCGGTCGGCGCCGGGATCACCTCGAGATCGGTGGCGCGAAACAGCGCCAGGGCGCGCAGCATGTGCAGGGCCGAGGTCACCAGCAGAATACGCCGGATGCCATGCGCTTGTAATATCGGCAGGGATTCATCGCGATTTTCCCGGGTGGTGCGGCTGTTGGATTCCTGGAGGATGGCGGCGGCGGGCACGCCCAACTCCTGAAGCAGTTCCGCCATGACCGAGGACTCTGGCTGCTCGCCGCCGCTCTAGGGCAACTTGCCGCCGCTGACCAGAATCCGTGGCGCTTTTCCGGCGCGGTACATGCGGGCGGCGTACCAGATGCGGTCGAAGGCCGCGCCCAGATTCATCTCGGGCCGCCGGGGCGGCGCGGCGGCTTCCACCAAACCGCCCAGCACTACAATAGCATCAGCGGTGGGCAATTGTTGGAGCGGCACGGGCGGATAGCGCTGTTCGAGGGTGGCGCGCAGCCAGTCGATGAACACGGGCGTGGACCACAGCCACAGCCAACCGAGGGCGACACTCAGCAGCAATGCACCGGAGCGCCGGCGACCGCGCCAGAGCAGGACACCGGCGCCAACGGCCAGTAGCAGGGACGCCAGCAGGGGATAGGCAAATTGGCTGAGAACCTTGGTCAGAAGCAGCATTGCGCCCTACAGCGCATGGACGCTGGCCTTGCGAAAGGCCTCGCACATGTCTTCAAAGGTCCGCGCCACCGGGAACTGAGGAAATTCGTCGATCACGTTCCGGGGCGGGCGAAACAGGATGCCGGCATCGGCCTCGGCCAGCATCGCGGTATCGTTGTAGGAGTCGCCAGCGGCGATCACCCGGAAGTTGAGGCCATGAAAGGCCCGCACCGCCTGGCATTTGGAATCGGCCTGGCGCAGGGTGTAGCCGACAACCCGATCATCCACCACTTCCAGCCGGTGGCAGAACAGCGCCGGCCAGCCCAGTTGCCGCATCAGCGGCATGGCGAACTCGTAATAGGTGTCCGACAAGATCACCACCTGGAACCGCTCGCGCAGCCAGTCCAAAAACTCGCGCGCCCCTTCCAACGGTCCCATTCCGGCAATCACCCGCTGGATGTCGGACAGTTTCAGGCCATGCTGATCCAGCAGCGCCAATCGCCCGCGCATCAGTTGATCGTAGTCGGGAATGTCGCGGGTGGTCAACCGCAGGGCCTCAATGCCGGTGCGCTCGGCGACATTGATCCAGATTTCCGGAACCAGGACCCCTTCCAGATCCAGGCAAGCGAGTTCCATGAACTTCCCCCTGTTGGCCGCCGTCCAGCACCACCATGGTGGTCGCCCGGAACGGTCGAAAATGATGATAACCGGCGGTAACGCTAACCGTTTGCCGCCGGCGCCGCAACAACCGCGTCCGCGCGCGCATCAACGCAACACGTCCTCCTCGGTGATGAGTTCCACCAGTTGCTCGGTGTTGAGCCGCAACCGCAGGGCCAGCACCATAATCAGGTCCACCGCCGCCTTGGGATTCTGCTCCAGGAACGGCATGAAATCCTTGCGATGAATCCCCAGCAGTTCACAGGGCATCAGCGTGGTCGCGGTGGCCGAACGCCCGCACCCATCGAGCATGGCGATTTCGCCAAAGACCTCGCCCGGTCCGAGCGTACCGAGTACGATTTCCCACCCCTCCCGGTTGACCACGCTGATCTTCAGCCGCCCACTCAGCACCACGAGCATCTCCTCGCCCGCATCGGCTTTCTCGAACACGACATGCTGAGCGGGCAAGGTCAACACCCGCGCCAGTTCGGCGATCTTTTCCAGATGGCCGGCGGCCAGATTGCGAAACAGAAAACTCTTTCTGAGCGCTTCGTATTTATGTGGCCTGGGCGCTGGCGATTTTAGCTGCCCGCCCAACGCCAAAACTCCATGCAACTGGCTGGCAATCAGCGGCCGCCTGATGCAGACGTAGTCGGATTCGAACACCGGCGCGGCCGCGGCCAACACCACGCGGGTCTCCGGAAAGACCTGTCGAAGTTCATTCCATGCCATCATTGCCGATGGCTCGTCGGCGTTGACGATCATTATATCGGCTGGGTCCTGACTGCTGAGCGCCAACTGATAGGTCTGCTCCCTGTTGCTGGCTAATGTCAGGATGTTGCGGATCATCCGCCGATCTTTTTCCATGAATCCTATCGTGCTCACGGTCACCATTTTGTTTGTCATAATCTCATTCCTCACAGCTCACCTAATTTCCAATGGTCCACGCCGGCATAACGGCCGCCCCACCTTCCGGCGAATGGCGCTGCATCACCTCGCACGGTGGTACTATAATCATTACTTGCATATCGTTGGATCGGACGCCTTACTATGCCAATCAAACGTTCCCAGACGGTCAGTTGCCTTACTCCATGCCACCGCCTCCGGCGACCGTCGCCAACCCTGCTCGCCGCGGCTATCCCGCCGGCGCTGGCAATCCCTTCGTCAGGCAGCCCCCAGCCCTACTCCGGCGGACGCGACGAGGGCGCCCATGACGACGAACGCGACTCCAATGATCGCGACGAGAGCCGTCGGGGTGACTACCTATCCATCGTGCGCATCGCGCGCCGCGAATCCACCGATCAGCGTTACCGCCATTGCCGGGCCGACACTGACAGCGGTGCGCAACTATACCGCCAATCAAGCAAAAACGCCTGTCGTTACCATGCTATCCGTGGAGTTACGGCCGATGCGGCGTCTGGGTGGATGACGGCTGCCGCGCCGAGTTCACGCCCCCCTGAGTCGCGACCCGCCACCATGCCCTCGCGATGACAGCGCCCGCCCGCCCGAACTCTTTCCAAGGTTCACCGCATGGTCTAGAGTTAAATCGTTTGGCGGACGACAGACCCGGGACGTCCAAAACCTCACATCTTAATAGATAAGCCATGGCCACCAATCCCAGCAACGTCACCAGCCAGCCCGGCAGCCAGTTAATCGGCCTCGCCCGCCAGCTCGTGCAGAACCATCTGCTCGACGAAGCCACCGCGATCAAGGCGACCGAGCAAGCGCGCAAGGACAACATTCCCTTCGTCGCCTACCTGGTCGAGAACAAGCTGGCCCGCGACAAAGACATCGCCGGCGTCGCCGCGCGCAGCTTCAACCTGCCGCTGTTCGATATCGACGCCCTGGATATCGACCAGGACGTCATGCGTCTGGTCGACGCGAAGCTGATGCGCCAGCACCACGCCCTGCCCCTGTACAAGCGTGGAAGCCGGCTGTTCGTGGGCGTCATCGATCCCACCAACCAGCGGGTGCTGGAGGACATCAAGTTCCAGACTCGGCTGGACATCGAACCGGTCATCGTCAGCGAGGCTCAGATTAGCAAGGCGCTGGCCAAGGCGCTTGAAGCGCCGGCGACCAGCATGAGTGATGACGAAGTCGGCGATCTCGACTTCAGCAACCAGGGCGACGCGGCGGCGAAAATCGAAACTCTGACCGAGTCCGACGCCGAGGACGCGCCGGTGGTGCGTTTCATCAACCAGGTCATCATCCAAGCCATCAACCGTGGTGCCTCCGACATCCATTTCGAACCCTACGAAAAAATTTATCGGGTACGCTTCCGCCAGGACGGCATGCTGGACGAGATTTACAAGCCGCCGGTAGCGATGGCGCCGCGTTTGGCCGCCCGCCTCAAAATCATGGCCCAGATGGACATCGCCGAGCGTCGGGTACCGCAGGACGGGCGCATCAAGCTCTACCTGACCAGGCAACGGGCCATTGATTTTCGCGTCAACACTCTGCCGACGATGTGGGGCGAAAAGGTGGTGATGCGCCTGCTCGATCCCGCCAGCGCCCAGATGGGCATCGAAGCCCTGGGCTACGAGGACTATCAGAAGGAACTGTTCCTCACCGCCGTCCACAAGCCGCAGGGCATGGTACTGGTCACCGGCCCGACCGGCAGCGGCAAAACGGTCTCGCTGTACACGGCGCTCAATATTCTCAACACCCCCACCGTCAACATCTCCACCGCCGAGGATCCGGTGGAAATCAACCTGACCGGCATCAACCAGGTTAACGTCAACCCCAAGGTCGGGATGTCCTTCGCCAACGCCCTGCGCGCCTTCCTGCGCCAGGATCCGGATATCATCATGGTCGGCGAAATCCGCGACCTGGAAACCGCCGAGATCGCCATCAAGGCCGCCCAGACCGGCCACATGGTGCTGTCCACCCTGCACACCAACAGCGCGCCGCAAACCCTTAACCGACTGATGAACATGGGCGTGGCGCCCTACAATGTCGCCTCCAGCGTGACCCTGATCATTGCCCAGCGGCTGGCGCGGCGGTTGTGTCAGCACTGCAAGGACGAAATCAAGATCCCGCAGGAGGAACTCATTAACCTGGGCTTTCGCCAGGATGAGTTGCACAATCTGACGATTTACAAGGCCGTTGGTTGCGACCAATGCAACCATGGTTACAAAGGCCGGGTCGGCATCTACGAGGTGATGCCGATCTCCGAGGAGATTGGCCGGATCATCATGGCAAGCGGCAATGCGATGCAGATCGCCGATCAAGCGCGCCAGGAAGGCATCAACGACCTGCGCCAGTCGGGCCTGAACAAGGTCCGCCTGGGCCTCACCAGCCTCGAAGAAATCAACCGAGTAACAACGGAATAACGGTCGTGGCTAAACAACCAACACTGGCGAAAACCAAGAAGAAGGACGAGGACCTGACCTTCAAGTGGGAAGGCACCGACAAGCGGGGGGTTCGGGTCAAGGGCGAGTTGCGGGGGACCAATCAGAATCTGGTCAAGGCCGAACTGCGCCGGCAGGGCATCCTGCCGTTACGGGTCCACAAGAAAGCCAAGCCCCTGTTCACCTTTGGCGATGCCATCGCGCCGAAGGACATCATGCTGTTCACCCGCCAGCTCTGCACCATGCTCACCTCCGGCATCGCCGTGGTGCAGGCGTTGGACATGGTCGGCCACAGCAGCCGCAAGCCCAAGGTCAAGGACCTCATCCTCGGCATCAAGGCCGAGGTGGAAAGCGGCAACTCCCTCTCCAAGGCCCTGGCCCAGCATCATTTGTACTTCAACGATCTGTACTGCAGCCTGGTACACGCCGGCGAGGAAGCGGGCGTACTTGAGGATCTGCTCGATAAGGTCGCCATCTATCTGGAAAAGGCCGAGGCGCTGAAAGCCAAGGTCAAAAAGGCGCTGACCTATCCGGCCATCGTGCTGGTGTTCGCCTTCGTGGTCACCGCGATTCTGCTGATTTTCGTCATTCCGACCTTCGAGGATCTGTTCAAGGGCTTTGGCGCGGAACTGCCAGCCCTGACCCGGATGGTGATCGAAATCTCACAGGTGTTCCAGAAGTATTGGTACCTCATTATTGGCGTGCCAGTGGCGACCATCGTCGGTTTCCTGGCGGCGCGCAAACGCTCGCGCACCTTCTATCAGTGGGTGGATCGCATGATCCTGAAACTGCCGCTGATCGGCGATCTGGTCGCCACCGCGGCCAACGCCCGCTTCGCCCGCACACTGTCCACGCTGTTCAGCGGCGGCGTGCCACTGGTGGACGCCATGCTCAGCGTGGCCCCCGCCACTGGCAATTATGTTTACGAAAAGGCGGTGCTGGACATGCGCGATGCGGTATCCATCGGCCAGCAACTCAACTTTGCCATGCGTCAAAGCAGTCTGTTCCCGGACATGGTGGTGCAGATGGTGGCCATCGGCGAGGAGGCTGGCTCGCTCGGCAGCATGTTGTCCAAGGTAGCCGATTTTTACGAGGCGGAGGTGGATCAAAAGGTGGATGCGCTGACCACGATGATCGAACCGATGCTGATGGCCTTCCTGGCCGGCGTGGTCGGTACGCTGGTGGTCGCCATGTACCTGCCGATCTTCAAACTGGGTTCCGCGATTTGATGGCAACCACACGATGGCTCTATTGGAACTGCTAGCCAGTTCGCCGGTGCTGTTTGTCCTCCTGGCCATCCTGCTGGGCCTGATGGTTGGCAGCTTTCTCAACGTCGTCATCTATCGTCTGCCGCTGATGATGGGACGCGAGTGGCGGACGCAATGCGCGGAACTGCTCGGCCAGCCGGCTCCGGACAGCGAACAACCCGCCCTGAGTTTATGGGGACCGCGTTCGCAATGTCCGCACTGCGGTCATTTGATCGGGGCGGTCGAGAACATCCCGCTGCTCAGCTATGCGCGACAGCGCGGCCGCTGCGCTCATTGCCACGGGGCGATCAGTTTCCAGTATCCACTGGTGGAAGCGTTGAGCGGCGTTCTGGCCGGCATCGTCGCCTGGTGGTTTGGTTTCGGCTGGCCAGCAGCGGCGGCGCTGGTGTATACCTGGTTCCTGCTGGCGGCCAGCGCCATTGATTTTCGCCATCAACTGCTGCCGGACGATCTGATTCTGCCGTTGCTCTGGCTCGGGCTGGCCGTGGCCCTGTTCGGATTGTTCGCCGATCTGCCCAGCGCGGTCATCGGCGCCATGGCCGGCTATCTGTCGCTCTGGTCGGTGTATCAGGTTTTCCGCCTGCTGACCGGCAAGGAAGGGATGGGGCATGGCGACTTCAAGCTGCTGGCGGCGCTCGGCGCCTGGGCCGGCTGGCAATACCTGGTCACCATCGTGCTGCTGTCGTCGCTGGCGGGCGCCATCCTCGGCTTGGCGCTGATCCTGTTCCGTGGCCGGGACCGGCAAATACCGATGCCGTTCGGCCCGTTTCTCGCCACCGCCGGCTGGATCGCGCTGCTGTGGGGCGAGGCGATCAACCGCGCCTACCTGAACTGGCTGGGGTTGTGACCGTGCTGATCATCGGGCTGACGGGCGGCATCGGCAGCGGCAAGACGGCGGTCGGCGACCGCTTCGCGCGGTTCGGCGTACCGGTTGTCGACACCGATTTGCTGGCCCGCGAACTGGTCGAACCCGGCCAACCGGCGCTGGCGGACATCGTGGCCGATTTCGGCGCGGACTGTCTCGACGACGACGGCCGCCTGCGTCGCGGTCATCTGCGCGAGCGGGTGTTCGCCGACCCGGCCGGCCGCCGCCGGCTGGAAGCCATCCTGCATCCCCGCATCCGCGCCCTGGCGCGGGAACAGGTCGCGCGCCTGACCGCATCCTACTGCCTGCTGGTCATTCCGCTGCTGGCGGAGACCGGGATGACCGATCTGGTCGACCGGGTGTTGGTAGTGGACGCGCCGGAAGCCGAACGGATTCGCCGGGTCATGGCGCGCGACGGGATTGACGAAACCCAGGCTCGCCGCATCCTGGCCGCTCAGGCCGACCGGGGTCAACGGCTCGCGCTGGCGGACGAAGTCGTGGAAAACACTGGTGATCTGGCGGCGCTGGCTCGCCAAGTCGCCACGCTGCACCGGCATTATTCAACCTTGGCGACCGCCCAGGCCCGATGAGAGGATAGCCGGCTGGTCGCGCCCGTTGCGACGCGACCGCCGTATGGACAGCGCCCACGAGGACTATCGTGTCCCAGACCGTCTGCTACGAACAGCCACTCAACGAACGCGCCCGCTCTCTGTTGCGCCTCGAGTTTCTGTTCCATCAAGTCGATTACAGTCTTGCCGAACCCTCGACCTGGGCCAATCGCGCGGTGCTGCAAGGCATCTTCGACATCCTGGCCTTGACTGGACGCAATGAGTTCAAGGGAGAATTACTCAAGGAACTGGAACGGCATGCCGCCACGTTAAACCGGCTGCGGCTGAATCCCAGCGTCCATGCCGCCACCCTGGATCGCGTACTGGCGGAGATTGGCGCGGTCATTGGCCGGGTTCATCAGTTGGATAGCGCCGCGCTGGATGCCGTGCGGCAAACCGCTTTTCTGAGCACTATTCACAAGCGCAGTCAGGCGCCCGGCGGCACCTGCCGGTTTGATCTGCCAGCGCTCTATCACTGGTTGCAACGCGATCCCGAGGTCCGCGCCCAGCACCTGCGGGAATGGCTGGCGCCGTTCGCGCCCCTGCGGGACGCCGTTGTGCTGATTCTTCGGCTGATCCGCGACAGCGCCCTCCCCCATCCGGAGGTCGCTTATCGGGGTTTCTTTCAGCGCAGTCTCGACAGCAACACGTCCCATCAAATCATCCGGGTGTTGCTGCCGCACGAAGAGGCCATTTTCCCGGAAATCAGCGGCGGCCGGCATCGCTTCACGATCCACTTTCTGGAACAGCCGAACCCCAACCGCCGGGCAATTCAGCGCACGACCGATATTCCCTTCGAGCTGGCCTGCTGCGTAATCTGATCCCGCTCCTGGCGTAACCGCGCGATGATGGATTCATCAGCGGCGGGAAAGGCGAACTCGGCCAACTTCGCTGGCAATACCCATGTGAGCGGCTGACCTTCCCGACCGTGCGGTTCGCCGCGCCAGGCCATCACCCGCCAGACATCCAGCAGCACGGTTTTATCGGGATAGGCGTGCCGAATCCGGAGCAGTGGCTCGGCGGCCCGCACCGTGATGCCAAGTTCCTCATGTAACTCGCGGCGTAGCGCCGCTTCCACCGTTTCATCCGCCTCCACCTTGCCGCCGGGAAATTCCCACAGCCCACCCTGATGCACATGGTCGGGCCGGCGGGTAATCAATATCGCCCCGGTCGCATCGGCGAGGATGCCCACCGCCACCTGGACGGCCCGCCGCCGGGCGCTCACGTCCGATACTCGGCGTTGATGCGCACGTAGTCGAAGGACAGGTCGGTGGTCCAGATCCGCGCCGTGGCCACGCCCCGGCCCAGCTCGACCCGAATGGTGATCTCGGGTCGCGCCATGACCTGTTGTCCATGCGCCTCGGTGTACTCCGGGGCGCGGCCACCCTCGCGAACGATACACGCCTCATCCAGATGGATCACGATCCGGTCCAGCTCCAAATCCGCCAGCCCGGCCCGGCCCACTGCGGCCAGAATCCGGCCCCAGTTGGGATCGGACGCGAAAAACGCGGTTTTGACCAGCGGCGAATGGGCAATGGCGTAGGCGACCCGCCGGCACTCGGCCATGTCGCGGCCACCCTCGACCCGCACGGTGATGAACTTGGTGGCGCCCTCGCCGTCGCGGATGATAGCCTGCGCCAGGTCGCTGCAAACCTCGCGCACGGTGGCGGCGAACCGCTCGCTGTCCTCCCCCGCCGCCGGGATGCCGACGCCGGATTGCCCGGTCGCCAGCAGGACGCAAGCATCGTTGGTGGAGGTATCGCCATCCACGGTGATGGCGTTGAAGGACTCGGCGACCGCCTCGGCCAGAACCTGTTGCAGCAACGCCTGGTTCACCTCGGCATCGGTGGCGACGAAAGCCAGCAGGGTCGCCATATCCGGGCAAATCATGCCCGCGCCCTTGGCGATACCGGTCACCGTCACCGTGGTTCCCGCCAACGTCAGTTGCCGCGACGCCCACTTGGGCCGGGTGTCGGTGGTCATGATGCCGTGGGCGGCCTCGATCCAGCCATCCGGGCGCAACGCCGCCAGCGCCGCCGGCAGTCCCGTCACCAGCCGGTACAGCGGCAGCGGCTCGCCGATCACGCCAGTGGAAAATGGCAAGACCTCCTCGGGTCGGCAACCGCCCCGTTCCGCCAGCGTCCGGCAACTCGCCCCGGCATCCACCAGACCTTGTCGACCGGTGCCGGCATTGGCGTTACCGGTATTGATCACCAGGTAGCGGGGGCTGGCGGCCGCCAGGTGGGTCCGCGCCACAATGACCGGCGCGGCGCAGAACGCATTGCGGGTGAACACGGCGGCGGCGCGAGTTCCCGGCGCGGCCTCGATGACCACCAGATCGCGGCGGTCGGGATATTTGATGCCGGCGCACGTCGTTCCCAGACGAATGCCAGCGACAGTCAGCGATTCCATGCGCGCCTCCCGCTCAATCCAACTGCCCATGACAATGCTTATACTTCTTGCCTGAACCACAGGGACAGGGTTCGTTGCGGCCGACCTTGCGGCCTTCCCGCACGAAGGGAGTGTGGGTCGCTTCTTCCCGCCGCCGGTCAGTCTCGATGCCCGAACCGTCGTCCTCGGCATCCCCCTCCACCAGCGCCGGCGCCTCGGCGTGTTCGAAATGCATCGCGGCGGGCGCGGGCCGGCGCGGTTCGGGGATCGGCGCCGGCTCGGCCTGGAACTGGGCGCGCACCAGAAAACCGACTGCTTCCTGATGGATGCGCTGCACCAGCGCCTGGAACATCTCGAACGCCTCGCGTTTGTACTCCTGCTTGGGATTTTTCTGGGCGTAGCCGCGCAGGTGAATCCCCTGGCGCAGGTAGTCCATCGCCGCCAGATGCTCGCGCCAATGGCTGTCGAGCACTTGCAGCAGCACCGCCTTCTCGAACTGCCGCATCCAGGGCGCGCCCACTTGCGCTTCCTTGGCGGCGTAGATTTGTTCCAGTTCAGCGTGAATCCGCTCCCGCAGCGGTTCCTCATGCAGGTTGTGATCGGCGTCCAGCCAGGCGCGAAGCGGTAGTCGCAGGCCAAACTCCCGCTCCAGCGCCTCCTCCAAGCCGGCCACGTTCCACTGTTCTTCCAAACTCCGCGGTGGAAGGTACGGGTCGATCACCTGGGTGAGGACGTCAGCGCGCATTTCCTCCAGGGTGGCCGACACATCCTCGGCCTCCATCAATTCGTTGCGCCAGCGGTACATGACCTTGCGTTGATCGTTGGCGACATCGTCGAATTCCAGCAGGTTCTTGCGAATGTCGAAGTTGTGGGCCTCGACCTTGCGCTGGGCGTTTTCAATCGCCTTGGTCACCCAGGGATGCTCGATGGCTTCGCCCTTTTCCATCCCCAGTTTCTGCATCAGCCCCGCCACCCGGTCGGAGGCGAAGATGCGCAGCAGATTGTCTTGCAACGACAGGTAAAACCGGCTGGAGCCGGGATCGCCCTGGCGGCCGGAGCGACCGCGCAACTGGTTGTCGATCCGGCGCGATTCGTGGCGCTCGGTGCCGATCACATGCAGACCGCCGGCGGCGACAACCTGTTCGTGCCGCTGCTGCCAGGCCTGCCGCGCCGCCTCGCGAGCCGCTTCGCCGATCTCGGCGCCCATGGCCTTCAGTTCGGCCTGCCAATTGCCGCCCAGCACGATGTCGGTGCCGCGCCCGGCCATGTTGGTGGCGATGGTTACGGCGCCCGGCTGGCCGGCCTGGGCAATGATTTCCGCCTCCCGCTCGTGCTGCTTGGCGTTCAGTACCTGATGGGGAATCTTCTCCTTGGCCAGCAGGCTGGATAACAGCTCCGACACCTCGATGGATGTGGTACCGACCAGGGTGGGCTGGCCACGCTGGCGGCAGTCGCGGATGTCGTCCAGCACCGCCTCGAACTTCTCCGGCGGGGTGAGGAATACCAGATCGCCCTTGTCCTCGCGGATCATCTGCAGATGGGTGGGCACCACGATCACTTCCAGGCCATAGATCTGCTGAAACTCGAAGGCTTCGGTGTCGGCGGTGCCGGTCATGCCGGCCAGTTTCTGGTACAGGCGGAAGTAGTTCTGGAAGGTGATGGAAGCGAGGGTCTGATTCTCGGCCTGAATCGGCACCCCTTCCTTGGCTTCAATGGCCTGATGCAGACCATCCGACCAGCGCCGGCCCGGCATGGTGCGGCCGGTGAACTCATCCACGATGATGATTTCGCCATCGCGGACGATGTACTCCACGTCCCGGTAAAACAGTGCGTGCGCCCGCAGACAGGCGTTGAGATGGTGAAACACGCCGAGGTTGGCGGCATCGTACAGGCTCTCCCCCTCCCGCAACAGTCCCATTTCCAGCAGCAGTGCCTCGACCTGCTCGTGACCGGCCTCGGTCAGATAAACCTGCTTGGTTTTTTCATCGACCCAGTAATCGCCCGGCCCTTCTTCTTGCTTCTGGCGGGTCAGGCGCGGCACGATCTCGTTGACCTTGCGATACAGTTCGGAACTCTCCTCGGCCGGACCGGAGATTATCAGCGGGGTGCGCGCCTCGTCGATCAGGATCGAGTCCACCTCGTCCACCAGCGCGTAATGCAACGGCCGCTGCACCTTCTGCTCCGGGCCAAAGGCCATGTTGTCGCGCAGGTAGTCGAAGCCGTACTCGTTGTTAGTGCCGTAGGTGATGTCGGCGCCGTAGGCGGCGCGCTTCTCCTCCGGACTCATCCCGGCGATCACCACCCCGACGCTCATGCCGAGAAACTGGTAAATCTGGCCCATCCAGTCGGCGTCGCGCCGGGCCAGGTAGTCGTTGACCGTCACCACGTGAACGCCCTTGCCGGTCAGGGCGTTCAGGTACACCGCCAGCGTTGCGACCAGGGTTTTACCTTCGCCGGTGCGCATCTCGGCGATCTTGCCTTCGTGCAGCACGATGCCGCCGATCAACTGGACATCGAAATGCCGCATGTCCAAGGTGCGCTTGCTGGCCTCGCGCACCACCGCGAAGGCTTCCGGTAGCAGTGCGTCCACCTGCTCGCCCTTCGCCAGGCGGTTTTTGAATTCATCGGTCTTGGCGCGCAAATCGGCGTCGCTTAATGCGGCGATCCCCGATTCCAAGGCGGTCATTTTATCCGCTGTCTTGCGCATCCCACGGATAACGCGGTCATTGCGGCTGCCAAAAATCGTTTTCAGAATATTCATGAATTGTTCTCACCAAGGTGTAGTTCAGTCTGCCAATCTTCCAGCATTAAGCCGGGTACGCGGGCAAATTCGCGGGTGTTGTGGGTAACGACAATCAGGCCGTGAGCGCGGGCAATAGCGGCGATCTGCAGGTCGTAGGGGTTGATGGATTTGCCTTGACGGGCAAGGGCGGCACGGATGTCGCCGAAATGCTCGGCAGCGTCATCGTCAAAAGGCCGGCTGGGAAGATTGGCGAAGAATCGGTGCAATCGCACTTGATTCTCTGCTACGCGCTGGCTTTTGCAGACGCCAAACCATAATTCCGCTTTGACTGGCGCACAAAGCCAGATATGACCTTCTCCAGCTAATACAACATGCTGTGTGATTGGCTCGTCATTTCTTAGCAAAGCAATACAGGCGTTGGTATCTAGCAAATACCGGCTCATTCCAACCTATCCCGTGGTGCATCAATGCCCAAATCATCGTCGGTGATGTCGTCAGGAAAATCATCGCTCAGTGTACCGGCCAGACTGCGCACCCACTGCTCCCAACTTTGCGAGTTAGATTTGGCTGATTTCACTGGCAACACAATGATTTCCGCCTCCTGACAGTCGGCAAATTCAGGAGGCAGGTCAAACTGGACATGCAAACCGTTCAAAGGTTGGATAACGCGATGCGCGTACATAATCAATCTCCTGAATAGTCAAAGATCAACGCTTTAGGTTATTACAATGCCATGATTAATAAACCTCATCGTGCGTACCCACATCGAGTAGTAAAATGACTTCCTTCTGTGTATCCGGTTGTTGCTGGATTGAAAACACGATCCGGTAATCATATCCACAAGAACACGCTAACAAGCTCAATAAATCTCCAGTTAATTTATGAGTTCCAAAAGCAGCTACAAAAACATCTTCACGCATCTTTATCAGTGTTTGCTCGATATTCCGTTGCAATTGTGGATTGCGGCGAACAAATTTACGAAAAGATCTTTGAAAACGAGGAGTTAATACCAATTCTCGAATTATGTCGCAGCCTTATCCCTGTAATTCAAGCCGCAATTTTTCAATAATATCCTCAACCGGTTGTGGCTTCAGTTCACCCGCATGAAACGCGATTAAGCTCTCTCTCGCCATTTCAGCGATTTCCTTTCTCCGCGTTTCCAACCGGCGATTCTGAATAATATCCAGCAGCATTTCCTGTTGCTCATGGGCGTAACCAGTCGAGCGCGCCACTAACTTGTTGAAAAATAACACGGTTGGCATTTTGCTCCCTGGAATTCAGCGTTTTTTGGCCTTCGTAACCTGTTGATTCTCAAGCCTGAGCGCTCGACTGGTTACGCCCGTTGCTCATCCGG